>SPJK01029842.1_pt1 | contig 11715 bp, 7 predicted proteins | sample 3741771 | NCBI WGS metagenome assembly SPJK01 (sample SAMN10925997, study PRJNA522277) | cold seep metagenome | isolation source: Elba SIP-enriched marine methane seep metagenome, extraction at timepoint T2 | place: Italy: coast of Elba, Mediterranean Sea | reverse complement strand
GACCCTTGAGTCACTTGTGGCACAGTTCAAGCTCGGTTGATCCGAAGCACATCTCAGAAAACTCGACACACGCCCGGGAACTTCCCGGGCGTGTTCTTTTGTTAATCCCTTGCGTTTCCCATTTGGGTTCAGGTATCCTGTGCGCCCTGGTCTGTACCCCCTACCCTCGGAGAGACACCCATGGTTTGTTCTGCTCGCATGCTCGTTCTTGGTGCGTTTGTTTCCTGCGCGGGTGCCGCGATGGCGGGTGTGCCTACGGAATGGGATATCCAGCTCCAAGCGCGATCGACGCTCGATTCTTCTCTTCCGGGATACAACCTCCCGTTTCCATCGGCGCTGTCATCGCAGTACGTGTCGATCGATGAGGACGGCGGGGTCGCGATCCGTGCGATCCTTGGCGGGCAGGAAGGGATCTTCTACGGCAAGGACGGTGATGGCGGGATCATCGTCACGGGCAACGGCGGCGGCGACCCGTTCTGGTCCCCCACCCTTGATCTTCGCAATGGGTTGATCGGGATCGAGCAGGGGAGCTTCAGTGATGGGGCATACCTGTACTCGATCGATGGGACACTCTTGCGTACGTTCAACCCGGGCGGGTCTGAGGGTGTGTCGGGGTTCTCTGGGGTCACGATTACTTCCGATGGGGCGCTGTGTTACCGCGGGGACTTCGGGTTCAGTGTCGACAAGGTTGTGATTGACGAGTACATCGGCAACACGCGGACGCAGACACTCATCACGGACACGAACTCGGGGTACTCGTTCCTGATCTCGCCTGAGATCAATGATGCGCGGCAGGTGCTTATGAAAACCTTCCCGATCTCGGGCGCGGCGCAACGCATCGTTCGTTTCGAGACTGACGGGTCTGCGACGACGGTTGCGGAGACCGGCGCAGTGTTTAACTCGTTCGTGAACTCAACAGCAATCGCGCAGGATGGCGGCGCGGCGTTCAGTGCGCGGCGCACGGGCGATTCGATCTGGCAGGTGACGCATTGGGATGGGGCGTCATTTATCTCGATCGCGGATGGAAACAACACGGATATTCAGAACGGGTCTCTGGCGAACTTCCCGCCGGTGGTGAACGACGATGGGATGGTCGCGTTCCGCGCGACGGACGCGAAGTTCGATTCGACCGCGATGTGGGTTGGTGATGGGACGGACCTGTTCAAGCTCGTTGAGTACAACCAGGTGGTTGAGACGGATCTGGGTCCGATCCAGCTCGGGTTCGACTTTGGAGGCGATACGGGCAGACAGGTGATGAACGGGGTCGTGGACATCAACAACGCGGGACAGGTCGCGTTCGCTGCGTTCCTGCGGAACGGGACGATCGGGGTGTTCGTGGCAACACCCGCAGCGGGGTGTGCTGGGGATCTGAACGGCGATGGGGCCTTGGACTTCTTCGATGTTTCCGCGTTTCTCAATGGGTACAACGCGATGGATCCGATCGCGGACTTTACGGGTGATGGGGTGTTTGATTTCTTTGATGTGTCCGCGTTCTTGGGTGCGTATAACGCCGGGTGCCCTTAATTGTCCGTTTGGAGGGAAAATTGAGGGTCCGATACCCTGGATCGAGCGAATCGGGGTTGTGGGATCGGGATGGGCGTGTATATTAAGGTGTAGGCCTGCGGAGTGTGCGCCCGAGGTCTATGGATATCGATGCCTCCATACCCCCAATACCCCCACTTGGAATCGATGGACATATGCACTTGAAGATTGTGAACATGAAACGTTGGTGTCGCCGCGCTCAGCTTCTGGCGTTGGGTGTGTCGTGTGTGATTGTGCCCGGCGTCAATGCGCAGGGCGACGGGCGTGGATTTCCGATGATGAGTGTCCCGTTCTCGCCGCCTGAGAATCCGCCGAGTGCGGAGCGGCAGATCCTTGGGAAGATCCTGTTCTGGGATGAGCAGTTGTCGAGCGACAACACGATGTCTTGCGGCACGTGCCATATCCCATCGGAGGGTGGGAACGATCCGCGACAGGGTGTGAATCCGGCGTTTGACGGTATCTTTGACACGGAGGACGATGTTGCGGGTTCTCCTGGTCTGATCTTGCAGGATCAGAACGGGGAGTATCTTCGGAGCGTGCTGTTTGAGTTGTTGCCCCAGGCGACACCTCGTCGCTCGATGCCCAACTTCATGGGGCCGATGACGAACAACCTGTTCTGGGATGGTCGTGCAGAGATTATCTTTGCAAGCACACCAGAAGAGAGTCAGTTCTTTACCGATCCTGTCACAGGTGAAGTACTCTCGGTAACGGGCGTGTCGGCGACGGAGATTCAGTCATTACAGCCTTTGATGAACGACATTGAGATGGCGCATCAGGATCGGGACTGGCCTGAGCTTTTGAACAAGCTTGGTCAGGTCACGCCATTGGCTCTTGCGAGTGAGCTGCCTCAGGATATGGATGACGCGATTGCGCAGTATCCAACGTACCCGGATCTGTTTGAGCAGGCGTTCGGGACCCCTGAGATTACGGCGGGTCGGATCGCGTTTGCGCTTGCGAACTACCAGCGTACGCTTGTTCCGAACCAGACACCCTGGGACGCGTGGAACGCGGGCGATGACAACGCGATGACGCCCGATCAGTTCGCGGGTTGGCAGGTGTTCAACTCGTCAAACTGTGTGTTATGTCATGTGCCTCCGAACTTCACAACGTTTGATTTCACGGTCAACGGGGTTCGTCCGCCGCACGAAGACTTTGGTCGTTCCGATGTGACGGGCGCGTTCCCGGAGCGTGGCATGTTCAAGATGGCGACGATTCGTAACTCGGGTCTTCGCGATCGGTTCATGCACACGGGCGGTTTGGCCACGATGGAAGACGTGTTCGATTTCTATGGTCATCGCAACGGGCGGATGCCTCACCCGGAAAATCGTGATTTTCGATTGAACGCTCCAATCACGTTTACCCCATCGGATCAGGCATTGGTAACGGAGTTCATCAACAACGCGTTGACGGACCCGCGGTTGGCGAACGAGGAGTTCCCGTTCGATCGTCCGAAGTTGTACTCGGAAAACGCGACCCCGAATCCGATGGTGGTCCCGGGCGGGAACACAGGGACGGGTGGGTTCGCACCCAAGATCATTGCGGTCACGCCTCCGAACATCGGGAACGATGGGTTCAAGGTTGGCTTGGACTACGCCCTGGGCGGTGCGGAGGCATGGGTCGCGGTCTCAAGCTCGGCACCCTCAGGCGGGGTCGTCGCGTCAGACACGTTGCTTGGGCCGATCACGCTCAACGGCATGAGCTCGGGCGAGGGGTATGGAACGATGTTCTATCCTTTGATGGATGGGGCACTCGATGGGCAGACGTTCTATATGCAATGGATCGTTGCGGACCCGAACGCGGCAGGCGGCTTTGCGCGTTCAGATATCGCGCAGGTGACGCCGTTCTGCACGATGATCGCGTCGTGTGCGCCTGAGTGTGTTGCGGACTTTGATGGGAACGGGACGCTTGATTTCTTTGATGTATCGATCTTCATCGGTGCGTACAACAAGAGCAACCCGATCGCGGATCTTGATGGGAATGGCACGTTCGACTTCTTCGATGTCAGCGCGTTTATCAACGCGTTTGGCGCGGGGTGCCCCTGAATCTGAGATAATCCGAGTTACCGGACGAGAATGCCCCCTCGCAAAGGGGGCTTTTTTGTTTCGGTTCTGGGACGTGCGTGGTAGACTCGGATTGGGAGCTTGGACGATGGATCATGATCCTGTGCGCTCATCACAAGGAGTGAGTATGTTTCAGATGAAGAATGCAGCACGTTTGTCGGCGATGGGCATGGTCCTGGCGCTGAGTGGGACCTCGGCGATCGCGGATGAAATTGTGGTGCAGAACGACACCCTGACGAACGGGAGCACGGCAGCGATCTGTCCGTGCTTTGCGGGCGGCGAAGAAGCGGCGGTGTGGTTGACGTCGCCTTGCGATGGGAACATCGTGGGGATCCAGATCTTCTGGCGTTCGCTCCTGGGCGGGCAGAACCCGTCACTCGAGGACGAGATCATTATCTATCAGGGCGGGACCTTCCCGAACCCGGGGCCGGTGAAGGACTCGTTCCTCGGGCCTGCGCTTCAGGACGGCGGGCTCAATGAGTTCCGGTATGAGGACGAGGCGCAATCGATCCCGATCTCGGTCCCTGTCAGCGCGGGCGAGGAGTTTGTGGTGTCGTTGAAGTTCTTCAACTCGAATAACACAGATCCGTCGTTGCCGAGCATTGTGTCGGACGCGAACGGGTGTCAGCCGGGTAAGAACGCGGTGAAGGTCAACGGCGCGTTCTGGGCCGATGCGTGTGCGCTGGGTGTATCGGGCGATTGGGTGATCCGGGCGATCATCGAATGTGGCGGCGAACCGGTCGGTGCGGCATGTCTCCCCGATGGATCGTGTGTGAACGGGTTGACGGAAGCGCAAGCGATTGATCTGGGTGGCGTGTGGAACGGCGTGGGTTCGGATTGTGCGGACGTGCAATGTCTGGGCGCGTGTTTCATCCCCTCGACAGAGCAGTGTCTGCAGTTTGACGCGTCGACGTGCGATCTGGTTGGTGGGATCTGGGCAGGCCCTGGCACGACGGATTGTGTGAACCCGTGCCCGGCGGACCTCAACGGCGACGGGAACCTGAACTTCTTTGATGTATCCGCGTTTCTCACGGCGTTCAATCAGATGAACTCCCTCGCGGACTTCAACAACGACGGTAACTTTAACTTCTTTGATGTCAGTGCTTTCCTCACAGCGTACAACGAGGGATGCCCTTGATGTTTGTTTGGTGTCTAGGTGGGTAAACGCGTCAGATTCGCGTGAATTCGGGTGTGGTTGTGTGAGTCTTGGGCAACCCCCGAGTGGGTGTGGCCGAATACCATTGCACACGGGCATTCGCCCATCAAGACGAGACTTTTTGACCTCGGATAGGACTGAGCGGGCGTTTCTGCCCGACTCGATCAGGAACTTAGGGAGAGCATAACTATGAAGCGCGCAATGTGTGGGTGTCTGTTGATCGCGGCGGCGGGTTCGTCGGCTTCGGCACAGCTGACAACGGAACTCTTTATCTCGGGCATCGATCGTCCGGTCTTTATGACGCACGCGGGTGACGGTTCGGGTCGAACCTTTATCATCGAGCAAGAGGGCGCGATCCGCATCGTTGATGCGGCGGGCAACCTGCTTCCGACGCCTTTCATGGATATCGACGGCACGGTCGTCGGCGGCGACTCGGGCGGGAACGAGCAGGGACTCCTGGGTCTCGCGTTCCACCCGGATTACGCGAACAACGGGCGCTTCTTCGTGAACTACACCGGCAGCGGCGGCGACACGCGCGTCGCGGAGTACCAGGTCTCCGCGGGCGATCCCAATGTTGCGGACGCGTCGTCGGGCGATGTGATCATGTTTATTGATCAGCCGTTCTCGAACCACAATGGTGGTTGGATCGATTTTGGTCCTGACGGGTACCTGTACGTCGGTATGGGTGACGGCGGTTCGGCAAACGACCCGGGCAATCGCGCGGGGAACCTCGCGAACCCACTCGGGAAACTCCATCGCATCGACGTTGATGGCGGCGACGACTTCCCCGGCGATCCGAATCAGGATTACGCGATCCCCGCGGACAACCCGTTCGTCGGTGATGTCGGCGTGATCGAATCGATCTGGGCGTATGGTCTTCGGAACCCTTGGCGCACGAGCTTTGACACCGAAACCGGTGATTTGTGGATCGCGGACGTGGGTCAGAACGTGCGCGAAGAAGTGAACTTCCAAGCTGCGGATTCTGCCGGTGGCGAGCACTACGGTTGGCGCTGCCGCGAGGGGTTCCGCTCGACAGGATTGTCTTGCGGTTCGACCTCGGGGTTCACCGAGCCGGTCCATGATTACTCGCACGGCGCGAACGGGTGTTCGATCACCGGTGGGTATGCGTATCGCGGGTGTGAACTCGGCGACGACTTCACCGGTTTGTACTTCTTCTCGGATTACTGCTCGGGTCGTATCTGGACACTCGACAAGGACAACGGGTTCACGAACACCCTGCAGTTCCAGTCCGGGTTCAACGTGAGTTCGTTTGGACAGATGGAGAACGGCGAGATGCTCGTTGCGGATCTGTTCGCGGGTCGTGTGTACAAGATCGTCAACCCAGACAACCCAGACTCCGACGGCGACGGGACCCCGGACTCATGTGACGAGGCATGCCTCCCTGATCTGAACGGAGACGGTGTGCTGGATTTTTTCGACGTCAGCGCATTCCTCAATGCGTATAACGCGATGGATCCCGTTGCGGACTTCACGGGTGATGGGATGTTTAACTTCTTCGACGTGAGCGCGTTCCTCAACGCGTTCAACGCGGGTTGCCCGTAACTGATTTGAACTTCACCGTGCTCGGTTGAGATATGCCGAGCACGGTTTTTACTCGAATACGCTTTTGGATGGGGGTGAGTGATGCACGCACAGTGGATGAGTCTCAGCGCGATCGGTGTTCTGGCGATGAGCGCGGGCGCGATGCCGATTGATATGACGATCGATCAGTCGCAGTCCTCGATCGATCTCTCGATCACGATTGACGTGAGTCTCGCGAGCGATACGGACACGGACTCGAGTTCGTTGTCGGGTGACTTGCGGGTTGAGTTTGATGACTATGGCGCCCCCACCATGATTACGCTGCACGATCTGAACGTGATGATCGATGATGATCTCATGTTCAACTGGTCGTTCGGGTTCTTTGGGAGTGCGGATGCGTCGCTCATCGGTGGCGCGGTGACGTGGGGTTCGACGGACAACATCGTCGGGCCGGTCCCGGTGACGGAAGGAGACTTTGTGCTTCCTGATGTTCCCGTGGCGCTCCAGGGGACGATGTTTGTGAACTACGACATCTTCCTCGCCGGAACGGGCAGCGAGACACTGAACCTCGCGGACCAGGGTGACTTTGCATCGACGATCGAAGGGTCGGTCGTCGTGAACGGCGACGTGTTGACATTGACGAGCACGCTGCCACTGGATGCAACGACGCCCCTGATGGACGACATGGGGAACCAGCTTGGGACACTCATCGTGTCGGGGACCGCGACGATCGTGGCGACGGGCAATGCGCCGTCGTGCCCCGCGGACCTCAACGGCGACGGTGTGCTCAACTTCTTCGATGTCAGCGCGTTCCTCAACGCCTACAACGCGATGGACCCGATCGCAGACTTCGACAACAACGGCGTGTTCAACTTCTTCGATGTCTCGGGGTTCCTCAACGCATTTAACGCGGGGTGCCCGTGATCATCGTTGTGTTTTTGAGAGAGAGATGAAATGAAGAACGACGGAACGAAGTGCGCGATCATGGGCGCGATGTTGGTATGCGCGTCGGGTGCGATGGCGCAGGACTTTGCGTTTACGATTGATACAAAGACGAGCAGCGCGTCGATCGATGCGACGACGAGCGTGGATGCGCCTGGGTTCCTGATCGGCGATTACAACGCGGACACCAACCCAGACGGGACACAGACACGTGCTGGGTTTTTTGGCGGGTCGGGGAATCAGACGATCGACACCATGACGACGCTTGAGTCCTCGACGACACTCGATTCGATGCCCGCAGGGAGCATGACCATCAGCCTCGACACACTCAACGGGACGGGTGAGATCGACGGGTTCATGATCGATCTGCTCAACGGCGATGACGCATCGACCAACCTAAGTGTCACCATTGGGTTTGATACGTTCCGCACAATCGACCCGGACTTTCTGTACCTTGGGGGGATCCCCATCACGATTCCGCTCGGCGAGGTAGGCAACATCTCCGCAGCGACCCTGACGCAGACGGGTGACGCGTTCATCACGCTCGCGCCCGCGGATTTGCCCGAGGCCTACGAGATCACGGGTGCGATCCCCGCGACGTTGAACATGTCGGTTACGTTCGCGCTGCCCGGCGGCGAGCCTACCGATTTTCCGATCGAGGACCTGCCTGTGCTTGTTCCGATCTCAGGACAGCTCGAGGTGTTTGGGAACGGGAACGCGTCGTTGATGCTCAGCGCTGCGCCTGATCCGATCATGAACACGATCCCGATCGAGGGGGTTGATCTGCCTGAGATCCCGTTTGAGCTGCCGACGCTCGGCGAGGAAACCGCGGGGGTGCTATTTACGCTTTCCCCCAACTCGATCGCGTTCGATGCGAGCATCGCGTTGACGATCAATGCGCTCGGGATGCCCCCGGCGTGCCCGGCGGATCTCAACGGCGACGGGGTGCTCAACTTCTTCGATGTCAGCGCATTCCTCAACGCGTACAACGCGATGGACCCCATCGCGGACTTCGACAACAACGGCGTGTTCAACTTCTTCGACGTGTCCGCGTTCCTCAACGCGTTCAACGCGGGGTGCCCCTGATCTGGGGTTGTTGCAGCGGGCAAGTTTCATATATTGCGAACTGATCTACCGATGAGAATCATGGGCCGCTGAGCGTTTGCGCAGCGCCATATTGATTCTGCGTGAGACCTGTTGAGGTCTCGATACGCCCAGAGACATCGGATAGGAACATCATGTTTGCACACGCTGCGGTTGGTATTTCAGGGTTGCTTGCGATCTGTGGGACAGTTGCGACGGCGCAGGATATCGATTGGTTGAATCCGGGTGGCGGGTTGTGGGATGACGCGGGGAACTGGGACGGGGGCAATGTCCCCGACTCAATCCCTGAGCGCGGGGTCTTTGGTCTTGTGGGCGCGTACGACGTGTTGGTCTCGAACGATCAGACGTTCGGCGGGTTCACGATTGACAACCCGGACATGACCCTGGTGATCGGGACATCGAGCACGCAGACACTCCACGGCGACATCGTGAATCATGGCTCCGTTGTGATGAACCCCTCCGGCGCGGTTTCAAACGCTGCGCTGAGATTTGAGCGCGACGCGTCGATCATTGGGAGCGGCGATATCCGGATGCACGCGTTCGCGTACAACAATCTTTCGGAGATCGACTCCAACGGGTTCACAATCACGCACGGGTCGGGGCACTCGATCATGGGATCAGGGGTGCTCGATGGTACTTGGATCAATGAGGGGGACATCGTCGCGGACGACCCTTCGGGGATGGAGTTGGAGATCGAGGGCGAAGTGGTCCAGCTCGGGTCGGGTCGGATCATCGCAGACGGAGGCGTGCTGACAATCGAGGGTGACGTATCGATCAACGGCGGCGAGTTGTTGTGCATGCATGACAGCACGATCAATTTCAACAGCCGTGAAGATTTGTTTGTTCATCTCACGAACTACGGGACGATCAACTTCCCGCAACTAGGACACTCATCCGGCGGCACGATCTTCCTCGATGATGATCTGCTCAACGAAGGGGTGATTGATCTGCTCACACTCGAGCATACCTCTGGCGTAGTGCGTTTGGAGTTTACGCAAGACGCGACCATACTCGGGCAAGGTGCGATCAGGTTGGGTTCACGCAGATCTTATGATCCCGATGATGCGACCTTGCACGCGGCAAACGCAACGACACTCACGATCGGATCCGAGCAACGGATTGAAGGATCGGGAACGATCGACACCAGCGGCGACGGCATGATCATCAACAACGGGACGATCGTCGCGAACAACTCAGGGGATACATTGCTTTTGAGCGGGGTGCACGCGCCCGGCGCGGGTGTGTATCGTGCGGAGGATGGTGGATTCCTCGGGCTGGGCAATGGGTGGTTTACAGGGGTGCGTTTCGATTCAGATGAGAAGAGCAAGATCCAGATCCGCGAATCGGTGAGCTTCCACGATGTCATCAATGACGGCGAGATCGAGTTTTACAATGATTGTGAAGATCTGATTGAGCTTCGAATAACAAGCTCGATCACGAACAACGGGATCCTGAGGGTCAATCCCGCTGACTTCATCTTTGAAAACAGATTGCACTTCGCGGTCAGCGCGTCGATCAAGGGCACCGGCATCATGCAGGTCGACGGGACTGTCTCGGCTGAGGATGATGTCAATATCACGATCGAATCCGGACAGACGATCGTCGGGACAGGGTACTTCTCGGGAGGTAAGCGCGGGTCGATCATCAACAAGGGACTCATCGCGGGAACAGATATGGGGGACGCACTGACGCTCGCGGGCACAGAGATCCGCGCTGAGGGTGGGCGCTTTGTGGGTGATCACGGTGTGCTGTCGTTCATCGGTGGGAGTGTGCTCAACGGGATCACGCTGGAGACGATTGGTACAGGGGTCATCAGTACATACAACACAACGCTCATTGATGTCACGAACCTCGGAAGCATGAGCATTCCAGTCGGTGGGACGTTCCTTGCGACGGACTTTCTCAACGAGGGTGTGTGCACGATTCATGCTCTCCTGCGTGCAATGGATGATGTGGTGATTGATGGAGTTGGGGTGATCCAACTTCAGGACGGGGTGATCGGCGCGGAGGATGGGAACACGCTGACCATTGGCGCGGGTCAGGTTGTTGAAGGGTACGGGAGCTTGGGGAGTAGCCCGGAAAGCGTCATCATCAATCGGGGGATGATCCGCGCGACAGATCCAGTAACACCGATCAAGCTCGTTGGGATCCACGTGCCCGAACAGGGTGGTTCGTACCGAGCGGACGGCGGGTGCATCGAGCTTTTGGACGGATTGAATCTCCGCGGCGCCACGTTCGAGTCATCTGATGATGGGATGGTTGAGATGCGCTCGGACGGGATCTCGGTGCTTACGGATACGCACAACAAAGGAACATTGGGTGTTGTTGCGAGTGTGCGTGGGCAGATCCACATCTCGGGTTCGATGATCAATGACGGGACGGTCTTGATCAACTCCGACGGGGGCACGAGAAACGCAAAGTTCCAGCTGCGTGATGATGCACTGATCGAAGGGGAGGGCACCATCCGGATGGTGATGAGCAGGGCAAACTATACGAATGCCCGTCTCGAGGTGGAAGCAGGGGGGGCTGCGACGATCGGGAGCGGGCAGCGCCTGGTAGGTGAAGGTCTCGTGAGGAGCGGATTGACGATCCTCGGCACGATTGACCCCGAGGGAACGTATCGAAACTTCTCGATGGAGTCGGTTTCCCTCGGCGCGTCTTCTCGCGTTCATCTCGATCTGGGTGGGACTGAGCACGGCACGTTCGATCGGATTGAAGTTCGAGGCGGACAGGTCATGGATCTTGACGGGGCGATCGAGGTTGTGATTGAGCAGGGGTATCAGCCGAGTGTTGGCGATGCGTGGGAGATTATCAACGGGTCGACGCGAGGCGCCTTCGATGAGGTGAACCTGCCCGAGCATGGTGGTGATGGGATGGTGTACCGATTGATCTATGACACGGATCGTGTGTTTGTGGTCTTGACGTGCGAAGCAGACCTCAACGGCGACGGCGGTCTGAATCTTGATGATGTGAACGTGTTCCTCAGCGCGTACGACGCGATGGATCCGATCGCGGATTTCAATGACGACGGCGTGTTCAACTTCTTCGATGTTGCGGGGTTCCTGAGCGCGTTTCACGTGGGGTGCCCGTGACGAGTGCCCGATAACATCTCCGAAAGGTCGTCAGAGAACCATGAAATCCCCCAATGCGTGGGGGTTTTTACTGGTCTGGGTGCGTTGTGCTGATATCCTGAATATCCGGCACCGAGGGGGTGCGATCACACGATCCTGATGGAGAGGGACACGATGAATACACGTAATGCGCTCGCGATTGCTTCGTTGATTGCGATGACTGGCACGACCGTTTCGGCTCAATCGATTGATTGGCTCAACGCGCTCGATGGGAACTGGAACGTCGCGGGCAACTGGG
>SPJK01102105.1_pt1 | contig 11717 bp, 14 predicted proteins | sample 3741771 | NCBI WGS metagenome assembly SPJK01 (sample SAMN10925997, study PRJNA522277) | cold seep metagenome | isolation source: Elba SIP-enriched marine methane seep metagenome, extraction at timepoint T2 | place: Italy: coast of Elba, Mediterranean Sea | reverse complement strand
GTCATCCGCACCGCCGGCGGCCAGGCCCCCCGCCCCGATGTCGACTTCCCCGAGTTGTCGTCCACCGGACTGCTTCTGTCCTCCCTGAAGCCAGCAGACCGTGTACTCCTGCCCGAGGGCACACCAGACCGAGAAGTCAGCATCGACCTGGGCGGGCAGATGATGCCGTATGAATGGAGCATTCTCACCGACGGCCAATCCTCCTCCGCGACCGTGGAGGAGGGCCAGCGCCTGCGGATGGTCATGGAACAGCCGGCGCATCTCGAACTCGGACTTGATCCGGCGCTCCGCATTCGGCAGGGCGCGGCGGCCAAGTTCGTCAATCGTGGTCTTCTCGCGAATGCAGGAGAGGACATCGGCCAGCATCAGCCGCGCGGCCGTATGCATGATGACATTGCCAAGCGCGACCGTCTCCAGTCCGACCTGGTCCGCGAGGCTCTGGGTTTCGGAGAAGCGGGCCGCATCCTCGCCATCATAGTTCGGCACAAGGCCGACAAGGACATGATCATCAAAGGCCGCTTTCAGGCGTTTGAGGGTCGTCTCGAAATCCGGCCCATCGAGCCCGATCAGGATACATTCTGCGCCATAGGCCAGCACATCTTCCAGGCTCAGCTCACACGATCCCTTCACCGTCCGGCGCTTGCCGAGGGTGAGCAGGCGGCACAGCTGGCCGAAAGCCTGGCGGTGGCGGGGATAGGCCAGCAGCTGCGTCCCATCAGTGAGCACCAGGCGCGTAGCAACGAGATAGCGCAGGCCAAGATCCCTGGCCGCGCTATGCCCGCGAACAATCCCGGCAAAGGTGTTCTTGTCAGTAATGGCCAGCCCGCCAAGCCCGACCTTGCGCGCCCGCGTGACCAGTTCCTCAGCATGCGAGGCGCCGGTCAGGAAGGTGAAATTGCTGGTCGCGAACAGTTCCACATAGGTCATGCAAACTCTCCCGCGACATACCAGTCCTCGGTCTCTTCGCCGGGATAGTTGAGCAGCCACAGCCGGCGCCCTTCCCGGGTCTGGACCTTCCAGTAATCGCGCGTGCGCAAATCCTCGTCGCGGAACCAGCGCGGGGTGATCCGCTCCGGCCCCTGCGCGGTCTCGGACAGGAAGGCCATGCGGCGCCACTTGAAGACCTTTGGCGGACGGCCCGGGGTCTCGACCTCGACATATTCCGGCGGTGTGAACAGACGGATCGGGCGCACGCGCGGGGCGGCAGGCCAGTGCGGCTCGGCCTGCACCGCCTCGACCTGCTCAAACTCATGCTCCGGCACATGGCTGTCTTTGGCCCGGAACACCCGAACATGATCAAAGCCGATCCGGTTGCCCAGCGTCTCGATCAGGACAAGGCGATCATCAGCGCGTTTGGCCTCGTCGCCAAAGCTGGTCTGTTTCAGGCGGATCGGCTCGACATGCTCAGCGCAGAGCCGGAACCAGTCGGCGCCATATTCAATCTCCAGCTGTGACAGCGGATGCGCGAACTGGCGGAGCAGCGCCGCCGGGTCGCTGCATGGTCGGGCGAAGCCAATCGCCAGCGGATGATCGCCAGTATCAACACAGCGCACGGTCAGCCGAAACTGCCGCGCGCCGCATTGGTCCGCTTCCAGCCGGGCGCAGACCTGGTCGGCCAGGCGCTGCAGGACCTGTTCGAGATCCTCAACAAAGCCGATCGGCTCCGGCAGGGTCATGCGCGCGGCATAGACCGGGTCCGCGGCCTTGGGCGTCACCGGGTCCGGCGCCCGTCCGAGCGCATGATCAAGGGTCCGGGTCAGCTGCAACCCGAACCGGCGGGCAAGTTCTGCGGAGGCCTGATCCTGCAACTGCGCCACGGTCGAGAGGCCAGCGCGGGCAAGCTCGCTGACCAGTTTCTCCGGCAGCGCGAGCGCGGCAATCGGCAGATCGGCGAGCGCCTGGCGGAGCGTGCCAGCGGCGGCGATATTGACCGTCTCCGCCCCGAACCGGGCCAGCGCCTGCGCCCCACCCTTGGTGTCGGCAATGCCGATCCGGGCCTGGATCTGCAGATCGCTCAGCCGGGTCAGGCTCTCGCGGCCCATTTCAAGCTCGCCGCCAAACAGATGCGCGCAGCCGCCAATGTCGAGCAACAGCCCATCCGGCGGGTCGAGCTACACACGCGGCGACAGGCCATCGGCCCAGCGCCACAGCGCGCGGAGCAAGAGTTCCTCGCGCACCGGATCGCTCGGCTCGGTCAGCAGGTCAGGGCAGATCGCGCGGGCATCGGCGAGCGCCTGACCCGGCTTCACGCCAGCCTTGAGGGCGGCGCCATTGGCATGGGTCACACGCCAGGCATTGCGCTCTTCCGCGGTGATCGCAAACGTCCCGGACAAGCGCGTGTCGCCCTGCCGGACGCGGCGATCAAGCGGAAGCTGCGGCAGCCAGATGGAGAGTATTCTTGGCATTCTGCGCTTTCCCTCGCCCCCCTTCCTGTTCTTCCTCGCAGCGCATCCGCCAGCGCCCGGCTTCGCCATTCTTGCCTTTCAGGCAGACCCAGTCCCAGCTTGGCGGGGTGCTGCAGCAGGGCTGGCAGTCCCAGCGGGTCTGCGCCGCGCTGGTGCTGGCCGGGCCGCGCAACAGGACGAGCCCGATGCCGCCGCCCTGCTCTGCCGCCAGCTGCAGCCGCCGGCTCTCTTTCAGGGACAGCGTGTCCGGCAGGTCAAGAATAGTGCAGACCCCGCCGCTCGCCCGCAGCGCCTGGTCTGCGGCCCAGAGCAGCTCGCCGCGCGAGACGGCCTCGACCAGGATCAGATCCTCGACCTCAAGCCAGGCCTGCAGCCCGGCCGGATTGAGCGTGACAATGTCCCGGTACAGGCCGAGCCAGAGCACCGGCTGGCCACGCGCCGCCGCCGCTCGCATGGCAAACAGGTCGGCGCTCGCCCCGCTAACCTCATGCACCCGCCCCTTGCGCAACCGTACGCCGCCGCCCAGCTCAAGCACCTGCGGTCGCCGCAACACCGCTCCGAGCGGGAGCAGCGTTTTCAGTGCCGCAGGTTGCGCCTTTGTGGCGTGGGTCTCTGTCTGTTGTGTCTCTGCCTGTCCCATATGTTCTCTTTTTGTTCTTTTTCGAGAGGGAGTCAATTGGGGATGGGAGTGGTGAGCGTGGGTTTCAGGAGTATCCCGGTAACGGACATTTTGCGTGTCACTTGCCAGGCCTCCACTCACGAGATGCTTGACGGCGCTTTCACGCACGGCAAACATTTAGGCTGGCGACCGATCGCGTTGATTGCCGCCTGCGTGCGCGTTTCTATCCTGAGCCGCACCAATGGGAGACTGTCGTCAGTTTGGCCGTCAGCGGGTGAATAAGGAGAGGTGTTATGTTTGATAATGACAAATGGCTCGCGCAAGTTCAGGAAGACGTCGTAGAGCCAGATCGCGAAATCATCGATCCTCACCACCATCTCTGGCCGCAACCGGAGATGCACTACAATCTCGATGAGCTTTGGCAGGACACTGATGCCGGGCACAAGATTACGCAGACCGTCTTCATGGAGTGCCGTGCGGCCTATCGGGAAACCGGCCCCGATCATCTGAAGTGCGCTGGGGAAACAGAGTTTGTCGCCAAGGCCGCTGCGCGTTCGGCAACCGATCCCAGCCGGGCGACCATCTCGGGCATCATCAGTCATGTCGACCTGATGAGCGAACATCGGGACGAAATCATCGATGCTCACGAAGATGCCGGCAATGGACTGTTTCGTGGCGTTCGCCATTCCGGAGCGCATGATCCGCATCCCGAGGCGCTGAGCATCCCCGGGCGCGGCATCAAGAACCAGTACGCGAATGAAGCGTTTCGGCGCGGCGTTGCCCGGCTCGGCGAACGCGGGCTGACCTATGACACCTGGCACTATCATCATCAGAATATGGATTATCGGGATCTTGCTTTGGCGGTGCCCGGCACAACCATGATCCTGGACCATTTCGGCACGCCTCTTGGCGTCGGCGCATATGCAGGAAAACGAGAGGAAATCTTCGCCGCCTGGAAAGACGATATCGCCGCGATTGCCGAATGCCCAAATGTCTATGCAAAGCTTGGCGGGCTGGCGATGCCGGATAACGGGTTTGGCTGGAATGACCGGGACACACCGCCAACCTCAGACGAATTCGTTGCAGCGCAAGGGCGCTACTATGACCACGCAATTGCGTGCTTCGGCCCTGATCGGTGCATGTTTGAAAGCAATTTTCCGGTCGATCGTCTCTCGATCAGCTACCGGGTGCTATGGAACGGGCTGAAAAAGATTGCAGCCAAATATAGCGAAGCGGAACAGGCACAAATGTTCAGCGGTGTCGCGCGGAAAGTGTATCGTCTTTAGGGCTCGCGGGCATCAAGACAGGCTTGAAGCGCAGGTCCGGTTTTGCATCCGAGGAAGACGCTTGCTCTCAGCCCAGCTGGATAGAGAATACAAATAGGTATCCGCCAATTCCCTTCCTGCTTAAGACAATTGAAATGCTCAGGCCACTCATCCGGACGCACCCTTCATGAACGACTTTCTGCTCAATCAGCCGCGCATCGAATTGGCACATTTGCCAACACCACTGGAACCGCTTCCACGTTTGTCCGCCGAGCTTGGCGGTCCCGAAATCTGGATCAAGCGCGATGATTGCACCGGGTTAGGGTTTGGCGGCAATAAAACCCGAAAGCTCGAATTCTTGCTGGGCGCCGCGCGCGAACAGGGGGTCGACACGATCATTACGCTCGGCGGTGTGCAATCCAATCATGCGCGGCAGACGGCTGCAGCGTGCGCGCGTCTTGGCATGACCTGCCAACTCGTCCTGCCACAGGTCGTCGCGCGAAGCGGGGTCGATTACGACCAGAACGGCAATATCCTGCTCGACCGCCTGTTCGGCGCGCAGGTATTCGTCGTCGCTGACGAGGCAGCCGTAAGAGCAGAGCTCGAACGTCTCACCCGGGCCGCAGCAAATGAAAATCGCAAGGTCGCCATTCACCCACCCGGCGGGTCCACGGCGATCGGATCGCTCGGCTATGTCGCAGCAGCGTTTGAGATACAGAAACAGTTGCAACACCGCGAGCTCGCCTTCGATCAAGTCGTTTTGGCCGCAAGCACGGGTGGCACACTCGCGGGATTGGCCGCTGGGTCTCAACTGGCGTCCTGGAATACCGAGTTTCATGGGATCTGCGTCGCCGGTGATGCCGCCAAGATGCGATCCGACGTTGATGCGCTTCTGGCCGAGTTGGGAAACATGACGGATGTGCCCAGCGCCGCAGCAGAGTCCATCGTTCTGGACGATGCTTTTTTGGGAGACGCCTATGGGCTGCCTTCGCCCGCAGCCCTGGAGGCCATCGAGCTCTGCTCGAAGCTTGAGGGCATTTTGCTGGACCCCGTCTATACCGGCAAAGCGATGGCCGCGCTCATCGACATGGTGCGTGAGAAACACAGCGACGCCGAAAAAATACTGTTCTGGCACACAGGCGGCGCACCCAGCCTGTTCGCCTATCGGGAAGATCTCCACAAGGCGTGAGGCAATGACGCTTGGGACCGCAATTGCGTGTGACGCTGAACCCTGCATTGAGCTCAAGCACAGGACATGGCCTCTATTGAATGGTGGGAATGAAGATGAACACGTCCAGCAATATCGCCACGAGAATCATCGGCACCAGAATGGTGTGAACCCTCTCTCGGCGCGTCGCGGCCAGGATAAGGAATGCCAAAACCATTACCGCTGACGCAGCATTGTCTGGGTCAACAATCAAATCACCAAATGCCACCGGGCGGTAAGCGGTTCCGATGATCGTAGTTGCGGCAGCAATCAGATATAAAGTTCGCGGGCTTTCATAATAGAACCGCTTGAAGTCTAAGCCGTCCAGCTGACTTGGATAGAGTAGATGCGTGATGATGTAGAGGCCAATTGGCCCGCCCAGCATCAACAGCATGACGTGAAATGACCAGGCCTCGACGTGTCTCTGGTCCCAGCCTTCCCACCATTGCTGCAGTAAAGCGACAAAAACCGCGATAACCAGAAGTCCGTGAACCCAATAAAACTTTGCCCGGTTCCGCAGTTGAATTTGACGAGCAGTGTTGCTGAGAAGTTCGGTGATGCCCAGACCAACAATGATCGACAGCAAAACCATGACATATGAGAAGCGATCCATAATTGGACGCTAAGCCGAAAACCCCGCCATGACGACCCTTGCTATTATGGCTGCTGTTGCGCCCGAGGCGACCGCCGTCCCCTGCCCCAAACTCACGCCAAGTCTACCCCAACAAAGCTTGCCAACGATCGAGATAGACTTGCAGCAACTCGATCAGCGTTCCGTCCGGGTCTTTGCAGACGGCAATGTCAGCCAGGTCTGCGTGACCGGCTTTCGGGTCTGAGAGAAATTCGACGCCGTCGGCCTTGAGGCGTTTCACATCACGTTCGAGGTCTTCGGTTGCCAGACATATGCGCACCAGCCCGCGATCTGAATTGGTCAACGGCGCGCTCTGTTCCAGCCCCGTCAGCTCTGTCAGGTCGAGTTTCGGAAACCCGTCACCCAGTTGCATGATACAGGCCCGGCCTTTTGCGCCTTGCTGAATCCCCAAAGCCTCCGCAGCAGCGCCCGGCACGGGTTTCGGGTCCTCAGCCGCGTCGAGCGCGAGATAGGGAATGGCCGGAATGAAGACCTCAAAGCCGAGCTTTTTGTAAAATGCGATCGAACGGTCGAGATTGGCGACATTGATATTGATGTGTCCCCAACCAAAGCTCGGTTTTTCAGATGCCATTTATCTTCCCTCGACAGCGAATAATGCCAAACCCTATCACATGATTTGAATATGCGTTCGGACAATCTCGGGCGCGCCACGGCCGCTCGACAAATGAAGCGGCCCTAGCCCACCGACCGCCCCGTCGGTCCATCATATGCGCGCTCGACCTTGGCGACGCGAAGCTCGTAGTGCGCATACCATTTTTCGATGCCATTCTTCTGGGCCAGCAAATGCTGTGTCTGTTGTTTCCAGGCGAGAATGCTCGCTTCATCCTGCCAATAGGAGACAGTGATGCCGAGCCCGTCGGCGCCGCGTGTGGTTTCGATGCCGAGATAGCCGGGTTGCCGCTCGGCCAGCTCAACCAGGGCAGCGCCCATGGCGTCGTAGCCATCATCATTCTCACCCTGCCGGCTGGTGAAGATGACGGCGTAATAAGGCGGCTCTGGTGTTCTGGAAAATCCGTCCATGGCTGTCCCGCTCCGTTTTTGAACCTGGGGGCGCCGGGGACGATCACGGGCCCCGCGGCGCCGACACTATAGACTGAAAGATTCGCAGGTCGTCGCCCCCCGTTTCTTGCTATTCGAATGCCAGGTCAAAGCGAATGCATGGCCCAGCGCCGGGTCGAGCGCTGCGTCGGTGTCCGCTATAGCTCGCGCAACGAAATTTGCTTGCCACACTTTACATGCAACAAACTTGTTGCATAAAGACTCATGGGTATTCCGTTTGATCCACATCTTAGCAAGGTGTTCCGTGCCCTCGGAGACGACACGCGATTGCTGATCGTCGACGAGCTGCGAAAGCGCAACGACCAAACATTGTTTGAGCTTTGCGCGCGTCTTTTCGAAGAGCACGGAATCACTCTGACGAGGCAGGCGATCACGCGGCACTTAAACACTCTGGAACAGGCCGATCTCATCCAGACAGCTTGGCGCGGAAGAACGAAGGTTCACACCTTCACCGCGTCAATGCTCACCGATGCGATCAACCCCTGGCTGGAACTATATTATGAAGGAGATACAGAATGAGAATGTACGCGAAAAACATCCCGGTCGACGATCAGGCGCAGGGGCTCAAGTTCTACACAGAAACACTCGGATTTGTGGTCAAACACGACATCCCGCTCGGTGAGCACCGTTGGCTGTCCGTCACTTCGCCGGAAGAGCCTGAAGGCGTGGAGCTGGTATTAGAGCCTAGCGTTCATCCAGCGACAATCGCGTACAAGGCCGCGCTCGTGGAGGATGGTATTCCAATCAGTGGTTTCAGCGTCGACGATATTGAGGCTGAAGTAAAACGACTTCAGAGTGAAGGCGTTTCCTTTACGCAACCGCCTGTCAAAGCAGGCGGCGCGATCGTTGCGGTCTTCGACGACACGTGCGGAAATCTCATTCAGTTGATTCAGTTGCTGGAGTAATCCGAACGTCCGATTTCGCGCCCTAAGCAGTTTTAGTAGCGGGCGAGCGTGGGCGAAACGAATAGTATCGGCAACTCTCGCTCTATCGCGCGTATGGCCAGCTGCGCGCGATATCGCGTTGTTGGGTCGGAATGCTGGATCAGTGACCGGATCAATCCCAGGCTGCCCGCATCTCCAAAATAGACAAGAATGGCCAAACCATCTTCTCGCACGGACGGATCGTGATGCGTTAGCGCCGCGCGAGCATGTTCGATGGCCAGCCCAGGCGAGGCAAGCCAGGCTCCACTCATAAACTGTCGAACCCGGAAATTGATATGATGCCGCAACCAGAAAACGAAGATGCTGAACACAACGATGATGTTGAAGCGCGCCAACTCTGATTTCTGCTCCAGGTATTGAAGCATCCAGCGTCTGTGGCTGCGATGATTGAGAGCTCGCGCGACCTCACCGCGACTTAGCGACCGCTTGGATCGCCAGGTCGCACAGAAGAGATTTTGTATTGTCATCCGATCCGTCAGCATGCGCATCCTACATCGCAGCCCGAAGCGCACCGCCCATCAGACGCAGCGCTTTGAGTTGCTCATTAAAGCTCAGAGACAAGACCGGCATGCATGTCTTGTTGACGTCGACGATGTAGATTCGACCATCGCTGACATCACGCAGGACGTCGATACAGCCAAAATCAAGACCCATCTCGCGGCAGAAGGCGCCGATTTGGCGCTGTTCCTCTTTTGAATAGACATCATTGGCACTGCGAACGTCGGTACGAAGGTAACTCGTGCCAAACCTGCCTTCCAGCGTTTTGAATTTGTGAAAAACGACGGGAAGCGCGCCTTTGACGACATTCGTCCGAAGGTCTTCGCTGCGCTGGCCGTCCACAGCCGTTTCAATCAGGCGCTGATAGACCGCGCCCTCCTCGATTTCACCTCGCGAGATGGGGCATTGCACGATTTTTCCATCATGGGTTCCATTCGCATCTGACTTACACACCGCAGGCCCTTCATATGTCAGCGGGTCAACCGCCAGAGAATACCCGAACACATGTTCGAAGACGCGCGCCACATGAGACTTGGAAATATCTTCTGCACGGTCGTTGAAGGCGCGAGATCGTTGTTCCGGCGACAATTGACGCGCCGTGCGACTGAACGTTTCATCCTCGAACACGAAAACCGTGTCGGCCTTGTCGATATCAGGTACAATTTCAATATCGCCCACCTGTGTGGCCAGCCAAATATTGTACCAGGGGGGCGCATTGTGCGGATAAAATGCGATCGATCGACGATCGCGATTGCGCTTGAAAATACGGGAGACACCTACCCCGACCAGATAAGTGTAAAGCTGCAGCGCTGAAGACAGACTTTTGAAAAAAGAGCGATCAAGCGAGACCCGTACCCGCGGCTGGGGGACGACGAGCTGTTTGTCCTTGATTCGAAGTCCGCTCACATATCCGATGGAACGTGAAAAAGCGGCGAGAGCGGGAAACTGAGCCATGCGAGACCTGAGTGTTCTGAAATGCTGCGACGAGTCGTGAATAGCGGTGTCTCTCATTTATTTCCAGCGGTTGAGAATACACAGCCGATAAAATCGCCGTGTGCATAGATTGAAGATCGTTCGGCCATGACTCAGTTCGCGCTTCTCATCTTGTCCGCACATCGATACACCTTCACCATCAACCGCAAGGAGGCCGCGATGCTGAACTTACTCTCGCGCACATGGGTTCTGGTCGGATTGTTCATCGCGATGATGGCGATCGGCTATTCATTCTCGTTCGTTCAGGCCGCTGCCGGCGGGCCCTTGCTGGACATGCTGGGCTCGGGCGCGGAGGCGAAAGCCCGGCTCGCCGAGATGAGCGCCGAGCAGAAACAAGCACACCTGTGGGGAACGGTGCTCAATGACACCGCCTATCCACTCGCCTATGGCGGCCTGTTTGCCGGACTGGTCTGGCGCTTTGCTGGCACGCTGCGGCGCTGGTTTGTCATCCCGGCACTGGCGGTGATCGTTGTCGACCTCGCCGAGAACACGACGCAGGCCATGGCGCTCGCTGGCAATGAGGCGATGATCGGTCTGAAAGATATTCTCACCCCGGCCAAGTTTGGCCTGTTCATGCTGGCCGCCCTGCTCGTCCTGCTCAGCGTCGGCCTGGCGGTGGTACGGCGGATGCGGAAACAAGAAGGTTAGGCGCGGACGAGACTCCGACCGTCCCGGACTTGATCCGGGATCTCCGGAACAGCTTCGGGAGCAAGTGGCACGAGGTCCCGGGTCGCGCCCGGGATGGGCGGGTTAGTAGGATTTTGGCAGCCCCAGCACACGCTCGGCGATAAAGTTCAGGATCATCTCTCGGCTGACTGGCGCGATGCGGGCAAGCATGGCTTCGCGCATATAGCGTTCGACATGATATTCGCGGGCATAGCCCATGCCGCCATGGGTCAGTACGGCCGTCTCGCAAGCCTTGAAGCCGGCTTCAGTGCCCAGATATTTCGCAGCATTGGCTTCGGCCCCGCAGTCCTGGCCATTGTCGTATAGACCGGCCGCCTTGTAAGCGAGCAGTTCCGCCGCACTAAGTTCGGCCCAGGCCTTGGCGAGCGGGTGGGCAATGCCCTGGTTCTGGCCGATCGGACGGCCGAAAACGACACGTTCATTGGCATAGGTGGTGGCTTTTTCCAGTGCCGCAAAGCCGAGACCGATACTCTCGACCGCGAACAGGACGCGTTCCGGGTTGAGGCCTTGCAACAAGTATTTGAAGCCTGCGCCCTCTTCCCCGATCAGATGCTCTTTCGGGACTTCCAGGCCGTCTATGAAGAGCGTGTTACACTCAACGGCTTTGCGGCCCATTTTCGGGATCGGATTGGCTTCGATCTTGCCGCGATCGAGATCGGTATAGAACAGCGACAGGCCCAGATACGGCTTGGCGCACTGATCCTTGGGCGTGGTCCGGGCAATGATCAGGATCTTGTCAGCACGCTGCGCGCCCGTCGTCCAGATCTTGCGGCCATTGATCGTATAGCCGGAATTGGTGCGCTCGGCCTTGGTCTCCAGAGATGACGTGTCGAGCCCCGAATTCGGCTCGGTCACGGCGAAACACATCTTCTCCTGTCCGGAAATGATCTTGGGCAGGTTTTCCTGTTTCTGCTCATGATTGCCGAATTTTTCGAGCGGCTTTGGCCCGAAGATATTGAGGTGAATGGCCGACGCGCCGGAATAGCCAGCGCCGGACCGGGTCACGGTCTGCATCATCAGCGCCGCTTCGGTCAGGCCGAGGCCGGCGCCGCCATATTCTTCGGGAAAGGCAATGCCGAGCCAGCCGCCTTCGGCCATGGCATCACAGAATGCTTCCGGCCAATCGCCGCTCTCATCCGTCTTGGCCCAGTATTCATCATCGAACTGGGCGACGGTGCGGGCGACGCCGTCCTGAATGGCAAGTTGATCTTCGCTGAGAGGGCCAATCGTGTGCATGCAAAATCTCCTGTCGTCGATCATCTATGCTGCATTGAAATCCTCGTCCACTCTGACGAGGCGTCACAGCTGCTCTGCAAACCGTGCGTCGGGTGCAAAGGCGGCAGCGAGATCAGAGTGCTGACCATCTGCGATCAGGTCCGCCATGATCT
>SPJK01057350.1_pt1 | contig 11723 bp, 9 predicted proteins | sample 3741771 | NCBI WGS metagenome assembly SPJK01 (sample SAMN10925997, study PRJNA522277) | cold seep metagenome | isolation source: Elba SIP-enriched marine methane seep metagenome, extraction at timepoint T2 | place: Italy: coast of Elba, Mediterranean Sea | reverse complement strand
CATCCGCGATTGCCGCGCTGGCTATCGCAAAATAGATCAAAAAAGCGCCTAGGGGTTTTGACACGATTGAACTCCTCTCAGTATCCCGGGTTGAAGTTTACCTATTGTATGTTGCGATTCTGAGCTATGCATTGTCGCCGCTTGAAAATAGCCTGAACGCTCGGTTTGAACGCTGATTTAGCGACAGTTTTGGAGATTAGACCTCCAAAGGTCATGAGGTTTAACATCCAAAAGTATATGGTAAAATTCCTTCGCTACCCGACGATGAACAGGATCAGTCTTTTTGACGATGTAGATTGTTATGAAATCGACTGACTGGGAACACAACGGAGCATAATCATGGCGCTCTCAATTGAAAAAAACGTCGAAAAAGTACCAGCCTTAGAGAAGGTCACACCTGCTGTATTCTCCAGGGTAACGCGCAAAATATTTCCCAGTTCCGGTTCGACGCTTTACTCAGGGCTCGAACTCGAGTTTACAAGAAAATGGGATACAAATTGGATACAAAGTGAGATACAAATTTCTCCAAAAAGCCCCATAAACCATTGTTATTATTTGGGTTTAATTCCGATTTCGATGCCCGTCACTCGCGCCACTTCTTTGAAGTGTTTTGCTTGAATAACTTCCCGAAATCTATCAGCTTTTTGTGACGTGGGCGTTATTGATCCAGGACCAAATCGAAGAAAAATCCAGGCTCCTGAAACATCCAGTTTCGACCGGAATACGGTGCTTCCTCAAATCGGACGTCGAGACGTTTCGCGTCCGCCCTTGCTTCTGCCGCGCTCACACCATGTTGATCAGAACTGTTGACGACGAGTATGTCGCGTCCGTGATTGACGCTCGTCTCGAGGTCCCGATTGGCGAGAAATGCCGACACGAGGTCGTGTCGTATGTTCTGGCTGTTGGCGCGGACCAGGTAGTTTGACATGGTCTCAAATAGTGCAGCGTTGTGCTCCAGAAAGTCCTGATCCGAGGTCTGATTGGCGTATAGCCGCCGATAGAATCGCAGGCCGCCAAAGCTTCGAATAATTGTCGTCAACGTTCTCAGGCCGAAGGCAAAGCTCGAGGGAGAATTCAATGCCATACGCAGCATGCCTCGAATCCAATTCGGTTGGATGCCTTTGAGTTTGTCAGCAACGTTCAGCCCGTAATTCACCAATACTGTGCGTTTGATCCGCGGATTTGCGTCGCTTAAATGCAGCGCGAGCGGTGCGGCGGTCGACAGGCCGATGATCGTGACATCGGATAGGTCCATGGCGTGAATGAAGTCCGCCAGAAGTTTTGCTGCATGCGGGGTAGATTCAGCGCGAGTCGTGCCACCAAATCCAGGCCGAATCGGAAAAATAAGGTTCAAATGCTGGTGGCTTGCCAGCGCCGCCATCGGGGCAGACGGCAGATAGCCATATTCCAAAGAATGCAGAACGATAACCGGGCGCCCGGATGTCGGACCGTAACGTCGGTACTCAACCTGCTCACCTGCAGTGGGCAGAGACAGGAACCGAACTCGGTTTTCATCGCTGCCTGGCCGATTGTCAGCGGGCGGCAATTGATGATCCAGAGCGTGGGACAGTTCAAGCGTCGTCGAGACAGCTTCAACCAGACTGCGGCAATTCAATTTGCTGATGATTCGGCTGACATGCGTGCGCACCGTACTGAGTTTGATCCCCCTCATCTCAGCAACCTGTTCGAGGTTTAGCCGCCGAAACACAAGTTGCAGGATTTCAATCTCCGATGCTGTGAAATCTTGCACGTCTCGCAGATGTTGTCGCAGCGCGTCGCTCATCGTCGACAACACAACGCGAGCCGCATAGCCGGTGATCAGCTCATCCTGGTATCGCGGCCAGATTTTTACGCGTCGATTGATGCGAAAACGATCGGCCAGCTCGACGATGCGATCCTGACGATCAGGCACCGCGGAATTCGCTTGCAAGGCCAAATGCAACAGCGTGTCGCCAACTTTGATCGATAAAAATTCAGCCAAGTCGCGCGAGATCGCCGAAACCGCGCCATTGACGTCCAAGGTGAACGCGAGTGCGTCGTCGGTTGTGCGCGCGCTGGCCCTGAAAGCAGGGGCCATCGTGTCGCGGGGTGAGGCCGAAATCATCGACATCACGGACTGAAACTCAGGAATCGACGTGGCGTCCTGGGACAGTCGCGACCAATCGAGGCAAGCTTGCGTAAATCGATCGGGATCCTCATCCGCCCGTGCGAGAGATTTGAGCAGCTCCAGAGCCGACTCAGCACGTTTGTCTTGATCCGATTGTCGTGTTTGATCGCTGTCCAGAACGCGCCTCCCTGCACAAAATGCGGTGTTTCGCGTTTTACTTACGCAAATTTTGCGCCGAACGTGTACCTAAAATTGATGATATGAGACTCTGCGGGTTAGAGGTAAGGCTCAAAGTGACGTTTACGTCAAAAGGATCTCTTGCCGCTCCCCCTGAGCGCGAAGAGCCAGTGTCCACCGGTGCAGTCCCCTTTTTGGACCGGTGGACCATCTCCGATCGCAAAACTGACGAAACGGCGCAGCGTCGCCAGAATAGCTTTCCGCGCGGCTCAGACGCCCCGTACACCCCAGGCCGGGTCAGGCTTACTAAAACCCTAACATGATAGGTCAAATTTCGCCGTTCATTGTGAAGTGAATTCAACCCAAGATTGCTATGTAGGGTTGAATTACTCGCTGGGGTTGGACTGTTATGCACGATTATTTTCTCGCACACTTTAATGTTGCAAGACCGTTAGGGACGTTTTCGGTCCATCAGAAAGAAGCCAAGTACTTCTTCAAACAGCTTCAGGAATTGTTTGAGCGTGATCATCTTCATGACGGGTTGCTTTGGCATCGCCACGGCATGCGCGCTGCTTGCGGTAAAGAGCTGAATTTCTTCGAGATTGCAGCCCTGGATACCAATGGTGAGAGCAATCCCCATATCTATACTGTCGCGGGATGGCGGGATGCGAAGGACCTTCACAGTTTTGCCTATCGCGATACTCAGCACCGCGAGAACATGAAACGACTTCGTCACTGGGTCGATCGTTCTGAGGGCGCGAACCTCGTCACATGGTGGGAAAAGCGCGACACGCGCGTCTCGCTAGAAATGGCTTGGGACCGGCTGCAGCGCTTACGCAAGGATGGCCCGACGCCGCACGCGTTCAATCTGAGCACGCGGTTCGATCCGCCAGCTTTGTCCAGCGTCGCCTGATCAGGCTTCACTCAGCAGGTTGATAGCCGGCTTCGGCAAGCAGCAATGTGAGCAGGTAAGTCTCTCCGAATACTGATCCATCATCGGTCCAGGATTCATCCAGGCTGTGCGCGTTTTTAGACTGTCCGCCGCGGCTGATCGTGATCGCCGGCACGCCGAGCCAGATTGGGATGTTTGCATCCGTGGAAGATGCCCTGAAATCAGGTTCAACGCCGAGCGCACGCATTGCCGCCGCCGCGTTCTGAACCAATTGCGAGTCCAATCGCCCTTCACCCGCCGGACGTTTGCCGACATCCTCGATCAGTACGGTCATGGCTTCATCACTGACGCGGCGCTCATTTTCAATCTCTAGCGCCGCCGCCAGGGCCTCGCGAAAGGCAGTGTCGAGGGCGTCCAGTTTGATCGGGTCGACGGATCGCATGTCGACTTCCATCCAGCTTTCGAACGGGATGGAATTGATCGAAGTGCCGCCGCCAATTCGCCCGACCGAAAACGTCGCTTTCGCGCCTGGTGCCTGGGTTACTGGTTCGGCGCGTTCGGTGAATTCCGTGATGGCGCGTGCCAGGGCCTGATGGGGATGGCTCCGGCCAAATGCACCATAGGAGTGGCCGCCCGGGCCTTTGAAGGTGATCCGATAGCGGTTGGATCCCACGGCCGAAGTTATCAATCGATCCGGCGCACCGCCATCGACGGCGATGAAACTGCTAATGCCATGGCCGCCGCGCAACAGATGTCGGACACCGCGCAGATTTCCGAGACCTTCTTCCCCGACAGATCCGACAAAGACCACGTCATCGTCGGTTTCCAATCCATGCGTCTGCATCGACTCGACCACCGTCAGGAGGACCGCCAGTGCGCGCGTATTGTCCGATATGCCCGGCGCGAAATATGTGTCGCCCTCTTTTCGAACTGTTACGTCCGTGCTGGGCGGGAACACAGTATCGAGATGCGCGACGATAGCGACTTTTCGGGCGCCTGTCTTACCTGGCCTAATCGCAATCACGTTACCAACTTCATCGATCGACACGTCGCTCAGGCCAAGGGTACGCAGTTTCTCCGCGAAGGCCTCAGCGCGGGCTTGTTCCTGAAATGGCGGCGCCGGAATTTCGTTGAGTTCGACCATCGTCGCGAGGGTTTGAGCTCGTTGGTCTTCGAACATGACTAGCGCGCGCTCGACACTCTCATCTTCCAGAATGGTCAAGATGCGCGCGGCGTGAAAGTCGCTCGGCGTTGCATCTTCCGGGGGCATGACTTCCTGCGCTGGGGGTGGCGCAGGTGCTTGCACGCCGTTCGCCGTGCAACCAGCGAGGAAAGCGACCATAAGCGAGGTCGTGGCAACACGAGAAAACATGTCCGATTCCTTTCAGAACGATTCCTCCAACAGCCTAACGAACGGTCTAGGCTTTGTCTGTTCGAGAATTCACAACGCAAATTGCGAAACGCGCAAGGCCAAGTCGCTCGCGCCGGATTTAGCGTTTCAGACCGTCCTGAAACGCGCGGTTAAACGCGTTCGGTTGATCGAACATGATAAAATGAAAAGCCTGATCAATGGGGATTAAGAGGCCGTCATCGAGCGGCGCATAGAGGTCACGGTAGAACGCTTCCACGTCCGCCATGTTCGGAATTGCCTCGTCGCGAGCGAACACAACCGTTGTCGGAATACGAATGTTGCCAATTTCAGATCGCAAGTCGGTGACCAACACTTCTGACATGGCTTGTGCCATGACGCTTCGATCACTCCGTACCGACCAGTCTAATGCAAGCTGGCGGTGGTCCTCGCCTTTCACCAGCGCCGCGAGCGCAGTATCCTGGCTCGAGGCAAACGTCTCTGCAGGTTGCGCTAGCAGCGTGGCTTTCATCATCGCTGCGATCGGGCGCATGGCATCTGCACTCGTCTGGCTGTCCATCAGGACAGAAAAGAACGGCAGAACGTCGATGATCACGAGGCGATCCAACCGCGCATCCGGATTGAGCGCCGTTTTCAAACTGACCAGTCCGCCAAGCGAATGCCCAACCAGCGCAGGGGGCTCAGACAGCGAGCTCGCATATCGCGCGAGGTCGTCCGATAGGTCGTCGAGGATATTCGTATTGCCGTCATTGCCGCGCGCCGGTGCACCGCCAAATCCGCTGACCTGAACGACATGCAAAGTGTACTCAGATTCGAACGCTGCAACGGTGCCGTCCCAGATGGCGGCATTTGATGCCAGACCGGGTACCAGGATCACACTTGGACCCGTCCCGGTCACAGTGACGGTGAAATAGGGGCTCTCAAACACTGGCTGGACGCGCGGGTTTGTTTCTGTTTCAGGCGGTGCGGCGACAGGGCCACAAGCGGCCACGCCCATAACTGTCAATCCAGCGAGTAGAAGTCTGAGCATTTAATTCACCTGCGCCGCGCGAGCGACGTCCCGGGTATAGGTTCGGGCCGACATGATCAATGCGAATACGCTGAGCAGGTTCAGGATCAACATGATCTCCAGCGCTGATTTCAGTGGCAATACGTCGCCTGAAGCGGCGAAGTGATCACTCAGCCAACCGACAATTGTCGGCCCGCCGCCAATGCCGATCAGGGTCAGACAAAACAACATGAAGGCCGATGCGAATGCCCGCATGCGAAGCCCGACCAATTCTTGAGAGGCTGTATACGCGATGCTCGCATAGATCAGCCCAATAAAGCTGGGGATGAGGTTCCAGGCATAGGCCATCTCGATTGTGCCCGCCTGCAGGAACATCCAGGCAAAGGGTAAGGCCAATGCCGCGCAAATCGCGATAATCAAAGGACGCCAGGCGAGGTTGCGTTGCGACAAGTGATCGCAAACGCGCCCAAGGAGAATGGCTCCGACGCTGCCCACGCCGCCAATCAGGAGACCGAGCGGAATCGCAATATCTGCGGGTCCAACGTCATAGGCTCGTTGTAAGTGACTAGGGGTCCAGGCGAGAAATGCATTGGCCGATACGCAGATGAGACAGCAACCTGCCAGAAGCCAGAGAAAAGAAGACTGCCTGCCAATAAAAGCCAGCGTCTCGCCGATGCTGGAGGCCTGTTCTTCGCTTTCTCTCTGTTCAACTGCGCCGCGTTTCGGTTCGCGCAATGAGAACCGAACCAGCAGCGCCAGCAACAGGCCGGGCACTCCAGCGACGAAGAAGGCGATGCGCCAGCCAAATGCCTGATAGACGAACCCGCCAATCGCAAAACCGGCCAGGATCCCCAGGCCGATGCCGGATGTATAAATGCCAAGCGCAAAGGCCCGTTCTTTAGGGGCATAGAGATCTGAAATGATCGATGTGGCTGGCGGCGTGCCGCCCGCTTCGCCGACACCGACCCCCATGCGGGCGATCAGCAACTGCCAGAAACTCTGCGCCATCCCGGACAAAGCGGTCATGCCGGACCACACCGCCAGCGCGAGCGACAGAATGTTGCGGCGATTGCCTCGGTCTGCCCACATCGCAATGGGGATACCGAACGTCGCGTAGAAGACCGCGAAAGCAAACCCGGTCAGCAGGCCGATCGCACTGTCGCTGATCTGGAGCTCGTTTTTGATCGGCTCGATCAGGATCAGCAAGATCTGTCGATCGATATGATTGAACGTGTAGACGAGGGTCAGGATGCCGAGCACGTATGCGCGCCCACCAAACTGACCCTCGCTCTGGGAGGAACGTATCTCCGACATGTCGCCCCTGCGATCTTAGAAGTCGACGGAGAGAGACGCAGTCACGGTCGATGGTGCGCCATAGAAGGCCGAGTACGCACTATCCACACCAAGCTGGCTTGGCGTCACGAAATTGTAGGCCGCAACGCGGTATTCTTCGTCCGTGAGGTTTCGGCCATGCAGTCCGAGGCGGTATTTCTCACTTGGAGACGTCCATACGAGGCTGAGATCAGCAAGCGTATAAGCATCTGGATCAAGCGCCGGCCCACCATTCGGGAAGAGGGGATTGGCACCCGCCGCAAAACCAGGATTCTCGACATTGAAAAGGAAATACTCGTCGCGGTAGGACAGCGCGCCCGTCACCGAAATCTCGCCATTCGTGCCCAGATCATTGGTGTAGTTCAGCGATACCTGACCTTGAAGCTCTGGCGTGTTCTGGGTCTCAAACTGGTCGGCAATGTTCACATCGGCAGAGATGATCTCGGTGATCTCGGCATCAATGATTCCGAGATTTCCTGACAGCGTGAACAGGTCATTGATGAACCAGGTGCCTTCAAGTTCGAAGCCGGTATATTCCGACGAACCCGCATTGAACACGGAAGATACGAACGTGTCGTTCACACCGTCATTGTCAGAGTCTGCACCGCTTTGGACGGTGATCTGCTGATCGGTATACTCGGCGAAGAAAATCGCCGCGTTCAGGCTGAGCGCATTCTCGAAGAAATTGCCTTTTGCGCCGATTTCGTAACTGTCGACAAATTCAGGTGCAAAGCCTTGTTCCGACAGTCCAAGCGGGTCCAGATCCGCCCGCGCCCGCGGATCAAAGCCACCGGCTTTAAAGCCCTGCGCATAGGTCGCGTAGAGATTGAGATTATCGGTCGGCTTGTAAGACAGCGAGACGCGCGGCGTGAACTCTTCATCTGAGCGGGTCAGGTTCTGAAAGTCAGTCTGAGTCACGAAGAATGCGGAAGTGGTATTTGACGCATCAAATGATCCCGATCCAAGACCGAGCCACAATTCACGCAGGACATCCGCCGTCGTTTCGTCTTTGGTGTATCGACCACCGACGGTCAGCGCCCATTGATCGGTGAAGTCATAAGTAAAGTCTCCATACACGGAGAAGTTCTCTTTCTGTTGATCCCCGGCCTGATAGACCGTCAGTCCAAGTCCGCCGAGAATAACGTCGAAAGCACCGCTGGCATTGCCATCGAGATAATAGATGCCGGCCACACCATTGATCCGGTCGCCGCTATAAAGCAGTTGAAATTCCTGACTGAATTGATCGTCCATATAGATCGCAGGGACGTCGAAATCAGGTTGCGGCAGGGCGTCAAAATCGATTGGCGTTGTTGTCTCGCCTTCGCGGTAAGCGGTGATTGATTTCAGCGTCACCATGTCGTTGGGCGTCCATTCGGCCGTTAGGCTATAGCCTTCTGTTTCGACAGAATTGTCGTCACCGAGGCCGGCGCGGGTATCAAACACATTCGATGTCACAGGGAGGGTGCCGTCGGCACTCGGCAATAGGCGATGTCCATGCTTGGCATTGGAATCGTCATCTGAACGGTCATACGACGCGCGCAGGAAGAAATCGTCGGTCGGCGCCCATTCGGCGCTCACACGGTAGGCGAGGACGTCCTTTTCATAGTGCTCCTCACCGGTGTTCAAGTTTTCGCCAAAGCCGTCACGCGTATATTTCGCGATGGCACCGCCAACCGAAAAACTGTCGCTGAGCGGGGTCGACCCCGAGACAATCAGGTCGGCCTGATTAAACGTGCCAATGTTCATTTTGGCTTTCAGATCGGGTTCATCGCCGATGCGTTTGGTGACATATTTGATCGCGCCGCCAATTGTGTTGCGACCATAAAGCGTGCCCTGCGGACCGCGCAGAACTTCGATCCGGTCAATATCGAAAATGTCCAGAATCGCGCCCTGTGGGCGGGCGACATAGATGTCGTCTACGTACAGACCGACGCCGGGCTCAAATCCCCAGAGAGGATCTTGCTGACCAACGCCGCGAATGAAGGCGATCAGAGTCGAGTTTGATCCACGCGCAACTTCGATCGTGGCGTTTGGTGTGGCGCGCTGAATGGATGTGATGTCGACGGCCCCGGTGGCTTCGAGATCCTCTCCGCTGAACGCAGAAACCGAGAGTGGAACATCTAGCGCGCTTTGCTCACGCCGTTGCGCGGTGACCGTCACAGTCCCGAAACGGCGCGCTTCTGTGGCATCATCGCCTGTGTCTTGTGCTGTCGCCAATCCATGTCCGGCCGTCAGCGCCAGCGTGGAAGCGATGCTCATATTCAGCAGAGTGCGGGTCTTCGATGTCATGATGGTCCTCCGGTAGATTTGTCGATTTTGAGGACAACTAAGAGGCGGCGCTACGTCTGCGCTATGACCCATTAGCTTTTACGGAGTGAACTTATTCGCTCAAGTCTGTTCGGTGCTTGACGCGGCTCTTTTCGCAAACCTGGCGGGCGTTTCGCCCTTCCAGCGCTTGAATGCGCGGTTGAACGCCCGGATGTCGGAATAATCCAGAGCGTCCGATACATGAGAAACGGAGAACCCTTTTTTTAGCAGCGCGACCGCATCCGCCATGCGATGCTCGTTGACCAGCTCCCGAAAGCTCGTGTCTTCCTGTTCCAGGCGCCGGCGCAACGTGGCCACGCTGACTGAGAGTCGATGCGCCACCTGGTCCTGTTGCAACATTCCCTGGCGGATCAGGCCGAGAGTCCGTGCCTTGAATGAATGCGACACCGTGTCGGGTCCGTTCGATTCAAGATAGGAGATCACGCGGCTATAGACGCCTTCTGAACTGAGGTCGATTTCGCCTGTTTTGGACATCGGTGAATGCGCAAGTTCATGATCGAAGCTAAGCGCATAAGTGTCTTGCCCCATCGCCATCTGGACGTTCCAAAATCGCAAATGCGCGGGCACGTCCTGACCGTTCGGTCGCTTTATGGCAATCCGGTGGAGGGCTTGCGCCGCGAGGCCTTCACTCAGACTGTCGAGCAGGCAGAACACCTGAATTAACACGCATTCGCCGACGAAGTGAACCATTTCTGGATCGTCTCGCATCGTGTAGGGAAACGTACTATCGTCGATGATCAAGGACACCGTTCGATCTGTGACGCGCATGGTATTATAATGTTCGCCATGCATCATATTAAAGTGTTTGGCGAGGTTCGAGATCGCATCGCACAAGGTGGTCGAGCGATTCAGCTGCGTCGTTACAAACGCACCCGTTTCAAAGGTCAGTCGGCGCTCTGAGAGGTGGGCCGTCAGGTCGTCGAGCCGCCTCGCAACTTCACCTTCGATTCGAAAAAAGTCGACCAGACTGAGATTGCAATCGTTTCCCACCGCAAGAATTTTGGAGTCGAATCCGAGGCTTTGGAGCACCGCTCTGGTGTCCACGCCAGCGCGCTCGGCCTCTTTCAGAAAACCGCGGAGTTGTTTTTGGGTGATGTGCGCGCGCTGTTCCAATGACAGACTTTCCGATGCTTTCTACGAACCTTGGCCGGTGCCCGCGTTCCTATCACAGGCGATCGACTATTGCGCGCCGAAAACATAATCGCGCCTCGATCAGGTGTCAGGATACAACTGTTTTGTATCCGCCAGGTCCGCATGGCGTCGCGCGAAATCGATCAGTGCGGAAACATTCTCACGAGAAATGAAGGTCGGTGAAACGCCAAAATCCCGCATGCCTTGATTGCGCGCATCCAACTCGTTCCCGTCCGGTTCGGAGCGCGGCGAGACCAGGTGGACGATTTCTGAGTTTGAGAGCTCGGCAAAAAGTTGCGCCAGATCACGGATCCGCATGCTTTCGGTGATCTGATTGACGACTTTGACGCGGTCTCCGACGGCAGGTGGAGACGAAATTGCCCCATCGATACAGCCCAAGACATCTTCAAGGTGAATGAACGCGCGCGTTTGATCGCCTGTGCCGTAAACAGAAATTGCCTCACCCATGGCGGCTTGCAAAGCGAAACGATTGAGCACGGTGCCATAGACCGGGTCGTAGTCGAAGCGATTGGCGAGCCGCGGATCGCGGCGCGTTTCGTCTGTTTCCGCTCCCCAGACTGTGCCCTGACAAAGATCCGTGATGCGAAGATCATGCTTAGCCGCATAATAGGCCAGCCCGAGATGATCGAGCGCTTTGCTCAAATGGTATTTGGACACCGGATTGAACGGATGCAGCGTTTCGTGTTCAGGACCAAGCTCGCCATTCGTATCGACGTGACGAACCTTTTGATATCCTTCGGGGATTTCGTATCCCAGCGTCTCATAGCCGTATACACCAATAGATCCCAGATGAATGACATGCGCGTCTGTTTCGGTTTGGACCAAAGCGTCCAGAATATTGGTGGTCGACATCAGATTATTGCGGATCGTGTAACGACCGGCCTCGATCGACATCATCGAGTAGGGGACCGAACGTTGCTCGCCAAAATGGATGACCGCTTCCGGTTTTTGTTCAGAGATCAGAGCAACAAGCGCGGCATATTGCTCAGCGACATCAATGTCATGATACGCAATCGCCTCGCCGCCCGTCTCGTGCCATGCGGCGACGCGATCCTCTAGCGGAAAGATCGGAACCAGACTTTCAATACCGAGGTCGCGGCCAATACGGCGGCGCGAGAAATTATCGGCAATGGCGACTGAATGCCCGCGAGCCGACAGCCGCAGAGCCGTCGGCCAACCGCAATAACCATCTCCGCCTACGATCAACACTCGCATGATCTGTGGTCGCCTTTTGTGTCCGCAATATCGACAAGAATGACTCGCAAGAATCTTGCCACGATGTGCGGTGTGTCTCGCCCCCAATGGCGAACTTTCACGATAGCCTGAGAAGGGCTTGTCCCGCTACATCTTTATTGCT
>SPJK01033414.1_pt1 | contig 11726 bp, 7 predicted proteins | sample 3741771 | NCBI WGS metagenome assembly SPJK01 (sample SAMN10925997, study PRJNA522277) | cold seep metagenome | isolation source: Elba SIP-enriched marine methane seep metagenome, extraction at timepoint T2 | place: Italy: coast of Elba, Mediterranean Sea | reverse complement strand
TTAAGATGGGATTTTCTTCCCGGCTGGATGGTTCGCGCTGAATTTCACCATGTTAACGGCACAGCATGGTTGATGCACGCGGACAACCCTGAATTTAGCGATTACCATGAAGACTGGGAAATTTTCGCTTTACAACTTTCCTATCAATTCTAAAGTTTTATGGAGAATGAGGGGGTATTTTTTAGTTTAAAATGGAAAATCACCCTCTCCATAGGTTGTGTGTTTTTCATCATCCACAGCCTGTTTTCCTATTGGCTTTATCTTGATACCCAAGAGAACTTCAATCAATCGCGAAAAAACACTCAAATTCGTCAAAAAAACATCGCTTTAGCCATGAATGACGACTCAGTTCGGTCGCTAATTAAATTCACTGAAGTCTTTGCCATTCTGGAAACTCAAAATTCTACTGATAATGAAACGCTCATTTTTCCTGTTTTAGAAAAAAACTGGTCTCATATTCAAATTATCTGGGGAATTAATAATGCTGTTTTTTTTGATTTATCAGGCCAAAAAGTGAAGCAATGGGGCGCCAATATCAATCCCCCGGCAGATGTTATTAAAGCGGTCATTAATAACGAAATGCCCGCCCACCCTATTGTATGCTTGGCGACTTGTTTTCAATTTGCGGTTATTCCGATTCTTCACCAAGGAGAGATTATCGGCGCTTTTGCAGTCAGCGACACATTCGCCGAAAGCATTATCAAATACAACCAAGCAACCGGCTCGGATATCGGCATTTTAATTCCCAGCGCTCAATCAACACGATTGAATTGGCCTTATAAACTTTCGGCGCTCACCCATAGCGATGACTTGCAGGCATTAATTATTCATTTAAGCACAGAAATTGAATTTTCCGAATTAAACAAACGCCGCCACCAAGTTCTCTATCAGAATAAAACTTTTGAGTTGGTCAGCTTTCCCTTCATTACCGAACAGAACAACGAAACCAAACCCTACTTTATTATCATTAACGACATCACCAAACAACTTGATAGTCTGGCGTCAAATCAACGAAATATCTGGCTATACGGAATCATTAGCCTGGTTTGCTCATCATTGCTTTTGTTATTAATATTGATCATATCATTAAAAAGAGTCATCAACTTCAGCGACGCCATGCCTTTGTTGGCGAAACACCAATATTCCGAATTCAGAAATAAATTACCCGGTAATAATGATCAAACAATCGAATATGATGAGCTGGATATTCTGCATCAAAACGCCCATAGTCTGGTTAATCAATTGGAAGGCATGGAACAAGAAATCCAGCGAAATATTTGTCAATTAATGGATCAAAGCCAAGAGCTTGCAAACGAGAAAAAATTTGTTCAAAAGTTAATCAATACCGCGCCTATTATTATCCTGACCCAAGATGAGAACGGCATAATCTTGTCCGCCAATCATACCGGCATCAATAAGTTTTTCAAGGAAGAAAGTTTAATTGTCGGGAATGTATTCGATTCATTTATTCCTTCCACAGAAAAAGAGCATTTAAACAAACTAAGGGAATTACGCAAAAACACCGACCTGGAGCAATTTCAAATTGACGGCTCTCTGAATCTCAATCCCACTGAAATAAATCATATCTCTTGGATACATAGCATTCTTAGCCGAGACCAACATAATGAAAAATTACTAATCTTAAGTTTGGGCATGGATATTACCGAACGAAAGAAAATTGAACAACAATTTTTCATGATCGCGACACATGACCAATTAACCGGTATTAATAACCGACATCATTTCCATACTGAATTCAATAAGGAAATCGCCTTAGCAAAGCGCTACCATTATCAACTCGCTCTTTTTTATATGGATTTGGATAAATTCAAGATCATTAACGACACCAGCGGCCATGAAGCCGGCGATGAATTACTAAAACTGGTCGCCCGAACCATAAAAGATTCCATTCGTGAAACAGATATTTTAAGCCGCATAGGCGGTGATGAGTTTACCTTACTCATGCCGAATAGCACCCAAGAGGGGGTCGCTTATGTTGCTCAAAAAATAAATGCTAACCTTTCCGCATTAAGCTTTGAAACTCAACACGGCCACTTTGATATCAGCGCCAGTATCGGCATTGCGATTTTTCCGCAACATGGGGACAATGTTCAGGAACTGCTTTCCAATGCCGACTTAGCAATGTACCAAGCCAAAGCAAGCGGCCACGGCCAATTTCAATTTTTTGATTCAGAACACCGCGATTAAAACATTGTATTTTGGGAATGAGTTGAAAATCCAAATTCTAAAGCTGTCAACTGCTCACAAAAAACACAAAACGTTTTTCTTATTTTCAAGCTAACTTTTTTAGCGACAACAAAAAAAACCTCCAAAACTGAGAATGCCCGCTAACCCGCTTAAGCAATACATAAGTAATCCATAACAGTCTAATATTACAGGTCTTGATCGTTTTTTATTCAAACTCCCTAATTAAACCCTGAATCCATCCTCTATTCATTCAGGCGTGCGCGTTCAAATTTAATTTAACCAAAAAAAATACTCGAAACCTTTAATTTTTATATAAAAATTATATTGCTATCCGCCACTGAGTGGAGCAGTACTTCTTTTCGATCTGAAACAAATCATTTTCGTCACATACTTCCAGTTTGCTCATCATTCAAACGCCCGCCAAGTTGCTTAATTTCGACTTCATAACGCTATCCATATACTAATCACTTTTTTAAACAAGGCTCACTTCAAAAAAATAGAGCATCAGCGCTTTTAATCTTTTTTCAGTTAATTATTTCCATTTTTGGTAATTACTTCAAAACTGCATGAATAAAAACGTCGACTAAGCCCAAAAATTTCTAAAAAGAATTTTATAGACTGAAACCAACGAAAATTCATTAGGTGTTTTTCATGAAAAGTTCTAACTCAATATCAAAATCATTGATCGTCTTCAGTTTTATTGGAAGCGTAGCCATAGCCGCTCCCAATGATCAATTGATGTTTGGCGCAGCAGCGCCGTTCACTATCGATAAACTTCCGATCAGTCGTTTAAGAAACCGTTTGGAAAACCTTCCGCCCCCCGCGCAACAACGCGCTTTAAAATGGCTGCACAGTTTTGATTTTCCCGCCGAAGATGTCGATACGCTCAATGTTGATGATCATGGCGCGGTCTTTTACCAAGAAACCGTACTGCCGCCGGAGCAGGTTACTCAAGATGAATTGGAAAATGACCCTGGCTCGGCAGGCATAGCGCCAACCGATGCTTTCAACTTACACAGTAAGCCCGGCGCGCCGAATGTCGTATATCTGAATTTTGAAGGCCATACGATTTCCGGAACGGCCTGGAATACGAGTAGCGGCGTAGCCGTGTATGAGGCTCAAGCATTTGATAACGACGGCGACCCCAACTCTTTTTCCGTAGCCGAAAGAACAGTTATCGCTGAAGTATGGCACCGCTTCTCAGAAGACTTTGCGCCCTTTAATATCGACGTCACCACGGAAAAACCGGCCGCCTTCGGCCCCAATGTCGGTCACGTCTTAATCACGCGCAATGTCGATGCCAACGGCGTTGATATGCCATATAAATCAGCCGGCGGCGTAGCCTATGTCAATGTATGGGGACGCTCATATTATGAAACTTATCAACCGGCATTAGTCTACTTTAATCGACTTTCTTCAAACGCCACTTATATCGCGGAAGCATCCTCACATGAATTCGGCCACAATCAAGGTTTATCACATGACGGTACGCTTTCAGGAACAACTTATTATAGCGGTCAAGGCTCCGGCTATACCTCTTGGGCGCCGATTATGGGAAATTCATATAGCAACAATATCAGCCAATGGAGTTTAGGAGAATATCCCGACGCCAACAATACTCAGGATGATATGGCGATATTAGCCTATAACTTACAATATCGAAACGACGATCACGCCAACAGCAGCGCCAATGCAACGCCGTTGACGATTGATGCAAACGGCCATATCGCCAGCAGCAACCCTGAGTTTGACCCTTTAAATCAGCGTCCTGACAACAAGGGTATTATTGAAACCAGAGATGATGTTGATACATTTGTGTTTGATATTGCCGCGGGTCAGGTTGACATCAGCATCAACCCGGCTTGGGACGCCTTTTACCGCAGCAGTCGGCGCGGCGCCAATTTAGACATACAAGCCGTACTGTATGACAATAATGGTTCTGTCGTCGCAAGCAGCGACCCGACAGCTGATACCTTTGCAAGCTTCAATATAAATTTAAGCGCTGGTCGCTATTTTCTGGAAATTAAAGGTGTGGGCAATGCCATAACGCCTTATTCCGACTATGATAGCGCCGGTCAATATTTTATCTTCGGAACGGTTCCTACAGCATCTACGGATAACACTCCTCCGAATCCGGATCCGCTTACTTTTGCAAATACCCCAACTGCCAACAGCCGCAGCAGCATTTCCATGACAACGGAAATTGCCAGCGACGAATCAGGCTTTGTCGAATATCAATTCATCTGCAGCAATGGCGGAACGGGCTGCAACCCCAGCGCCTGGCAAACGGCACGCCAATTTACCGCTCAAGGGTTACAAGCAGGCGTTGAGTATAGCTTTCAGGTTAAGGCAAGAGACCTTGCCGGTAATGAAACTGCTTTTTCAGTAGCCGCTTCCGCTACTACTTTAACGAACCAATTACCACTGGCGCAGGATGACTTTGCCGAAACCGATCAAAATAACTCTGTTTCAATTGCCGTATTAAGCAATGACAGCGATCCTGACGTAGACAACTTGTTTATCTATGCAACTACAACGCCGACAAACGGCGATGCAAACATAGACGGTAACGTTATTCTTTATACTCCGGACGCCGACTTTACCGGAACCGATAGCTTTGAGTACACAATCGCTGACGGCTTTGGCGGCTATGCTACCGCCTTGGTCACGATTGAAGTCATCGCCGGCAACCAAACGCCTATTGCCTTAGACGATACGGCGGAGGTTCTTATTGGCGGCAGCGTCGTTATTGACGTACTCGCCAATGACAACGACCCGGAAGGCGCGCCAATAACCGTCATCAGCGCCGGTAACGGCGGCAAAGGAACAACCGCAATAAACGCTGACGGCAGCATTAGCTATACAACAAGCGGCAATAAACGCGGCGGCGATAGCTTCAGCTATACGATCAGCGATGGCCAATTAACTTCATCAGCCATTGTTGACATCAGTATCGTCAGAAGTCTTTCCGACACCAATGATGGCGGTGGCGACAGCGGCGGCGGTAAAACCAAATGTCATCCTAAACGCGGCTGTTAAATTAAGTTCTCAATGCAGTAATCACTGTTCGGGTTGATACATGACTCTCTCTATCCCCCTCCTCAATGTATCAACCCGCCTTTTTTCCACGCTAAAATCAAAACATTATTTGCCACGACTTACGTTCAATTTCCAACGGAATTTTCGGACAATTCAAAACCAATGAACAACAAAAACTCTTATCTTCCCAAGCGTTCAATTTCCACCCGCTCACCGGCTGATATTCAGAAGGTAAATCGATAAAACCCTTAAATTCCCTGCAATCAATCACACAATCCTGCAAACCCAAGGCAATACCTCGCCCGGTTGCTTTAACAAAGGCTTCTTTGGCCGTCCACAATTTAAAAAACGCAATCAATCGCCGCGCCAGCGGTTGCCTGCGCCAGTAAGCCAGCTCCTCTTTTGCAAAACAACGTTCGGCGACAGAATCCAGTAATTTACGATCGCAAACCTGCTCAATATCAATACCGATTTCAGCAATATCGGTCACCGCCATCGCCAATTGGCCGCCGGAATGCGACACATTAAAGAACAAACCTGGCGATTTTAAAGCCGGTTTACCATAAGCGTTATGAACAATCTCAACATCCTGCATTGCAATACCCAAATAAGTCGCCAACACTTTTCTGACTTTAATGCGTGTACTCAAATATTGTCGCCGAATAGGCATACGCTTAAAGGAATCCGCTTTAACGCGTTCTTCCGGCGATAAAAAACCCGCGTATTGTTTTAAATGATGATCCGACAATTCATGGGAACCGATCCATAAATCAATGGTGTTGGGCTGAAAAGCCATCCTTCTTATCGAACCAACGCCGCGCCTTCGCCGCGCGGATCGCTGGCCGCTTTCAACTGCAAGGTCTGTTTATCCAACTGAACCGCCTGCATATTGCCGTAACGATAACGCACTTCCTTAAGCTGATGTCCTTTGGCGGCTAATGCGCTTTGCTCTTCAACGGTTAAGCCGCCTTTTTCAAACTGAATCCGATCCGGAATAAACTGATGATGAAACCGGGGAACCTGCACCCAGGCATTCGGATCGCCGCCACCGGCAAAATCCAAAACCGCTAATAACAGCATGGAAATGATTCGACTGCCGCCCGGCGTCCCTAAAACTGCAATATGCCGGTCACTTTCTAAAAACGTCGGGGTCATACTGGAAAGCATGCGCTTACCCGGTTCGATGGCGTTAGCAACGCCGCCAACCAATCCATAGCTATTCATAGTGCCGACTTTACTGGAAAAATCATCCATTTCATTATTCAGCAAAACCCCGGTTCCTTCCGCCAAAAACGCTGCGCCAAACGGCGAATTAATGCTTAAGGTGGCGGAAACCCGGTTGCCCTGTTGATCAATAATTGAAAAATGGGTGGTGTTGCGACCCTTTGCATCATTCTGAAGTTCGCCCGCCAGATAAGCACTGGGTAAAGCTCTATCAGGCCGGATGGAGCGCCTTAATCCCGCTGCATAATCTAAACTCAGCAATTGCTCCACCGGAACCTCAACAAAATCCGCATCGCCCAAATACATTGCCCGATCATGATAAGCGCGGCGCATCGCCTCGCTGATCATATGCATGCGCTCGATCTTACCCATTTCCGGTAACGGATAAGCGGCCAAAATATTCAAGCTTTGCTGCAACACAATGCCGCCGGACGACGGCAAAGCCGCACTGCTGATCTTAATGCCGCGATATTCGCCTTGTACCGGTTGTCTTTCGATGACCTGATACTGATCCAAATCGGCCTGCCTCCAAATGCCGCCTCCTTGTTTGACGCTTTCCAGCATTTTCTCAGCGACAACGCCTGCATAAAACCCTGCGCGTCCTTTCTCAGCCAACAAGCTTAAAGTATTGGCCAATTCCGGCTGCTTCAACACGGCGCCTGCCTTAGGTGTTTCACCATTATCCAACAACATTCTCGCCGTCGCCGGATTGTTTAAGATCGCTGGCAAACGATAAACGATTAAACGCTGATGTCTAGCGCCGATTTTAAAACCGGCTCGGGCATGACGAATGGCCGGTTTTAAACTGACCGATAACGGCAATTGTCCATAAACTTCCGACAGATGAACTAAAGCGGCCGGCAAACCCGGAATCCCCGCCGCCAAAGCCCCTTGCTGAGACTTCTGTTTCAACCAAAGACCTTGCCCATCCAAATACATATCCCGGTGCGCGGCCAACGGCGCTTTTTCGCGGGCGTCCAGCATTACCTGTTTAGCATCTCGCGCGCGATGCAATAAGAAGAAACCGCCGCCGCCCAATCCGGAACCGGCAGGTTCCACCACCGCTAGGGCGGCGGCCACGGCAACCGCGGCATCATAAACATTGCCGCCTTGTTCAATAACTTCAAAACCGGCCTGAGTCGCCAAAGAATGCGCGGAAGCGATAGCGATTTTATTTTCGTTCGCGGAAACGCCGACACACCAAAAAACAATGAGCAAACGGGTGAAATTGTTAATCATTAGAGCGTTTCCAGTTTCGCATAAGCCAACATCAACCATTTCAAGCCTAGCCCATTAAAATTAATTTGCACCCGCTCCTGAGCGCCCTCGCCCTCTAATTGCAATACCACGCCTTCGCCGAATTTTGCGTGACTGACGCGCTGGCCGATGGCGTAAGAACCCGTTTTAACCGTTTTCTTAGCCATCGCCACCGGACGACTGACATTGGCGCGAATGCGCACTTCCTGCAAACATTCCGCCGGTATTTCATTAATAAACCGGGAGGGTCTCGGATAATGCTCTTTACCATATAAACGACGCGATTCGGCATGGGTTAAATATAAATGCTCCATCGCCCGGGTAATGCCGACATAACATAAACGCCTTTCTTCTTCTAAGCGCCCCGGCTCCTCAGTAGATTTGCCGGAAGGAAACAAGTCCTCTTCCATTCCTACCAGGAAAACTTTTTTAAACTCCAAGCCTTTAGCCGAATGCAATGTCATTAACTGAATACAATCTTCATGATCGCCGCTTTGCATATCCCCGGCTTCCAAAGCGGCATGAGCTAAAAATGAATCCAGTTCGCTCAACGCCTCTTCACTATCAGACTCGTCATCAAACATCCGCGCGGCGTTCACTAATTCTTCCAGATTCTCGATACGCGCTTCGCCCTTATCATCTTTCTCCTTTTCATAAAGAGCCTTCAAGGCGCTTTTTTCAACCGCCAATTTAACCTTTTCATGCAATTCATCAAGCGCTGCGGCCTGACTACGCATTTGTTCAATGAGTTGTAAAAAGCCTTTAAGCGCATTGGCCGCCCGCGGGCTTAATCGCTGATGCTCAATTAAAACAGTAGCCGACCGCCACATCGACATTTGCTCAGATCGGGCAAGACTTCTCACCGTCTCAAGGGTTTTAGCGCCAATACCACGCGTCGGCGTATTCACCACTCTTTCAAAAGAAGCGTCATCATCGGCATTAGAAATCAGGCGTAAATAAGCCAAAGCGTTTTTTATCTCCATACGCTCGAAAAACCGCAAACCGCCGTAAACTCGATAAGGAATGGCGCTGGTCATCAATTTTTCTTCAAACTGGCGTGACTGAGCATTGGAACGATAAAGAATCGCCACATCATTCCGCGCGCCGCCTTCATTCACCCATTGCTTGATTTTTTCGATCACAAAATAAGCTTCATCCTGCTCATTAAATGCCGAATAAAGCGAAATCAAAGCGCCCTCACCACTATCAGTCCACAATTCCTTGCCTAAACGACCGCTATTGTGAGCAATCAAAGCATTAGCCGCTTTCAAGATATGCCCGGTTGAACGATAATTTTGTTCCAACTTAACTAATTGATGGTCAGGGTAATGTTGTTGAAAATCATAAATATTTTCAATTTTGGCGCCGCGCCAACCATAAATGGATTGATCATCATCGCCGACCACAAACAAATTATCCTGTCCCTCAGTTAATAATCTCAGCCAGGCATATTGAATAGTATTGGTATCTTGAAACTCATCGACATGCACCTGCTGAAAACGCTGCCGATAAAAATCTAATAAATCCTGATTATCACGCAGCAATTCATGCGCCCGTAACAATAATTCGGCAAAATCGACCAAACCGGCGCGTTGACAGACATTTTCATAAGCCTGATAAATGCTCAACATGGTCTGTTCAAACAAATCATACGGTTCCGGCAGGTGTTTGGCGCGTTTACCCTCATCCTTTTGCGCATTGATATACCACATGGCCTGTTTCGGCGGCCATTTGCCTTCATCAATATTCATCCCGCGCATAATGCGTTTAATTAAACGCAATTGATCGTCGGAGTCCATCACCTGAAAAGTTGAAGGCAGATCGGCGTCTTTGGCGTGACGGCGTAATAAACGATGCGCCAAACCGTGAAAAGTACCGATCCACATAGAAGATGCTGAAAAACCCAATAAATCCTCGATTCTATGACGCATTTCCCGCGCCGCCTTATTGGTAAAAGTAACCGCCAAAATATTATGCGCGGAAACTTGATTGACTTGTATATGCCAGGCGATGCGATGCACTAAAACGCGCGTTTTACCGCTGCCTGCGCCGGCCAACACCAACATGGATCCGGGCGGCGCGGAGACTGCAAGACGTTGTGCGTCATTGAGAGAATTGATGATAGAACTGGTTTGCATAGAATATCTAAATCAGCGGCCATATAGCCGCAAAAAAACCTATTAGAGTACTGACTTAAGCCGCATCAATCAAATTGTGTTGCGGAAAAAAAGATTGTTTCAGGCTATAATAGCCTCTGCGATTTCATCATTTAAGGGTAAAACAATGAGTTTTGATGCAAAAAGATTAATTAAATTTGAACACAATGTCGGCGCTAAAGAGAAAAAATACCGTTTATGGGCGGGTTTGGCCAGCTTGTTTATTTCCGTGTTCACAGCAAAAATTATTTTATTAGTCATTGGTCTGGTTTTAGTAGCAACCGGCTACAGCGGCTGGTGCCCTGCTTATTCAGGTTTCAATAAAAACACTTTGGAAGACGGCGAACAAGCCTGATTTTCCACTCAATGAAACTCGCGTAGGTTGGGCTGAAGCCAGAAAACCCATCAATAAATTTAAAACAACTGCTGTTGGGAATTCGCTCCTTAGCCTTACCTACAACCTCAAAACCAATGCCTTTCCCACTGCATTGATTTTTTCTCAAGTTGCCGCCTTTGTTAAAACATAACAACCGTGACCACACTATTCCCGCTGCCCGATAATCATCCACAACGCTTCCAATTACATAACGAAGTCCACGCCCGTTCTTCGGTGGTGTTTGACTTACCGGTCAGCGCCTCGCATTTGGCGATTATGTTAAGTCGGCAAGAAAAAGATCAGGACCGGCAACATTTAGCGCTGCTTTGCGAACGTTTTGGGGTAACGCCGCCTAAACAAGACGCCAATCATTTCACCTCGCGTTTTGATTCTTTCCAATTACGCTGGGAACAGCACGGCGAATTCACGTCTTACACGTTTTATGTCAATACCGTGCAAGCCGACCCTTTTGCCGAACCGGCCTTAAAAAGCGTTCCGGTAGACTGGATGTCGCAATTGCCGGGAAAAATGATTGTCGCCGCCCATGCAGTCATTATTCCGGCTAATACCGCCTCGGATAATATAGAAACTCTCTCGCATTTTTTTGCCGGCAACCCTTTAATCGGCGCCGAAGTCAGCGGCGGTGGGGCAAAAGCCTATACAGATTTTAGAATTCATGTCGACGGCTTTAGTCGGTTTTTGGTGTTGGATAAACATTTAAAAACCGCGCAAGCCGGTCGCTTATTGCAAAGACTGTTTGAGATTGAGGTATACCGGGTGATGGCTTTATTAGCATTCCCGATCGCCCGGGATTTAGCGCCGGAACTGATTAAAGCTGATCAACAACTGGTCACCATCACCGACGCAATGGCCAAGGGGGATCAAAACGACAGTGGCCTGCTGGATGAATTAACCCATTTAGCCTCAGCGGTGGAAAATCATATTTCCACTCACCATTATCGATTCGGCGCGGCCAACGCTTATTATAAGCTGGTCGAACAACGGATTACCGATTTGCGCGAAGTGCGCATACAAGGCCTACAGACCTTCAGTGAGTTCATGACTCGCCGTTTGGAACCGGCCATCGGCACTTGTAAATCCACAGCCAAACGGTTTACCTTGTTGTCCGAGCGCATCAGCAACGCCGGTGAATTATTACGCACCCGGGTGGATATATCCATTGAACGGCAAAACCAGGCCCTGCTGAAATCCATGAACACCCATGCGAAAATGCAAGTGCGCTTGCAAAGCACGGTGGAAGGATTATCGATAATCGCCATCACCAGTTATGCAGTGAGCTTAATCGGTTCAATCGCCCAGGCATTGAAATCGGCGGGTTGGGATGTCAACCCGCCGGTGGTCATCGGAGTTTCGATCCCCATTGTGCTGGTTATCGCCGCGATGGGGGTGCGGCGAATTCACAAACTGATTCGTAAAACCGCTGATGATTAATCTTCCTTACGATA
>SPJK01000288.1_pt1 | contig 11726 bp, 8 predicted proteins | sample 3741771 | NCBI WGS metagenome assembly SPJK01 (sample SAMN10925997, study PRJNA522277) | cold seep metagenome | isolation source: Elba SIP-enriched marine methane seep metagenome, extraction at timepoint T2 | place: Italy: coast of Elba, Mediterranean Sea | reverse complement strand
TTGTCCGAATCGCCAAAGGCCGTTTTCCTGCGCCTGATTGCCGATGCGGTCGCGGGGGGGCTGGCTCCCGTCCGTTTGATGGCGCTATTGAAGCATCCCATGTGTCGGATGGGGCTTGCCGCTGGAGCAGCGCGCGCCGAAGCCCGAGCCTTGGAACTGGCCTTGTTGAGAGGGGCAAAGCCGGCATCCGGTCTCGCTGGGCTTCATGCCGCTCTTCATGCTGCGCGAGAGGCTGGCTTGGCGGCAACGGGCAGTGCGGATGCCCGGCAGCGAAGACTGCAAAGCATCGATAGGGTGCATGCTTTCCTTCAGCGTTTGGACGATATTCTGCATGAATTCTCAGCCTATGTGACGGCGGGTGCTGCAATCCCGCCCGGTGATCTGCTGCAGGCCCATCTTCGTGCGGCAGAGGCCCTTGCGGCGGATGGGGAAATGCCCGGTGCCGAACGGCTTTGGCGCGGGGATGATGGGGAGGCGCTTAGTGAAGCCCTGACGGCGGTCGGCACCGCATTGGCGCCAGAGAACGGGCTTAGATTGCCGCCGATTGCGCCCGGTGATTATCCGGCCTTCCTTGAAGCATTGTTGGCTGGGGGCACCGTGCGGCCCCGCTATGGCCGGCACCCCCGGCTGGCAATATTGGGGCCCTTGGAAGCGAGGCTGCAGCGGGCAGACTTGATTGTTCTGGGCGGCTTGAATGAAGGTGTCTGGCCGCCCGAACCTTCGGTCGATGCCTGGATGTCCCGGCCCATGCGCAAACGTTTCGGACTGCCGGCGCCAGAGCGTCGGATTGGTTTGTCTGCCCATGACTTTGCCCAGGCAATGTCGGCAACGCGGGTGATCCTGACACGCGGCTTGAAGAATGGTGGGGAGCCGACTGTCCCGTCCCGTTGGCTTGAGAGGCTTGCCGTTGTCACGGAGCGGTCGGGGATTAAGGGGCTGCTGCCCAAGGAAAACCGGATCGGGGCCAATCTTCTCGCCTGGCAGGCGGCATTGGATGCGCATTCGGTGCTCGATCCAATTGACGCCCCGGCCCCGACACCGCCGGTTACGGCGCGGCCTTCGCTTTTGTCGGTTACCAGGATTGAGACCTGGCGGCGGGATCCCTATGGGCTCTATGCGCGCTCGATCTTGAAGCTGGAAAGGTTGGAGGATTTGGAGGCTGACCTGACCGCTGCCGACAAAGGAACCATCATCCATGATGCGCTGGATCGCTTCGTTCAGGAACATCCGGAGATCGACGATCCCGATGCCTATCATGCGTTGGCAGAGATCGGAGAAGCCGCCTTCGGGGCGGAGCGGCTGGCCAACCCGGCGGTGCGGGCGTTCTGGTGGCCGCGTTTCGAACGGGTGGCGCGATGGTTCCTGGAACGGGAGACAGCCAGGCGGGAAGGTCTTGCCCGTATTCACAGCGAGATTTCCGGGACAATGACCTTCCCGCGCCCTGATGGCAGCAGCTTCACGCTCTATGCTCGGGCGGATCGCGTGGATGTCACGGCGGAGGGCGGCTATGCCATCCTGGATTATAAAACCGGGGCGCCGCCCAGTATTGGCGATATCCGGGGAGGCTATGCCCCGCAACTTCCCTTGGAGGCCGCGATAGCGTCGTCTGGCGGTTTCGATGGTCTTCCGGAAGAGCGGCCGGTGACGGAACTGGCTTTCTGGCGCCTTAGCGGTGGGGCGGAAGCGGGGGAGGTTAAACCCGTTCCCCCGGCGGAGATCGATGACCTGGTGATTGCCGCTGAAGAAGGGCTCGCTCGATTGATCGAGGCCTTTGATGACCCGGTAATGCCCTACCGTGCGATCCCGCGCCCGGACAAGGCGCCGCGCTTCAATGACTATGCGCATCTTGCTCGTATTCGCGAATGGTCCGTGCGTGGTGGTGACGGCGGTGATGGTGGGGAGGGCACCTGATGAGCCTTCGTCCGCAAGACCCTGATCTTCAGCAACGCCGCGCTGCCGATCCGACGGCCAATGTCTGGGTGGCGGCCTCTGCGGGAAGCGGCAAGACGAAGGTCCTGACCGACCGTGTCCTGTCCCTGCTGCTCTCGGGAAGCCGGCCTGAAAGACTGCTATGTGTTACCTTTACCAAGGCGGCAGCGGCTGAGATGGCGAACCGGATCCACGGGCGTCTCGCCAGTTGGACGGTGATGGAGGATGCCACGCTTGCAGAAGAAATCCGTAAGCTTGATGGGCGTCCCGCCGATGCGGAACGGATGATAATCGCGCGGCGATTATTCGCCGCTGTGCTCGACGCACCGGGTGGGCTTAAGATTCAAACGATCCATGGGTTCTGCCAATCTGTCTTGGGGCGTTTCCCGCTGGAGGCGCGGATATCGCCGCATTTCGAAGTGCTGGATGATCGCAGCGCCGAAGAACTGATGCTGACCGCCCGCGATATGGTTCTGCGGATGGCGCGCGACGATACCATGCTGCGGGATGCACTGGCTGCAGTAACGCGACGGGTCGCGGAAGATCGATTTGGCGAGTTGCTGCGCTTGATGTCATCGAAACGCGGACGCCTTCGCGATCTCCTTGGCGGCGCCGATAAATCGCTTGCTGCCGGTGCTGTCGAACCGGTGTTGGATCGGGTTTATCACCTCTTGGACGCCGTGTCGGGCCGGGAGGAAGAAGATGTAATCCGCGATATTTGTAAAACAGATGACGAGCGTGAACACGCCTTGCATGTGATCGCTGAAGCGATGCTGACCCATGGCTCCGAGGCCAATATCAAAAAGGCGAAACTGGTTAAGGCATGGCTCGCGGCGGGACCGGATGGCCGGATCATGCAGTTTGCGGTCTACTGCAATGTCTTCCTGACCAAAGAAGGTGTGCCACCTCAACGCGGCGTTGCCGTGAAAGCAGTCCGAGAGGCAGAGCCGCGATTCGAGAAGCTTGTTGAAGCGGAACAGACGCGGTTGATGGATGCCGATGCGATGTATCGGCGTCAGGCAACCGCGAATGCCAGTGCCGGACTGATCCGCTTAGGGGCCGCGATTTTGGCCGCCTATGAGCGAAACAAGCAGGCCCTGGCGCGCCTCGATTATGATGACTTGATCCTTACGACCCGGGACCTCTTGCAAAGTCATGGTGCGCCCTGGGTGCTGTTCAAGCTCGATGGCGGTTTGGACCATGTGTTGATTGATGAGGCGCAAGATACAAATCCTGAGCAATGGGAAATTGTCGGCGCGCTGGTCGAAGCCTTCTTCGCGCCGGATGATGCGCCGGAGCGCCCGCGAACCGTTTTTGCGGTGGGGGACAGGAAACAATCGATCTATTCCTTCCAGGGGGCCGATCCGGAAGGCTTCGGGAAGTGGCGGGCGATTTTTGATGCGCGGGCACGGGAATCCAGCACCGGTCTGCGCGAAGTGCCGATGCAAGTTTCCTTCAGATCAACTGCCCCGGTATTGGATACGGTCGACGCGGTTTTCGCGGGGCCGCCGGGCTCCGATGGTGTGACGGAAGACCCCTCTCAGCCATTGAAGCATTTTGCTTTCCGCGACGGGCATTATGGGCGGGTGGAGCTCTGGCCCCTGCTGACACCGGAAGATCATCCGGAACCCGACGCCTGGAGCCTTCCCTTGGCGGAAGGCAGCAAGACTGACGTGCTGGAGCGTTTCGCCGATGGCCTTGCATCGCGGATTGCCGCGATTGTGGGGAAAGAGATGCTGCCGGCTCGTGACCGGTTGGCCCGGGCCGGTGACTTCCTGATCCTCGTGCGGCGGCGGTCTGCCTTGGTCGGCGCATTGACGCGGGCGCTGGGCCGCCATGGTGTTCAGGTAGCCGGGGCGGATCGGATGCTGTTGACCGAAGAAATCGCGGTCATGGATTTGATGGCCTTTGGCCATGTGTTGTTGCTGCCAGAGGACGACCTGCAGCTTGCCTGTCTTTTGAAAAGCCCCTTGGTTGGTCTTTCGGAAGAGCAGCTCTTTGATCTCGCCTATGACCGGGGGGAAAAGAGCCTTTGGGTGCGATTATGTGAAGAAGCACGCAAGGACCCATGGCTGGCGCGGGTGCAGAAATGGTTGAGAGCGCTGATGGATCGCGCCGATACAATGCCGCCATTTGAGATATTCAGTCTCGCCCTGGGGGAACCCTGCCCGGCGGATTTCGGAACCGGGGAGCTTTCGGGACGCCGGGCGATGTTGGCCCGCCTCGGCAGTGAAGCCGCAGAGCCGATGGCAGAGTTTCTGTCGCTATCGCTAGACCATGGGCGCTCAAGGGTTCCTTCCTTGCAGGCCTTTCTGGCCTGGGTGTCGCGCGGTGCGGCGGAAGTTAAACGGGATATGGAAGCCGGCGACCGCGATCAGGTCCGGATCATGACCGTCCATGGGGCAAAAGGGCTTCAGGCACCGATCGTGATCTTGCCGGATACGACGCGGGTGCCCCGGGATAGCGGCTCACCGGACCTCCTTTGGGCGGGGGATGGCAGTGGGGCATCGGATTTGCCGATCTGGTCCCCCGGAAAGGCGTTTCGGGAACCGGTCTGTGAACGTCTGTTAGGGGAGGCGCGGTCGGCCCGGGAGCGAGAATACCGGCGTCTTCTCTATGTCGCGATGACCCGGGCAGAAGACTGGCTGATCATCTGTGGCCAAGTGAACAAGCAGAAGCCGGATCTGGGCTGTTGGTATGATCTGGTCACCGACGGTATGGATCGGCTGGCTGATTTGACCGAGGAAGAGCCCTTTGACTGTGGTGATGATTGGACCGGTACCGCGCTGGTCTTGGACGGATCACAGGACGTTCCGGCAAAACGTGAGAAGGCCGCAGATGCGGCGATTGAGCCGGATGATGCGCCGAAGTGGCTTCGTGCTTCTGCGCCTGCGGAACCGAAGCCCCCACGCCCGCTGACGCCGAGTGCACCGCCAACGGCGCTGGCTGATCCACCGGTGCGTTCGCCGCTTGCCGATCCGCATGGACTGCGCTTCAAGCGGGGGACTTTGGTGCATAGGCTGTTGCAAAGCCTGCCCGACCTTCCGGAAGAGGAGCGGGCCGCAGCGGCAGAGCGGTTCTTGGCGCAACCGGCTCATGGCCTGGACGCGGATATGCAGTCTGCCTTGGCGGAAGAAGCGCTGATGGTCCTAAATGCGCCGGCGCTTGCCGGGTTGTTCGGTCCCCACAGCCGGGCAGAGGTTCCTTTGACAGGGCTAGGAATGCCGGGCCCCGATGGGGCTCGCGCCGTGGTGTCGGGGCAGGTGGACAGGCTTGCCGTGCTGGACGATCAGATCATCGTCGCCGACTATAAGACCCAGCGGCCGGCACCTGATCAGGTGGCCGACGTGCCGCGCGCCTATCTGGCGCAAATGGCGTCCTATCGGACCCTGTTGAGAGAGGTCTATCCGGACCGCCCGGTGCGCTGCATTTTGGTCTGGACGGAATCGGCTAGGCCGATGCCGTTGCCGGATGATCTAATGGATGGGCTTTAGACGAGGCGGAAATTGACTGTTTCCAGGGAGTTGTCGTCCCACCCTTGACCGGCTTTCTGGGCGTACCTAAGTTTTTGACAACCGAGGGCCAACCGCAACCTTGCGAGGTTCCGAACGCTTTATTTTTGGGATGACCTCATCCCGACGGGTTTTTAATAGGAGAAGTAAGATGAGCACGATCGCTGTTAGCGATACTGATTTCGAGACTGCGGTTCTGAAAGCGGACGGTCCTGTCCTGGTCGACTATTGGGCTGAATGGTGTGGTCCGTGCAAGATGATCGGTCCGGCGCTGGAGGAAATCTCTAACGAGCTGAATGGTAAGGTTACGATCGCGAAGCTGAACATCGACGATAACCCGTCGACCCCGGGCAAATATGGCGTGCGCGGTATCCCGACCTTGATGCTGTTCAAGGATGGGGAAGTCGTGGCACAGAAAGTTGGCGCCTTGCCGAAGAGCCAACTGTCCCAATGGGTCAGCGAGAACATCTGATCGAACCAGATTTGTTTGTTGGTTACCCGCTGTCGGACCATTTGGGGTTCGGCGGCGGTATCCGGCGTAAGTATTTTACGATCCTGTTACTTTTTTGAAATTGACAGCTCCCCCCCGCGCCTATAGCTCCGAATTCTGGAAATGGCGGTATTCGCAATTGAGCGCCGCTGAATAAAAAGGGCGCGACATTCGCGGCGGCATTTGCCGTGCGAATGATGTCGCAATTGCCGTATTTGTCGCAATAGCGATAGGGGTGGTTATGGCGCGTATGCTTAAGTCGTCCGGGAATGGTCCGGATCGGGTTACTTTCGTTCTTTTGCCCGGCTTCTCGCTGATGGCCTTCACCAGCGTTGTCGATACGCTGCGATTGGCCAATTACTGCAGCGGAAAGACCCTTTATACCTTCGAGACCGCCAGCCGCGATGGTGAGCCAGTCATTTCGTCGACGAGCATTTCTGTGACCTGTGATTACTCTGTCGCTGAGTATCAGCGACCGCCTCCGAACATCATTCTCTGCTCAGGCGTCGATGCCCATGTCTATCGTGACAATGCGGTGTTTGGCTGGTTACGCCGTTGGGCCAGGGAAGGCAGTCACATCGGGGCTGTTTGCACCGGCACGCATGTTCTTGCGCGAGCTGGGTTGATGGGTAACTACCGCTGTACGATCCACTGGGAGAACCTGGATAGTTTCCTTGAGGAGTTTCCGGAGGCAGATGTCCGGGCAGAGCTGTTCGAAGTCGACCGAGATCGTTTCACCTGTGCCGGGGGTGTCGCGGGGATCGATATGGCTCTGGCGGAGATTTCCGCCAAACATGGTTCCGGCCTCGCCGCCAGTGTCTCCGAACAAGTGATGCATGAACGGATTCGTGAGGGGAACGATAACCAGCGCCTACCCTTGCAGGCGCGGCTCAGGATCAGCCATCCGAAGCTCATCCGTGCTATTGCGGAGATGGAACAGAATACGGAAGACGCGCTGAGCCGGGACGATATCGCCAGCCGGGTCGGCCTGTCCCGCCGCCAGCTGGAACGTCTGTTCCGTCGTTATCTGAAGACGAGCCCGGCCCGGTATTACCTGAAACTCAGACTGAACAGGGCACGCACTCTGTTGACGCAGACAACCCTGCCGGTGACGGAAGTGGCTTTTGCCAGCGGGTTTACCTCAGCCTCGCATTTCTCGAAATGTTATCGTGATATGTTCGGCCGTACACCACGCGCCGAACGGCGGGGGCTCTCGGATGACGACCCGCTGGAAGAGTTGCTTGAAGACGGTTTGGATCACGACGGGCTCGATGATGGCGGGCTGGATGACGACGGGCTTGCCGAACTGACGGGCGATGGCGATGATCCTGATAGGGTGGAGGCGTAAAACGCGCCGTTCGCGAATTCTGTTGTTGTCCTGAAGGGAGGCGCCCCATGTCCGGCTATCGCTTGAGTGAGGCTGAAGTCACTCACTATAGAGAAAAGGGCTATGTCGTCCCCTCCGGCTATCGCCTGCCGCCCGACATGCTTGCGGAGATGAAGGCGGAATATGATCGTCTGCTCGCCGCCAATCCGGATATCGCACCGGATATCATGCTGGGCCCGCATCTTGAGCAGCCGGGCGCACAGGGGTTGAAAGGGTCTAAGAAATGGCTCGACTTCGCCAGTCGCCCGGAAATCCTGGACATGGTGGAACAGTTGATCGGCCCGGATATCGTCCTATGGGGTACGACCTTGTTCGGGAAACCCGCCCATGGAGGCAAGGAAACGCCCTGGCATCAGGATGGCGACTACTATCCGATCCGCCCCTTGGAGACGATGACGATTTGGATCGCCATGGATGATGCAACGGTTGAGAATGGCTGTATGCGGTTCATCCCAGGATCGCATAAGGACAGAAAAATTTATTCGCATCATTGGGAAGAGAAATCCGATCTGACGATCAATCTGGTATGCGACGACGCGCATTTTGACGAAGGTACCTCTGAGAACCTCGTCTTGGAAGCGGGGCAGTTGAGTTTCCACGATGTCTATATGATCCATGCGTCCAGCCCGAACAAAACCGCTGAACGCCGGGCGGCCTTCGTGGTGCGTTTGATGCCCGGTTCCGTGCATTATGACCACGGGTTAGGGGCTGAATTCGCCAAGCAGCATCCGGCGCAGGACTATGGCAACCGCGCGCTCTATCTATTGCGTGGGCAGGATCAGACCGGTGCCAATGATTTCGAAATTGGGCACTGAGGGGGCGTTAGGCAGAAGTTTTGGGACCTAACCCAAAAGACGCCCCGCCAGATATTTGTGAAAATCCAAGACGGTGCCCTCTAAATCCTGCGGGGCAAGGGGACCTGGCGCATGGTGGCGGGAGGCGAGCCCCTTCTGGAGGCCGACCAGCACTTCCTTGTCTTCGGCCATGGTTTCCTGGAACAGGGTGACCGCATTGTCGATTTCACTATCCGACCAGCTCTCACCGTAGAAATATAATCCCATCTTGGCGCGAACCTGTCCCGGTCCTTCCGGGCGCATGCTGAGGAAGCTCGCATAGTCGCTGCCGATCCCCATGGCAAATCCCGGTGGGACCGCAGCCATGATGCAGGTGCGCCGTTGTTCGACTGTCAGGTCCGGATGGCCCGTGTTTGGGTCGGCAACCCGCGCTTCGAATCCAACGGAATAGCCGAAATGCTGCGGGCCCGGCGGCAGATGCTCACACAGACGTGTCGGGTTCACTTTGTGTAAGGTCTCCCGGTGGAGGGGAGAGAGATGATATCCCTCCATAAAATTCTCCATCAGGCATTTCCAATTCGTACCCCAGACCTCTTCGGTCAGGTAACGAAGGCGCATGTCTTGCAGGTGATAGGGGGCAACCAGGGCATCCAACGGCGCTAAAGTTTCCGCCAGGGAAGGCGGGTTCTTGCCGAGAGAGACGAAAAGAAACCCGTGCCATTCTGTAAAGGCGACTTCCGGTAGCCGACAGGTGCTGGGGTCAAATCCGGGACGTTCGTCGATCTTCGGTGCTGCTGTCAGCTTGCCGGTCGTGTCATAGCCCCAATGGTGATAGGGGCATAGAAAAGCGCGGGTGTTTCCGCTGCCTTCGACGAGGGTGGCGCCGCGATGACGGCAAACATTGGACAGCGCCCGCTTAACACCATCACGTCCATGCACGATGATCAAAGGCTCGCCACAAAGATCGAAGGAGAAGAAATCGCCTTTGTTCGGAATTTCCTCCGCCCGTCCAACACAGATCCAATCTTCGTGGAACAGGTGTTGTCGCTCGGCCTCGGTCATCGCGGGGTCGGTGTAAAGGGCTCCAGGGAGCCCCAATGCATCCTCATAGCGCTGCCCGGCAACGCGTGTGAAGACGTCCTGATAGGCTGAAAGATCGCTCATGGGCGGAGCGTAGATCGGGAATTTACCGGTGGCAATTTCGATTTACTTAAGCTCTACCTGGGCTTCTCCCAGGATTTGGCCTCCTAAACTCACGCGGCCCCGATAAAGGCCCTTTGGCCAACCGTTTTTCGGCGTTTTCTTGCCGGCATAATTGAAGAAACGGGCCCATGATTTTTTTGCCGCTTCCTCTGACACGAAGATTTGTGCGCCGGACGGGCCGAAGATTTCAAACTTGAGGGGCTCGCCTTTGCTGATCCCGTAAATCGTCGCGTAGAGCACAAGGCCCGGCCCGTTATGAGGCAACTGCGCTGGGGCGCCCTTGAGCGCTTGGGCCAGATCAGTCCGGTTTGATGCGAACCCGATATGGCGCAGAAAGCTCTGGCGGTAGGCGCCAAAGCGATCCAGGGCGCTGCCTTTCCACATAGGCCCAGGGGCGATCTTTGTGCCATCTCCTGCAAGACCGGTGAACGGGTCGACGACAGTACTGTTATGCTCGAGCTGGAGATGGAGATGCGGTGTTTCCGCCGCGCCGGAGCCACCGACACTCCCAAGCAATGTTCCTGCCTTTACGGTCTGCCCGGATTTAACCCGGATCGATCCGCGTTTCAGGTGACAGTATTGCGTTGTCCAGCCATTGCCATGGTCGATCCGAACACCGTTGCCGCATTCTTTTCCGTCTGGAAAGTGGGGCTCACCGGGTGGATTGTCCGGCAACCCATCGCGTGCGCCAAGCACTGTCCCCGCGGCCGCAGCGGTAACCGCCACGTCGCGGGCGACATCGCCGGTGTTCTTCAGGGCGATATCGGTTCCCTTGTGCTCGTCATAAGTTCTGTAACCGCCGTTGAAATCCCGGTAGCCGGGGCCGGGACGCGTGTCGACAAATCCGAAAATCCAGCAGTCCTGTCCGACACGACAGTCGACCGGGAAGGAGAGTTTTGGCGGTGTTTGCGCCCGCGCCGTCGCTGTTGCCGCAAGCAGGATTGTGAGCAGCAGAACAAGACGTCTCATCCGAACTGTCCTTCTTTGAACCGCACGATGGCGCTCAAGCTTTGGTTCAGTGGTGTCGCAATGCCATGCCGTGCGCCAACAACCGGGACCATGCCATTGATTGCATCAATCTCCGACTTTCGCCCGGCCAGATGATCCAGATAGAGCGAGGGTCGGGCATGCGGCATGCGGGCGCCAAAGGCCTCCACATAGGCGGCTGCGTCTTCGAAAGTGAAATTGATCCCCTCCGCAAGGCCAACCGCATGGGCTTCCAAACCGCAGCCTTGCGCAATGGCCCAGGCTTCCGGGTCCGCCATCAGTTCACCGATGGTCGCGCCGAATACCGTACAGGGAGCGCTGAAGGTCACATTGCAAACGAACTTTTCCCAGATCAATTGATTAACGTCGGGGAAGGCTTTCACGTCGAAACCGGCGTCGCGCCAGACGGTTTCAACGCGGCCCAGACGGTCGGTCATCCCTCCAGACATTTCCCCGATACGGATCAGCTTCATGGCGTTGTGATGGGCGTGGCCGGGGCCTTTCATGGACGCACCGAAGCCTTCGGCGACACCCAAAAGGACATTGTCGGTTGGCATATGCTCAGCGATACGCTCGCCCGCGCCAAGGCCATTCTGGATTGTCAGAACCAGGGAGTCCGGGCGCATGGATGGTGCGATGGCCCGGGCGGCAGGGCCGACGCCGGAGGCTTTGGTTGCCAGGATATAAAGATCGCAAGCACCGGCCTCGGCGACATCTCGGGCCGCATGAATGCCCTGAACCGTTCTGTCTCCACTAGCACCTTCGACCCGAAGCCCGGTCGTGGCGATGGCGTTCAGGTGATCTTGCCAGATATCGATGGCCCATACCTCATTGCCGGCCTCTGCCAGAAGGGCGGCATAGACAGACCCCATGGCCCCGACACCGACGACGGCGATTTTCATTCTACGGTTCCTTCCTCAGGTTTTTGGGTCTCGGTTTCCGGCAAGAGAATGCTGTGTTCCGCGCGCAAGGCCCGGTCAATTTCAGGGGCTATATGATCCGGAAAATGGGATTGCAGGATTTCGCGTGTTCGCTGCTTGGCAACCGCTCGGATATCCTGCGCCCCATCGGTTTCCCATTCCTTTGGCGAGCGGCGGTCAGCGAGGGTCGGGTAGACATATTCCGTCTCCATCCGTGCCAGGGTTTCCGCATCTCCCAGATAATGTCCCTCGCCATGGACCGCATTGTCTATAGCATCAAGGGCTAGCGTTTCCGCACTGACTTCGATCCCGCGAAGGCTCCGCAGAATGCCGCCCAGCATGTCATTATCGATGACATAACTCTCCAACGCGCAACCGAGAAGACTGGCCTGCATCCCGCAGGCCTGGGTGATTAGGTTCGAGCCCGCATGCGCCGCAAGCGCAACGGCGTGGTCTTTCTCATATCCACTTTGTGCATCAGCGGCTTTCGCATCCGTTGCCCCG
>SPJK01052753.1_pt1 | contig 11730 bp, 10 predicted proteins | sample 3741771 | NCBI WGS metagenome assembly SPJK01 (sample SAMN10925997, study PRJNA522277) | cold seep metagenome | isolation source: Elba SIP-enriched marine methane seep metagenome, extraction at timepoint T2 | place: Italy: coast of Elba, Mediterranean Sea | reverse complement strand
ATCGAAAACATGATGGGCGAACACCCGCGCATTGAAAATCGCTGCCTGCAATTCAGCATAGACGAATTTGAACAACGTTTAAATTATCATCGCTTAGTGGTTGCGCCGGACTTTCAACAATATCAACAAGTCAAACAACAACTGATTGAACAACAGCGCAAACAATTTAAACTGGAAAGCCTGCAAGCCAAGCCGCTGACCTCGTTTGTGCGCAACCAACTGATTAATGAAGTCTACCTGCCGCTGGTCGGCGACAACCTGGCCAAGCAAATGGGCACAGTCGGCGAGAACAAACGCACCGACTTAATGGGCTTATTGCTGCTGATCTCACCGCCCGGTTACGGTAAAACCACCTTGATGGAATACATCGCCAATCGTTTGGGCTTGATCTTCATGAAAATCAACTGTCCTTCTTTAGGCCATCAAGTGCAATCGCTGGACCCGCAGCAAGCGCCTAACGCCACCGCCGCCCAGGAACTGGAAAAAATCAATCTTGGCCTGGAAATGGGCAATAACGTCATGCTGTATTTAGATGATATTCAACACACTCACCCGGAGTTTTTACAAAAATACATTTCCCTTTGCGACGGCTCCAGACGCATCGAAGGCGTTTGGCAAGGCGAAACCAAAACCTATGATCTGCGCGGCAAAAAATTCTGCGTCATCATGGCCGGCAACCCTTACACCGAATCCGGCGAAGTCTTTAAAATCCCCGATATGTTGGCCAACCGCGCCGATATTTATAATCTGGGCGATGTGCTCTCCGGCAGTGATCAAGTCTTTGCACAAAGTTATTTAGAAAACAGCCTGACTTCCAACGCCGTATTACAACCCTTAGCGACCCGGCCGCAAAGCGATGTCTATCATTTTATCCGTTCGGCAAACGGCGAAAACCTGTCGGATAACGCCTTACAACACAGCTATTCCAGCGCCGAAATCAATGAAATCGTCGCCATCTTCAAAAACATGATGAAAATTCGCGATGTGGTGCTGAAAGTGAATCAACAATACATTGCCTCCGCCGCTCAAGACGATAAATACCGCACCGAGCCGCCCTTCAAACTACAAGGCAGTTATCGAAACATGAATAAAATGGTGGAAAAAGTCACCGCCATTCTCAATGAACAGGAATTGCAGGACATTATCAGCGACCACTATGTCGGCGAAGCGCAAACCCTTACCCGCGGCGCTGAGGAAAACCTGCTCAAACTCAAAGAAATTCGCGGCGTTTTAAACGATCAGGAAGCGCAACGCTGGCAAGCCATTCAACAGGAATACAGCCGCGCTAACCGACTCGGCGATGAAAGCGATCCGGCGCAACAAATCGTTAATCAATTGTCTTTCATTACCGAAAAACTCGCAACGCTCAGCGAACATTCACCGGCTTCCATGCAGCAACTATATCAGGCGCTCACCGGTCTGCAACAACAAATTGACCAAAAAAACATGCAGGTGGAAATCATCAACCAGCCGACGCCGGGGGTTGAGGAAGTGATGCATAAACTGGCGGAATTATTTGAAGTTTCTTTTTTACCGGTATTCTCGGCGATGGAGCATAAATTGAAAATCGAACACGATACCTGGGAGCGCGTTAAAGCGCTTTCGGATGATTTTAAAGCCTTAAGCAGCAAAAATGAGCAATCAAAAAATTCCTGACCACTGGAAAAAATCAGATAGCAGCCTACGCGCCATTCAACTCGCCTTTGAATTCAGCCTGCAAATCTCCGATGTCATCCGCCACCAAGCCAATAAGAACGGCCTAAGCACCTCGGATCAATTGCGTAAAATTATTCAATTACAAGTAAAGCCGCCGAAAAGACCCCGATTAACCGTTTCACTCAACCCGGAAGATTATCAAACGTTGGCGGATCGTTACCAATTAGCCGCCGATGACAAAACCGCTATCCGTAAAGCGGTCAGAGAAGAAATCGTGGCGTTCGCAAAACTGAACAGCGAATCCTGAAAGGCCTCAACCGTCCCGGCCAATTGCCGGTTTAATACCAAGCCGGGGCTATACCAGTACAGTGCGCAAGTCGCCGCCAGCATTATCGTTGAAGCCGGCCAGTATCGAATGCTGAACGGTTTAACCGCTGTGCCGAATGAACGTTTAAGACGATTATTCATCAAATCGACGCTGAATAATTCATCCAGACACAAATGAATAAAATAGCCCAAGGCGACAAAAAAACCATGCATCCAGGCGTCAAACGCCGGATAGATGAAACCAAAATAACTCACATTCACCGTCGCCAATCCAAAAAAAACGACCGCCAATAAGGAATGAAAGCTGCCTCTATGCACGGTCAAACGGGCAAAAGCCTCGAAAACCACAAACTTGATAATCGCAAACACCACCAACCAGATAGCCAACAAATAAAACCAGCGATATTCCCAATACAATTGCAACAACACCCAGAAAGCCGCCGTTAACCCCAAAAAGGTGAATAAAACCTGGGTGGGTATCGAGTTATCCGAATCCACATCCGGCAACAATCCGCCAATGACCCCCAACAAATAATACCGCCAAGCCGCTTCGATATTATCAGTCTGCGTGGAAACCACCGAAACCGCCGCGACCCCGCTGAGTGTTGAAGCAACTAAAAGATGGGTTTTGAAGTTGGCCATAAAAGGTACAAATTTATAAAAAATAAAAAAATTAATGTGTTAACGCACATGCAGCGATTCACCTTGTTAGATGTTTATGCATTTGCTACATTACCAATACGCATTCCTCATACGCAATAACTTCAACAGGCGCTAACCATGCATCATTTATACAACAAATCAGCCACAAAAAAGGCTACGAACTTAAGTGTAAACAGCGATTTACTAACAAAATCACGTCAACTGAATATTAACCTCTCAGCTACACTTGAACAAGCGCTGGAAAAAAAGTTGAGAATAGCTGAACAGAACAACTGGCATAATGCTAACAAAAAAGCAATAGATGAACTTAACAAATATGCCGAAAAAAACGGCTTATTTTCTGATGCTTACCGAAATTTCTAATGAGTCAATTTACTCTATATAAAAATGAAGATAGAACCTCTAATGAAGCGTATCCTTTTTTCATTGATGTCCAAAATGCTTTACTGGATAATTTGAACTCTCGTTTGGTTATACCGCTTTCGCCACATAAGCTATTAAACAATACAGATGCAAAAAGACTTTGCCCCATTATTGATATTGATGAAGGCAGCTATGTTTTATTGACTCATCAAATGACCTCTGTTCCTAAATCAATTCTAAAAACTGAAATTGCTTCACTGGAAAATTTCCGCTATGAAATTCTTTCAGCTATCGATATGTTGATTTCCGGTATTTAACAGCATTGTGGACTTAATGATACTTCGCTTAATCACGGTTACTGATTTCAATTTTCATGGCTCCCACGCTCTGCGTCACTACCATTAAGGACTGAGGATGAAATAAATTGCCATTCAGCATACCCTAGAGGGATGTATTTACGACTCCCGACGCCGAATTATGATCTACGATGAGTGTATTTATTTAGCTTACAACCTTATTCAAACACACACGACCAACCACCATTGGTAATATCAGGATCTGTTTTGTGAGGGACTTCAGCCTTAGCGCAACCGACGGATGCGTAACCTGTTTCAATAATATTGCCATAGTGTCCACAGGTGTGCATTCTTGTGTTGTCACAGGCTCTTTTGTAACTACCTTTTTTCGGATCCAGCGCGACAAAGGAATTTGCCGCCTTCTCCCCACAAAGATACGGCGTTTTTTTATCCCACTGTTCAGCACTGCAGGCGTCGGCGATTCCTGACCACCCTTTCACCAAGTCGCCCGCGGCATAGGCAACACTGCCAGTGCTTTTCCGGATACCATAAGGCAGTAAATTTTCCGCCACGGGAACCCCTGTATCGATATGTTGGGTTGCCCCGCAAAAAGCCGCTAATGTTTTTTCTATCCGATCTTTCGCGATAATGGCTAAGGCTTCTGACCAGGCCAGCGGCTTAATATCGACCGTGATACTGGTATCCCGCTTGACCAATTTTTCAGCATTATCTCGTTCGCTGTTCATCGTGCTAACAATGGCGTCAATGGCGCCTTGATCAAGCGTAAAGCTGTTTACCTTATTCGCGGGAATACAGTCGCTTGTTTCCGCCATGATATGACTGTTAGGCGCGAGCAATACAAGCAAAACAGAGATGCTGTTAATAATTGTTTTTGTATTCATGAATAGATCCCCTTGTAAAATTTACTGTAGCGATAAGGACTAAGAGTTTTATCATCCGCCAATAAATACCTTAAAAGCACATTTGTATCTATCGCAATCAATTTATTGAACTCTGCATTGAGTCTTCATCAGAGATAGAACTATCGACTTGTAAATGACCCAGCATTCCTTTTGCAGCGCCGGAAACCTTTTTGACTAAGGTCAATTGACCGTTAACCACAAAACTTTCCACAAAATCGCCGGGTTCTATACCTAATGCCTTACATTGCTCAACCGGTAACGTAATTTGCCTTTTTGCGCTTACTTTAGGCATTATTTCACCCCTTACTGTAATCAACTCAGTCAACAATAAATCAACCCTTACTCTCCGTCAACAGTAAAGAATGATTCCCGATATACTTCGTACGGTTACGGATGCTGGTTTCAACGTTGAATAATTGAATCGATGAATGCTTGTATCTGCTTGAACGGCACACTCTCAAGCACTGAGAATAAGGGATGTTTCGTTAATTTTGACTTACTTAATTGAGGCGAACTTACCCCACAAAGAAACCTGGCCAAGACATGAGAGTTTTGCAAAATTTGAGCGCCTTCTTCGTCTATAAGCCGATTGATCTGTTGTTTGATATTTTCAGAGATGATGCCCGCTTCACGCGGCGGCAATGCGGTTTTGCCATTTAAACAAACACCGCAATGACCACACGCTTGCTCCATTTTTTCATCAAAATGCGCCGCCAGCATTGCCGTTTGACAGCTATAATTTTCTACAAATTCAAGCACCTGCTGTAAGCGCTGTATTTCAGCCTGCTCACGCTTAATAATCCGACTATAAAGTTGATCCGCCAACGCCATAGCAGAATCCGGTTTTTTCAATAGGCTATAGCGATGGCGAACGCCTGCGACTTTCAATTCCAACATTTGATGATCGGCCAACCAGTCCAATGCAAGAATAATCCGCTCCCGGTTGCAATTCATCACCTTCGCCGCCGCGCCCGGATCAATATGAAACCAGCTTCGCGCTTTTTGAGCCTGTTTAAACAAATTACCGAGAAACTGCCGCCGTTCTCCCTGAAATTGCTGTAATATTTCTTGGGAACTCATCAAGGGCTTAAAACTGTAATCCGCATAAAAAGGCGTTCCGCCTTGCAGATAACCGTCTAATTCCAAATAGGTTAACAAGGTTCTCAAGACCAATATGCGAATATCATGCTGTGCTGAAAAGGCATACAAATTAAGATCAAAATGCGGCTCCTGAGCAAACAAAGCTGAAATTAAACCGGTAACGGCATCAGGGGATGGGGTATCGCCGTAGACAAAGTTTTCCAGCACATTCATATCATCCAGGCTTGCCAGCAATTGGCAAGTGGAAGGCTTGCCATCGCGCCCGGCTCTGCCGATTTCCTGAGCATAATTTTCCAGGCTTTTGGGCAGATTATAATGATAAACATAACGAATATCCGATTTGTCTATTCCCATGCCGAACGCGATAGTTGCAACCACAATGCCCTGATCGGAATTCATGAACCACTCTTGTGTTTCCGTCCTTTGCTCATCTTTCATACCGGCATGATAAAAACGCGCGGCAAAGCCTTGTTGCTGTAATATTTCAGCTACTGATTCAGCCGTTTTTTGCAAAGTGACATAAATGATCGTCGGACCCGGCGGGCGTTCAGACAATAAAGCCGACAGTCGTTCATTTTTAGTCTCTTCGCTAACGGCTTCGCTTAATAAAGTCAGATTCGGTCGATAAAACCCTGTTCGAACAGCATGCTCCGGCTTTATATCAAACCCCCGGCAAATATCTTCCAGTACTTTTTGAGTCGCGGTAGCGGTTAACGCCAGAATGCGCTGCGCTTTAAATTCACGGGCAAAACCGGCCAGTTTGAGATAGTCAGGCCTGAAGTTGTGTCCCCATTCGGAAATACAATGCGCCTCATCAACGGCAAACAGCGCTATGGACACATGACGAATGGATTCTCTAAAGCGCTCGTTATTGAATCGTTCGGGCGCCACATACAGCAATTTTACTTGACCGCTACGCACTTCATCCATCACATCGCGATATTCGTCGGCGCTGAGCGTGGAATCAAGCCGCCGGGCGACAATATCGCGCGCCGCAAGCGCATCAATCTGGTCTTTCATCAAAGCGATAAGCGGAGACACAACCAAAGTAACGCCGGGCAACATCAAGGCGGGCAGTTGATAACACAGCGATTTACCGCCCCCCGTCGGAAATACGGCGGCGCAGGAAAAACCGGCAATCAAGCCTTCTACAACCGGCTGCTGTCCAGGTCGAAAGCTATCGAAACCAAATTTACTTTGCAGTGTTGTCAGGATGTTTTCTTGCATGACTATCAATTCCTTTTTCTAATCAGATCAGAGGCGCTCGCCTGCTAACAACTGTAAAAACGCATCTTCTGCTAACGGTTTAGAAAAGAAGTAGCCTTGTAACTGGTCACAATTTTCATCATCAAGAAATTGCCGTTGTTGTTCTGTTTCCACGCCTTCCGCAACCACTTTCAAGGACAGGCTTTTTCCCATCGAAATAATCAAACGGGTTAAATTCACATCATCTTGATTATCCGGCAATTCCATAATGAATGAACGATCAATCTTTAATTTATCAATCGGTAACCGGCGCAGTTGGTGTAGTGAGGAATATCCTGTGCCGAAATCATCCAGCGCAATGGTTACGCCGAGTTCGCGTATTTTAGTCAACTCTTTAACAGCGGCGGCATTTTCCTTCATCAGCATAGTTTCGGTTATTTCCAGCGCTAGTTTTTGGGCAGGAAGCCCGGTGACCCGCAGAGCCTGGTCGACTTTATCAAAGCAATTTCGGGCAATATCCGCGGCTGATAAATTAATCGCAATTTGTTTGAAGTCTATCCCTTGCTCCAACCATTTTTTCGCCATGGCGCAGGCATTGAACAATACCCATTCACTGATTTCGTTAATTAACCCTATTTCTTCCGCCACCGGAATAAAGTCAGTCGGCATTTGTAACCCTTTCTGCGGATGATTCCAGCGAATCAAGGCTTCAGCAGATTCTATTTTTTGACCGAGCTTATCGTAAATGGGCTGAAAATAAAGCGTTAATTCATTATTATTCAAAGCATGTCTTAACTCATTGCCTATCGTGGTTTGTTGTTGTATCGCCTCGGTCAGCTCTCGCTTATAAAAATAGCAATTGTTTTTCCCTAACGCCTTAGCCGCATACATTGCGGTATCAGCATTGCGCAACAACCTATCAACACTCCCGGCATCATCAGGGTATAAACTGATGCCGATGCTTAAAGTCACATGGTTATTATCAAAATGTTTAATGTCGCGCGCATGATGAATAATCTTTTGCGCAATCTTGCCCGCATCCATCGGCTTATCGATTTCTTCAATCAACACCACAAATTCATCCCCGCCTGTTCTAGCCACGGTATCTTCATCGCGCACACAAGCCTTCATGGTCTCAGCAATCTTACATAACACTTCATCGCCAACATTGTGACCGTAACTGTCATTGATCATTTTGAAATTATCGACATCAATAAAAAGCACCGCAATTTTATAGTCAGTTCGCTGAGATTTATCAATTGCATGATCCAGACGTTGGCTCAATAAAGCCCGGTTCGGCAGCTTGGTAAGCAAATCGTAATGCGCTTGATTCCATAGCCGCTTTTCCATTTGCTCCCGATATAACACAATACCGCTTAAATGAGCGCAGACGCTAAGCAAGGCTTTTTGAAAATCATTAGGCGCTCTTTTTTCAAAACTGCTCAACGCAAATGAACCGACAACATCTCCATTCGCCATTATAATGGGCTGAGACCAGCAAGCCAGGATGTTAAAATCCAGCGCAAACTGCTTTAAATTAGCCCAGCGAATATCGTTTCCAGTATTTTCCACATAAACGGGCGACTTACAATACACTGCCGTTCCGCATGAACCGGCTTGAGGCCCAGGCGCCAGACCATTGAGTTGCTCAACAGCGATTTCAGGAATTGAAGGCGCGCAACGCACTGTTAAACCTTCTACCTCTTCATCATAAAGCATAATAGAAGCAACCGCATTCGGCAGCATTTCTTCAGCAGCCAAACATAATTCGCTCAGATGATGTTCATAATCATTAAGCGTCGCCACCAACGCCAGTATATCGCGCTGTAAAACCACCAACCGTTCATCTAAGACACAGTTGGATAGGTCCAGTGCAGGCGCCGCTAAAGTTGATGAATGATTCATGACTTAACTGTAACTATGATTACACCAGGTATAAACATCTTCTCAGAAAGGATTAGCGCTTAAGTCTACTGCAGATATGCCAGCGACACAATCAAATTCACAATGACCTCCGTATTGCCAAACCGACTTAAAAAGCGTACACTTTTCAAAAAAAGCGTTTTAATAATGGTTAAAGAAAATAAAAATCAACATGGCGGCTCCCGCCCCGGCGCAGGTCGCAAGAAAGGCTCATCCGCTTATGGCGAAAGCACCCAGGCGATTCGTATACCTGAAAGTATGATTCCGGAAATTAAAATGCAGCTCGCTTTACGCAAACAGCGTTACCAACAACCCCAAGCAATCGACAACGCTTATTCAGCGGAGATTTTCACAGCGTCGGCAAATCTCAGTAACCAGCCTATCCCGCTGTTCTCCGGTAAAGTCGCGGCGGGCTTCCCTTCCCCGGCGGATGATTATGTTGAAAAAACACTGGATTTAAACGAGCTGCTGATTCAAAAACCAGCCGCCACTTTTTTCGTGCGCGCCGAGGGTGAATCGATGTTGAATGCCGGTATTCACCCAAATGATATTTTAGTGGTTGACCGCTCTTTGGAACCCGTGGTGGGCAAAGTCGCCATTTGCGCGCTTAACGGCGAACTCACCGTCAAACGCATTAAAAGCATCGGCGCAGAAATTATCCTGGCTGCTGAAAACCCCGCCTACTCGGATATCGTTGTTAAAGACTCCATTGAACTGGTGATCTGGGGGGTAGTCACCAATGTCATTCATGCCTTGTAAATGACAAAGCTGGCTTTAGTCGATTGCAATAATTTTTACGTCAGTTGCGAACGTCTGTTCCGGCCCGACTTATGGAATCGACCGGTTGCTGTGCTCAGCAATAATGACGGCTGTATTGTCGCCCGCAGTCAAGAAGTGAAAGCGCTGGGCATCAAAATGGCGACCCCGCTGCACCAAGTTCAGCATTTAATCCGCAAACATCAAGTGACGCTTTTTTCATCCAATTACCCTTTGTATGCCGACCTATCCAATCGAGTCAGCCAATGTTTGGAAATGTTCACGCCTCACTTGGAAGTTTATTCCATTGACGAATCTTTCCTGGATTTAACCGACGTCACCAACGATATAACGGCTTACGGCCAGACAATCAAACACAAAGTTTTTCAAATGACCGGCATCCCGGTCAGCGTCGGCATCGCGCCCACCAAAACATTAGCCAAATTAGCCAATTATGCCGCTAAAAAATGGTCCCAAACCGGCGGCGTATTGGATTTAAGCGACCCGAGCAGAGTTGAGCATTTACTGCGTAAGGTTGAAGTCGATGAAGTTTGGGGAATCGGCGGCCGCACCGCGCAACGCTTACATATTATGGGCGTCAATACAGCCTACGATTTGGCGCAACAACCAGCGGAACGCATACAAGCCCAATTCAATATTGTTATTGCCCGCACGGTAATGGAATTAAACGGGACTCCCTGTTTGTCATTGCAAGAAATCACGCCCCCCAAACAACAAATCGTTTGCTCGCGCAGTTTTAAAAAACGTCTGACGGATTATCAAGAGCTAGCCAACGCTTTAAGCTGTTTTTGCAACCGGGCGGCGGAAAAGTTGCGTCAACAAAACAGCGTCGCCGGCTCGGTGACAGTCTCTATTCGCACCAATCCTTTCCAACCCAAAGATCCTCAGTATCAGCGCTCCGCTTATATGATGTTGAATCGGTCTAGCCAAGATACCCGCCTACTCTTGGCAAGCGCTCTGTCTTTATTGAAAAGTCTTTACAAACCCGGCTATCGTTATCATAAATGCGCTATACAGTTAGGTCATATCCAAGCAGCCGCAGCTCCGCAACAAGCTGATTTATTCGCTGAACTGGAGGATGAGCCTAAAAAAAGCCGTCAATTAATGGCCGCCATTGATCAAATTAATCAGCGTTATCATCGCGGAATAGCGGTCAGCGAAACCCGACAAAGTCGACAATGGCAAACGCCGGTCGAACATTTATCGCCCAAACGCACCACCGATTGGAATGAATTGGCGAAAGTGCGGTGTTGATCGCCCTTTTTTTCTCTGATGTTTGTACTAAACTCATGTTATTCAATCCCAATAACATGGAAAAGCAGATGGACTTCTTAAAACGCAGCATTGTTCTTCAAACTATTATACCGGTCATTATTTTATTAGTGACCAGCTTAATCATCACCGTCCTGTTAGTCCCCATGACGGTGCAAGAAAATTCAGCGCTTTATATGATCGCCGCGCAATTATTGGTTTTCTTTATTCTGATTATTTATTTAAGCGTCAAATTACAATCCATTAACAGTCGTTTGAAAACAGTCAGCGACGGCATAAAAAAAGCCGCTAACGGCAATTTGACGTTTCACAGCAATGTGACGGGCGACGATGAAATATCGATTGTTGAACAGAATCTCAATGAGGCTGTCGCCAACACCCGCTCGGCGATCCGGGAAATCGCCCAATCGGCTTCACATTTGTTGAATGAATCGCGTAACCTGAACTCGGTTAACAATGTGGCCAAAGACACTATCTTGCGGCAAAAAGATGAAACCGAACAGGTCGCTTCGGCCATGTCGCAAATGAGCGATGTAGTTAACGATGTTTCCAGCAGCGCCTCCGGCGCTACCGACGCCACCAACCATGCCGACAGCGAGGCGCAAAAAGGCCGCCAAATCGTTTCCGAGGCGATCAGCTCCATTAATGAACTGGCTCAGGAAGTCACCGGCGCAACCAATGTCATTCAACAACTGGAACAAGACAGCAATCAAATCGGCACGGTTTTGGACGTTATCGGCGGTATTGCCGAACAGACTAATTTATTAGCATTAAACGCCGCCATCGAAGCGGCCAGGGCTGGCGAACAAGGTCGCGGCTTCGCGGTGGTCGCCGATGAGGTGCGCACCTTGGCGGGCCGCACCCAACAATCAACTTCGGAAATTCAAAGCATGATTGAAAAGCTGCAAGCCGGAGTGCGAAATGCAGTCACCGTAATGGATAAAAGCGGCAGTTATACCCAAAACAGCGTGGAATGCGCGCAATCGGCGGGTGAAGTGTTAAACGACATCACCAACACGGTGATGAACATCAATAATATGAATACTCAGATTTTGAACGCCGCCCAACAACAAAGCGCCATGTCCAGCGAAGTCAGCAGCAATATAGACCGAATCAACCGGGCGGCCGATCAGTCTGTTGAGTCAATCAACAATGCCTCGATCGGCAGTGAAAATTTACAGAAATTAGCCAATGATTTGGAGGCTTTGGCTAATCGTTTTAGT
>SPJK01075636.1_pt1 | contig 11755 bp, 8 predicted proteins | sample 3741771 | NCBI WGS metagenome assembly SPJK01 (sample SAMN10925997, study PRJNA522277) | cold seep metagenome | isolation source: Elba SIP-enriched marine methane seep metagenome, extraction at timepoint T2 | place: Italy: coast of Elba, Mediterranean Sea | reverse complement strand
ATCGGTCTCTGATCATTGCGGTTCTTGTACAGCATGCATCGATATTTGCCCAACACAGGCAATTGTTGCCCCTTATCAAGTTGATGCACGGCGATGTATTTCCTATTTAACGATTGAAATGCGGGGTTCAATTCCCATTGAATTTCGTAAAGCAATGGGGAATCGCATCTATGGTTGCGATGATTGCCAGCTGGTTTGTCCTTGGAATAAGTTCTCTCAGCCGACTTCTGAGGCTGATTATTTACCACGACATAAGTTAGATGCACCTAAATTAGTCGAGTTGTTTGCTTGGGATGAGGAACAGTTTTTGCTTAATATGCAAGGCAGCCCAATTAGACGAATTGGTTATGAGGCTTGGCTAAGAAATATTGCCGTTGCCTTGGGTAATGCAGCTACAACTTTGGATGTTATTAAAGCTTTAGATGATCGTAAATACGATTCTTCAGCATTGGTAAGGGAGCATGTAGCGTGGGCTTTAAGGCAGCATAAAGCTTTGTAATAAAACTGTCACAGTTTACTAATAATCTTAACTAGTTAATTACGCACTCTGTGCTTTGAGGATGAGTATGAAACTTGCTAATGTCTCTAAATGGCTTATTTCAGCGGTTATATTTTTTATTGTTACTTCGCTTGTAATTGGGACATGGGGATGGATCCAACTGGATAAGCCCTACCAGATCGCGAGAGAGCATCAACAGCGAGTGGCAAAGTTTAATATTGAAACAAGAACCTATCTTGAGCGCTATCTAGCCACGGGTAATGCTGATTTTTTACATAAAGCTGAATTGACCTTAAAAACATTGAGAGAGACAGACATTGATTGGCTTTCTCCTGATGAGATGGCGTTGATTCGAAACTCCGTTCAACATGTTGAAGAAAATGTTCAGTTAGTTAGAGCTGCCGGAAAGCTTGCAGGTAATCCGCAAGCGCTATTAATGAATAATGAGCGAGAGCGTTCAGGTGATATTGGTTTGTTATTGAATTATGCGAAGCAAGTTGATTTTCACCCACAAAAGCATGTGTTCTTAGAGTTGTTAGAAAAGCTTGATTCTTCATTATTGCATTTAGCGCATTTACGCCAGCAATATATAGAGAGTAAAGAAAGTAGCCTGAAAAAGTCACTTTTAATGGAAAATAAGCATTTTGCAGATTTAACCGCTGAATTAGAGGTGATACCCCGGTTTGGTATTTATACAGAAGGCGATGAAGATGCTCTTATTCCTGAAGATCCTGAAGAAGTGGGTGAGTTGAGTATTAATTCATTATCTTCACTAACGGCACGTTATTTAAAAGAAGTTGAGAATACGATAGAAGCAACAGAACGATATGCATCTAGTAGTGAAAGTCTGAATAAGTCAGTTGAAGAAGTAGATAAGGTTTTAAATGGTTACTTTGAAAATATTGATGAAATAAAAGCCAACATCACCACGAAGGTTAAATGGTTACTCATTTTTTCTGTTGGCGGAATCGTCATCGTAGTTGGCGCTTTGTTTGTGCTGCAAAATAACGTTATTACATTCTTAAGCCAGCTAGAAACATTTTTACGCAAAATGTTACTCGGTGACTATACGCAAGCGTTGGCTTCAAATATGCACTACGATGAAATGAAGTCAGTGGAACGTTCAGCAACACAGCTAGAGAATTATTTAGAAGAACTAATTGATAAGTTAACCGCGGAATCACAACAAGTAGTGGAGGCGGCTAATCAAGTGCATGCTGTCTCAACTACGGCGGTTGAGCTAACCTCTAAAAAGAAAGAAGCAACCATGGATGTTGCACAATCTGTTTCAAATTTATCTGAATCGTTTAAAGGCGTTGCAGGTAATGCGGCAATGGCTTCAGAATCTGCAACTTCAGCAAATCAAGCTACTTTAGAAGCTAAGCAACAGTTAACGGCTACAACCCATGCGACACAGAATTTGGCGCGTGAGTTAAATGACATGCAAAGTGTGATGACGACACTGCAGTCGAATGGTAAAAATATTGAATCGGTATTGGCCGTAATTCAAGACGTTGCTGAGCAAACTAATTTATTAGCATTAAATGCGGCGATTGAAGCTGCACGTGCGGGTGAACATGGTAGAGGCTTTGCTGTTGTGGCCGATGAAGTACGCCAATTGGCATCACGCACAACACAATCAACAGAAGAAATTAAAAGCATTATTAATGAGTTAGTTTCTACAAGCACTCGGGCAACCGAGAGCGTAAAACAACAGAGTGAACATGCGGTATCTTGTGCTGAACAAGCAGCTGAAGTAGATCGCGCCATTGAACCTGTTGTGACTGCGGTTGAAAATATTACTGAAATGAATGCGGCAATCGCTGATTTAACTCAACTACAAACGGCATCAGTAGATGAAATCGTGGCTGTGACGCATGACATTACTGCGCAAACAGAGTTGGTCAGCCAGCATATGGAAGAAATTAATCATGCTGGTAATGGACTTACGAAAGTAAGTGAAACCCTTGACGCTTTAATTAAACAGTTTAAAGCGTAAGGGCTATTTTCATTCTCAACGGAAAAAAGCTAAATTAAGCTTCTTCACCGGGAAGTTTAATGAATAGTTCGCGGTAGTGCTGCAATTCTCTTATCGAGTCACGAATGTCATCCATTGCTAAGTGAGATGATTTTTTCTTGAAGCTTTTTTCAACTTTTGGTGCCCAACGTTTGGCTAATTCTTTAAGCGAACTGACATCTAAGTTACGGTAGTGAAAAAACGCTTCTAATTCAGGCATCAGGCGCGCCATGAAACGTCGATCTTGGCAGATGCTGTTACCACACATGGGTGATACACCGGCTGGTACATGCTCTTGTAAAAACGCGATGGTTTCTTTTTCAGCCTGTTCAACCGTAACCGTGCTTTTTTTGACTCGCTCAGTTAAACCCGATCCACCATGTTGTCTGGTATTCCATTCGTCCATAGCATCAAGTAACGCATCCGCTTGGTGAATAGCGATAATTGGACCTTCGGCTACTAGATTTAAATCACTATCGGTAACAATAGTGGCAATTTCAATGATTACATCATTCATGGTATCTAATCCAGTCATTTCCAGATCGATCCATATTAGGTTTTTTTTGCTTTTAGCCATAAATTTAAGGTCTTTTTTATTTTTTGGGTGAACTTACTTGCCACAGATTGTATCAAAGGCTAACCTGCATGACATTTCTTGATTTTGATTGGACTGAATAAATATGAACGAATTTAGTTGGGTATTTATAGCTAGCTTGGTGTTGATGACCGCGGTTGAACTGTGGCTGTCTTTGCGTCAAGGCCGCCATGTTGCTGCACACCGAGATAATGTGCCAACGGCATTTGCTGAAGATGTATCACTCGATGCACATCAAAAAGCGGCGGACTATACTCAAGCGAAAGGAAAATTTAATCGCTTTGGAAGTGTATTTAGCGCTGTTGTTTTGCTCGCATGGACATTTGCTGGTGGTTTAAATGTGCTGTTTGAAGCGTGGCAAAGCTTAGGTTTTTCAGACATTGTCACGAGTGTTGCGTTTATTTTAAGTTTCTTTGTTGTTGGCTCATTAATCGAGCTACCTGTGGACTGGTATAAAACATTCGTACTAGAACAGCGCTTTGGTTTTAATAAGAATACGCCGGCCTTATTTTTATCGGATTTAGCGAAACAAATGCTATTGGTATTAATTATCGGTGCACCTTTAATTTGGGGCGCTTTATGGTTAATGGGCAGTACAGGTGATTATTGGTGGCTTTATTTATGGGGAGCATGGATGGGCTTCGCATTATTTATGATGTGGGCATATCCTGCGTTTATCGCACCATTATTTAATGAATTTAAACCTTTGGAAGACCAGCAATTAAAAACACGTGTTGAAGATTTATTAGCGCGTTGTGGCTTTAAAAGCCAAGGTATCTTTGTGATGGATGGCTCTCGTCGTTCAGGCCACGGTAATGCTTATTTTACCGGCCTAGGTGGTAATAAACGTATCGTCTTTTTTGACACCTTGTTAGACACCTTAGATGAAGATCAAATTGAAGCTGTTTTAGCACATGAACTCGGTCATTTTAAACGTAAGCACGTGATTAAAAATATGGGGGTTATGGCCTTGCTAAGTTTAGTTGGGCTCGGCTTACTAGGCTGGGCTGCTGCGGAGCCATGGTTCTATGAAGGTTTGGGTGTTCATTCGCAAAATAATGCATTGGCATTAGTGTTATTTATGCTGGTGATTCCTGTCTTTAGCTTTTTCTTACACCCAATGATGACAGCAATGTCTCGTAAATATGAGTATGAAGCAGATGATTATGCGGCTTCGGTATCGAGTGGTGAGCATTTGATTCAAGCTTTGGTTGCTTTATATCAAGAAAATGCGAGCACATTAACACCGGACCCATTAGTGTCAGCTGTGTATGACTCTCATCCTCCTGCGACATTGAGAGTGGCACATTTACAATCTAGATAAGTAAAAAATGAGGTGGTGGTATTTGCTGCCGCCTCAGATAATGTTTTAAGAAATATTGACTTGGTTGCGGCCGCTAGACTTAGATAAATATAACGCTTCGTCTGCACGATCAATTAATGACATAGAATCATCACCGGGGTGAAAAGCACTCACGCCAGCTGAAACGGTTATTTTGCCAATAGACTCTTCTGAACCACGTTTTTTCAGCTTACTATTTGCAAGCTCTTCACGAATTTTATCGGCGAGTGCTTTTGCTTTTGTCTTATCATAACCCGTTAATATTAATGCTAATTCTTCACCACCGTAACGGGCGGCGATGATCGATTCATTACAGTATTTTTTCAAAATGGCAGAGAAATATTGTAATACTTTATCACCGACTAAATGACCAAAGTTATCGTTTAATTGTTTGAAGTGGTCAATATCGAATAAAACAAAAGCCGTTCTGTTATGAGGTGGCTGACACACTTTATCTAATTCTTGATTTAATGCGCCACGATTTAATAAGCCAGTTAGTCCATCAGTACGAGCGGCTTTTTTAACTTCTTCAAGCTCTGCTTTTAGCTTTAAAATATCTTTGCTGGATTGATTGAGTTCTGCCTTTAAATCGTTGCTCGTTTCGCTGAGTGTTTCGGTGTGAGACATAATATCGACAACGATACCTTTTAACTCATCAGCGTTGTCACATGATTCAAGTACATCTTTCGTATTAGAGAGGCCACTTGCACATTCGCTTGCTGTTGACTCTGCTTTATCAATATTTTTGAGGGTGTTATCAACGACTTTTTCCATGCCTGCATTGGCTTTAGACAGGCGATCGGGCATGCCCATTAAGACATATTTTTCAAAATAAGTTTGGTTGATTGCATCTGTAATTGGCTCGTCATTATTAAGACGTGCATTCATCGCTCTCGATAATGCTTCATTTTCACCAGAGACATATTCATACCAGACCGCATAGTTAACAGGGTTAACGGGGGTACGGTGCTTATTAATATAAGGAAGCGCACGCCTTAAGTTTTCAGTAGCGCGATCTGTGGGGTGAGAATAAACAGGTGGAAAAGAACTTAACTTAGCCAAAACAAATACCTACGGTTGATACCTTATCCAGATTATAGGCGTATAGCTAATATTTTCCTAGTGTTTTTCTAAAGATTTTTTTCGGGAATGGAAAATGAGGCCTGTAAAGATAGGTATTCCCTATCTTTACAGGCGATTAGACATTTTATTATTTTAAGATTGGCTTTCTAAGAAACGCTCAGCATCTAAGGCTGCACTACAACCTGCACCTGCTGAAGTAATGGCTTGGCGATAAATTTGATCCGATACATCACCTGCAGCAAATACACCCGGAACACTCGTTTGTGTGCCTTCTTTTAATAAAATATAGTCATGGTCCATATCTAATTGGCCTTTGAATATGCCCGTATTAGGCTGATGACCAATCGCAACGAATAAACCATGCACATCAACTTCTTGTGTACTGTCATCGATAGTGCTTTTTACGCGAACACCTGTTACGCCAGCATCATCGCCTAATACTTCATCAAGTTGATGATTCCACAGAATTTCAACATTACCTTCTTCTGCTTTTTTCAATAAGCGGTTGCTTAATATTTTTTCAGAACGGAAGCTATCACGACGATGAATAACCGTCACTTTTGATGCAATGTTTGATAAATAAAGCGCTTCTTCAACGGCCGTATTACCACCACCGATGACGGCAACAGGTTGGCCTTTATAAAAGAAACCATCACACGTTGCACATGCTGAAACGCCACGACCTTTAAAGGCTTCTTCTGATTCCATACCTAAGTATTTTGCTGAAGCGCCTGTCGCAATAATAAGTGCATCGGCAGTATATTCACCCGCATCACCGGTTAATTTGAAAGGGCGTTGACTTAAGTCTGTGGTATGAATGTGATCAAAGACGATTTCTGTACCAAAACGCTCCGCATGACGTTGCATGCGTTGCATTAATTCAGGTCCTTGCACACCATTTTCGTCGCCAGGCCAGTTGTCTACATCCGTTGTGGTTGTTAATTGGCCGCCTTGTTCTAAACCAGTGACTAATACCGGTTCAAGTGCTGCGCGCGCGGCATAAACTGCAGCTGTATAACCAGCAGGGCCAGAGCCAAGAATAAGTAAGCGGCAGTGCTTAGTGTCAGCCATGTTTTTTTCTCCATTGAGATTTAATGTTTAGTTGTCGAACAAGGGTACCTATTAGACCAAATTTGGTAAAGCCTCTAAAGCAAAAAGCTGTGTTAAGATCGTGATTTAAAACTCGGCTGAATTGGATTACTACATTGGCGCAAGCAACGCGAGTAAAGGATAAAGAAACGCAAAAAATGACATTAGGTGCGGCAGGCTTTCGTTTACGCGAAGCGGCACTGATCTTATCGCTTGCTTTATCCGTTTATCTTTTATTATCTCTTTGGACATATCAGCCCACCGATCCTGGCTGGTCTACGACGGGCACTAATGACTCTATTCTTAATAGTGGCGGAATCGTTGGAGCCTGGCTTGCCGATGCTTTGTTATATGGTTTTGGTTATCCGGCTTACTTGTTTCCCGTTATGTTGATATTCAGTGGTTGGCTGCTATTTAGTTGGGGCCGAACTGCAGAAACAGAAGGAGCGCTTTATTTTTGGGTTTTAAAAGCGGTTGGTCTACTTGTTTCTTTGGCATCGGCTAGTGGTTTATCGACTTTAAGTTTGGCTTCTCATGCTGGTTTTTTACCATTAGGCGCTGGCGGTGTTTTAGGTGAAGTGGTTGGACTCGGTTTTGAAGGCACGTTTGGCCCATCTGGAACGATATTATTATTGCTCGCTGCATTTTTAACGGGCATTACCTTATTTACCGGACTTTCTTGGTTGCGCGTATCTGATCGATTGGGCGGTCTAGCCATGTTGCTAGCGTTATATGTTGGCCGTTGGTTACGAGAAGTAAAAGAAGAGTTTAATTCTCGACAAGTTCGTCAACAACGAGAACAAAGCTTTAAAGAACAAACAGAAAAATTACAAAAGCGCGAAACAGTGCGTATAGAGCCTGTATTAGAGATTGAGCCTTCAAGCGAGCGTGAAGAGGAAGAGCGACAAGTACCGTTATTTGAAACACCAGAAGATACAACCAAGCCCGCTTTAGCATTACTTGATATGGCAAAGAAAAGCACGAAAGGGTACAGCGAAGAAGTGCTACAAGCGTTATCGCGTCAAGTTGAATTAAAGTTAAAAGACTTTGGTGTTGAAGCTCAAGTGATTGAAGTTCAGCCGGGACCGGTTGTAACGCGGTTTGAGTTACAACCCGCTGCAGGTATTAAAGTAAGCCGAATCAGTGGTTTGGCAAAAGATTTAGCGCGCGCTTTATCTATTTCCAGTGTGCGAATTGTTGAAGTTATTCCAGGTAAGCCGTTTGTCGGTTTGGAAATACCCAATGAGCATCGTGAAATTGTACGTTTGCGTGAAATTTTAGGCTGTGCTGATTATGAGACGAGTAAATCAGCATTAATGATGGCACTAGGTAAAGATATTGCCGGGCGACCAGTCGTTGCAAACCTAGAAAAAATGCCACATTTATTAGTTGCCGGTACTACGGGGTCGGGTAAATCGGTCGCTGTTAATGCGATGATTTTAAGTTTGCTTTATAAAGCTACGCCGCAAGAAGTTCGCATGATCATGGTCGATCCAAAAATGTTAGAGCTGTCGGTGTATGAAGATATTCCTCATTTGTTAACGCCTGTTGTAACAGATATGAAGGAAGCGGCGAATGCACTTCGTTGGTGTGTTGCCGAAATGGAACGACGTTACCCATTGATGGCCGCTTTAGGTGTTCGAAATATCGCCGGTTATAATAAAAAAGTACAGGATGCGATTGATAAAGGTGAACCTTTAACTGATCCAACTGCAGACCTTGTTGAAGGAGAGCCAGCACCTAAGCTTGAGCCTCTACCATTTATTGTTGTCGTTATTGATGAATTAGCCGATATGATGATGGTGGTCGGTAAACAAGTGGAAGAGCTGATTGCACGCTTGGCACAAAAAGCACGGGCATCGGGTATTCATTTAATCTTAGCGACACAACGTCCATCAGTGGATGTATTAACCGGATTAATCAAAGCTAATATTCCAACTCGTATGGCGTTTCAAGTGTCATCTCGTATAGATTCTCGTACGATTCTTGATCAAATGGGCGCAGAACAATTGTTGGGTCAAGGTGACATGTTGTATTTACCTCCTGGCTCTGGTTTGCCTGAGCGTGTGCATGGCGCTTTTGTTGATGATCATGAAGTACACCAAGTCGTCGATTTCCTCAAGAAAAATGCCCAACCGAACTACTTAGAAGAAATTACTCAAGAGCCGGTTAGTGATGAGGCCGGTGCGATTGCAGATTTAAGTGATGCTGAGAGTGACCCACTTTATGATCAAGCGGTGCAAGTGGTTACTGAATCACGACGAGCATCCGTATCTGGCGTACAGCGTCGACTCAAAGTGGGCTACAACCGTGCAGCTCGTTTAGTCGAGGCGATGGAAGCGGCTGGTGTGGTATCAGCAATGCAGAGCAATGGTAGCCGTGAAGTATTGGCACCACCACCGCCATCAGATTAATCAAATAGCAACCATTACTTGGTATGTATGTCCAAGGCTAAACTAACAATAGTGGAATGAAAGAATGAAATTAATACAGCTGATAAAGCTATGCCTATCACTTTTTTTGATAAGTTTTGCCACAATCTCACATGCTGAAAATGCAACAGATAAGCTGAATGATTTTGTCGCCACCGTGACGACATTTAAAGCTAATTTTGAGCAAACGGTATTTGATGCGAATGGCACCGTACTGGAACAGGCAAAAGGGCTTTTATCTATTCAAAAGCCGGGTAAGTTTCGTTGGGATTATTTAGACCCATATCCACAACATATTATTGCTGATGGGCAGCGTATTTGGTTTTACGATGTTGACTTAGAGCAGGTAACGGTAAAGCCTCAACTAGAAACCTTAGCGGATACGCCAGCTACTTTATTGTCTGGTGATTCCTTACCAGAAGAACAATATACATTTAAAAACCTACCTTCTGATGATGGTTTATTTTGGGTGGGTATGGTGCCTAAAAGTGCTGACTCAAACTTTCAAGCGGTGACTTTGGCATTTGATAAGCACGGTTTGCAGCAGATGATTATGTTAGACAGTTTTGGTCAAAAAACCCGTTTAGTGTTTACTCAAACAGTAGAAAACTATCAGTTTGGAAATGATGAGTTTGCATTTACTCCGCCTGCAGGTATTGATGTAGTAGGTGATACTGGGCAGTGAGTTTATTTGAAAGCACAGAAAGCCTTGTTGGTCGGCCGCTTGCTGACCGTATGCGCCCAGCCAATTTAGATGAGTATATTGGTCAGCAGCATTTATTAGGTGAAGGTAAACCGTTAAGGCAGGCCATATCAACAGGGCAGCCACACTCAATGATTTTTTGGGGGCCACCAGGAACAGGTAAAACGACGTTATCTAAACTTATTGCCGGTTATTGTGATGCCGAATTTATTTCTATTTCGGCTGTTTTAGCTGGGGTAAAAGAAGTGCGTGCAGCGGTGGCGAGAGCTGAGCAGCTTAAATATGAACAAGGTCGCCGTACGATGTTGTTTGTTGATGAGGTGCATCGGTTTAATAAATCACAGCAAGATGCTTTTTTGCCATTTGTGGAAGATGGTACGTTTACTTTTATTGGCGCAACGACTGAAAACCCATCATTTGAATTAAATAATGCGCTGCTCTCTCGCGCCCGTGTGTATGTTCTGAACGCTTTGGGCGTTGATGATCTCCGCTTAATTATCGATCGGGCTCTTGTAGATTCAGAAAAAGGTTTAGCAGATCGTGGAATTACAATTGCTGAGCATTTACGTCAACAATTAGCAGAAGCGGCGGATGGTGATGGCAGACGAGTACTCAACTTACTCGAAATCGTCATTGATTTAGCGGACAGCAAAGGCCAAACAGAAGTAACAGAAGATGATTTACTGGAAGTGATTTCTGGTACGTTAAGGCGCTTTGATAAAGGTGGGGAAGCATTCTACGACCAAATCTCTGCGCTGCATAAATCAGTCCGAGGTTCAGCACCTGATGCGGCTTTGTATTGGCTTTGTCGAATGCTTGATGGTGGTTGTGACCCGGTCTATTTAATGCGTCGTATTGTACGTATGGCTGCTGAAGATATTGGCAATGCAGATCCTCGTGGTTTACGTATTGCCCTTGATGCATGGGAGGCGTTTGATAAGCTTGGTACTCCTGAAGGGGAGTTGGCGATAGCTCAAGCAGTGGTTTATTTAGCGAGCGCGCCAAAGAGTAATGCGGTGTATGTGGCGTATAAAGCGGCAATGAGTGATGTGCGAAATCAAGGCTCTTCAGAAGTGCCATTACACTTGAGAAATGCACCAACTAAATTGATGGGTGAGCTGGGTTATGGCAAAGAGTATCGCTATGCGCATGACGAGCCTGATGCGTATGCTGCGGGAGAAAATTATTTTCCTGAATCAATGGCTGAACGTCAGTATTATCACCCTGTGAAGCGTGGTCTTGAAATTCAAATTTCAGAAAAATTAGCACGCTTGCGCGCGCTAGATGAGCAAGCCAAATAAACGAGGGGAATAATATTCCCCTCGTAGATTTTAGTGAATACTAAACTGAAGGTGTTGTTTTACGTCTCATCATCATAAAACCAACCATTGCTGGCATGAATAGCCAAATAGCGGCAGGGACAGGTACCGCGCTGATATTAGAGGGTGTCCAGTTTGTAAAAGATATCTTCTTATAGTCTTTCGCCGTATTGAACTTATTTTTGCGTGCAGCATATACATAATCTTGTAAATCGAATTTTTTCTTATAATTAACAAACACATAATAGGTTATTTCAGATATGTTTGGTTTGTTGCTATTAGGCGTTACTAGTGAAGAGACAGTGTAAAACTCTTCGAATTTTAGTTTGTCAGATTTTGAGCCGATAGCGGTTGTTTTGTAGTCCTGCTGTGAGCCTTGAAAAATGCCAAATTGTGAGAATAAGTCTTTTAGAGCAGAAGATGCTTTTTGTGCAAACGACGAAGAATTCACATTGTAGCTATCATCAAATATATTATGAAAACTGACATCATAGTTTGTGCCGTCAACTAGAACATTATTGATTCCAACTAATTTGTTATTGGTATCGGTCACTAGTGTTGCTGCAAAAGAACTTGTTGATGCTATCAATAGTATTGTTGTAGTAATCGTTTTAAATAGTGATTTCATTTTTATAAAAACCTCGTAAAAAATTGTAGTGATGACCATTACTTTTTT
>SPJK01067890.1_pt1 | contig 11756 bp, 7 predicted proteins | sample 3741771 | NCBI WGS metagenome assembly SPJK01 (sample SAMN10925997, study PRJNA522277) | cold seep metagenome | isolation source: Elba SIP-enriched marine methane seep metagenome, extraction at timepoint T2 | place: Italy: coast of Elba, Mediterranean Sea | reverse complement strand
GTTCAAAACGGTGATTTTTACTTTGGAGCTGGTTGAGTTCCAGGTTGCGTTGTGCCCATTGCAAATAGGTATTACTCAAATCAAGCGTATGCGTATGAGTTGCACCTCCAGCTGCAGCAAACACCGTAAACGAGCCGGTATAGGCGAAGAGATTGAGAACGCTTTTACCCATTGATTCTTCCCGAATCTTTTGACGTAAGGGCCGGTGATCCAAAAAGAGGCCGGTATCCAGGTAGTCAGAAAGATTGATAATAAATTGCAGGCCATTCTCCTCTACGGGAACTTCCTTGGTTTTAGCGCCTTGCTTTTCATATTGCTTGGCTCCTTTTTGAGCAGCCCGTTCTTTCAGGAAAATTCGGTCGAGAGGTACATCAAGGACTTCCGACATCGTATAGCGGCTTCCCCGAATCCACGTTTTGTGTTCTTCTTCATCAAGCGTGTGGCGCCGTTGGTATTCCGATACGTGTAGAAATTCACCGTAGCGATCGATGGCAAAAGGGAATGCTGGAATATCGTCATCATAAATCCGATAGCATTGGATTCCCTGGCGGCGGGCCCATTTGCTCGTGTGGCGATCCATTTTGCGCAATCGGTTTGCGAAGGGAGTATAGTCGGTAGATCCAAACATATGCAGTACGCCTGAAAAATTGACGCAGTAACGTCATGAAGCTACTATGCAGGCTATTTTCATAGGCGCTTTGGCGCCAAAGATCGGTTGTCAAAAATGAATTTGGCCAAAAAAACCTGAAATCTTCATTTTTTGCGACCTTTGCACCACCAATAAAGACTATTAATACCTTGAAATTCACTGAATTCGGCTTCGATGACGTCCTCCTGGAAGTACTGGATGCGATGGGATTTGAAGAAGCCACCCCAATACAAGCCCAAGCAATACCTGCCATCATGGAGGGTAAGGATCTGCTAGGCTGCGCTCAAACAGGCACCGGTAAAACCGCCGCTTTTCTCTTACCTGTAATCAATCGTTTCACTGCCGCGCCTCATGATAATGTCGATACGTTGATCATTGGCCCAACCCGTGAACTTGTACAACAGGTCGATCGCCAACTGGAAGGTTTCTCCTACTTTACACCGGTAAGTTCGATTCCGATCTATGGTGGCCGCGACGGCCAATCCATGGAACAGGAGAAACGTGCCCTAAAGACAGGAGCACCGATCATTGTCGCTACTCCAGGACGCTTAATTGCCCACCTTGACCTCGGGTATGTCGATTTTTCCAAAGTCCGACACTTCATTCTCGACGAAGCAGACCGCATGTTGGACATGGGGTTTGTACACGATATCATGAAGATCGCTGATCACCTGTCTCGCGATCGTCAAACATTGCTTTTCTCTGCTACCATGCCTCCGAAAATTCGCAAGTTCGCCAAGAGCTTGTTGAATAATCCGACGGAGGTAAATGTGGCCGTTTCCAAGCCTGCCGCAAATATCCTTCAGGCGGCTTATGAGTTGGAAGATGAAAGCAAGGTGAAATTAGTAGCAAAGCTTCTTGAAGGCAAGAAACGCCTGGAACGTACCATCATATTCGCTAGTACCAAAAAGAAAGTGCGCGAGGTAACGCAGGCGTTGAAGCGCGCCGGTATGACGGTGCGTGCCGTTTCTTCCGACCTCGAGCAACACGAACGCGAAGAGGCTTTGCAGGATTTTCGCAGCGGCAAGTTACCTATTGTTGTAGCTACCGACGTTTTATCGCGTGGTATTGATATCAAAGGAATCGATGTGGTCATCAATTACGATGTGCCGCCAGACCCTGAAGATTATGTGCACCGTATTGGTCGTACTGCCCGTGCAGACGCTTCTGGTGTAGCGCTCACTTTTGTCAGTCATCACGACCGGCATCGCTTTCGTCGTATTGAAGATTTAATCGAAACCAATGTCCGTCGATTGCCTTTACCAGAAGGCGTGGTGAAAGGTACTCCTCCAAAGCGCCCCCCAGGAGGTGGCCGTGGGCGAGGAGGTGGTGGTGGCGGGCGAGGCCGCAGTGGCGGAGGCCGCGGGCGAAACTCGTCACGTGGAGGTCGCAGATAGGTCTATTCCCCCGCTAGTTTCGACAATATACCATCCACTTCTAGTACTACTTCATCGATCAGATCACCTGAATCCAGATCGATAATATAGAGTGTGTTGGACAAGTCTTCCAGATTGTTTGACCCGCCCCGGCAGACGTAGCTATTTGTTGCTGTATGAGTCGTCTGCGTATATAAAGTTAACTCATCGATGGCTAAATCCGCATCGGAAATCTCAGCTAGCATTAGCTGGCCGGGATTAACCTGTAGCTCCACCAAGCGGAAGCCCGTATCCTCCGTAGGAATCTGCAAAAAATAGAACTGACCCGGTGTACTAGATGGTACTAGACCAAATGACTCTGTAATCGTAGCGGACTGAATGACCGTTTCACTTCCTAAATCGTAGAAATGTAGATTCGTAATGGTGCCCGAATTGATAGCTGATGAATTGGTGCTATACAGAAAATCATCGGTCGCAGCGATATAGTAGACATTGCTCAAATAAGCTCCACTCGGGATAGGAAGTTGAATCGCTGTTTTTTCTACTTCTTCCGTAAGTAGATCAATGAACCAAACGGTATCATCAGTATCTATCAAAAATAGTTCTTCTTCGCTTGCGGCAAATCGTACATACTGTGGAAACAGAACGGAAGCTCCACTTGCCGTGTCTGTGATTTCGATGACGGTCTCTTCTGCCGTGTCTAAGTCCTGGACCACTAGATTTTTATCGAGATCAATATAAATCCTCTTATTGGTATTGAATGCCGTTAGGTCTTTCGTGCCATTAGGAGAAGTGATGCTCCCACTATCCTCCTTGGTGCCGGGTATTGAGTCGAGCCGTCCTGTCGCGAGATCAATGGCCACCTCCCAGCGCTCCCAGCGAGTGCCATCTTGAAATTGGAGCGTACCATACATGTGTTTATCCGGATTGTAGGGAAGTAAGCTGCTAAAACCCAGTTGATCATCATCAGAATTGCAGCTAAAAAGGAGCGTTATGGTCATCATTCCTGCTAGCAGGAGGTAGGAGGCGCGGGTATTATTCGACATACGTAATCCTTGGTTTAGGTTTATCCGAAAACACTGCATGCAAAAACCATAATCTATTCTAAAATTAGTTTTAACGAAACATTATTCTGCCTAATCGCAGAGCTATCACTCCTATCCATATTTCGTATCTTTGCCCCACCAAACTGTAGCTGTACAAGGAAATTCAGGCCGGATTGATCAACCCTATTCGATTCTGCCGGTTGTACCCAATACAGGACCTAACCAAATTACCAGCATGCAACAACTTGCTCCCTACCACCCGAAGCATAAAGTACGCATCGTGACGGCAGCCAGCCTTTTCGATGGGCACGACGCTGCCATCAACATCATGCGGCGGATTATGCAAAGCAGTGGCGCAGAGGTTATTCACCTCGGCCACAATCGTTCGGTACAAGAGATCGTAGAAACGGCCATTCAGGAAGATGCGCAAGCAATTGCCATCACCTCTTACCAAGGCGGGCATAACGAGTTTTTCAAGTATATGCACGACCTGCTGGCCGAGCGCGGCGCTGGTCACATCAAAATTGTAGGTGGTGGCGGCGGTACCATTCTGCCTACCGAAATCGAGGAACTCCACAGTTACGGTATCGACCGTATATATTCCCCCGATGATGGCCGCAACATGGGCCTCCAAGGCATGATCAATGACGTTCTGCAATTAGCCGATTTTGCGTTGGGTAGTCAGGTGAATGGTGAACTTAAATCCTTTAAAGATCGTGAGCCGCTAGCCGTAGCTCGTATGATCACTGCCGCCGAGAATTTCCCCGAAGAGAATGCAGAATGGCTGAAGACTGTGCGAGCTGAAGCGGCCAAATTGGATACACCTGTCTTGGGGATCACCGGAACAGGGGGTGCTGGTAAATCCAGCCTTGTTGACGAATTGATTCGCCGCTATCTCCGTGATTTCCCTAATAAGACGATGGGTATCATTTCGGTGGACCCTTCTAAGCGGAAAACAGGTGGAGCCCTTTTAGGCGACCGTATCCGTATGAATGCCGTTAGCCCTGCGATCAGCGGTGGTCGGGTATACATGCGATCCCTGGCTACGCGCCAAAGCAATCTGGCACTCTCCGCCCATGTTCAATCGGCTGTTGATATCCTTAAGGTGGCCGGCTATGATTTGATCATTCTGGAAACTTCCGGCATCGGACAATCGGATACCGAAATCGTTGATCATTCCGATGTGTCACTCTATGTCATGACGCCTGAATTTGGGGCGGCTACCCAGCTGGAGAAAATTGACATGCTGGACTTTGCCGACATCATTGCTGTTAATAAGTTTGACAAGCGCGGAGCATTAGATGCTCTCAAGTCGGTTAAGAAACAATACCAACGCAACCATCAGTTGTGGGATCAGTCGGTGGATGGTATGCCCGTTTTTGGTGCTATCGCCAGCCAATTCAATGACCCCGGTGTCAATCAATTGTACCGAGCTATCTTAGGTAAGATCGAAGAAAAGTACCCTAATCGTTTTGGGGCCAGCCAGCTCGCTGCCGCTAGTGGGGAAAGTGAAAAGATTTATATCATTCCACCAGCTCGTGTGCGCTACTTATCAGAGATATCCGAAACCGTTCGTCAGTATAATGAATGGACGGACGACCAAGCCAAAGTTGCCGATCGCCTGTACAGCATTCGCCAAACTATTGAAACGCTGAAAGAATTGGCCAGCCAGCGAGAGGATGATCAACGTGCGACCGACCTAGAAGAACTGTACGAGCAAATTCAACGTGACCTTGACGGCCACAACCAGCACTTGCTCGATCAATGGGAAGATAAAGTAAGCCGCTACGCGGCTGACGAATACATCTATCAGGTGCGTGGGAGAGACATCAAAGTACCGACCACTACCACTTCTTTGTCTGGGTCTCGGATTCCAAGGGTAAGCCTCCCCGCTTATCGATCCTGGGGTGATATTCTAAAGTGGAGCTTGCAGGAAAATGTGCCGGGCGAATTTCCTTATACCGCTGGCGTTTTCCCATTCAAACGTAAAGGCGAAGATCCAACACGAATGTTTGCCGGTGAAGGTGGACCAGAGCGCACCAATAAGCGCTTCCACTACCTTTCTTCTGATATGCCGGCAGCCCGCTTATCAACGGCTTTCGATTCGGTAACACTCTACGGGGAAGACCCCGATCACCGCCCCGATATTTATGGTAAAGTAGGCAACTCCGGCGTTAGCATTTGCTGCTTGGATGATGCCAAAAAACTATATTCTGGCTTCGACCTATGCGACCCGAAGACATCGGTATCCATGACCATTAACGGCCCTGCTGCCACTATTTGCGCCTTCTTCATGAATGCCGCCATTGATCAGCAGTGTGAACTGTATATCAAGGAAAACGAGCTGGAACATTTGGTAGAAGCCAAATTGAAAGAACTATATGACGATCAAGGTTTGCCGCGGCCTCATTACTACGGTGATCTACCAGAAGGAAATAATGGGCTTGGTTTGATGTTACTAGGCTTAACCGGCGATCAAGTATTAGAACCAGCTACCTATGCCCAGTTAAGAGCCAAAGCACTTTCATCGGTACGCGGTACCGTACAGGCAGATATCCTTAAGGAGGATCAAGCACAAAACACCTGTATCTTCAGCACCGAGTTCTCCCTCAAATTAATGGGTGATGTGCAGGAGTCGTTCATTGCCAATAACGTACGAAACTTCTACTCGGTATCCATTTCAGGGTATCACATTGCTGAAGCTGGCGCCAACCCAATTTCTCAATTAGCCTTTACCCTGGCAAATGGTTTCACCTTCGTTGAGTACTACTTGTCACGAGGAATGAACATTGATGATTTTGCAGCTAATCTTTCTTTTTTCTTCAGCAATGGCGTGGACCCGGAATATGCTGTAATCGGCCGGGTAGCTCGGCGGATCTGGGCAAAGGCTATGAAGCAAAAATATGGAGCTAATGAGCGTAGCCAAAAGCTGAAGTACCACATCCAAACCAGTGGTCGTAGCTTGCATGCCCAGGAGATCAGTTTTAATGATATTCGGACTACCCTCCAGGCACTCTATGCTATTTACGATAACTGCAACAGCCTACACACCAATGCTTATGATGAGGCAATCACCACGCCTACAGAAGAAAGTGTGCGGCGTGCCGTAGCTATCCAAATGATCATCAACCATGAGCTTGGTTTGGCAAAGAATGAAAATCCGCTTCAAGGTAGTTTTATCATCGAAGAGTTGACCGACCTGGTTGAAGAAGCTGTTATGGCCGAATTTGATCGAATCACTGAGCGTGGTGGTGTACTCGGTGCGATGGAAACCATGTACCAACGCAACAAGATCCAGGAAGAGAGCCTCCATTATGAGATGCTCAAGCATACCGGCGATTTGCCGATCATTGGGGTCAATACCTTCCTGAGTAAGGAAGGCTCTCCTACGGTCATTCCGAAAGAAGTAATTCGCGCAACGACGGAGGAAAAGGAAAACCAAATCCAATCACTCCAGCAATTGCACGAGGCGAAAGAGAAGGAGGCAACCAATGTATTGACACGACTACAAGATGCAGCGATCAAAAACGATAACCTATTCAACGAATTACTAGAGGCAACCAAGGTCTGCTCTTTGGGGCAGGTAACCCAGGCGCTCTATGAGGTAGGTGGCCAGTATCGGCGAAATATGTAAGAAGCGATTAATCGGGTTTATCTCGAATGTTTTTTCGAAAAAATTTAGGGGTTCAGTATTTTGAAGAGCATCTTCACCATACTGAATCCTTTTTCTTTTATGCCCAATTCTATACGCTTATCCACACGCTGGCTTGTCGTTATTATTCTGCTGATCAAACTTGCTATCCATTTACCATTTATCGATCAGTATGGTTTCCAGCGTGATGAACTCTTATACATTGCATTAGGCAATCATCCTGCCTGGGGATATTGGTCCAACCCACCTCTTATTGGATGGATTAGCTGGTTGGCGCAGCAAACTATCGGCGATTCAATTATCGCTATTCGTTTTCTCCCTTTACTAGCCAGCATGGGGTTGTTAGCATTGATCATCTATACCTGCCGGGAATTAGGTGGTGGTTTATGGGCACAAGCCATTAGCGGTTTGGCCGCTTTGGTTACGCTACCTCACCTGAGGGCGGGCGCATTGTTTCAACCCGTTATTTTTGACATCCTGACGTGGACTGCCCTCACTTACCTTATTGTTCGTTATCTCAAGCGGAAGGAAGCCAAAGGCCTACTTTGGTTTGGTATAATACTGGGTATTGGCTTGTTGAATAAGTTGAGCATACTTTTCTTCCTATTTGCTTTACTCCCCGTATTGGCGATTAGCAAGGAGCGTTATCTATTCCGGCAGCGGGAATTTTGGTTGGGTGCGGCAGCCACCACATTTATTGCTTTGCCTTACCTGATTTGGCAGATCGCTCACGACTTTCCTGTGATCAACCATATGGCAGCACTTCGGGCCAATCAATTGGTCAATGTCAACCTATCTGATTTTCTTCTTGATCAGCTGTTGTTCCACGCTCCTGCCTTGTTTGTTTGGGCGGTAGGTCTTTATTTTTTACTCCGATCCAACACGTTCCGATTATTGGCATGGTTCTACTTTGCAATGCTCTTAGTATTTATCCTATTTAGTGGAAAAAGTTACTATACCCTGGGGGCTTACCCGGTTTTGATTGCCGCTGGTGGTGTCTTTTGGGAACAAACAGTAAAAGCTTGGGCCCGTATTTTGGTGATGGCCATTTCGGTCTTCATCGGTTGGGTTTTCCTGCCGTTTGGCTTGCCGGTTTTATCGGTACCAAACATGGTCGAGTTTTGTGCTGATCGGGTGGCAGAGGGCCTAGATGGTCCGATGCGTTGGGAGGATGGTGAAATTCACGACCTCCCGCAAGACTATGCCGATATGTTGGGCTGGCCCGAATTTGCCCCTTTGGTACAACTGGCCGTAGAAAAACTATCTCCGGGTGAACCTTATTTCATCTATGCCGAAAATTACGGGCAGGCTGCTGCGATCGATTACTATGGGAAATCCCTTGGCTTACCAGCTTGCGTTAGTTTTAGCGATAGCTACCGACTTTGGGCACCATCAACCACCGATGCAAAAGCCCTTATCTATGTCAATGATGAGTTGGGGGAAGATGTCCAACAATTGTTCGAATCTGCAGAATTGATCGGATCTATTCAGGATGAGCAAGCCCGGGAGCTTGGTACGATGGTGTACCTCATGCGCCAGCCTCGTGAATCATTCGGTCTATTTTGGGAAAGCCGCTATCTGATGGTGATAGGTGAATCCGATTAGTGATAAATAGAAAAAGGTGATCAACCAATGGTCGACCACCTTCTACCGTTACTTGCCCCTATGGGCTTATTGATTCTTTAGTAAATCGCGGATTTCCCCCAACAAATCTTCAGCTGATGGGCCGGGATCTGGTGCCGGTGCCTCCTCAACTGGTTCTTGCGTTCGCTTGTAAGCCTTGATCAACATAAAAATGATAAAGGCAATAATCAGAAAGTCGATAAGTTTCTGAATGAACGCACCGTAGCGGATTTCGACCGCGCCTTTTACCACCTCGCCGGCATCGTTCATCTCAGCGGCTTGCAGCGTCATCGCCAGCTCACTAAAATCAACGCCACCGAGAGCTAAGCCAATTGGAGGCATGATCACATCGCTGGTAAATGACGTAACAACGGCTCCGAAGGCGCCTGCTACGATAACAGCAACAGCTAATTCCAGCACGTTGCCGCGCATGATGAAGTCTTTAAACTCCTTCCACATAATAGTATCGTTTGGTTTTGATGAATGCTTGTTACAATCGTCTGGTTCTTAAGACGTTGATTTGAACGAAGGTTACTCTAAAATAAGTAATTAAGTCAATAAAATATCAAAATCGCCTTAACCGCTGATTGCAAATTCTTCAAAAGCAACCATCGTATATTGCTCATGAACAATTGATTGCGCACCTTTGCGCCAAGTGGAATATCATGGATCAGACTTACCAAAAAATCGTTGTCAAAATTGGCACCAATGTCCTCACACGGGAGGATGGCCGGTTGGATATCACCAACATTAGCCAGTTGGTCGATCAAATAGCCGCCCTGAAACAGCGTGGAATCAATGTGGTCCTTGTGTCTTCTGGTGCTGTCGGAGCAGGACAGGAGTTACTGCCTGCTGCCAAGGATTTTGACCAGGTTGTTCGGCGTCAGATGCTTTCTGCTATCGGCCAGGTCAGGCTAATGGAATTATACCGCCAGTTGTTTGCAAACCACGGTCTTCTATGCGGTCAGGTTTTAGCCACGAAAGGCGATTTCCGCGATCGGCGGCACTACCTCAATATGCGCAATTGCTTTGAAGCCCTTTTGCATGATCAAATTGTTCCGATCGTCAATGAGAATGATGTCATTTCCGTAACTGAGCTCATGTTCACCGATAATGATGAATTAGCTAGTCTTGTAACTGGTATGATTGCTGCCGATGCCCTCTTTATCTTAAGTAGTGTTGATGGCTTGTTCAATGGACCACCTGATGACCCATCGTCTAACTTAGTCACCGAAGTTGCTGCCGATGACAGTAAGGTACTCGAACATGTGGCTCCGGTAAAGTCCAGCTTTGGTCGTGGAGGAATGCAAACTAAACTCCGCATGGCCCAACAAACAGCCCGTTTAGGAGCCGATGTGTTCTTGGCTAATGGCTGCCGGCCGAATATTTTACTTGATATTCTGGACGGCCAACAAATTCGAACTCGTATTCTGGCTAAAGCCAGCGTTTCCAATGTCAAACGTTGGATTGCCCATCATCAAAGTTCAAAAGGAGAAATTACGGTAAATGAAGGGGCTGTAATCGCACTACGGGATCCGGATCGTATCAGCAGCCTCCTGCCTGTTGGTATTACCAATATTGATGGTGATTTTCAGAAAGGAGATCTGGTTCGTATCGTTGATCCCAATGGCCAGGTAGTTGGTATGGGCATTGCACAATACGGTGCTGAAACTGCTACAAAACATATTGGTGAGAAGGGGCGAAAGGCCGTGATACACTACGACTACCTAGTGGTTTTAAGTTAATTGTATGATTATATCGCTTGTATATTCAGAATATAACGTGAACCAATACCCCCTTGTAGTAGATTATAAATCAGGCCCTTATCGGTTTTGAATTCACCTTTCCTCTTTCTGAGAAAATTACAAACACAGCAACCCCAAAGGTCAGGATTAAAAAAGCAAGGAGTATAGCGTTAGCCCCGTAAATCGCCTCCTCCAGGCCAAACCATCCACCGGACACATAGAGCAAACCGCCGCCAAACAGCATCGTTAGTAAAGAAGCAGGTACCGCCAGTCGATGCTTATCCATCAGGGTGGTATAAGCAAAAATGCAGAGGCTCAAAAAGGAAACATATAAGATGACCTCTTGTACCGTCAAATCGGGCATACTCACCAATAAATGGTACATCAACAGGTTGGCCACCACTAATTGCAACCACGACCAATTGGTCAATAGGCGAGAAGGTTGGCTATCATATTTTATCTGTTCGCTCGCTTTTTTGTAGTAAGAGATTGGGTGTTTTTCTGCTACGTCTTCGGGCCGCCAGCCTGTTGGCATAAACCAAATGCGGGCCTTATCCCACCAATTTTTCGCCCGCCAGGCATCTTGAATTAGCGTCCATAAATGCATAAAATTTATCAAGAAAGGGTTCCAGGTTTTAGCTGGCCGCTTAGTACCGTAGATCGGCGGTACCTCAGGTAATTCTTCTTGAAACGTACCAAAGAGCTTATCCCAGACAATGAAGATTTCAGAGAAATTTCTATCGAGGTATTCATCATTGATCGCATGATGTACCCTGTGATGAGAGGGTGTTACAATAATGTATTCCAGCCACCCCATTTTATTGATTAATCGTGTGTGGTACCAAAACTGAGCAAAGAGATGAAGCGGTGCCACAACGGCAACCACCTTGGCGGGGATACCTATGATCGCCATCGGTATATAGAGAAAGAAATAAATGCCTACAAAAGTGGAAATCGTTTGCCTTAAGGCACAAGACAAATTAAACTCCTCACTACTGTGATGAACGATATGCCGATTCCAGAAAAGGTTGATATGATGATTCCAGCGATGCGACCAGTAGCCCGCAAAATCTAGTCCAATAAACGCTAAAATGTATAGCCAAACAGTTGACTTGATCTCAAAAATGGCCAAATGTTTGACCATCCAACCATAGCTAATAATAACCACTGACAAACCCAGTAGTGCCTTTAGCGTATTCGTCATCCCAGAGCTTAAACTGGAAATCGTATCCAATGGGCGGTTGATTCGCATACCCCTCCATTTCGCCACGAAGGATTCGATGATAATCAGCAGGACAAAACCAGGAATAGCATAACTGAGAACAAGGGCATACGTTTCCATGTCGCGAAAATTTTGCAGCAATAAAAATAGGGAAAAGGCTTTGTTTGCGAAAATTCGCTGAGCTATCAACTAATGCCTCCTTCTCCACTTCCGCAACAAACGCTTTCCGCGCCGTTCACTTCTACGGGTAAGTTCGATTATTTGAAAGCCTGAGTCATCCGGCTCGTACAACAAGTACCACCAGTTAAAACACATAGGGATTTCCAGCAAAACCGGTTCATAGCAAGGCACCTCTAATTCAAAGAAACCATCTAGATCGGTGATCGTTCCTTGCCGCGTTTGGTAGATCATTACTGTTTGACCGATCAGAGGGGCTGATCCAG
>SPJK01032470.1_pt1 | contig 11756 bp, 10 predicted proteins | sample 3741771 | NCBI WGS metagenome assembly SPJK01 (sample SAMN10925997, study PRJNA522277) | cold seep metagenome | isolation source: Elba SIP-enriched marine methane seep metagenome, extraction at timepoint T2 | place: Italy: coast of Elba, Mediterranean Sea | reverse complement strand
GGTGAGTTTTCAAATGCAGTATTTGCAATTGATCAATTACACAAGTTTCAACGTTCTTGCTTAAGTAATAATGCATATTATGGGCTTGGAGATGTTGGTTTTTATTTAGAGATTGCGCTGTCAAAAGAAGTGATGTTGATTAAAAATCATTTAAGCGGTTTTAGAGCGCACGCTCAGCAAAATAGCTTGAATATTATGTCAAAAACATTCAAATCAGGTTTGTTAGGCTGGATCGCGATTGCGATCGATGCATATCAGTTAGGTAAGATTTCTATCGACCAACTAAATCAAACACGTCACTATACATTCCAAACTATTTCCATGTCTTACCGTGATGTCGAAGACATGAAAGTATTCATTTCACTGCTAGAGCCTACTGTCACAGCAGCTAACTATCAGTTATTTCAAAGTCAGTTTGGCAAATTCTGGAACACCTTTCTTGAAGATTGTAATGATTGGGTGAGTGCTCAACATATCAATCAAGCGTCAGCATTAGCGATGAGTGCTTGTTGAGTTGCGAGTTAGAGAATGAATGCAGTTTTAAGTCACACAGAAACTGATGATCAGTCTGTTAATCAAGTGTATATGAGTCAACATGCACAAAAGTTGAAGCTAGGGGACAAACATCATATTGCGGTAAATGGGTTTGTGCCTTGCGATGAGCCAAGCTTATTTAATCACACTGATTTTTTTACATTGCATTCTGGACCGAAGGATCTTTATCTTCAATTACTGAATGACAGAGACAAGGTTTTAGCAACGCTCTGTTTTTATGCGCACGACGATGATAGTTATATAAGTCCCAAAAGAGGTACTTATGGTGGGCTGTCATTGCATGAAGCAGTCGAAATGCCAGTCTTGGAGGCATTTATTGCAGCAGTCATTAAAATAATAAGTGACCAGCGAGCGATGTCTCTGACTATAAAAATGCCACCTTTTAGCCATGATTTGGCGCTATCTTCTCTAATGACCAATATCTTATTACGCAATGGGTTTCAATTGCGTCATCATGAATTAAATTACCACATGGACATCAACTCACAGGAGTTTATTAATCGTATTAGTTATGGTAATAAAAAACGCATTAGGAAATGCTTGAGAGAAGGCTTTGTTGCAGATCACCATCCGCTGACAGACATTGCGCTTATTTATGAAGTGATTCGCGTTAATCGTGCGCGAAGAGGGTTCCCATTGACGATGACGCTTGAACAGTTGCAAACAATGTTAAAGCTGTTCCCAGAGCGATATCAATTGTTTTCTGTTAAACATCAAGTGCAAGAAGCTAGCGTGATGGTTTCATCTGCGATATGTATTGCCGTTTCACCAACGATTCTATATGTGTTTTATTGGGGAGATATCGCTGGTTTCGAACGCTATAGCCCAATTGCATTACTCGCGGAACGCATTTATCAATTTTGTCAGCAAGAAGGCTATACACAGTTGGATGTTGGTACATCAAGTTTAAATAGTTTGCCAAGTTATGGGATTGCCCAGTTTAAGCGAAACCTTGGTTTTAGCGAGTCATTAAAACCAGAATTTAGTTTGGAGCTGATTTGATGAGAGACCTGAGTCAATATCAGACAGATTACGAGGCGTTACCATTTGAAGATACACAACTGGCATATCGTAGACGTAAAGTTGAAGAAACCGTAGCGCACTTTAAACCTAAATCTATCTTAGAAGTTGGTTGTGGAATGGATGCATACTTTAATGCATGCGGTTCTTACGAGCATTATACCGTCATCGAGCCAGGGGCTTTGTTCTATGAAAAAGCCGTGCGTGATGCACAAAATCACAAAAATGTTGAAGTCATAAAAGGTACAGTGCAAGATGCAGCGTCTGAGCTCAAGGGACGCCATTATGACCTAATCATAATGGCGAGTTTGTTGCACGAAATCGAAGATAGCATCGGGTTGTTAAACGCAGTGAATACATTATGTAGCCCCGATACTGTCGTACACATCAGTGTTCCCAATGCAAACTCATTTCATCGCTTGTTAGCTGTAGAAATGGGCTTGATTGACAATGCGCATGAAAAGTCAGAGACACAAAAAGCAATGCAGCAGTCCCACACATTTGATCTTAATGCATTATCTGCACTTGTAAAAAAAGCAGGATTTAAGGTCATAAGCTCAGGTAGCTTCTTTATCAAGCCGTTTACGCATGCGCAAATGGCTTATCTGCAAGAGAAGAATGTGCTAAGCCCGCAGATGTTAGATGGTTTATATGGAATGAGTAAACATCTGCCAGAAAATGGCTCAGAAATATTCACGAATATTCAGTTGGAGAGAGCATCATGAAAAGTGAACCTGTAATTGTCGGAAATGCTTTATCTGGAATGGTCGCTGCTAAAGCCATTGCAGATAGTGGTCAGCAAGTTGTACTGGTGAATGGCAGCAAAAACTGGGGAGGACATTTTTCAACTGTAACGTTTGGGGATTACCAGTTTGATGCAGGAATGGTCTTGCATGAGTTCACAGCCTTTAATAGCGATGCATTTAATGACCTGAGTACTTACAACCCTAAGATCAGAAATGATGCCGGACGTTTTTGTAATAAGGTCAAAACCTATGTAGAGCACTATCAATCTACACACAAAATCGATCATATTCAAATGTTAGTTGATGGTCAGCTTTATGATGATATGCTGATTGCCAATCAGCTTGAGTCGCTGGCGTCTATGCCTTTTGCGGATCAGGTGAAAACTGAGCTAGAAGCCATTGTTCAGGCTAAATCTAATACAAAGCTACATGCACAATATAAGTTGCAGTCGTCAGAATTTGAAAACTATGACTTTGAGTCAGTCTCAGTTGCAAATCACGGACATACTTTACATGAAAAATTAATAGAGCCTTTTTGTCAAAAGTTACTCAACTGCAGCTCCAAAGAGGTCAGTGCCTATTACCATCGTGTGCCCTGGGTTCCATTATTCTATCCCGAAACGCTGTTGTCATATCTAAAAGGGCAGCCACAAGCCTTACCCAAGACTGTATTTAGTTATCCAACTGGAGAACATGTTGGAGACCTTGCACTCAAATTAAAGTCTAAAATTCTATCGCATCCAAATATCACTGTTATTACAGAGCAGCCAACGAAGTTTAGGCAGCTCAGTCACTCTCAGTATGAATTGAGCTTTGAGCGGCACGCGCCTCTAGAAGCCAATCAGCTTGCCTGGTCTGGTACTTTAGGGTCACTGCTTCAAATCTCAGACCATGAAGAACATATGCAAACATATGAAAAGGCCTCATTTGTATTAATGTTTGCAACAGTAACGAACCAAGTGCTTAAAGGTGAATTCAGCGTACTGTCAGTAGTTGATCCAGCTTACGTCATTTATCGTGTAACAAATCAAACATACTGTGCGCAACAGTCGTCAGACACACAGCAACTTGTAATAGAAATCAATGCTGATGTATTGACAAAACGCCATATTCCAGAGGATAGGTTGGAGGAAGTTGTCAATAAAGAGTTGGCGCAAATGGGGTTGATTGATGAGGGTAACAGCATCAATGTAATTAAAACAGTGACATTAAGAAAAGCACTGCCACTGCCCAACTTTGCAAACATTCGCGCATTTGACCAAGAGCAAACCCTTATCCAAGAAATGTTTGAAGACTTAGTGTTGCTTGGTTCTGCAAGTGGCTTTTCTTCCTCTTCCTTCAATCATCAGATCATACAAGGTTTAAAACTAGCTGGCCAATGGAGCAAAAACCATGAATCCAATCAAACAAACACTAGAGTCAATCGCAACGAATTATCATACCAATGAGGCTATTCCAGATATTCATATTGAGAATACCTGCCAAGAGCACTTTATTACATGGTTATTGCAACAGGTACATCCACAACAGAGTGTCTTAGAACTTGGTTATGGTGATGGCATTGTCACGGCGGGGCTAGCCCAATCAGGTTGTGACTTGACCGTTTTAGAAGGTGCAAGCTCATTAGCGAACATCGCTCGTGTAAAACATCCGCATATCCAATGTGTGGACACACTGTTTGAAGACTATAAACCTGAAAGAAAATACGACCTGATTTTAGCCTCTCATGTATTAGAGCATGTTGATGAGCCTACCGAGATCTTGAAATTAATGTCTGAGTGGCTTACGGATGACGGTAAGATAATTCTGGTCGTACCCAATAAAAATTCTATTCACCGCCAGTTATCGGTCATTATGGGGCTGCAGCCGGCATTGGATACGCTGTCTCAGCGAGATCATATGGTTGGTCACCAACGTGTGTATGACTTAGATACATTGGCGTTTGATGTACGTGAAGCAGGATTGCTCCCTGTCGACTCTGTGGGTTTCTTTCTTAAAGTGTTACCAAATTCCATGATGCTTGATTATTCCCATGAGCTATTGGAGGCGCTGAATATTATCTCAGACAAGATTCCAAAAGATTTGCTGGCCAATATAGGCATCATTGCTAAAAAACGGCTCAATAATGATCTCAGCCAATAAATAAAAGACCTTTACTTTACACTTAATAAAAGACGTAAAACTAGGCTTTAATCATTGTATTTAAATAGAATATTTGTACTACAGTAATCATGTAAATACTAGATTTTAGTAATAAACAGGTTAATACTGACCAAGGTGGTTAGAGATGTCTTTATCCGATTGTAAAATTATTGAGCTACCCAAAATTCACGACCCTCAAGGCAACCTTACCTTTGTAGAAAGTGACGCTCAGGTGCCATTCGGCATTGAGCGTGCTTACTATGTTTACGACGTCCCAGGCGGCTCAATGCGTGGGGGGCATGCGCATAAGGAGTTACATCAGTTCATCGTCGCCATGTCTGGCAGTTTTGATATTACGTTGGATGATGGTAAAGATAAAAAGAAATTCCACTTGGCCCGATCCTATTATGGATTGTATGTCTGTCCAATGATCTCGCGTGAAATAGATAACTTTTCTTCTGGATCCGTCCTCATGTGTTTAGCTTCACATAAATATGAAGAGGCTGATTATTATCGCGAATACGACGAGTTTATGCGAGCACGCTGGGCTGCAGCTTAATGGCAGTGCCGTTTTTAGATTTAAAAGCTTCTTTTGAGGCGTTGCAGCCAGAAATTGAAACTGCCTTATTAGAAGTCGCACGCTCTGGATGGTATATCAAAGGGCAGGCGGTTGAGCAGTTTGAGGCTGAGTTTGCACAATACACCCAATCTAAGCACTGCGTCGGTGTTGGGTCTGGTTTGGATGCACTGGTACTGTCTTTGCGCGCATTAGACATTAGCGCTGGAGATGAAGTCATTGTGCCAGCCAATACCTTTATCGCGACCTGGTTAGCAGTCAGCAATGTCGGGGCAACCATTGTCCCTGTTGATGCTGGGGTCGATGATTATAATCTGGACATTGCTCAGATAGCTGCGGCGATCACTCCTAAAACTAAAGCGATTATGCCTGTACATCTGTATGGTTGCCCAGTAAATATCGAGGCGATTACGCAACTGGCAAAACAGCACAATTTGTTTGTGATTGAAGATGCAGCGCAAGCACATGGGGCTACTGTTGATGGACAACGTATTGGTAGTCATGGTGACTTGGTTTGCTGGAGTTTCTATCCTGGCAAAAATCTTGGTGCACTGGGCGATGGTGGCGCGGTGACTACCAATAACCTTGCGTTAGCGGAAAAAGTCACTCAGCTTGGCAATTATGGCTCTAAGCAAAAGTATTACAACGAAGTGCTGGGTGTTAACAGCCGCCTTGATCCGATGCAGGCAGCCGTGCTATCGGTTAAATTAAAGCATCTTGATCAGTGGAACCATCATCGTCAGATGATTGCACAACGTTATCTTGATGGCTTGCAAGGCTTGCCAATTCAGTTGCCCAAAATAACGAAGCACTCAGTGCCAGCTTGGCATTTGTTTGTGATTGCTGTTGCTGAACGTGATCAATTGCAAGCCTACCTTGCAGATCGCGATATTCAAACCTTAATTCATTATCCTGTAGCACCGCATCGCCAAAAAGCTTATCAACATTTAAATCTAAATGCAGGGCTGTTCCCAGAGTCTGAGCGTTACGCTGATCAAGTATTAAGTTTGCCAATAGGTCCTCAATTATCAATGACTAATGTTGATAAAGTCATTGAGGCGCTTGAAGAGTTTTTTCGATAAACATCGCTTTTATCATTCAATTGTCCAAAACACCTGACTGGCGCTTGGCTGATAATAAACGGGTAACGTTTTCAACCACGAGCCCAAGCAATGATCGATGATTTAAAGTCCGCATTATCCTCAGTCCCTCCTGTCCAATCTTTCGAAGCAATGATTCAATCAGCAGAGGCTTTTGAAGCCGATGATAACGCTGAAGAGGCAAAAAAACAGTATTTTAAAGCACTGGATTTAGAGCCTAACAGTCCAGCAGTCAATCATGCTTTGGGTTTGTTGGAGTGTAAAACAGGTAATGTAGAGTCTGCTGTGCCAAGGTTTAAAACAGCGATTCAATTTGATGCGGATAATGAACAGTATTGGGTCACTTATTTTGATGCACTCGTTGCTATTGGCGATCTGCAAGCAGCGCAGACTGCACTGAATTATGGAGTGCAATATGGACTGCAAAAATCGACTGCTAGAGTGCTTGCATCAGAGCATGGTATTGAGCTGCAAGATGATGAGCAGGCTTCATTAGTGCGCTTGCCAAAGTTAGGCCCAGTTGATCTAAATAACGTTAAAACCTTTAAAAGTAATAACTACTGGGGTGTGCCTAATCGTGAACGATTCCAGGAGTTAATGACTGAAGCGATTGAGTTGGTTTCACCAGGTTATTATTTCAGTGACAACTTTTTCACCTGGGGCAGAAACCTATCTTGCTTAGATGACGATAATTTTGTCGAAGCCTGGAAGAACAATATTACGATTGACTCAGATATTGGCATTTTATGGCGTCGCTATATTCTAGCTTGCTCTGCTTATCACGCGGTACAACTAGATGGTGATTTTGTAGAGTGTGGTGTTTTTCAGGGCAGTGGTATCAAGACTGTCATGGATTATCTTGGTGGTAAGGACTTTCCTAAAGAGTTTTGGGGTTATGACACTTATGATTACAACCCAGTTGAAAACCATGAAAATGAGTTTCAGAAAGATGGCTTCTTTGAGTCTGTTGTTGCCAGGTTTGATGGTTATGACCAAGTTAAACTGATAAAAGGCTTTATCCCAGATGCATTTGAAGAAGCCATTCCTGAAAAAATTGCTTACCTACATATTGACTTAAATAACGCACAAGCTGAATTGCATAGCCTCGATTATTTATTTGATCGTGTGGTCAGCGGTGGTGTGATTATTCTGGACGATTACGAGTGGAGCGGTATTTATCGTCCACAAAAACAAGCTGAAGATCCGTGGTTTGATGTCAGAGGCTACCGCGTGACACCATTGCCGACGGGGCAAGGTATTATTTACAAGCGATAAACAGTATGCAAATCGCCGCACTACAGACATTAGAGCAGGAGCTCATCAAGCATTTTTTTAATCAGAACTATGCCTTGATAGAAGCAGAGCTACCTGTGGTGCTGAGCGCTCACCCAGATTGGCTTAATGGCTGGAAAATTCTGAGTGATACTTTATTAATACAAGGCAAAGATGCTCGGCCTGCAGCAGAGCAAGCGTTGCGTTTAAATAACAATGACGCACAAGAGCATTGCTATTATGGATTAGTGCTAAAAGGTGAGGGCGATTTAGCAGGGGCTAAGCAGGCATTTGTGCAAGCGATACAATTATCACCCAATAATGTTGCAGCCCTTAACAACCTCGGCATTGTTGAAAAAGATGCTGGGAATATTGAAGCAGGCATTGAGCACTTTAATCAAGCACTCAAACGTATGCCTGACTATGCAGAATGCCACAGCAACTTATTATTTTGCCTATCTCACACACAAACGGATGCCAAAGCTTTATTTAAGGCACATCAGGCTTTTGGTAAGCAGTTTGAAACACCTTATATTAAACATTGGCCTGTACACCAAAAACCCAGCAATCCTGACCGTGTTTTAAAAGTTGGCTTTGTATCAGCTGATTTTAGAGATCACTCAGTAGCTTATTGCTTTGAACCTTTATTAAATGAACTGTCACTCGATAAAAGCTTCGAGCTATACGCATATTATAATCAAACGATCGTTGATGAGATTACTCAGCGTTTTAAAAAGAAGTTTTCTCATTGGTTACAAGTCTCCGAGCTTTCAGATACTGCATTACATAAGCAAATCCGCCAGGATGACATTGATGTATTGATCGACTTGTCTGGCCATACCGCTGATAATCGCCTGCCAGTGTTTGCACGAAAGCCTGCCCCGATACAAATTTCTTGGTTTGGCTATCTGGCGACGACCGGCTTGAAGGCAATGGATTATTATTTTTGCGATCCGTACTTGGCGCCGCCGCAATTATTGGATCAAGTATTTATAGAAAGACTAGTGCAGTTGCCAGTGAATGCGTTATTTAAACCTGCAGCATCGGCACCCACGGTCAACAGCTTGCCAGCTTTAAATAATGGATATTTGACCTTTGGTAGTTTTCATCGTGCCAGCAAGGTCAGTCCTGCAACGATTGCGCGCTGGGCCAGCCTGCTCAGGACTTTGCCGAATGCAATATTATTAATGGGTGGCGTGACAGATAAAACAACCGAGGCGCATTTTAAAACTGCGTTTATTGAACATGGCGTTCACCCAAACCGAATCAGTTTTGCGCCACGTCAAGACTTAAATGCATACCTGGCTTTGCACCATCAGGTGGATTTGGCCTTGGATACTTTTCCTTCCAGCGGGATTACACCGGCACTGCATGCAGCCTGGATGGGCGTGCCGACACTTTGCGAGTCCACAGCTGCTTTAACCGGGCGTGGTGCAATGGCTGTGATGTCACACCTTGGCCTTAAAACCATGGTTGGTAATGATTGGGAGGCCGTGGTGGCTAATGCTGTGCATTATGATAGTCACCTAGACGCACTGTCAGAGATTCGGCAGGTATTAAGGCCTCAGTTTGAACAGTCCGCACTCATGGACGCACCACTGCAAGCGAAAGCCTTTGCTAAAGCGCTGCGTGAAATTTGGCAGCGTTGGTTAAAGCGCAAGAGCAATCGCTCGTTTGCAGTTGTTGATACCCATTAAACTTTGTTGCACTAACAAGGTCATATTTCCTGTTTTTATCTGTTCAATCAATATTTGCTTCTTGTGGCACTATATCTAAAGTTTTGTACGGTTAAAAGCACCGCTTAAAAGCCAGTGTTTTGTGGCTTAGTTTGCGGTTTTAACCTAAATATATGAGAGATTGCTACAGAAAGGTCACACACTCCTAAAGTCTAGCTAGAAGCTGCCGACAATGAATACAAACGATACATCAGTTGCGATGTGCAAAGCATAAAAGTTGCTTTGAATAAAAAAATAAAACTTTTTTCATAAAAAGCCTAAATTTTTTATAAAGCCTTCCGATAGATGTATTAACGGTAGAAGCAATTGCTTCAAATGCCGAACATTATTCAGCCGATTTTGGCTAACAAGTATATTTAGGAGATTTATCATGGCACAAGTCATTAACACAAATGTTGCATCGATTAATGCACAACGTTCACTGAACGCATCACAAAGTTCATTAAACACAGCGATCCAACGCTTATCATCAGGTATGAGAATTAACTCTGCTAAAGATGATGCGGCTGGTTTAGCAATTGCAACATCTCTGGATTCAAAAGCACGTGGCGACATGGTCGGTATTCGTAACGCAAACGATGCGATCTCAATGTCACAAACTGCTGAAGGCGCGATGCAAAAGCAAACTGATGCATTACAACGTATGCGTGAGCTAGCAGTGCAAGCAGCCAATGGTTCAAACAGCTCAACTGACCGCGGTAACTTAGACAAAGAGTTCCAAGAGTTGAACAAAGAGATTAACCGATTAAGTGGTACTAAATTTAATGGTCAAGATGTATTTGCTGCAACAACATTCCAAGTGGGTGCTGCCTCAACAGATACACTGGCTTCAACTTCTGTTTCAACGCAAGCAAGCTTGTCATCAAACGTATCGACAGCTTCTGGCGCAACTAACGCAATTAGTGCAATTGATTCAGCATTATCTTCAATTAACTCAAACCGTGCGGTATTAGGTGCGACACAAAACCGTTTTGAATCTGTGATTGGTAATCTGGAAGTCAGTGTGGAAAACACTCAGGCCTCTAAATCACGCATCATGGACGCTGATTATGCACAAGAGACAGCGAACTTGACACGTGGTCAGATTCTACAACAAGCAAGTACAGCGATGTTGGCTCAAGCCAACCAGTTACCTAACGGCGTATTATCACTCTTACGTTAATAGGATAGCAATAGCGTTAAGCCTACAGAGTTTGCGCAGACTCTGTAGGCCTTTGATAAGGAGATTATCATGTTTAACTCAATTAATAGTGCTTATGGTGGTGGTATCAGACCGAGTGCATTGCAAAATGCAAACGGTTCTAGTGCGTTGTCTAAAGCAAACAATGCGCAAAAGGCCCAAAAACCTGATGCTAGCCAACAGGCAGTTAAACAAGCGGTGAAACAGCCCCCAGTGGATAAAACCGCTTTGCAAGATGCAGTGAAAAAACTAAACGAGACAGTCGCGCCAGCGCTACAAACCGTAGAGTTTGAAATTGATGAAGATACAGACAAAACAGTAGTCAAAGTGATTGATAAAGAATCAAAAGAAGTGATTCGTCAAATGCCAAATGAAGAAGCACTGGCTTTTTCTAAAACACTAGACAAACTGCAAGGTCTTGTAATCCGTCAAACTGCTTAAATTAAAACGTATTAAGATTGAAATGATTAAGTATTTAAACAACATGTAACAAGTAGAGGTACAGTATGGCGATTTCCTCAGCAGGTATCGGTTCAGGGCTGGATGTAGAAAGCATCGTGTCTGGGTTGATGAGCATTGAGCAAAGACCACTCGAACAAGTCAACTCAGATATCGGTGACTACCGATCTAAAATTTCCGCTTATGGCACGCTCAAAAGTGGGCTTTCGTCGTTTCAGGAAAAAGTGCAAGCACTCTCGTCTGCCAGCAAATTTAGCGCGCAGGCTGTTTCTATATCTGACGAAGACGTTTTTACTGCCACAACAGATGGTACTGCTGTGAATGGTAATTATGATCTTACTGTTAGCCAACTCGCTAAGTCGCAAAAACTAGCTTCTAATGGCTTTTCTACTATTGCAGATACAGTTGGTTCTGGCACCTTAACATTGTCTTTTGGTACTTATGACTCAACTGGCAACACCTTTACTGCTAACGCAGACAAAGATGACATTTCAATCACGATTGATAGTTCAAACAATACCTTATCTGGCATACGCGATGCTATTAACGCAGCTGATGAAAGTGTCAGCGCTACGATTATTAATGATGGTACCGCAAATCGTTTAGTGATTACTTCCAAGGACAGCGGTACGGTCAACAGCTTAAAAATTACTACTACAGATGACGATGGTAATAACACAGATGCTTCAGGATTATCACAACTGGCATTTGACCCGACAGCTACATCAGGTGCGGGTAAGAATATGTTGCAAATGCAGCCAGCATTGGATGTAGAACTCACAATTGATGGTATCGATATTGTGAAGTCGAGTAACAAAATCGATGACGCAATTTCAGGGGTAACCCTCAATTTATTGAAAACCACTGCTACTGATGAAACGATTTCCATGGGTATCAGTAGTGATAATGAAAAGATCACTGAGTCAGTGACAGAATTCGTTGATGCTTATAATGAGCTAAACAACAGTT
>SPJK01102733.1_pt1 | contig 11764 bp, 8 predicted proteins | sample 3741771 | NCBI WGS metagenome assembly SPJK01 (sample SAMN10925997, study PRJNA522277) | cold seep metagenome | isolation source: Elba SIP-enriched marine methane seep metagenome, extraction at timepoint T2 | place: Italy: coast of Elba, Mediterranean Sea | reverse complement strand
GCAATAATCCCGGTATCTTCCACCCCATATTCCACATCCCCGGAAACCACCTGTTTGACGATATTCAGTTTCGGGTTTCGCTCCAGAATATGCACATCCAGCCCTTCTTCAGCATAATAGCCCTGTTGCTTTGCCGCATAGTAACCTGCAAATTGAAAACTATGGAACCACTTTAATTGCAAGCGGACAGTTTCCAGAGGCAATGCTGGCGGCTCACCTTCCGCAGCCAATAATGCGGAAAATAACAGCAGACACACAGAGACGATACATTTTGAAATCATTTTTTCTTTATTATTTGATCCTGTCTGGCTGAAAATCTTCAGTATTCAGCCCAAAAAGTATGATCTATTAGCTTAACGGACATAATATCGGGTTTTGGAAAAATTAGTCAAAACAGACCTAATATTGAACAAACAACTAGGCACCAGCATCTGCACTTTGAATTGTCCCAAACAAAACACCCAACACTGCAACCAATAAGGCTAACAGCGACATTGACCAGACGATTAAAGGTCCGGAGGGGAAATCCAGCCATGCTGACCCGAATAATCCTACCACATAGCCACCGACCCCAACCAAAAGTGCCTTAAAATTAGGCGCACGATTTACGCTTCTCACCGACAAAGCCGGAATAATAAGGCTGGCAAAAACCAGATATACACCCACTAATTGAACCGATGCGGTAATTGCCAAAGCAAACAACAGATAAAACATCATGCGATAACCCGAACATTTCCACCACAGCAATAAAATTAAAATATACAAGCCTGCAACGGCTATCAGTTGCTGATAATCTACCCACAGTATCTGGCCTACCAGCAAATCTTTTAAATGTTCACTACCATGCGGGTTCCGGCTGAGTAGTAAAATACTACCGCTGGCAGCGAGAACAAAAAACAACCCGATTAACGCTTCCTGAGTTTCAGGCCAGTGCCGCTCGGTCCAGGACAACAAGACAGCACCTGATAATGCAGCAGTCACAGCCGCCATTTGCACTAGCCAGGGATTATTGTCGAGCCCCACATAACTGGCAGCAATAACGCCAAGACCGGCAATTTGCGCAATAGCCAGATCAATAAAAATAATTCCCCGCTCCAATACCCTTCTACCCAACGGCACATGGGTACTTAGCACCAGAATACCGGCGCTAAGTGCCGGTAGTAATATACTCAGTTGAGTACTGAGCTGGTTCATTGTTGCTGAGCTAATAAAGTGTCCAGGGTTGAATCGAATAAGCCAAACAAATCTTTGGCCTGCTCATTACCACCAACTGTATAAGGTAAGATGATTATCGGCAAACCGGTTTTTCCGGCAAGCCATTTTACCGCTCGTGGCTCTTGATGGGCCGAGGTGACAATCATTTGAGTAGGCAAAGAGCGGATCAAAACCAAAACACCAGCAAGATAAGCGCTGCTCGGTGCTACACCGGGTTGGGACTCCAAAGCTGTGACCTGACGTAATTTAAGCCAATCATTCAAATAAGCCCAGTTTTCATGGTTCACCACGATAGCCATCCCTTGCAAGGGCTGAGCCCGCTGTTCCCATGTTTTGATCGCCTGCTGCCAACGTTGCATAAATCGATCGGCATTATGCTGATAAGAAGCTGCATTGCCCGGATCAATGACTTTCAATCTTTGCAAGAGTTGTTTGGCAACTTGACTGATATTATGCGGATTGAGGTGAAGATGCGGATTACCTTCTGCGTGGTTACCGGTTTCATGTGAACCTATAGCTTCCAGTAAAGTGACGGTATCAGCAGCCATTAAATAACCGGGTTTTGCTTTATCCAGTTTAGGATTATCAGCCTTTGCTATTAATTTTGGCAACCAGCTTTGTTCCAGACCGGCACCGGTGCAAAATAGCAAATCGGCACTTTTTAAGCGTCCGATCAAGCTCGGCCTGACATCAATATCATGAGGGTCTTCACCGGGCTTGGTGGCGCTATAAACGCTAACCCGCTCTTGGCCAATCTCATTTGCTAACGATTCCCATTCCGGTTCACAGACGAAAATATTCAGTGCCGCAAATGCCTGCGACTGAATACAAAACAAAATAATGAATGTAGTTAATGCGTAAGTTTTAAAAATGCGTTTCACCAGAGGTTCCCGTTCTGTCAAAAGCGCATAGTAAAACCCGCACCGCTGCAACTGTCAATGGTCAGCCGAATTAAACGCTAAAATTTTAAACCTTCATGACATTTAAGTAGCATTTCTGATAGTGCCGAAAACAATGACTTGACGCAAAAAAACCGATACCTCCCTGTATCGGCTAAAAAAATCACTTATTTTTCTCAGGCAGCTGATTTAAGTGATTTTAGTTTCAATCAATTTAAATTTATTGGCATGCGGGACAAACAACCGGCCAAGATCTTCTGAGGCACGGCCCCGTAAAACATCGACAATATCCTGCATTACATCTGGCTCTTTTTGATGATAGGAATGTTCCGAAATTCCTCCTACGACCGGACTGGCATCGACCAAAACCACCTTGCCCGGAATGTCATGCGGTTTTCTCGGCCCATCATGCCCCAGTCGATCCGGATTGCCTTTGGTATAATCTGAAGTTTTTAATGCTAAATCACCATTATTAAAATAAACTGTCACGCGTTGAGCCAGATCCGGCAGCCTTGCCAGTTTATGATCTAATTCAAATGCATCATTGTCTTCATCCGCCGCAGTTAGAATGACTTCATCAAATACCCTTGAAAGCGAAATCCCATCAGCCATTTTATTGGCTTGTTGCAGAGCATGGCGCAACACATAATTGCCCATGCTGTGCGCCATGAGATGCACTTTATGATTACAGGCATTTTTTTTACTACAGCTTTTTAAAAAGCCGGATAGTTTCATCAAGCCCCGGGCAAACGCATAACCGGTCGCTTCCGCATCATGACGGTCATTAAAATAACGAGTGACTTTTCCATCTGAAGGCCATGAAAAAACAAAAACATTGGGTTTGTATTTAAAGCCGGCATATTGCTCTGCCATTTTTGCTGCCGATACAATCGCATCCTCGAAAGAGACATTAAAGCCATGAATAAACAACAAGGAATCAACTTTATCCGTTTTCATTCTTTTTTGTAGGTCTTTAAAGACGGCAATTGAGCCTTTTTCCGCATTATCGGGAAGTACTTTAATACTGTTTTCATTTAACGAACCATTGATGACAGTTGCCTCACCAAATCGCACATCACCCAAATCGGTTCTGGAAAATCCCCTGCCAAAATTGGTCGGTTTGCTTTGTTTATTAGGTTTTCGGTTAGTTGCAAAATAGATTGTTGTAGTTGCCATGATCTCTCCTGTTCTGAAACTAAAAAAAATAATTACAGCTCACCTAATGATTGAAACAAATGTACTAACGGAATAATTACATCAAACATGAAGACTATCTATTCCCTCATGTCCTAATTATCTATGTCAGATTGAATCCAGTAATGTAATGAGTCAATGCAAAAAAAATTATATAATCAAATAACTATACAGCCATTGTAAACTTAGATACAAAACCAACCGATGAGTTAAATTGATTGCCCATTCGCTTAACACCTCAAGTAATTCTTTTATACACCATCGGAAGCCACTTGGCAAACATCAACAGGCCAAGACCCATCAACCAACATTGAAAAAAGGCCAGGTAACAGTTAATTATGAATATTATTTTTTTAGCCATTATTGTGATAGCCTTTTTAACTACAGCCTATCATCAATGGACCTGGGTACCTGTTTCGGACGATGCGGTCGCGCCAATGCAAGCACTGACCACGGCTTTAATCGATGCCAGTAAAAGTTCTGTCAGCCTGGCATTAGGCTTAATCGGTGTCATGGCGTTTTTTTTAGGCTTAATGAAAGTTGCTGAAGCAGGCGGCTTATTGCAGGTCATCGCCCGTCTTTTAAGACCGTTGATGGTACGACTATTTCCGGATGTTCCCGCTGATCATCCAGCAATGGGCGCCATGATTATGAATATGTCTGCCAATGCGCTGGGTCTTGGTAATGCCGCAACGCCATTCGGTATCAGAGCCATGCAGGAACTGGATAAACTTAACCCAATCAAAGGTACCGCCAGTAACGCCATGGTTTTATTTCTGGCCATCAATACCTCCAGTGTCACCTTATTACCGACAGGCGTTATTGCGCTTCGGGCTTCCGCCGGATCTGCCGATCCTGCCGGTATTATACCGACGACTTTGTTCGCCACCTTATGTTCTACTTTTGCCGCAATTTTAGCGGCAAAATTCTTTCAGCGTTTTTCACCTGTGTCCGGTGCAGCAGCCCAAACCACCGATACTGCTGTCGAACAAGCGACCTACTCAGAGCCTGACAAGGAATTACCGGAAGCAGCCCATAGCGCCTATCCGGAATGGGTATCCTATTTGTCGCTGGTGGTTTTGATTTCATTTGTCCCGTTAGCGGTATTATATGGACGAACTGTCGGCACCTGGATTATTCCGGTATTTGTAGTATCCATTCTAGTATTTGGTGCTTGTAAGGGTGTGCGCGTTTATGAAGTGTTTGTAGAAGGTGCCAAAGATGGCTTCAACGTAGCAATTAAAATCATACCTTACCTGATCGCAATTTTAGTTGCCATCGCCATGTTTAGAGAAAGCGGTGCCATGCAGGTGATGATCGAAATGGTCGGACGGTTAACTGTCTGGTTCGGTTTTCCGGCCGAAGCATTACCGATGGCGTTATTACGGCCATTGTCAGGCTCCGGTGCCTATGGCGTCCTGGCCGCCACCTTGCAGGACCCGGCCATTGGCCCGGATAGCTATGTCGGATATTTAGTCAGCACTCTGCAAGGATCTACTGAAACAACTTTTTATGTGTTAGCGGTTTATTTCGGGGCGGTGCAGGTACACCGGGTACGCCATGCGCTGGCAGCCGGGCTGACCGCTGATTTTGTCGGCATCGTGGCCGCAACGGCGGCTTGTTATTATTTATACGCCTGACGATGATCCAGGTGACTCGGGATCTTATTGGTTATGGTGAATCACCACCACACCCCAACTGGCCTAATGAGGCACGGCTGGCTATTAACTTTGTTATCAATTTCGAGGAAGGCGCTGAACGTTGCCTATTAAACGGTGATCAGGAATCAGAAAATTATTTAACCGAAATGGCTATACGGCCGAGTCTGAATGCCGAACGCGATTTTTTCTCCGAATCCGTTTACGAATATGGATCGCGCTGCGGCATTTGGCGTTTATTGAGGCTTTTTGATCAGCGCAATATCCAAACCACAGTCTGGGCCTGTGGTATGGCGTTGGAGAAAAACCCTGAACTGGCCCAACATTTAACGCAAGCCGGACACGAAATTGCCGGTCATGGTTATCGCTGGATCGATTACCGCCAACAGACTCGACAAGCTGAACAGGCTGACATTCTCAAAACTCTGGAAATCATTAAACAGCTCACTGGTGATATCCCGTGGGGCTGGTATACCGGGCGTAAAAGCGCACAAACCCGCTCATTTCTGGTTGCAGCCGGATTGCGTTACGATTCCGACAGCTATGCGGATGATTTACCCTTTTGGCAAATGGTGAATGATCGAGCCCATTTAGTGATACCTTATACTTTTGACACCAACGATGTAAAATATTATTTAACGCCCGGCTGGATGTCAGGAGAGGATTTTCTGGTCTATTTACAAAATAGCGTACGGTGTTTATACCGTGAAGGTCAACAATCGCCAAAAATGATGACTGTTGCCTTGCATGCCCGCATTAGCGGCCACCCGGGCAGGGCTGAAATCATCGAGCAATTTTTAGCATTTCTCGAACAATTTCCCGACATTTGGCTTTGTACCCGACAGCAAATTGCAGCACATTGGTATCGGACTCATCCTTATAAAACCGGAGTTTAACCATGTTTGGAACAAAATTTCATATCAGGCGTATGCGCCCGGAAGAATTACAGACTGCCATTGACTGGGCCGCCATAGAAGGCTGGAACCCCGGTTTGCATGATAGTGAGACTTTTTATCAAGCAGACCCGGACGGTTTTTTTATCGGCGAACTACAAGGTCAGGTGATTGCAGTGGGTAGCGCAGTCAACTACGATGATCAGTTTGCCTTTTGCGGTTTATATATCGTACACCCCGAATACCGTGGACAAGGATACGGACTGAAGTTGACTCAAGCACGACTGAACTATGTTGCTGAACGCAATGCAGGGATTGACGGGGTATTAGAAAACATTAGCATTTATGAACGCATTGGTTATCGATTGGCTTATCAAAATAGCCGTTATCAGTCACTGGCCAAAGCCTATCGCGAAGATCAGGCCATTGTGCCGGTTAATGAAGTGGATTTCAATGAATTGCAAAGCTATGACCGCTGTTGTTTCCCGGCAGCCAGAACCGGTTTTTTGGAGGCATGGGTCAACCAAGCGGATGCATCGGCTTTAGCTTATGTCCATGATGGCCGATTATTGGGTTACGGAGTGAGGCGTCAATGTATGGAAGGACATAAAATCGGACCATTATTCGCCAATAACTATGCAATTGCCGATGCATTGTTTAAAGCACTGCAAGCACCGGTAAACGGTCAGTCGGTATTTCTGGATATCACTAACGTAAACCCGGCGGCGTTTCGCCTAGTGACTAACCATGAAATGCAGGAAGTATTCAGCACCGGGCGTATGTATTTGAAAGGACAGCCCGATTTAGATGATGAAAAAATATTTGGTATCACAACATTTGAGTTGGGATAACAGCTTATTGATTGCGTTCACGGAAAAACTGTAGACTTAAGTTGCCCATTTGCACGCTATCGTTATGCGTCAAACGATAGCTATGATAAATACGCTGGCCATTCACTTTGACCCGGGTTTTTTTCAACGGCTCCAAATAAAAGGATTCCCCGACCCGGTGAATTTCTGCGATATATTTTCTATTCAACCAGCGCCATCCGGAAATTTGAATATCGTTATCATCCGAATAGCCGATACGATATTTATTTTTTTTCAAAATGACTTTTTGTAATTTATTTCGATCTCCGCGCACCAGAATAAAATCTTTCACCTTACCAGGCATTGCTTGCCGGGCCGCAGGCGTCACCATGATAGTCTGATCCTCGTCACCATACTGCGCATCTATATTGCTGAGTGGTTCCGGGTCTTCTTCTACTGTGTCAGTAAGCTTTAACTCGAATTTCGATAACTTAATCGAATCGCCAATTCTTAAAGGCCGTTTTTGGGTTAATTTTTTATTGTTCAGATAAGTGCCGTTGGTACTGTTCAGATCCTCTATAAATAAACGTTCATCCTCAGCTTCTATTAACACGTGAACATTCGACACACCTTTATTATTCAGGCGAATATTTGCCGTTTCAGAACGGCCGATAATGACAGTATCCTGATCAAGCAAATAAGTGGTTTGCAGAGTACTATTAAAATAAACTTCAATATAATTCATAACATCATTGTTGTTTTTTATGAAATGATATCAGTATTTAAAACTTCATGTAAGTGACAGCGTTTAACCACACTATCTTTATTGTATGAATTATAATCGTTTTAAAACCACTTGGCTTATTCAATTCTCTGATTAATAACCAAATACGTCTCAAATTTAAAAAAAACTTCATTTCTTGTATTTACCCACCCCATTTCAAGTAGGCCCGGGTAACAAAAAACCACTTGTTACCCGGATCAAGACCTATTTATTAGGAGTGACATCAAACCCCGGATAAACCTGACCTGTATTAGGATTCGGATCATTAAAGCTGGCATTTTCGGTAAAAGCTTCATCCAGGGATACTCGCGGATAGATTGCCGTCACCTGGTCGGGGCTCATACCAGGTTGCGTCACTTCAAACTTAGCTTCATAGTTACTGTCGCCTGATGCCGCCACAACCTCAACCAGCTGCATCATACCGTTATCTTCATGTAACAGGATATGACAATGATTAACGTATTGGCCGACATAATCCGGAAAACGCGAACGGAACACCGCACGCCCCCGACCACGTGGCAACCAGACCACGTCCTGCCAGCGCGGCTCGGTCACGATATTAACCAGACTGCCATCGGCAAGTGGCACATCCATACGGCTTAACCAGAATGGATTGACATGGATATGAAACGGGTGATCCACAGTTGTAGTGGTAATCTGAGAAAAATTCATTGCCTCGGCCTGACTACGTGTTACCGCCTGACCGGCAAAATGTGGCGGCCAATCAGTGGTGCTATTTTCCGCCCATAAAGTCTGAGAATTATTATAAACCACCCATTCTTCTGAACTCCCCAACCACATTTGCGGATGCACACCATCCGGGTCGAATTTCATGCCGTCTATCGACATAGTACGAATATTTGCTGGCAACAAGACATTCTGGTCACTACCAACGGTTATCGGGCTATAAATGACGCCATTCAAATCAGGGTTTTGATTGACAAAGTCCTCTGGCACATCAATTATCGGAAAATCGGCATTACCCCAGCCTGAATAAGTCACCACGCGAGTACGATATTCACCCACTTGCACACCACGGTTTGCTGCTTCCTGAGCCGAAGTAATCTGAACCTCTTCATCGGTGATCGGAATTAGATAATCCGGTACCGGAGGAAACGCGGTTGCATCAATAGGCCCACCATCCACCGGATCACCTTTCACTACTACATAGGATACGATATTATCACCGGGCCAGTTAGGCAGAGAATTATTGCCTTGAGCTACACGTTGACGCAATTGTTTTTCATAATTGTCGTTATGTAAAATATCCAATAAGGCAACCACTGTATAAATTTCACTGCTATCTCCAGCACTTAAAAAGGGTGCTTGAAAAAACACGTCGGAACGATTAGCCGGGGCCAGCAATAATTCGTTAGGCCGATTATAAGCAGCTTTTACATTGGCTTCATTAGCATAACAATTAGCGATCTTATCGATTCGTTCTTGTGCACTATCATTAGATTTTAAATCCAAAGGATTCGGAGGTGCACTAAAGCTCAAATTTTTAACACCATATTCATAACCGCCATTACCATCCGGATGAACCAGCGTCACCCCATCCCATGACAGTTGTACCAACACCTGTTTCAATGACTCCACAGTCGAAGTATCCAGAGGCGTACAGGTTCCGTCAAGATTCTGTAAACCAATTTGACCATTCTCGCAAATGGTATATTGCCCTTTCAATATCGCAAAACGAATATAGCCCCGACCGTCGACACTGCCGTTCAACACTCGCCAGCGTTCAATTGCGCCCGGTCTCATGACCATCACTTTGGGCTGAAAACTGCCATTGACGGTGGGGAACTGAGCAGCCTGCCTGCCTTTTCCTCCATCGTCATCGGGATCGGTGGCAATATTGCCAGGATTGACATTTTGCATAAAAATCAAACGCTCCCGGTATTGATATTTACCGGTGGGCGTCTGTGGATCAGGGTTAGGGTATTGTTCACCTGCCAATTGAATGGCAACAGCTTCATCTACATCACCTTCCACGATAAAAAAACCAGCCATGCCGCTGGCCACCTGATTATGCGTTGCACCGTGCGAATGAGGATGATACCAGTGCGTACCGGGAGGATGTGGTTCATCATTATCACCAATATTACCTAGCCGGAATTCATAATCGGCATCGCCCACTTGTTCGTTAACGCGCAAAAACCGGCAGCTTTCATCTTCTGCATCTTCTCTGGCTAAAAAGTCGCCCTGTGGCATCACTCTTAGGATAATATTATCTGAAATCGAGCCATCCGGATTGGAACCGGGACGGACATGTAAACCATGAGTATGCAGATTGGTAGTATTGACTGAATGAACGCCGTTAGTATGTTCGCCCAAACACCAGTCCGGGGTCGAAACAAATACTCTATCGGAATTACCCGGAGGTAATGCGTTGGGATCGGGATAGGGTCCGGTAATGGTTTCTCCTTCATCGGTCCCCAATAGATTCCGCAGTTGTATTGACAGGGTTTTATCCCCGGCCATTCTTATTGTGGGCCCAGGAGTGACGCCGCCATAACTTAATAACAAGGGCCTGACATTTTCAAACCCGGTACCGGTAACTGCAACAGGCGCGGCATTTTCAACAACCGTCAGATCCAGGTCTTTATTAGGCCAATCCGTAGGACGCCAGACCCAGGGCTCCACCCAGGTATCCACCGAAGTGTCCGGGTCAACTGCACCCAACACCGCCATGCGCGGAATAGGCGCCATACCTGCACCTTCACATTGACTGGTTACGCCATTTCTGGCATTCGCCTCATCCGATTCAGTAAGACCTGCAACGCCAAAGGCTGTAGCGCCAAGCGCTGTTACACCAACACCTTTAGCTGATTTTTGAAGAAATTCCCTACGACTATAATAGGGCTTATCCTGTGCCGTGGCTGTTTCATCGACTGCTTGGTCTGAGAGTTTTTTATTAGACATATTGTTATACTCCTGATTGATAAGGCGATTGTAATAACCCTGCTACACCCAGTAATACATATTCATCATCTGGAACCAGAAAAAGCCTGGTGTCTATTGATGATTAAACATAACTACTGGATACTGGACTGGAAATTGCCAAACACAGCAACCCTTTATCCGGCATAGCTTGACTTTATGCCGAAACAGTGAAATTTTCAAGAGAAAAATCAATAGAACTATGTTAAATAGCTCAATATGCCGATAATGGTTGAGGTAAACAAGCTATTGTGACAGTTTGTTGATCAACTAGATAATCTTTGACCTGTTCCCAAACAGGAGGTCCTAAGGATTGATGATTGACTGTCGCCCAACCGGAAACACTATAACGTTTATCCGGCATGATCTTTTCTCCATTCTGCAAACGTAAGTCACTGATTCGTTGACCGGTTTGTTGAAAGGGCTTGCATCGGTAGGTCATTCCACCCACCCTAACCATATCACCACCCTGTCGGTAATAAGGATCCCGATTAAACAGGTTATCGCAGACATCTTCTAAAATTTGCTTTAATTGCTTTCCTGTGATTAATCGGGAATAGGTTTCAGGGTAAGTGATTGCGGATTGACTCATTACATCATTGAAAGTAATTTCCTGGCCTGGCAGTAACGTTGCTCCCCAACGAAACCCTGGCGACAATGAGATTTGTGTTTGATTGATCTGTCTTAATGCCGACAAAATCAGCCAGTCAAAACTACCGTAAAAATTATCACGACGGTATAGTAATGATTCAGTGATCGCTAAGGGTTGTTGGAGTTGTTTCCGGAAAGGCGAACTGACTTTGTCAATCAATTGCTGCATCTCCGGGTCAGGTTCAATTAGATTGCTGAATACCGGCAGCAACTTAAACCGGAAGTCCTTCACTCGTCCCGGTTTAATCTCAATATCCAATACCGCTAAAAATTTACCATGGCTTCCTGCATTTGCCACATAGGTAGTACCGAAAGCATTTTGAATCGGCATCATTTGTGGTATCGCATCATGGGTATGTCCACCTAAAATAAAATCAATACCTGACACCCTCGAGGCCAACTTTAAATCAACATCCATTCCATTATGTGATAACAGCACCAGCACATCGGCTAATTTTGCCGCTCTGATTTCATCAACGATTTGTTGTAACTGCTGTTCCTGAATACCAAACTGCCATCCGGGTATAAAGCGTTTCGGATTGGCTACCGGAGTATAGGGAAATGCTTGCCCGATAATGGCGACCCGGCCCTTAGCCAGTGATTTGATAACATACGGTTTAAAAACCTGTGTTTGGTCAGTATCGCGTTCAAATAAGGCTTCATCGCTTAAGTTGATATTTTGTGCGATAAAATCGCCATTAAAAGCGTCGATATTATC
>SPJK01045046.1_pt1 | contig 11766 bp, 9 predicted proteins | sample 3741771 | NCBI WGS metagenome assembly SPJK01 (sample SAMN10925997, study PRJNA522277) | cold seep metagenome | isolation source: Elba SIP-enriched marine methane seep metagenome, extraction at timepoint T2 | place: Italy: coast of Elba, Mediterranean Sea | reverse complement strand
GAAAGCCTTCCAAGGCAATGCGCCAACTCATGTTGCGGTCCAGCGACCATGTGCGGAAAACAACATGCGTATCGAGGTTCAGCCCCTCCAGCTGCTCAGCCATCGGCCTCAGCCATGCGTCGATGTCGATCTCTTCCTCTTTGGGCGAGGGCACGACCCAGATAAAGCCAAAGCGCTCAAAGACTGGGATTTCAACCAAGCCAAGCTTGGACTTGTCCACCTCCTTAAAGCCGCCCGGTTGCGGCATGCCGCGCAGGCGTCCGTCCAATCCATAGGTCCACGCATGGTAGGGGCAGGAGAAGGTGCGGGCCTTGCCACATGGCTCATCCGTCAAACGCGCGCCGCGGTGGCGGCACACATTAAGAAAGCCCTTGAGCGCGCCGTCTTGCGCACGTGCCACAAGGAGCGGTACGCCCGTGGCATCATGGGTCATGAAGTCGCCCGGCTCGGGCAATTGCGAGGTGTGACCTAGGATGATCGGAAATTTGCGAAACAGAATGTCGCGCTCGGCTGCCCATTTCTCCGGGTCAAAGTAATTGGTCACCGGATTGTGCATCAACTCCGGGAGCATATGCGTGGTGCCCGCTTCTTCGTGCTCTAGGATCTCTTCAATAATGGATTTTTCTTCTGGGCTAATCAGCATAGCCTTGCCTCCATGTCTGAGTTGCGGTGAACTGCGCGAGCGATATGAGGATACCGCCCGATATGAATGATGTGTCTAAACCAGCTCCGAAACGCCGTGCGCCAACCCGCAGGCACAAGGACACACCGTTGACCGTGAGCGATTGGGTAGACGCCGGGTCCGATTTGCTGGTGAAAGAAACCGTGCGCGGCATCCGAATAGACGCCTTGTGCGCGCAACTTGGGGTGACCAAGGGCAGTTTCTATTGGCATTTTGGAGGGCGCGGGGACTTTCTGGCTGCGATCTTGAAGTCTTGGCGCGCGCGGATGACGGAGAACATCATCGAACGCTTGGACCGTCTGGGAGACAGCGCCACAGAGAGATTGCGCCGTTTGTTTGAATTGCCCCGCCGCCCTCGATCTGAGCGTTTTGCCAGAATTGAGCAATCGGTGCGCGATTGGGCGCGGTCGGATGTCCGTGCGCGCGAAGCGATGCGCGATGTGGATGTAGAGCGTCTGGGATACTACCGTGCGCAATTCGAGGCACTTGGGATGGACCGTTCTACGGCGGAGCTGCGAGCCTACATCGCCTATTCGGTGATGATGGGCGACAGCGTGCTCCGCCAAAGTCTCGACAGTGACGCCTTTTCGGGCGACCTGGTGGACGAGGTCATGCGGTTGCTCACACAGCCGCCCAAGGTGTAACTGGCACGGCTCAGCCATTTTGGTAGCCGTCTCGTAAGGACGCAACCACGTCGGCCACGGTTTCGGCCTGCTGGATCTGTCCCACGCCTTGTCCGGCGCTCCATACGTTTTTCCAGGCCTTTGAGCCAGAATGCATGTCGGAAGAAAAGTCGATTTTCGCTTCAGACTTCATTGCGTCCATATCGAGACCTGCGGCATCAACGCTGGCGCGCATCCAGTTGCCCAAGGCCCCTGTGATGGCCCGGGACGCAATCAGATCTTCCATCGAGCTGTCCCAAACCATCTGACGATAGGCGTCGCCGATGAGCGATTCCTGACAGGCCAAAAAGCGCGTTCCGAGATAGGCAAAATCAGCGCCAAGCATTTCCGTGGCGCGAACCGCGCGGCCCGTTCCAATGCCTCCGCCGACAATGAGCGGTCCGTCGAAGAAGCTACGCACTTCGTCGATGAAAGGCATCATGGCATATTCGCCCGTGTGACCGCCTGCGCCGGAACAGACAAGCACCAGCCCATCCGCACCTTTCTCAATCGCCTTACGTGCAAACTTTGGTGAGTTCACATCGGCAAACACCAAACCGCCATACTTATGCACGGTGTCGGTCACCCGATGTGGGCCGCCAAGGGCTGTGATGACCAGTTCCGGCTTGAACTCGGCAACAAGCTCAAGCTCCGCGTCGAACCGGCCATAGCTGGTATGGGTGATCATATTCATCGACCACGGCGCATCTGCGCTGGTGACCTCCGACGAAATGCGTTGGACCCACTCGCGCAACTCAGGTTCGGTGCGCGCGTTGGTCGCCGGAAAACTCCCCATAACGCCCGATTTGCACGCATTGATCACCATGTCCGGACTGGTCACCAGGAACATTGGGGCACTGATCACGGGCAGGTCCATGCGGGCCTTGAGAGACGCGACTTTGTCGGCTGTCGTTTGAGTCATGATATATGTGCCTCTGAGCTATGCTTCATTGGCCTGGGCGCGCAGGCTCAAGCGGTCAACTTTGCCATTCGGGGTAAGCGGCAAGGCGTCAATTACTTGAATGTCGGCAGGCAGTTTGTAATCGGTGAGGTTGGTCTCACAATAGGTTTCCAGCTCCTCGAGATCCACGCCATCCGGCGCCATGATAAAGGCCACGGGACGTTCTTGTGCGCGCGCATCCGCACGCCCGACGACACAGGCCCCTGTGATGGCGGGATGCTCGAGCAGTACCTCTTCCACCTCACGGGGAAAGACGTTGAAGCCTTTGACAAACAGCACGTCCTTCTTGCGATCTGTGATCAGCAGGAAGCCGTCTTCGTCCAAATGCCCGATATCTCCAGTATAGACGAAGCCATCTCGCAACGTTGCTGCGGTTTCCTCAGGATTGCCGGCGTATTCACGCATCATATGAGGGCCTTTGACCCGAATTTCTCCGGTCTCGCCTGCGCCCAACTGCTTGGTTCCCTCGGCGACATCCATGATTTCAATCACAGTGCCCGGAGCAGGACGCCCTGCGGTGCCCATTTTGAACCCATCGCTTTGCGTGTTGATGGCAATCGGCGCGATCTCAGTCATGCCATATCCTTCGCGGATCGGCAGTCCCGTCGCAGCTTCCCATCGCCGCAACACATCGAGCGGGAAGGACGAGCCGCCACCGGGGCAGGTGTGCAAGGACGACAGATCTGCATCCGCAAATTTGGCAGACGCCATGAGCGCCTGATAGATCGCCGTCGGGCCACCGCCGAAAATGCTGACACGTTCGGACACCAGCAAATCCATGACTGTATCAGGATGAAATTGTCCGGGAAGCACCAGAGTTCCTGCGTTAAAGAGCGGATTAAGGGGGCCCATCAGGAAGCCGTAGACATGGGTGAATGGCGCAACAGGCAGCCAAACATCACCGTCGCGCGTGGGCCAGGCCCATTCCATCCGCTCAACTTTCTTGACCAGCGTTGGGTGATCGTAATGCACCTGTTTCGGCAAACCTGTGGTTCCGCCGGAATACAAGATTGCGGCAGACAAGCTCAGATCGCTGGGCGTTTCCAGCGCAGGTGCGTCTGATGTCTGGGACAGAGCCAACACATCGGAATCGTCAAACCGGGTTGCATCGAAGCCTTCGACGTCGCGGCCAGACAAGATGTCAGCGACATCGAGATTGGCGAGCAATTTGGCGACCGTCGCGTCAGGATGGCCAAAGTTCAGCAAGGCAGGCTGGGCTCCGGCAAAGAGCGTGGCGAAATAGGCCACTTGGAACGCGGCGGAGTTTGGCAGCAGCAAGGCCACGGTGCGTCCCTTCACGCGGTCTCCCAACTTAGCGACAAGCGCGGCAATCGCCTGCGAGGTCTGCGCATAGGTGAGAGACTCTGTGCCCCATTTGAGATAGTCGCGATCCGGCGCGTGGTCTCGCGCTCTTAAAAAGATGTCGCAAACCGATCCGTCTGAAACGGACCAGCGCGGTGTCCCGTGCTGTGTCATAGTTGGCTCCTCCTGTTCTGACGCAGCCATGCTCCCCCATGTCTTGTCAATACCTTTTGGTACTGTTTCGGAATTTCCATTGAATTACCCCCCGTCGAATAGGGGAAAACGTGGGGGACCATTGCCGACGGGGCGGGTGCCCTCAGCAGCACGGAGCATCAGGCGAGAATTGATGGAATCGGGATAGAAGCTTTTGGTGCCGAGTGTTGCGCCCCAACTGGAACGTGACTGATGGGAGTAACTGCGCTGTGCTTCAAGGCTCTAAAGTCCTTGTCATTGTCCCAAGTAAACTCCGGGGAGGTCTGGAGAGGCAGAGCCCCTTCAGCGGATCGTGGGCGCAGCCCGCGACACATCATACCGCGCAGGCTAATCGTTTTTTAAGGCTGAACTAATCTGGAAAAGGCACATGAGCCGGGTGCAAAGGACACATCCTTGTCTTGATCCACCAAAATTGGCACTGCTCCATTGGAATTTCATTGTGTCACGCGGAATGGGCTGGGCAGATACAGCTGATATTGATCTCCTTGTCCCGCATTTTCCCTCAACCTACGGAAGTTCCTTTCGTATTTGCGATAGCCCGAGCGCAAAATTGATCGACCAATGGTTAAGAAACACTTGCGACCGGGGCGCGCATCGGCAGACTGCGCACACTAGGATGTAAAAAATGTCCGAATAGGGAGTGACATACCATATGGTACTGTGTCTATCCTGCGGACATCGACACAGCATTCTGCTTTGCGGCTTGTGCAATGCAATTTGCGAAGACGGTTAGGACTACTTGGGAGGACAATATGTCAAAATCGAAAACTTACATGCGTGCGCTGTCCGGCGCCGCTCTTGCGACACTCATGTCAACGGGCGCTTTTGCGCAGGATGTGACTCTGAAACTGCACCAGTTTCTTCCGGCGCAGGCCAATGTGCCAAAACTCATTCTCGACGTTTGGGCTGAAAAAGTCGAAGCCGCGTCCGGTGGCAGCATCAAAGTGGATAGCTTCCCTGCGATGCAACTCGGTGGTCGCCCACCTGAGTTGATGGATCAGGCGATTGACGGCGTTGCAGATATCATTTGGACCGTGGTCGGCTACACGCCGGGCCGTTTCCCGACAACAGAAGTGTTCGAACTTCCGTTCCTCATGGATGATGCGCGCGCCGCATCTTGTGCTTACTGGACGATGTTCGAAGAGCACATGAAAGACACCGAGTTCAAGGACGTGAAAATCCTCGGCACTTGGGTTCACGGTCCTGGTCTGCTGCACACAGCTGATCCGGTGGAAACACCAGCCGATCTGGAAGGCATGAAGATCCGCGGCGGTGCGCGCACGGTGAACAAGCTGCTCGAACTGACTGGCGCGACGCCTGTTGGCATGCCTGTTCCTGCGGTTCCTGAGGGTCTGTCCAAAGGCGTGATCGACGGTACCACGATTCCTTGGGAAGTGACGCCAGCGCTGAAAGTGCCTGAGCTTGTCGAGAACCACACTGAGTTTGAAGGCAAAGCTCTGTACACGCTGACTTTCGTTCTGGCGATGAACAAAGGCGTTTACGAAGGCCTGTCTGATGCCAACAAAGCGGCCATCGACGCCAATTCCGGTATGAAGTTCTCCGTATTTGCTGGGGGCACTCAGGCGGACATGGATGCACCGGCACGCGAGATTGCGGTTGAGAACGGCAACAACATCATCACCGTGACCGACACTGCACCTTGGGAAGCGCTGGTTCAGCCGATCTACGCTGAGTGGGTCGAAGAGATGAATGGCAAAGGCATCGACGGCCAAGCGCGTATCGATGAAGCCAAGTCTCTGATGGCTGGGTCTTGCAAAGGCGTGACGATCGACTACTAAGTCGCCGTCACAAAATAAAGCATCGCCGCATCGGATCTGGTGCGGCGATGCGCGATTCGGGAGAGTAGAATGCACCGACGCATGGAAAGTTTGGCACGGGTTTTTGCACTGCTGGGTGGTGCGGTGCTTGTTCTTCTGATCATAATGACGAGCCTGTCGATCGCTGGGCGATCGCTCAACTCAATCCTTCACGCCGATTGGGTTATGTCCATCGCGCCCGTGTTGGCGCGCAGTCTGCTTGATTTGGGCATCGGCCCGATCAACGGCGATTTCGAACTGGTGGAGGCCGGAATGGCCTTCTCGATTTTCGCATTCCTGCCAATCTGCCAAATACACGGCGCGCATGCGACCGTTGATATTTTCACCTCCACGCTGCCGCCGCGCGCCAACAGGGTGCTGCGCGGCGTGACGGAGGCGATCTTCGCGGCTATTCTGGTGCTGATTGCCTGGAAGCTGACAGAAGGCACCGCGAGCAAGTTTCGCTCGGGACAAACCTCTCTCCTGCTTGAGTTTCCCGTGTGGTGGGCCTATGCGCTGAGCCTCGTTGCGGCCTGGGTGGCTGCGGTGGTGGGCGTTTATGTTGCGGTGCAACGTCTGCGAGAAATGATGAGCGGCGAAACAATTCTGCCTTTGGAAATGGGAGCGGACCATTGAGCGACATGATGATCGGCCTGATGTCATTCCCAGCGCTGCTGGTCTTGATTTTCCTGCGCGTGCCCATTGGCCTCGGTATGTTCCTGACAGGTCTGGTGGGGCTCGTCGCTGTGACCGGCGAGACGGTCATTCCGTTTGCCCGTCTGAAATCCGAAACCTACACGACATTCTCAAGCTATTCACTGTCCATCGTCCCGATGTTCCTGCTCATGGGCCATTTCGCGACTTTGGGCGGCATGTCCCACGCGCTGTTCAAAGCGGCTGAAGGCTGGCTTGGCCACCGCAAGGGCGGTGTTGCGATGGCCTCGGTCGGAGCCTGTGCAGGCTTTGGTGCGATCTGTGGCTCCTCGCTGGCAACGGCGGCGACGATGTCGCGTGTCGCGTTACCCGAACTCAAGCGCTACGGCTATTCCGGCGGCTTCTCCACCGCGACGCTCGCGGCAGGGGGAACGCTGGGCATTCTCATTCCGCCCTCTGTTGTGCTGGTCATCTACGCCATTCTGACAGAGCAGAACATCGCCAAACTGTTTCTCGCGGCCTTCATCCCGGGCATCCTTGCCGCTATCGGATATATGGTCGCGATCTCGGTCTATGTGCGCATCAATCCGGGCTCAGCAGGCACGCGGCCTCGCGTGTCCTATGCGGACCGTTTGCGCGCGCTGATCAAAGTCTGGCCGGTACTGATCGTGTTCTTCCTTGTTGTCGGCGGGATTTATCTCGGTTGGTTCACACCAACGGAAGGTGCCGCTGTCGGCGCGCTCGGCACAGGTGTCATCGCATGGGGCGCAGGGGGGCTGAACCGATCGACCCTCGCGGAAAGCTTTTACGTCACGGCCCGCTCAACAGCGATGATCTTCTTCATCGTACTCGGCGCCGCGTTCTACAACGGCTTCCTCGCTCTCACGCAATTGCCGCAGGAAGCGGCAATCTGGGTCTCAGGCAGCGGCTGGAGTCCGATGATGATCCTCGTGGTCATTCTCGTGTTCTATCTCATCCTCGGCTGTTTCATGGACAGTCTCAGCATGATCCTGCTGACAATCCCGATCTTCTGGCCCATCGTGCAGGAATTGGACTTCAGCATGGTGAGCATGGTGGAGCTGCAATCGGCCAAGCTGGACGCGCTCATTGCCTCTGGGAAAGAACTGCCGCAAGCGGTGCTTGATCAGGCACAAACGATGCTGGCCAGTGGGCAAGAGCTGACCCGCGAGATCACGCGTGAGCTGGGTCTGCGCGGTGTGTCCAAAGGCGCGCTGGGCCGTGCCAATCTGGAATATACGGCGATTTGGTTTGGCATTTTGGTGTTGATCGGTGTGGAAGTCGGTCTCATCACGCCGCCTGTTGGGATGAACCTCGTTGTCATCAACGCGATGGACCGCGAAACGCCGATGGTGGAAACCTATAAAGCGGTGCTTTACTTCGTGGCGTCCGATCTCTTCCGCGTTGCGCTTCTGCTGGCCTTCCCGATCATAACGCTCGTCTTGTTGCCTCTCTAACTGGAGAGGCTCGCGGACAGTCAGGGCACAAGACAAAACGGCGGTGCAAGATGCGCCGCCGTTTTACGTTGAAGCGATTGGTCCAGTTAAGCGGATCAGCTTTTGCCCGTGTCACTCTCGTTGAGATTGAGCGCAGCCATGCCGCTCTCGCCCAGCTCAACCGCCGCAAATGGGCCGCCATGACAGGCATTGGCGGGATCCTGTGGATCTAGCATACCGTCGCGCGCGAACATCTCAGCGGCGAATTGCTCTGCATTATCCTTGGGCCGATACCCCAAATGCCGCGCGCCTGAATTGTCCACCGGGGCACGATCATTGTCAGACACGCCATAGACCACGGAGAACTCTGTCACCCGTGTGTCAATGGCACGGGTCACCAGCGTGACCAGATCATCATAGCTCAGCCATGTCCCCACTGCACGGGCGTTGCTCACCTCGGCGCAGCTCAGGATGCGCAGGCAAACGGCTTCCACACCGCGCTTCTCCCAATAGAGCCGTGCCAGATCTTCAGAGAAACACTTGGCAAGTCCGTAGAACGTGTCGGGCCGATGCGGCACATCAATGCCGATGGCTTCGGTCTTTGGATACATCCCGACGGCGTGGATCGAGGAGGCATAGACAACGCGCCGAAGCTTGTTGCGATAGGCGGCCTCCCAGACATTATAGGCGCCCATGATATTCGGGCCGACGATTTGCTCAAACGGGGCCTCGTCTCCGATGGCTCCGAAATGCACAACCATGTCCGCGCCTTTCAGGATGTCGATCATCGCATCAAGATCCTGCAAATCGGCCTGCATATAGGTCTCATTCGGCGCAAGATCGGGAACGGATGCGGCAATGTCCGTGGATACGAAACTGTCGCACATCGCCGCAAGCGTCGCGCGCAGATAAGAGCCAAGACGACCAGCCGCGCCAGTCAGGACGAGTTTCTTCATGAGGTGTCTCCCTTAAGCGGTGAGAAGATTAGATAACGGCGTTTTCCAAGAAGGGGCGTCCCTCGACGATCCGATCAAACCGAAATGGCGTCAGGTCCAAGGCCCGATATTCGCCGTAAGTTAGCCATTCGGCGGTCGCACGACCCATCGCGGGAGATTGCTGCAATCCGTGACCGGAGAAGCCGTTCAGGAAAATGAAATTCTCGACCTCCGGATGCGGGCCAAGAACCGCGTTTTGATCGAGGGTGTTATAGGCGTAATGCCCCACCCATTCGTTGATCACTTTAATCGCCTCAAATTGCGGGATGCGCGTGGCGATGATGGGCCAAACGTGATCCATCCACCGGCCATGGTCCATCGCATAATCATCGGGTTCCACCGCTGGATCAGGATCAGCGGGACAGCCTGCGAGGTAGGTCGTTGGTCCATCTTGTCTAAAATGCACGCCAGAGGGATCAATGGTCAGAGGCAAATCCCGATCCAAGGGCTGCTCTGCAGAGAAGATCCAAGTGAACCGTTTGCGCGGCTCAACCGGGAGCGTCAGTCCAGCCATCTGAGCGATGCGTGCGGCGCGAGGCCCTGCCGCGTTTACCAGTTGACCGCAAGTGATCACCTCACCGCTGGCCAACGTCACGCTCTGGACACGGCCTGTTTCGCAAGTGATCTCCACCACCTCGTTTTCAACATACTCCACACCGCGCTCACGGGCGGAGCGGCGCCACCAGTCAAAGACAGTGCCGCCATCCCAATAGCCTTCATCCTTGGTGTTGATCGACCCAAGCACGATGTCGTCGAGATTGTAGAACGGATAGCGCGCCTTGATCTCGTCGGGGTTGAGCACTTCCGTTTCTGCCCCTGCGGAGCGCTGCACCTTTTTGTTGGCGCGCAGAACCTCCGCGAAACCATCATTATCGGCCAGATACATATACCCGTAGTTTTGGATCGTTTGCGCTGGCACGCGCGCGTCGCCAATTCGCTCGGGAAGCGCTTTGACGAAATCAGCCGCAAACTGGCTGATCTGCACGTTGAGCGTCTCAGAAAACTGCTGGCGGATGCAGGAATTGGTATGGGCGGTGGAGCACATGGCGTAGCTCATGTCGCGTTCGATCACGAGGACGCTGCCGTTGAAATCGGGGGTCTCCGTCAGAAACCACGCGGTTGAGGAACCCATGATGGCCCCGCCGATAATCACCACATCATAGCTGGACTGTGCAGGTGTTCGCGCATTCATGGCATCTCTCCCTTTCTTACGCTCGCGGTCACGCGTTCGATATCCTCATCACTCAAACCATAGGTTTCACGCGCCGTCTGCTCCGAAATGTACCCGAGCGCCAAATCGCGGATAACGGCCTGTGGCTCTCTTTGCGATGGCGCGCCATAGCCTGCGCCGCCGGGGAAGGCCATCGAGATCCGTGCGCCATGCGGCACGAATTGCTTACCTTTGCCATGGAGGGCTGTGCCGTCCTCTCGCTTCAGGATCGTGGGCGCACCGGGCGCGCCACCTTGCCGTCCCAGCGCCGGGTGATGCACCCGGTCGAACATGGCGGAGAGGTCAAACTCGTGCCCCTCGCGCGCGCCGACCTCCATATTCTGACCCAGCCCGCCGCGCTGCGCGCCAGCGCCGCCGCTATCTGGGCGCAGCTCTTTGCGCCAGATGATCACCGGGCCGGCATGCTCGGTGGCCTCAATCGGCATGGTCATCACGCCTGAGGGAAAGGCCGTGGCATTCAAGCCGTCAAAACCGGGCCGTGCACCGGAGCCACCAGAATTGAAGGTCAACACCTCGGCCCGCCTTGCCTCCGCTGGAGCCAGGGCGTCTGTGCGAGGGCGGAGCGAGACCTGAAAATTGCACAGGCAGCCAGCCCCCTCAGCAGGCACAATCCCCGGAACGATTTGGTCGAAGGCGCTGAAGACGGCATCCGGCACGAAATGCCCAACGATGTGACGCAAGGCGACCGGGGCCGGGTGTGGTGCGTTCACGATTGTATTGTCAGGTGCAGTCACCACGAAAGGCGCAAGCGACCCCGCATTGTTGGGGATGTCGGGGGCAATGGCGACTTTCAGCGCGTAGCACGCATAGGCTTTGGTGTAGACCAATGGGCAGTTGATGCCCTTGGGATCAAGCCCTGAGGTTCCCGTGAAATCGGTGACGATCCGGTCCTGCTCAACGCGGATATGCGTTTTCAGCGTAATCGGCGTGTCAAACCCATCCACCGTCATCGCGCCATGTGCCTCGGTGCGGGGCAAGGCGGCAATTCGCTCCAAAGTCGCGCGGCGCGAGTTTTCCAAGATGAACGAAGCAATGCCGGTCAGGTCTTGCAGGCCAAACTCACTCATCATGTCCATCAGGCGACGGTGACCGATTTCGTTGCAGGTGGCCAAAGCGTAGATATCGCCCACGAGCTGATCGGGCTCGCGGACATTGCCACGGATCATACGCAGCAACGTCTGATCCACATCCCCTTTCGCGGCAAAACGCGTGATCGGAATGTAGAGGCCTTCCTCATAAATGCTGTTCGCATCAGCGCCAAACCCGCGCCCACCAATATCGACGACATGGGCGGTACAAGCAAAGAACCCCACGAGCGCGCCGTGGCGGAAAGACGGCGTGACCATGGTAATGTCATGCAGATGCCCGGTGCCTTCCCAGGGATCATTTGTGACGTAGATATCGCCCTCCGCCATCGTGGTGTGGCCAATGCGGCGGATGAAATGCGCGACGGCGTCCGCCATGGCATTGACGTGGCCGGGTGTGCCTGTGACGGCTTGGGCGAGCATCTGGCCTTCAGCGTCGTAGACACCAGCAGAGAGGTCTCCCGCTTCGCGCACGGAGGTGGAGAATGCTGTGCGGACCAATGCTTGCGCCTGTTCCTCCACAACGGAGATCAGCCGGGTCCACATGACCTGATAAGCAACATTTGAAGGGGTCATGCGCGTGTTTCCTTCGGGGTCATGTCAATGCAGCCATCGGGTTGCATCACAGCGCGGCGACTGCTTGGCACGATCATCGTGGTTTCGGATTCGGTGATCTTGGCGCAGCCGGGGATCATATCGCCGGGATGCAG
>SPJK01054037.1_pt1 | contig 11768 bp, 9 predicted proteins | sample 3741771 | NCBI WGS metagenome assembly SPJK01 (sample SAMN10925997, study PRJNA522277) | cold seep metagenome | isolation source: Elba SIP-enriched marine methane seep metagenome, extraction at timepoint T2 | place: Italy: coast of Elba, Mediterranean Sea | reverse complement strand
CATGGAGGTGGTTCAGCTGGAGCTGGACAAGGCCGTCAAAAGCGGGCAAGTCTTCGACAGAAGTAAACTATCTACAGATGCCTTGAAGAGACTTCAGGACTTTGAGGCGGGTAAGATAGGCAAAGAGACCAAAGAGTTGGCGCAAGAGTTGGGTAAACTTAGTGAGCAGGGGATTAAGAAGCATATGGATAGTTTAGTGTTGAGGGGAGAAGCGAGTTATAAGACTCAAAAGCTTCCCGCACCTCATCCCCAGACAATGCAAATATGGGAAACAATAGGAGGTGCTGTAGTAAGACTCAAGCCCAGGGGAGACGCTCAGAGGAACGGCCCAACTTTGTCCGTCGAGCTGAAGATAAACTCAGCAAAACCGGATCGATATCAAGCGGATATCGCTTTTAAGTTGTCACGTTCGGGCGCCCCAGTCCCCAAGAACCCCTTTGAAATGAGTATTCTGAGTTTCCGCAATCCGGACCAGAAGGAGGTCCTAGAAGGCTCTGCTATGGACCTTGGCCACTGGATACTTAGGTAGCACAGATAGCCTGACGGTAGAGGAGTCCCAGAAATGATAGATTTCATCATCCTAGAAATTAGCAGCGATAACTACAACCCAAACGCGCTCAGCGCACAGATTCTCTCACACGAGGCATGTGTTATAGATCCAGGCCAACAGAACCGTATACTGGTCCTACCAAACCCAAATAGTCGAGCAAAAGAACTGGAAAACCGAGGGCCTGAAAATAGCAGTGAATATCTATTTGCAACGCCTTGGCTACAAATGAACGAACGTCGTGTCACCTTTTGTAACAACACTAGGAAGCCCGAAGCCATCGCAGTAATGAAATCCGTCGCCCAGAAGATTATGGATGAATACTCCCCTCGCGTTTTTTCAGAACACGAAGGGGACGAGTGGACAGGTGCATGTGGGGGCAAGATAGATATTATGTTCGAATTCGACTCCTGGGCACCTTGCAACAAGACGAATTAGACTAGCCCACTCTCCTACCATACAGACCCGTATCTAATTCACAGACGCGGTACTTCTTGCTTGTTCAGAGGCCGTTTGAGAAGAGACAACATCTTCTTTCTCACCGTACGATAGTAGAGGATATTGTTGGATAGTGTCTTTCGGATCGCTTTCATCGAGACAAAGAGGCGGTTGTGAGTAGCTCGTCTGCGTAGCACTCTCCACCATCGCTCGATAGGATTGAGCTGTGGCGAGTAGCTCGGGAGCCTGTATAGCTTGAGGTAAGAATGTTCTTCCAAAACCTCGCGAACAGGGGCTCCAAAGTGCCACGTCGCGTTATCGACGATGATCCATACCTCACGACGTCGATGACATGGATACATTCGGGCGATGTCCTTGAGATGTCTAACGAAGGTCTTCTGAAGGATCAAATTTTTCGACTGCCCCTCAGGGCGTTTGTTCTTGGGCGGGCTGTTCATGAGACGGCCACTGACGCGCACATTGATAAGGTTGACGGCGCCAAAGCAGTAGACAGAACCTTTATTGTCCCAGGTGCCAACAACTGGACGGTGCCCTTTGAGCCCGAGGGTGGCTCGTAGAGTAGGCACCAGCGGAAAACGTGCCTCATCTTGACTGAGAAGAACTATCTCGCCTGTCGCTGCTCTTTTTTTAGCGCTTCTATTTCTAGCTTGGCTTCTGCTTGCTTTTCGGGCTTTGCACGAAGGAAACGATAGGTCGGACGGTAAGGATGTATATTGTGGGCCAAACAGAAGCGGCGGATAGTATCGTGGCTGACACGAATGCCATGAGTTTGATAGAGGTGCTGAGCAAGCTCTTCATGGGTCCAATTGGCTCGGTCCAGGCCGCACCCCAACGGCCCTTTCTTGACCCAATCGATGATTTCGTTCTTCAATTCTGGAGGAATCTTGCAGGTCGGTCCTGTGTGCCAAACTATCTCTAGTCCCCCGATTCCACCTGAACGATAGAGTCTCACCCAACGCGATAGTGTCGTCTTGGCGCATCCTAAATCCCTCGCGATATCACAGCGCCGTCTGTCGTTTTTCGCAACCATGAGAATAGCCTGACAACGATTGCGCAAATCTCGATCGTCGGTTTGATGGAATGTTTTCCACAATGCAGCTTCTTCGTCATTGGTGAGTTCTACTCGGACAGTCACGAAAAGGACTTCGGCACTAGGTGGGCAAACGTTAGGAGTTCGAGAAAATTTTTGGGTTAAGAGCTACGCGTCTATGTATTAGGCCATCCATGCTGCTTTGACGACCCAAGCGAAGCAAACCAGACACTCGTGGTGAACTCCCTGGAAGAACGAACAACTGTCAAAGAAAGGCGAGTATCGAAGGCTGCATATATCATAGCACTGGCATTGTTATCCTGTCAGAGAACAGGATAGTACTCAAAACAGGTAATGTGGGCGAACAAGCCCTCTCACTGATGAAATCCTTCGCCCAGGAAATCATGGACCAATACTCTCCCCGCGTATTCTCAGAATATAAGGACGACGAGTGGACCGACATCTGCAACGGCAAGATAGATATTATGTTCGAATATGATACTTGGGCACCAGGAGATAGACCAGAATAGTTCCGACCACCTTCAATCAGTGCGGAAGAAGCATAGTTTGGCTCCATTCCGAGCTAGTTGCCATAGAATTAAACTCCGCAAACTATCCAGGTGCCTGAAGAGGAGCCCTCCTCGGAACCCATCTGCTTGCCAGCGCGGCTGCCTCGTTAGAAGCCGCTAGATGCTTGGAAATGTCTAAAGGATGGGGGTGCTACTCTTATTTGGAAGAGTTCCAACAACGTTGGTGTAAGAATGGCGAGCAGATACTTGTCTTCGCCTAGATGAAAACTTTCTGCTTCCATGATGGGCAAGGAGGTGAGTTTTTCTCCCTGACAAAGGTCAAAAACGTCGTGCAATTCGCCGTTGGAGTCTAGATAGGAAGCCCGCAGGCTCGCCAGCAGGTGAGCGCGGAAGTTTTTATGCCAGCCTTTTGTAGGTGCATGCTCTATGCGGCGCCAAGAATTACTGCGGTCAAAGCGGGGGCCTGGAGAAAGGGTCATGGGACTCCAGTAGAGCTTGCCCGCAGAAAGTAGCGCTCCATAGTCAGAGAGCTGGATATCATCATAGGGCGTTCCGCCAGGCCAGAAAGTGTCTAGTTCAGCTACCGGAGACACTGGTAAGTTCAATGAGGTCAGAATAGACAGCTTTCCGTCCGCCACAGAGTTACCATGAGTAGCCAGAAAAGCCTGGCTCTGCCTCTGTGCTAAGTTATTTCCTCCAAGAGAACGGCGCCGGAAGAAGAAATGAGGCTGCCAGCTTAATTCAACCTGATTGCTGAAGCCTACCAATACCGTCCGATAACTGGCAGTATTTCCCACTTCCGATCTCGCTTCCAAGCCCAGAAAATAGTTCTCAAAGCGAACTCCAGGAGAAGTGACTCTTGGGATAGGAACAGGAAAAGTATAAAGCTGAGCCTTGGTAGCAACTTCGGCGTTGCGAAAGTATCTACCGTCCCTCTCATGCCTATGGCTAGGCCCGAAAACCTCTTCAGAAGTATTCCCTGAACTATCTTGAAGATAGATTGCATCATTGAGAACCAAGAGACGGCGATCGTCAGGAAGTAATCCGCCGCCGACCAAGAAGGGGTCTTTCATCTCCGAGCTCGCAGAGCGGCTGATGCCCAAGGAGCTTAGAGAAAGCTCTTCTACCTGATTGGTCTTCAACGCATAGTCGGCCTGGAATAGTGCAGCCACCTGGTTGGCTCGGCTGTTTAGTAGCAAGCCGGTGACGGCAAATCTCTGAGGCTCTAGCTGGGTGAGGTTTAACACCACCTCGCCAAAATTACTGAAGTCTTGCTCAGAAAGCGGATACTGCTGTTGAGCCTCGACTTTAAAGCACTCCCCTTTGGGAATCTCAAAGCGAAGCGCAGTAGTTTCTCTGAAAGACAGCCAGCTTTCCCCATCCCAGCGATAAGCTTGCTCAGCTGCTGACAGTGTTAAACGCTGCTCGGCCGAAATAGATTCCGTCCAAGCATCAGGGTCACCCGGAGAGGGTTGCCAATAGCCTTCGCCTAGATTCTCTAGCGGTTGGCTATAGATTCTCGCTTCTAAAAGAGGGTGGTCACGGTGGATAGAGAAGTCTCGTTGGGGCTCTATCCCGCCTTCGACCAAGTTTGCCGCCCAATGCTCAGGTGCGGCATCCCCCACGCTGGCAGAAGAGTAGCTAAAGATGACCGCTCGTGCGGATTCATAGGCTTGAGGAAGCCCGATAGACTCATTGGCTCGGCAGCCCACTGATAGCAGCAGAATACAGTAAACATAGTTTAAACGCATAAAGCTCAGGCAAGTTAACCAGAGCCTCATTTCTTGCCAAGAACTATCTTACTGGGTCGCATCGTGAATTTCGAAGGCGCCGTAAGCGACTGCACCGACGGCTAGACCGGTGATAATCTGCCACCACGGAAAGTCATCACTGTCCTCAAAAAAGATTCCCCCCGCCGAGAGCGCTCCGGCTGCAACCAAACTATAGCCCAAAGGAATGACCAGCGGACCACTTCCCTGGCTGGCAGGAACGCCTCCCATGGCCTCACTAGGGCCAAAGCGAAGAAATTGATTCTTTCCCCCAGAATCTCCGATGGCGACCCCCGCATCTATCTCGCCGTAACAATGACCAATCCCAGCCACCACCGCACCTGCAGCAACAACTCCCAAACTAGACCAAAGCACCACGTTTCTTTGCTCCTCCGTGGTGAACTCACCCTCGCGAAGCAGCTTAAACTTAGCGGGGATAGTTTTACCTTCCAAAACATCTATTTCTAACTCTTGGGGCACGAAGCCCTTTTTGCGCAGAAGGAAAGTATTGGCGCCAACCTTTATGCCTCTAACCAATAGTTTACCTAGTCTGGGAGCAGCGAGCAGCTTCTCCTGGTGCAATAGTTCGGCACCATCTACCGGAATCTCGAACTCCACTGCCCCTAGCTTTCCTTGCAAGCGCTTAAGCTCACCCCGCCCGAGGATCTCACGTCTTAGGACCCGGCGTAGATAGTTTTCCGCGCCAGAGAGGTCATTGATAGTCACCGGAGCAACTTCCTTGACCGTAGGAGCACTGGTGACGGCTTCTTCGACCTGGTCAAATACTTCTACGGACAGTTCGGGAAAGTTCCGCATCATATGGAGCGCCTTAAAGGCATCCTCTACATAGATAATATCCGCTCCTAAACTATCTTGGCCTTCTTTTGAGGAGGCAGTGAGCACCAAAATATACCGCGGTGCTTCGGGCGACTTAGTCCTCCAAAATTCAACCCACTGAGAACTATCTTCGGGCTTGGGTGCCTCGCCCCAATGCTCCTTATGGTCGGGCCGGGCAGCTTTAACGAAACAAGTATAATCGCCAGCGTTTTGGTAGCGTTTACGACAGGCTTCGATGGCAAAAGCTGGTACCTCAGAGAGACTAAAGTATCCCTGGTGTTTGGCGATCGCCGAAGAGACTCGCAATAGTTCGGTGACGCCGGAAACAGCTTTGAATTCAGTAGGAAAGGAAAAAACAACGGCGACCTCTGCTCGAGGGGTGAGATCGATGGTTGCTAGGGACTGGGCTTGGGCTTTGGAGCAGATCCCCAAAGCCACCCCCACGGCGAATATACAACTAAGTCGTCGCAAGATGGGACGGAGCCTAGCATGGCTACGCACGCAAAAAGAGTTCTTCGCGAAGAGCTTGCTGAGCCTTCGCAAAGCCCCACGAACCTGGAAAGCCCGCCAAAAATTACCGGCAGATCTGGGATATGCCCCTCAACGCTCTAGACGAAGACCCAGAAGACTGAAACTATCCAAGACGTGGGCGAGCAGGAGCATTCGGCCTACATCGTCATCCATGGGCCGGGACACGACGGAAGTCGTTTGGCCCTACGCGAAGGCATCACATCTTTCGGGCGACTGCCAGCCAATGACGTCATCCTCTTGGGCGACTTGGTCAGTCGTCATCACGCCCGCATAACCTACTTCGAAGGTCGAGCGACCCTCCAAGATCTCGGCTCGCACAACGGCTGCTGGATCGAAGGTAGCCAGGTCAGCAGCCGAGTCCTCAAAGACAAAGATGAGGTGCGGATTGGCAATTTCCGCATCGCCTTCAACGTCGGCCCCATGCCTTCGGGCGTCGATGAAACCACCGCCGGGGAAGAAAAGAAGCGTCAGCAACACGCCCTCACTGGAGGCCCGGTTGACGTACCTGCTCCCGCCGGCTCGGTGCTCGTGGAGGAGATCGAAAAGGCCCAGCAAGGCGTAGGCCACCAAGCCCACGCACTGCATTTTCTTTATCGATCCAGCGACGCCCTAGCCTCCGCTGTGGATGTCTTCGACTACATGCAGGAGATGCTCGGCCTCGGTCTTGAGAACGTCGCCGCCGACCAAGCAGTTTGGCTGCGCCGGCATGGTAAAACGCTGCGGGTCGAGTTAGCCCGAGACGCCGAAAACACCATCGAAAGGCCCCATATGGTGATGAGTGTGGTTCGTTGGGCAGTGACCAAGAAGTTCTCAATCCGCTCCGAAGACGTCAAAAACGACATGCGTTTTGAGAGTGACCTGCAGGGCCCCAGCCAGTCGGTCATCTGTGTGCCCATTCTTGAGGAAAACGAGCTGGTCTCCGGCGCGCTTTACTTCTCTCGGCAGAACAGCGCCTTTTCCCAAACCGAGCTAGAAGCTGTGGCCGCCGTAGCCCACCTTGCCCAGAGCGGTCTAGCCCGGGTGGAAAGCCGCCGCATCGCCGCCACCGAGCGGGCTTTGAACCTGATGCATTCTCCCAGAGCCGCCCAGAGCTTGGCCCAGGCGGCCTCCGGCTTGACCGAAGGTCAGTTGCAACAAGAGACGGGTTTGGTCGCGGTGTGCGACGTGCACGGCTTAGCGGCTATTGCCGACCGTCTCAAACCTGGACCGCTGGCGGAGTTCTTGGAGAACTACCACCAGACCGCAGCCCAGTTGGCTGAACTCAGCCAAGGCGCAGTAGAGACTTTGGGAGGCAGCCGTATTCTGATGCTCTTTGGTCAGGGGCAAAGCAAGCACTATGGCGAAGAGTGCCTCAAAGCGGTGATCAAGCTGCGAACCCATGTCGACCAGCTACTCAAGGAGTATCCAGACTTAGGACAGCGGCGCCTGCGAGCAGGCGTCTCTGCGGGAACCGTGATCTATGGCGTCACCGGTGCTACTCGACTGACCTACAACGTTTTGGGTGACCCGGTAGCTGCTGCCTGCGCCCTAGAGCATTCCTCCTCCGCAGGCCGTATTCTTATTGGTGAAGGCGCCCTTTCGGTGAGTCGCCCAGAGATTTGGAAGACCAAGAAGGTCGGCAGCCAAGCCGCCCGGGCTCAGAAAAAGCCGGTGGCCGTCTACGAGTTGCTCTCTTTGGCTTAGGCTCTTGAAGCGTATTCTCTGATCTTCTCCGCCTAGGCCTAATCTCCAGGATATTTTCTATCTTTCCGAGGATTAATCTCGGCGCCCCAGCTGCTATAGATAAGAGACCGTGGCAGCACCGGAACTATCTAATTACTCCGTGATGAAGGAGCTGGGCAGCGGCGGCATGGCCACCGTTTATCTGGCGCGACGGCACGGGGCCCAGAAGCTGTGCGTAATCAAGCAGCTGCACGCCCACTACGCAAACCAAGAGGTGGTCGCCTCCCGTTTCCTGCGCGAGGCCCAGCTGGGCGCCTTGCTAAGCCATCCCAACATTGCTCAAGTTCTCGATGCTGGTCGCGAACAAGGCCAACTCTATCTGGCCATGGAATATATCGCCGGGCAGGACCTTGAATCGCTGATTCATGCCCTCTTTCCCAAGCGAGTCATGTTGCCTTTTGGTTTTTCGGCTTCGGTGGCGATCCAAACTCTAACCGGCCTCGATTTTGCTCATAACTTCCGAGATTCCGAAGGCAAACACCTGCATCTGGTCCACCGAGATCTATCCCCCCGAAATATTATGATCGGCTACGATGGGAAGGTTCGCGTCATCGATTTTGGCCTCGCTCGGGCCACGGTTGATAGTTATCGAACTAATCCCGGCGTCGTTTTAGGGACCTTTCGCTATATGTCCCCCCAACAAGCTCTGGGTGACCACGAACTCGACCATCGCAGCGATCTATTTACCATGGGCGTGGTCCTCTATGAGGCTTTTTCAGGCCTGCCGTTGATCACTAAAACCCAACAAAAGGAAATTCTCGAAGAGGTGATTCACCTCGACCCGCCGCCCATCAGCCAGCGCAATAAGAACCTCCCTAATAGTCTAGACCCTATTTTCCAAAAGGCCTTAGCGATTCACCCCGATGAGCGCTTTCAAACCGCTGCAGAGTTCAGAGATGCTCTCTTGCAAGCGATCCCTAAACTTTGCGCTACCCCACAAAGTTACTTAGCAAAATTTCTTGAGGACTATTTCCCTGAGCACCATCAAGAGAGTTTAGCCAACCTACAGGCTCTGGCTGAAGAACTATCCAGCAACCCACCAGAGAAAGAAGCGGAAGGGCAATACTTCGCCCAAACTATGGCGGGCCCGAAACCAGGAAAAGCGCAAGCCAACTCCACTATGGTGGTCGATCGGCGCAAAGGCCGGCCACGCAGCGCTATGGATAATACGCCTTTGTCCGGAGGCAAGCAGGGAGAGGCCAGCGATAGATATGAACTCATCGAAAAGCTGAAAGAAGGCGGAATGGGTTCGGTATGGTTGGCACAGCGGCGCGGGGACCCCGAACTATGTGTAGTTAAGGTCCTGCATCCCCACCTACAGAAATCGGATGATATTGGTGAGAAGGTTAAGCGTCGTTTTATGCGAGAAGCGGAGTTGGCGACCCGCATTGACCATCCACATATCGCTAATATTCGCTACACCGACTGGAGCCAAGACGAACTCTATTTGGACATGGAGTTTATCGCCGGTCAGGACCTAAGATCGGTTCGAGAGACCCTAGGTAAACTATCTCCAGAGGCGGCAGCAACTATCTTTATTCAAATTCTCGATGGTTTGCATTATGCCCATGAGCTTAGAGATGTTCCTGAATCAGGGCAAAAAGTGGGCGCGCCGCTCAACTTAGTGCACCGTGACCTCACCCCGCAAAACATCATGCTTAGCTACACCGGCTCGCCAAAGATCATCGACTTTGGCGTGGCCCGGGCAGATACTTCAGAGGCAATTACTCAAGGTGGTACCGTAGTGGGTAACTGGGCCTATATGTCTCCTGAGCAAGCCTGTGCCTCTCCGGTAGACCGCCGCAGCGATATCTATACGCTGGGAATAACTATCCATGAACTATTAACGGGGAAGCCGGTAGTCGCTCAGGACCTCACTCTCCGAGAGATTATGGAGGCGATTCTCAGTCAAGATGCACCTCCCTTACGGCAGATAGATGCGAGCCTTCCCGCAAGCTGGGAAACTATCTTACTTAGGGCAACGGCTAAGAATAGTCAGGACCGCTATCAATCAGCAGATGAGTTTAAACGGGCAATCCAGCGCGCCTTTCCCCCTAATCAACTCTTAGAGAGCGAGGAATTAGGCGCCCTGATTAGTGAGGCTTTCGCTACCCACAAGAGTTGGACCGAACGCTGGCTCGATAATGCTGAAGTGGGGGCCTTTGGTGAAGATGCGGGGCTTTCGGGTACGCAAACGCGCTTTGGCCCGGGCCCCTTGGCAATTAGTTTGCCAGGCAATGAAGAAGCCCCAGCGCCCTTGCCACCACCTCCTCAAGTAAATCCCCCCGTGACCGCCAGCAAGCGGCCTAACAAGTATCTGTGGCCCATTGCCGGGACCGCGGCGGTCCTTACCGTGGGAGCAGTGCTCTTGCTCAACCGCCCTCCCCCGCCCGAAACGGCGCCGCTGGTACTTGGAGAAGCTTCCACCCAAGCCACTACTGTGGAGGTCAGCAAGGTGCAGCCTCGCATCGAGGAAAAGACGCCTCCTTTGGCATTAGTAGCGCCAAAGCCCCTTTCTAAGAGGCGTGCGACTAAGGGCAAAACTAAGCCGGTTCAGAAGTCCTCCTCGAAAAGACCTGCCAAGCAGCCTTCTTCACCAGCCCAACCCAAAAACAACGTTCTTCTGCAGAAGGCTCGCAGCGCCCTTCTAGGAGATGATCGGCCCCTTTTGCAAAGCTCGCTGGAAAAAGCAGCCCAGCAAAGTGCTCTAAACCCAGCTCAGAAAGCCGATATGGAGAAATGCCTACGTATTGCCGCCAAAGCCCGGCATAATCGGGGCTACGCCCGGTGTTTACGTAAACTCAGTCAGTTTTTGGAGAACCAATGAGCCTCAAAGACCGCCTTTTTAATGTCGCAAAAGCCGAAGCCCAATCCGTCGCCGATAGGTTCAGACGAAAGGCCGAGAACCTCTTTGAGAACCCCAAAAGCCCATCTATTGACCCCGACTACGAAACGATTCGTAAAGAAGTGGAAGCCGAGGTCAATGGCGATAACTATAAGCGCCGCCGCACTCGGTCCGCCGCCGTCGAAGCCCTGATGGACCAAGAGCCTGCCGAAATTCGCAAATACTACGCCAACCTTGAATTACCCATTGGTGCCCCCCTCGACGAAGTCAAGGCGGCCTACCGGCGCCTAATGCGGCGTTATCATCCCGACAAGCACCAAACCGATTCCGCAGCTGCCGACGCAGCCACTGCCCTATCTCGGGAGTTACGCACTGCCTACGAAGGTCTGACTAAGTATCTTAGCCCAGCGAGCTAGGAGATAGTCGATACGGCACGAAAGGTATGGATGGGCACACTGTCTGCTTTGGGAGTGTAGACAAACAGGACCCTTAAGTTCCAGAGGTCCTAAGACCTTCAGTAGCTAGTTCGCCCGTACATAACTATACGCGGCTAAACTATCTAACAGAGTTCATACAATACCCCATCCTTGGCCACCGAGGTCCGAACTACCTTCAGGGACCAAGGAGGGGGCTTGAGACAGACAAACTAGAGGTCCTGCAGAGGTCGGGGCACCTCCGCAATCGCTTCTTTTGGATAGCGCAGCTCGATTCCTTATGCAAGCAACTTGTAGATGCAAGTCGCTTGCATATAGAGAGAAAACGTGGCTAATAGGATCTTAGTTACAGGGTACTGCTCTTCGCCAGCGTATCGCTAATGGCGCCAGCTAGCCCCTACGCCTTCGCATAGGAACCATGAAGGACTTGAGAAAGGAACAGGGCGTCGACGCCTTACAAAAGCAGCAAGGTGGCTGGGAAATCGCGACGAAGGCCGAGCAAGTAGGTGTGGGTGAGCCCCGGCCCGATAGCTGGGGGCTCAGTGTTAGACCGACAGCCGCCAAGCTCTCCTCCCCTAACTTCGCCCCCCAATTCTCGCCTAATGGCTTGGGTATGGAGATAGTTATTTGCGATGTGGACTCATCAAGCCAGGTGCGGATCAACAGAGGCTCTCCTTCCTCTGTACCTCAAGCTTTGGGCTATCATCAAAGCCCAAAGCTGGGGAACCAAGCCCACTCAGCCCGGAACAGGGAAGCCAACCATCCAAGAGTCATCGCGGAAGACCAAGTGACTAGAGCAGACAACCTCGCTCCGTACTCCTCCGTTCAAGAGGACCATAAAATCCAATCGCCCATGCACCGACCGCCCACCGAGGGGAGCCGAGGTAGTTCTATCTACCGTCCCATCGGTGGGCGGGAAGTCTCCCAAAACTGTCCACCAAGCGGATCTTTTTTAGTTTCCTGCGTGAACTCTAGTTTTTTTGGGGAAAGAAACTCACCGGGCCCCTGACAATTAATTTACCCAAAAGACTAACTTAGAAGTCCTTCTAGCCCTTACTGCTACT
>SPJK01096128.1_pt1 | contig 11769 bp, 13 predicted proteins | sample 3741771 | NCBI WGS metagenome assembly SPJK01 (sample SAMN10925997, study PRJNA522277) | cold seep metagenome | isolation source: Elba SIP-enriched marine methane seep metagenome, extraction at timepoint T2 | place: Italy: coast of Elba, Mediterranean Sea | reverse complement strand
CTCTGAGGTTTGGATCTCACCCAAGAAAACTCAACGTCTTAAAGAAAACTTTGAGAGTGGCGAGTTGAGCGTAATTTTGGCTACCTCACCATCTATAGGAAAGCGCAAAGGACTAGTAGAAGTATCTCTACCGGGCGCAGGCGAGTTCTTTAACTATTTCCACACCCCTGGTTCTCTGCAGCTCAAACCCGGTAAATATAATATCGCCGTCTCTATCAAGTCGCTTCCTGAGTTAGGAAAGATGGTTTTCAAAGGTCTAGAGGTTAAAGCCAAACGCAAAACTACCAAGCGAGTGGTGGTTAAGAAGTCGCCTATCCTGTTTCTAGCCTACAAAAACGGCCGAGAGATAGATTGTGGCGAATGTCGGTTCAAAGTGCAGAAAGCAGGCGGCGGCGAGATAGTCCTTGAAGGCAAAGGGGCTGGGTTGATGCTTTGGGAAGGCAACTATGACGCCGTCATCACCCTGCCTGATGGTACCGAAATCACAGGCGGGCCCTTTAGAGCTGTTGCAGGGACCAAGATGCATTGGAAGTTTGAGTTCACCCGGGCCCAACTATTAATCAAAACCTATCGCTCCAATAAGCAAGTCAAAGATATCTCCTTCAATATCTATAAAGCAGGCGCCTCCAAGGCGATACTTAAAGGTAAGAGCGGCACCCGGCTCGAACTACCTCCTGGCCGCTACGATATTAAGTTATTCGACGGCGCCAAAAGCACTTGGCAGCAAAACGTGCTGATTAAGGGCTCCAAGCAAATATCTATGGTGTTGTTTGCGGAAGAAGAAGATAGTTTACCGCCCGGCGATGACTTGCCGGAAGGTGATGATTTACCCGAAGGTGAGTAATTCAGGAGAGGGCTTGGCCAGATTTCGCGTCGCGGGTGTGGCCGATGTTTTGACCCGTAGGAAGCCCCACCACTTGGTCGATAGCTTCCTTGGGCGCGCCTAATTCGCCGCCTTCGACCTCACAAGCCCGGGGCCGGCCTGCCTCATCGCAGGCGCAAGTGCTGCCTACACCACCGCAAGAGCCCTGGAGTTCCTTGTTATTGAACACCACGCCCACGCTCATGATGGCCATGAGCCCTAAGAGAAGTCCGAAAGTAAGTAAGCCGACTAACATGGTTCACCGTCTAGCGCCGAAGCGCGGAAAAGCTATCACAGCCCTTAGAAACAGCAAAAGCAGAACCTGTCACTGCTTCTTTGGGGTTTTGAGCGCCTCGAAGGCCGATGTGGCCCGTCGCGACACCTTTTCTCCCTCTCGAGTGAGGAAAAGCGCCGCCCATCCCTGCTTTTCGGCCAATTTGAAGCCTTCTTCAGCGCCTAAGACATAAAGTGAGGTCGCTAAGGCATCAGCCCGCATGCAGTTTTTATGCACCACGCTTACCGAACCCAAACCATGGGCCACCGGCTGGCCATTCCGAGGATCGATGATGTGGGTGACTTTCTTGCCATCCACCATGGCAAAGTTTCGATAGTTACCCGAAGTCGCCATGGAAGCATTGTCCAAGGCGAGGGTCTCAAAGATAGTTTGCTGCTTTTTACTTTGGGGCGCCTCCACCCCCACCGTCCAAGTCCCTCGGGTGCCTTGTCCGCGGGCGCGAACCTCGCCACCGATCTCTACCAGATAGTTCTCGATGCCCAGCGCTTCGAGTTTTTCGCCGACCAGGTCCACGCCAAAACCTTTCGCGATGGCGGAAAGATCGACGTAGAGCTGAGGATGCTGCTTTTGCCCGGTCTGGGCTTTCACATCCAAAAGAAACTTAGCAAAGCCCACCTTTTCGAAGGCTTTTTGCAGCTTCTCCTTTGAAGGCGCCTCCACCACCGTCTCCGGTCCAAAGCCCCAAGCATTCACCAAAGGTCCCACAGTGACGTCAAAGGCCCCCCCGGTCTCTTGGTGAATAGTTTTGGCCTCGGCTAATACCTTGCTTAGTTCTGCAGATAGTTTGCGAGCCTTGGTACTAGTGGAACTATTGAAAATCGATAGTTCCGACTGAGGGTGATAGGTGGACATTGAAGCATTCACTTCGTTGATGTCCTGGGTGGTCGCTAGCTTTACCGCGGTTTTGCCGTGCTCCTCGGCGGTCGCTATCCAGCGCACGCTGAAGGTGGTGCCAAAAGCCTGCCCTCCAATGTGCGAGGAAGGTTGGGCCGGAGGATCTCGCAGCAAGACCGCCGCGAATAGGGCGATCACAAAGAGTCCAGGAACTATGAAACTACGCAAGGGACGCGGCTGGGTGGGATCTGACAAGGGAGGCTCCAGAAAAGGAGAGTACGTGAGATGGGGGGCAGAAAAAAAGCGCCCAAAGGAACTCCCCTTGGACGCTTCTTACATCAACCGCCGAAGTCGTCGAGCATGATGTTTTCGCGCTCAACGCCGAGATCAAGCAGCATGTTGATCACTGCGGTATTCATCATTGGTGGTCCACAGAGATAGTACTCGCAGTCCTCAGGGCTAGGATGGTCGTTGAGATAGTTCTGCAAGAGCACGTTGTGGATGAAGCCCTTATAACCGTGCTTCGCACCATGCGCCTGGCGGTTCTCACTTTCTGGATTGTCCCAATCGTCCTCTGCGAGGGCGTCGGACAAGGCCAGGTGCCATTCAAAGTTGTCGTTCTCTTCCTGAATCTTGTCGAAGTGATCGACATAGAAGGCTTCACGATAAGAACGCGCACCGTACCAGAAGGTCACCTTACGGTCGGTCTTCAAGCGACGGAACTGGTCGAAGATGTGAGAACGCATTGGCGCCATACCAGCACCACCACCCACAAAGACCATCTCGTTCTTGGTCTCGCGAGCAAAGAACTCACCGAAGGGACCAGAGATAGTGACTTCATCGCCGGCTTTGAGGTCGAAGATATAAGAAGACATCAAGCCGGGAGGCACTTTGGCCCAACCGTTGGATGCGCGGTCCCATGGGGGCGTCGCAACACGAACGTTGAGCATGATGATGCCCTTTTCTTCGGGGTACGAAGCCATGGAGTAAGCGCGAGTGATGTCCTCGCTGCAGACCGACTGAAGCTCCCAAAGATTGAACTTATCCCAGTCCTCGCGATACTGCTCTTCGACCTCCATGCCTTTGTAAGCTACGGTGCCGGCAGGACGCTCGATCTGGATATAACCACCAGCGCGGAAGGGTACTTCCTCACCTTCAGGCAGCTCCAGAACCAACTCTTTAATGAAGGTAGCCACATTGTCGTTCGAACGGACTTTGCACTTCCATTTCCGAACGCTGAAGATCTCGGGCTCAACCTCGATCTTCATGTCAGCCTTTACCTTTACCTGACAGGAAAGGCGGCAACCTTCACGGGCTTCACCACGGCTGATGTGAGAAAGTTCGGTAGGCAGAATGGCGCCACCGCCCTCATGCACATGGACTTTGCAAACACCGCAAGTGCCACCACCACCGCATGCGGAAGGAATGAAGATCTTTTGGGCGGCCAAAGTATTCAGCAAAGTGCTACCGGCCTTAGTTACGATAGGTTTGCTTTCATCTTCGTTGATGACGATGTTCACGTCGGCGGAACTCACCAAACGAGAACGAGCAACCATCAGTACTCCGACAAGGGCTAAGATCACCCCCACGAAGACGAATACACCTGCAACAGCTGTAATATCCATCTATCCTTCCTCCTAAAGCTGGATGCCTGCGAAGGACATGAAGCCAATAGCCATCAACCCTGTGATTACAAAGGTGATGCCTAGACCCTTCAAGCCGTCGGGAACATCGCTATAGCGCAGCTTTTCGCGGACAGCCGCCAAAGCCACGATGGCCAACATGAATCCGATACCTGAACCCAAACCGAATACGGTGGACTCAGCCAAGTTGTAGTCACGCTCCACCATGAATAGCGAAGCACCCAAGATGGCGCAGTTCACCGCGATGAGCGGCAAGAATACACCGAGGGCTGAATACAAAGCCGGCGCGAACTTATCGATAGCCATCTCCACGATTTGCACCGTGGCTGCAATGGCACCGATGAAGCACAATAAGGCCAAGAAGCTCAGATCAACAGTGGCGAACTTCGGTCCTAGCCAAGCCAAAGCACCCTCTTTGAGCAGGTTGGTATAGATCAGGTTAGAAAGGGGGGTACAAATACCCACCACGAAGACCACGGCAGCACCGAGACCGATTGCAGTCTCAACCTTCTTAGAAACGGCCAAGAAGGAGCACATTCCCAAGAAGAAGGCCAAAGCCATGTTTTCAACGAAGATTGCCTTAACGGCGATACTTAATAACGCTTCCACAGCTTAGTCCTCCGAAACCTGGGCAGGCTTCCAAGTGCGCAGGAGCCAGATGAAGACGGCGATCAAGAAGAAGGCCGCAGGAGAGAGTACCAACAAGCCATTGGGCTGGTACCAACCACCATCTTGGACCAAGGGCAGCACGGAGATGCCAAAGAGCTTACCGGAGCCGAAAAGCTCACGGAAAAAGCCTACGAACACCAAAACGACGCCGTAGCCCAAACCATTACCGATACCGTCGATGAAGCTGGCCACCACGCCGTTCTGCATGGCGAAAGCTTCAGCGCGGCCCATCACAATACAGTTAGTAATGATCAGACCCACGAACACCGAGAGCTGTTTACTGGTCTCAAAGAGATAAGCCTTCAAAACCTGGTCGGTCACGATCACCAAAGAAGCGATGATGGTGAGCTGCACAATAATGCGAATGGAAGGAGGGATAAGGTTACGCAAGGCGGACACTGCTGAGTTGGACAGAGCCAACACACAGGTCACTGCCACCGCCATAACCACCGCGGTCTCTAACTTAGTGGTCACCGCCAAGGCTGAGCAGATACCGAGCACCTGCAGAGCTATGGGGTTGTTATCAAAGAGCGGGTCGATGAGTACTGCTTTATTTTTGCTCATAACTATTACACCGTCCCTTCTTTAGGATGCCTGGCCTGCGACCCGCTTGATGTAGGGGCCAAAGCCTTTATCGCCCAGCCAGAACTTGAGCAGGTTGCTCACGCCCTTACTGGTGATAGTTGCGCCAGAGAGTCCATCCACATTGTGGGGGTCAGCCGAAGCTGCGCCTGCAGTGCCTTTGATGACCGAGATCTTCGGTTCAGCAAAGCCGCTGGCTGAGATACCTTTTTCGCCGTAAACCATGCGGCCAGGCCATTTGGCCTTCCAAACAGGATTGTCGACTTCGCCGCCCAGACCAGGGGTCTCAGCGTGCTGGTAAAAGGTCAGACCTTTGATCTCGTTGCCGTTAGGCGCCAAAGCGATGAAGCCATACAGGGTGGACCAAAGTCCCTTTCCTTCTACAGGAAAGATATATTGAGATAGTTTGAAGCCGCTTCCGCCTTCACCCATATCAGCCGCTGAAACCATATAGATCAGCGCTTTGTTGGGCAGGCGAGCTACGCCAGCATTGTTCTTAGGCGCAGCCTTACTTTGAGCAGGGTCCTTCTTGACCTTCTGCTGATCAAAGTTCGCGGCATTCTTGGTGGCTTCCTCGTCAACGATGCCTTTTTCAAGGTCCACCACCACAGCTTTGATGCGCTTTTTGAACTTATCCTGCACTTCGGCAGGCGTGACGGCCTTGCCTTCTTCGATCAGCCCAGAGACTGCCAAAACCTTCTTTTGGCGGTCTAAGATCTGGTTGGCGACTTGTTTGTCTTTCAGACCCACCGCTGCGGAAGAAACCACTGCAGCACAGCCCAAACAGACAGCCACACAGAATATGAGGATATAGGGGACTTTTTCGGTTTTATCAGACATTTCGAGCGAGCCTCCGCTTGATGTTTGCCTGCACAAAGAAGTGGTCGATGAGCGGGGCGAACATGTTCATGAAGAGAATCGCCAGCATCATCCCTTCGGGATAAGCGGGGTTCACAACACGAACCAAAATGACCATCACGCCGATGCCAAACCCATAGATGAGCTTGCCTTTGTCGGTGAAAGCCGAAGACACGGGGTCAGTAGCCATAAAGACCAACCCAAAGGCCCAGCCGCCGACGACGATGTGCCAGTGGAAAGGCACGCTGAACATGGGGTTGGTCTCAGAGCCGATAGAAGTCAGCAAAGTAGCACTGAGGAAGGTGCCGATAACGACGCCCAACATAGTTCGCCAGGAACCCACTTGGGTGGCGATGAGCAGTCCAGCGCCCATCAGACAGGCCAAAACTGAGGTCTCACCCATGGAGCCAGGAACAAAACCCAAGAACGCGTTCACCCAAGCCTCGCCCATGAAAGGCTGATCGGCAAAAGTTGCAGCATCTGAAGCAGCTTTACCAAGCCAGGTAGCGCCAGAAACGGCGTCAGGCAGGGTGCTCGAGATAGTTGCTGAGGTAAAGTCAGCAGCAATCCAGGGGCTGTCGCCAGAGATTTGCGCAGGGTAGGCAAAGAATAAGAAGGCGCGGCTTACCAAGGCAGGGTTGAGGAAGTTTTTGCCGGTACCACCGAAGACTTCCTTACCAATAATCACGCCAAAGGCCACACCCATGGCCACCTGCCACAACGGGATAGTTGGAGGCAGAGTCAAGGGCACCAAAAAGCCGGTGACCAAGAAGCCTTCGTTCACTTCGTGTCCGCGAACGATAGCAAAACCCACCTCGATCAGACCACCGGTTGCGAAGCAAGCGATGAAGACCGGCAAGAAATAGAGGGCGCCATGAATGACATTGGCGATGGGATACTTGTGGTCCATCGGGACGTTGAGCCCGTTGAGAACCATAGTTTGCCAAGTATCTAACGGGACCACGCCGTTGCCACCAGCGATAGCCAGGTTTGCCTGGTAACCGGTGTTGTACAACGCCATCAAAAGACAGGGGCCCAGCGCGACCACAACGGTGATCATCATGCGCTTGAGGTCGAGGGCATCACGAACGTGAATGCTGCCCTTACTCACCTCACCGGGCGTGTATAGGAGGGTGTCGTTGGCCTCCCAAAGGGGATAGAGCTTCTCTAAAGGTCCGCCCTTTTCGAAGAACTTCGCCTGCTTATCCAGCAGCTCTCTTATTATTTTCATCAGCCCTCCCGCCTTATGTCGGTGAGCACCCGCCGCAGCGCCTTGCCGTAGTCCTCTTTGCCAGGACTAACGAAGGAGCAAAGAGCGAGATCTTCTTCATGAAGCTCCAAGCAACCCAGTTGCTCAGCCCGCTCCAAGTCATTCATCAGCAATGAACGAAGAAGGAAGGTTGGCATGATGTCGAGGGGCATCACCCGCTCAAACATGCCAATGGGAACCATGGCGCGGTGCGAACCATGAGTGGTGGTAGTGAAGTCGTACTCCTTTTGGGGCATCAACTTCGAAACGAAAGCGCGGATAGTTGAGAACTTATCCGAGCCAGGGGCCAACCAGCCAAAGAGCACACGCTCGCGGTCTTCTGCCAAGGCGGTCACTTGGTTGGGATATCTATTTAGGAAACCCACCTCTTCGCCGTTGGCCATCTGACCAAAGAAGACCGAACCAGAGACCAAACGAATTTCCTCGCCGGTCTTGAGTTCACCTTCGGTGAGTTCGGAGATAGATGCGCCAACCCGGGTTTTGAGCAACCGCGGAGAAGAAACCATCGGTCCGCCCAAAGCCACAGTGCGCTCAGCGGGCAACTTGCCGGTCAGCAGCAGCTCACCAATCGCGGCAACATCTTGATAGCCGATGTGCCACACCGTCCGCTCGCGATGCGCTGGCATCAGAGTGTGAATATGAGTTCCAACTAGGCCAGAGGGGTGAGGTCCGCTGAAGGTGTGCTTTTCGACGGGAGCATCCTTGATATCCAGGCGCCATTCGGGGCCCACACAAAGGAAGATCTTGCCGGCACCCAGCTTGGAGAGGGCATGCAAACCTTCAACGAAAGCAGCTTCTTTGCCTTGAAGGACTATCTCGGGTGCCGCTGACAGGGGATTGCTGTCCACCGCAGTAACGAAGATTGCTTGGCAATTTTCGCTGGGGCTAGGCACCGCATCAAAGGGCCGAGTGCGCAGGGAGGTCCAAAGACCAGTCTCTGCGAGGAGGCCGCGTACGCCGTCTCCATCTAGCTGGGCGGCCTTAGCAACCTTGGCTTCAATGGGAGCGAAATCTGCGTCGGTGGGCTGACCGCTGGCTTCGCTCTCACTGAGGCGAATGACAATGGACAAGAAGAGACGCTTCTCTCCGCGGTGGATGGCGACAACTTCGCCAGCCCCGGGCGCGGTGAAACAAACGCCCTCTGCCTTGCGGTCTTCAAAGAGGAGCTGGCCTCTTTTAACCTGATCACCGACTTGGACGTGCATCCTCGGTTTCATGCCGGGATAATCGTGCCCAAGCACCGCAATGTGTTTGACCTGGGGGCCTTCGTGGATCGACTGCGCCGGCTTACCGGAAATAGGCAGGTCCAAGCCCTTTTTTATGATGTGCTCCGCCATGGATCACTTCCGAGCGAACTTGTGCTCGCCAGGTTCGTGGACGAGACAAACTCCGCAGACAAGCATCTTTTGGCCCAAATCAACACAACGCCGGATCAGCACCTAATCAGCTGAAAATCTGTGCACAAAAGAAGGCTTTTGTTACTGGTTTATACTAGCAACGATCCCCTATATCGGCACAAAGTCCAAAGTTGAGAGACAGTATCTCTCTCATTGGGCTGGACTCTCAGTTTTGGACGGGGCTTTACCCCGCCCGAGAACTCGTTTCCTCTTGGTGCGACCCTTTGCCAACGGGCCCGAGTTGAGACAAGCACAGGCCCCAACTGCGGTCAGCCGGGAAAGCAGTCTGGAAAAATCGGAGACAGTAGGGAGTTACGGTGAGTTAGCTAGTAGCCGCGGCCGAAGGACTGGGCCGAGCAGGAGGTATTCCAGCGGGTTGTAGGGGCTGAACTCTTGCCCTTAAACCGATCCCGATAGTCGCGTGACTCAGAGAGGGACTGACAGCGAAGCCCGAAGAGCTGCATCGTTGGTGCGCCTAGGGCATCCACCGACTCAGAGCGCTGCGGACCGCCACTACAAAGTGCCTTCGCCCGCTGTTCGGCGCTTTGCTTCTCAAAGTTGTTACCTTCTCTTTTGCGCTGGTTGAGGCGGGTCCTTCCCGCCTGAATCGAAGAGTCCAAACGACTCATCAGGTTCTCCAAGGCTGCGATCTCTTCCATGACTAATCTCCCCCCGGACAACTTAGGCTTGAGCAGACACGAGCAGCATTGGCGGAGCTGCAGCACCGCCGGGCTGATCATCATCATCCTTACGGCGGAAGTAGAGCTGCTTGAGCAGCTCCATCATGTTCTCTTTGATCTTATTGGCCTTCTGGTTGAGCTTCTCGAGGTCGGCACCTTTTCCGGAATCCAGCTTATTGCCGCTTTCCATGCCCTCTTTGAGAATCCCCAGTGCCTGAGTATTAAGTTCGCGCAGGTTCTCCTGCATCCCCTGAAACTGTTCGCAGATAGTTGTAACTTCTTTGGAACTCCCCGATTTGAGAGCCAAATCATTGAAACCAGAGACAATCTGATCGATTTCTCCACCGAGGGAGACCAACCCCTTGGCAGCCATCTGAAAACGAAGGCCATCGTCCTTAATCTCGGCTAGAGAACTGGCACCATTAAGTGCTTGAGTGGGATTGTTTCCTGCTTTACTGACCATTTTTTCTACCTCACTAGAACTATTAGAAACTATTCCAACCCTTCCGATTCATGGATTTGCACGTCGGTAGAACCGTCGGGGTATAGTGTGAGGTAGAGCAACTTCGGGGCCAAAAACGTGATGCCCTCATCGCTGCTAATTTGGGGAGATAGATGGGGATTGTGACATCACAGTGCGGACAGCGAATGTCACAATGTCACAGGTGGGAACTATCTAGGAGATATTAGCCTTTGGGCTGGGTGAGACTGAACCAATTTCCAAAGGGATCTTTTACAATCGCCTCAATTCCGTAAGGTCGCTCCGCTGGGGGTTGCATAAATTGAACGCCCTTTTCAGATAGTTCCTTGTAGGTCGCTTGGCAATCATCGGTGGCGAAAACACCTGTGCCCAAGGCGCCCTTTTCCATCAACTGCTTGAGCTGACTCACCGTCTCCTCGGGCATCATGGGATTGGGCTTCAGCTCCATCAAGGCGATCTGTAAATCAGGTTGGCCCTTGGGCCCTACCGTCAGCCAACGAAAGCCATCCATAGTGGCGTCCATACGGACTTCAAAACCTAGCTTTTCGACGTAAAAGGCCAGGCCTTCTTCGTGGCTGGCGACATAGATAGTTGCGTGGGACAGTCGAGTAATCATCATTAACCTCCGGTCAGCGGGCGCTGAGAAAACTCTCGCCCCCTGCTGAAAAGGACCATAGGCGAGACCAGCTGCATCTCGCTTCTCGAAAAGTGCTGGATTGCTTCAAAGCCCAGGGCCATGCCGGAGCAAGAAGCAGTTAGGAATCATCGATTTGATCACCACTAGGTCGGCGCGCGGACCGATCAGAGTCTCAGGCACCACGATCATGGGGCGCCGATAGTGGTGAGGGGATTGACCCAGGTGCTTGCGGAACAAAGTACTGAAGGAGCCGAGGCTGGAAAAGCCGACCTCCAAGCAAACCTCAGTGACCGGCATCGGGGTGTAGTCGAGCAAATCTCGAGCAGCTCGTACCCGGCGGTCGATCAAGTACTGGCGCGGAGTCTGGCCATAGGCTTTGGCAAAGGCGCGAATGAACTGAGAGCGGGAAAGACAAGCTACCCTAGCCAAGCGCTCCACGTGCAGATCTTGGTCGTAGCAACGCTCTACCAACTGCCGCGCTCGCTCCAAGCGCTCATCTTCGCTGCCCTCTAGACGAGCATTCTGCAGTCCCGTGTAGAGGACAGTCCAATCGAGGGGCTCCAGCACTGAACATACATTGCGTAATGTATCTCCAGAAGGCAAGCCAACCCCCCAAAAAGACCAAATCAACACGAAAGATAGTTTTTAGAAGGTTCTAGGGCGTTTCAGAAGACTCTAAGGACTCACCAGGCTGGGGCTTTTCTTTAGCTGCCGCATCGTCCCTAACTACCCGGCCTTGGGGGTCGACCACCTTGACCTCAGTATTGGGATTGGCAGGTCCACCGAAGCTCTCCTCGGTCTTCTTCAGCCCTGGCTTTTCTTCGAGCAAGGCCATGAAGTCGACGATGCTGTCGTCCTCCTGCTCCAAGAGCCAATTGCCGCGGATGCGCTGCCAGTGCTGCACCACTCGCCGCTTCTCCACCGTGACCGAAGGCAACAGCATGTAGCGGTAGCGAATGAAGACCTTGGCCGAATCCTCCGTGGCTAAGTCAACCTTGAGCACCTGGTAGTTCTCCACATGCAGCTTCTTGTCGTCTTCGTCGTAGGCAGAGACAAAAGCCGCCCGTTGGTCAGGCGGCAAAAAGGCAGCGGCCCGCTGGTAGTTCTTCCAGCGGTAGGCGTGATTGTAGCCATCGACCGACTTGCGCAGCTGCTCTACCGGCCCACCCTGTTGGATGGCGGCACAAGCAGCCAGGCAAAAGCCGAGCATCAAAGCCGCTGCCCCTCGCCTCACGCTTCGCTCCCGCGATCGCCCACGAAGCGGTCTTCCGCCTCGCGAAACAGCGAATTGAAGGTAGTGAGAGAGCCGTATACTTTGGTGATGTATTGCTGCAACTCCACCTTTTCTATGTCGGATAGTTTGGAGCTGGCGTTGATCTTTTGCTCCAGCACCCGCAAGCGATCGCGGACCATCACTATCTTATGAAAGAAAGTACTAATGGGAATCTCTTTAGACTGTAGAGAGGGATCCCGGGGCTGAATGACGATCTTACCGTCTTCCCAGCGCTCGCCCAGTGGCACATAACCATAGGCATTTTCGTCTTGAAGCACTTCACGAACT
>SPJK01011198.1_pt1 | contig 11770 bp, 8 predicted proteins | sample 3741771 | NCBI WGS metagenome assembly SPJK01 (sample SAMN10925997, study PRJNA522277) | cold seep metagenome | isolation source: Elba SIP-enriched marine methane seep metagenome, extraction at timepoint T2 | place: Italy: coast of Elba, Mediterranean Sea | reverse complement strand
GGATTACAGGACCTGGAAAAGAAAATCGTCCGGTCGAAACAAAAATTAAAAGATTTTCAAGATGGTTTAGCGGATATCACTCATGGAAATAGCGAAGAGGATATTAAAGCTTTATTGGCGACTCAAGAGCAACGGGTTGCATTGTTTAAGGATTTGCTTAGTTTAGCTGTTGCTAATAAGAAACTGGATACCGGTGGGCTGATTAAAAGCGTGATGGCAAAACCGGAGTTGGAAAGCGCTGCTATTCGTACTGAATTAGAAGAGCTGAACGAGCAGCTTGGCATAGACAATAATATACTTAAAGTATTGGAGCGAAATGTTGCTAATGAAGCTTTATTAAAAAAGTATCAGGTTGAACGGGTATTGTTGGTTGATAATGAACCCTGTCCTTTATGTGGGGCTTTACATCATCCTTATAGTAAACAAGCCCCGGAATTAGTCAATTCAGCTCAAGCATTAAAAGATCAGCAAGTGAAAATTAAAGCGCTTGAAGCTCAAAGTGTAAAACTACAGCAACAGTTGCAAGTCGCTGAGCAGCAGGAACAGAAAAATGATAAAAAGCAGTTGGAATTACTGCAAATTCGTTCACAATGGTCCAGTGTCAGTAACAAGCTAAATGTTGCGAGTGCGGAAATGAATATTGAAAATATTCGGTTGATGAAAAAACTGTTGAATACCGAAAAATCAGATTTGAATGTCATTGTTGACATGCAAAAAAACTATCAACGGCAACAGTTTAAAATCGACAAGTTGATTAGCAATATAAAAGCTCGGGAAGATATGCTGGAACAGCTCACTTATAGTACCCGGAAACTGGAAAAAGATTGGAATAACCGTCCTCAGGAACTCAAGGATATTGAGAAAAAAATTATTGTCGTAGAATCTGATCTTAAAAAATTAACTGAGTCGATCACCGGACAATTAAATGCCTTAGCTATCAAATTACCTAAAGAGGGTAAAGAAGATCCGGTATCCGACCAAGTTAATGTTTTGCGCCAAGAGTATTTATCACACTATCAACGTGAGCAAAGCCTGATAAATGAAATCAAGCAATTGGAAATCCAATTACGTGATGACCAAGCCAAGGTAGATCAACTCGGGAAAACCATTGATGAGTTTGAGCAAAAGATCCATCAGGAAGAAATTGTCGGTCTACAATTGTTATTGATCGAGCAGCGGCAATTGGTGTCAAATGCTGAACAGGAGCTGGCACCAATGATCAGTGAAAAAGAAAGCCAGCTACAGACTTTAGTGTCTAATGCTGAGAAAATAGGATTGAAATCTTTACAGGAATACCGCGACATGCTGGCCTTGGTGCTGAAACAATCTGAATATGAAAGAAGACGGCAGCGTTTTCAACAGGAAGTACAGCGACTGGTTGATGACCAGAAACGTAACCAGTCAAAACTGGATGCGGAAATACAGTTAAATATTACAGAATTTACTGATCAGGAGCTTCAAGAGCAAATTGCGGCGTTGCTGCAAAAGATTGATATTGTTCGTCAGGAAGTCAACCGTCTGGAAAAACAACAGCGGGAAATAAATACCATCGAGCAAAATCTACAACGGTTGGATGATGAGCTGCAGGAAAAGCAGCAACATTTACAGGCTTGCGAAGCAAACGTTAAAGAAATTAATTCCGACAAAGGCGCTAAATTCCGGCGTAAAGTGCAAATCAATATGGCTGAAAAATTATTGCGTATTGCTAATAACTATCTGGATAAAATCAGTGGCCGCTATTATTTGCATCAATTGGATACCCGGCAAGGCATAGCCTTGGAAATTGAAGATTCCTATAAAGATAATATACGCCGAATGCCAAAAACCTTATCCGGGGGCGAAAGTTTTGTGGTTAGCCTGGCTTTAGCCTTAGGACTTTCCGAATTAGCTAATAACGGCCAGTCGGTCGATTCCTTATTTTTGGATGAAGGCTTTGGTAATTTAGATGAAGAGGCATTGTATTTGGTAGTCTCAACTTTGAAAAATCTACATACACACGGCAAATCAGTTGGGGTAATATCCCACATACAAGGGGTCAAAGAACGTATTCATACACAAATTGAAATGAGCCGTAATCCAAATGGAACCAGTGGTTTTGCAGTGGTTTCGTAGGAATCAAGATATTGCCGATATTATCGGGTTCTGAATCAAAGTACACCATCTCATCATGTTCAGTTGAACTTCCTATGTAGCAATATGTACAGTTTGTTATTAATAATCTCATGATCCAATAATTCTTCCAGGGCTTTGGAGATCAATTTATTTTGCGTGCGGTAAAAGAGGCCTATTCGGAATTGAAAGATTATTTTGAGTTTTATAACCACAAACGGCTGCATCAATCTTTAGGTTATCAAACACCGGCAGCCGTGTATTTGCAAAACCCAAAAGTTGATTAAAAGGAGTAGAGATGGACTTCATGTGGTCAAAGCGTGGATTTCCTACGGAACGTGTGGATAAGCTGATGGAAAACTGCTTAGGCAGTTTACCACGAGCTTATCCACACTAATCCACCCTTTGACAACATTTCACCGCAGCAAGCGAATTAGGAATTTTAAAACGCCTGCGGCGCAATTATCGTAAATTATTTTTTGTGTAAAAGTGGGAAAGATTTATATCTTAACTTTTTCATATATTGGTCTGGACAATGGGGAGTACCATATAGTGCTCTTTTATGTCTGGCCATTAAGCGACCAGGGATCGAGAAAAGGGCAGGTTAATTGAATCCACGTCAATTTCGGCATGCTGTTAGCCGGAATCCAGGGAATTTGGATTAGGGGCGTCATACCTGAATGTGCCGGCATGACATATTAAATGACTCCGAACTCAAACGAATTTTAGGGAGATTAGAACAACCCGGTTATAGTACCATCGTCAGTAATGTCAATACGCTCGGCAGCCGGTGTTTTTGGCAAACCCGGCATGGTCATCATGTCGCCTGCAACGGCTACAATGAATCCGGCGCCATTAGCTAGCCTGACTTCCCTGATTTCCAGAATATGACCTGAAGGTGCGCCTTTGGCATTGGGATTAGTGGAAAAAGACATTTGGGTTTTTGCCATGCAGATGGGAAAACTGCCATATTGGGCCTGCCAGTCTGCGATTTGTTTTTTTACCTTTGGGCTTGCTGAAATACCTGACGCGCCATATAGTTTGGTTGCGATAGCTTCCATTTTTTGCCATAAAGTGAGATTCTCTTCATAAACATAACTGCAACCTGGTTCGCGTTGGTCAACGATATCCAAGATAGCATTGGCTAGCGTTTCAGCTCCTGCTCCGCCTTCCGCCCAATGTTTGGAAACGATGCATTGCACGCCTAATTCGCTACATTTATCTTGTAATAAATTGATTTCAGCTTCGGTGTCGAAACTGAAGTGATTGATACAGACAACGCAGGGCAAGCCGTAATGTTTGGTAATATTATGTAAATGCCGTTCCAAATTAACGAAACCTATTTCCAGTGCCGCCAGATTTTCTTGATTAAGGTCATCTTTCGCAACGCCACCATGAAATTTTAAAGCTCTGGCCGTGGCGACCAACACCACAGCGGAAGGTTTTAATCCGGCCATGCGGCATTTGATATCGATAAATTTTTCAGCGCCAAGGTCCGCGCCGAAACCGGCTTCCGTGATTGCATAATCAGCTAATTTTAGTGCGGTTTGAGTGGCTGTTACGGTGTTACAGCCATGCGCGATATTGGCAAAAGGACCGCCATGGATCAACGCTATATTATTTTCCAGAGTTTGGACCAGATTAGGTTTGATGGCATCTTTTAGTAATGCAGCCATCGCGCCTTGAGCATTTAAATCAGAAGCATAAACGGGTGTTACACGATCGGTTTTATATCCAATCACGATGCGTCCCAATCTTTCTTTCAAATCGGCTCGGTCAGTCGCAAGGCACAATATAGCCATGATTTCAGAAGCAACCACGATATCGTAACCATCTTCGCGTAAATACCCGTTTGCAGGTCCGCCCATGCCAACGGTAATGTTACGCAGGGCGCGATCATTCATATCTACAACGCGTTTCCATTGAATCCGCCGTGCGTCAATATTCAGACTATTGCCGTGGTTGATATGGTTATCGATCATGGCTGATAACAAATTATGGGCGACACCGATGGCATGAAAGTCACCGGTGAAATGGAGATTAATATCTTCCATAGGAACAACCTGTGAATACCCACCGCCTGCCGCGCCGCCTTTGACTCCGAAGCAGGGACCCAAGGAAGGCTCTCGTAGACAGATCAGGGTTTTTTTACCTAGCCGATTCATTGCGTCACCCAGTCCGACTGTGGTGGTAGTTTTACCTTCGCCTGCTGGAGTAGGGCTAATGGCGGTGACCAAAATCAATTTTCCATCCTTCTGATGATCCAGGCTTTTGACATATTCCAATGATAACTTTGCTTTAAAATGTCCGTATGGGTCAAGATGTTGAGCATCAATGCCGTATTGTTGTTTCGCCAGATCAATGACCGGCTGCATTTTTGCGTGTTGTGCTATTTCTATATCAGACATAATGCCTCCTTAAGAAAGGATGTAATAAGTTATTCCAGATTATCAGTCACTATATACAGGAAATCGTGCGCAAAGTTGGGACACTTTTTCCCTGACTTTGGCTTGCACGTCTGAGTCTTCTACATTATCCATCACATCACACATTAATTTTGCGATTTCCGACACTTCCGCTTCTTTAAATCCGCGTGAAGTAGGTGCCGGAGTACCAACCCTTATACCGCTGGTAACAAAAGGTGATTCGGGGTCATTGGGTACGGCATTTTTATTAACGGTGATATGCGCATTGCCTAATGCTGCATCAGCTGCTTTACCGGTAATACCCTTAGGGATCAATGAGACCAGCATCAAGTGGTTATCGGTGCCTCCTGATACCACATCATATCCTCGTTGCATGAACACCTCAGCCATAGCTTTGGCGTTTTTGATGACCTGTTCCTGATAGCTTTTAAATTCGGGTTGCAAAGCTTCCTGGAAAGCCACTGCTTTAGCAGCGATGACATGCATTAACGGGCCGCCCTGAATGCCGGGAAAAATCATCGAATTAAATTTCTTTTCGATTTCCGGGCGGTTTTTAGAAATAATGAAACCACCGCGGGGTCCGCGTAGACTTTTATGTGTCGTGCTGGTCACGACATCAGCATATTCGATAGGATTCGGATACAATCCTGCGGCGATCAAGCCGGCAACATGCGCCATATCCACCATTAAATAAGCACCTACTTTATCGGCGATGGCACGAAAACGCGCCCAATCCATAACCCGTGAATAAGCGGAGAAACCGGCTATAATCATTTTCGGTTTGTGCTCCAACGCCAGCGCTTCGACTTGTTGGTAATCGATTTCACCGGTTTCAGGATTCAGGCCATATTGAACAGCGTTATAAATTTTACCCGAAAAATTAGGTTTAGCACCGTGGGTTAAGTGACCGCCATCGGCAAGGCTTAATCCTAATACCGTGTCATGCGGTTGCAATAAAGCCATATATACGGCCATATTGGCTTGAGAGCCTGAATGGGGCTGTACATTCGCGTAATCGGCGTCAAATAATTTTTTTAAACGGTCAATAGCCAATTGTTCGACTGTATCGACATGTTCACAACCGCCGTAATAGCGTTTCGCAGGATAGCCTTCGGCATATTTGTTGGTTAACTGCGAGCCTTGTGCTTCCAGTACACGGGGGCTGGCATAGTTTTCCGATGCGATTAGTTCTATGTGATCTTCCTGACGGCGCTTTTCCTGCTCAATAGCGTCGAACAGTTCGTTATCAAATCCTTCGATCGTTTGCGATTTGCTAAACATGGGGTTCTCCTGAGGATAATTAGTTTAAACGGGTAAATTAATAAGCAATATGAGTATATCGGCAACATTTGTGCCGGTGGCTCCGGTTATGAGCAGGTCCGATGCTGCATTTAGGGCGCGATAAGCGTCATTGTTTTCAAGCAGCGGTTGAGGGTCCGGGTAAGTTTTTTTTATGCGTTGTACAGTTTCCGGGTCAATCAGCCCACCTGCTGCATCGGTGGGGCCATCCAGGCCATCTGTACCACCGCTGAGTAACACCCAGTTGGATTTCAAATCATGTCGTTCGGCAGCCAGAGCAAAAGCCAAAGCAAGCTCCTGATTCCTGCCACCTTGACCGGTTCCGATGACGGTGACCGTGGTTTCTCCGCCCGCAAGCACGGCGACTGGTTTATTTGCTTGCTGTTCGGAAAGTTGCTTACCGAATAATGCCAATTGTTCTGCGACTTCCCGTGCTTCACCTTGCAAGTGATCAGAATAAATTACAACCTCATAGTCCAGCTGCTTAGCTTGGTTTGCAACGCTTTTAAGACTTACGGCATTACTGCCGATTATGGTGTAGTTCTGTTCCCGGAATAAAGCGTTGTTGGGCTTCGGGGTTTCGGGGATTTGACCCTGGCGGCCTTGTCGCAACACTTCGGTCGCTCGTGGCGGGATTTCGTTCCAAAGCTGCAATGATTCAAGGATTGAAATAGCGTCTTGATAAGTGCTTGGGTCCGCAACAGTTGGGCCGCTGGCGATGACACTGGTATCGTCATCAATGACATCCGATAGCAATAGTGCATGGCTGTCGGCTGGTGCGGCCATCTCCGCCAAGCGACCGCCTTTAATGGCGGATAAGTGTTTTCGTACGCAATTTATCTGATTAATGGTAGCGCCGCCTTTGAGTAATAATTCTGTGACTTTAGTTTTATCATCAAGGGTTAGAGGGGGCATCGGGTATGGCAATAAAGCTGAGCCGCCGCCGCTGATTAAAAACAGCACCAATTCATCTCGATCTGCTTCTTTGACCAGCTTAGCAACTATCTCAGCGGCTGCGATACCATTATGGTCAGGAATCGGGTGTTCTGCACCTAATACCAAGGTATTGATCACCGGCAATTTATTTTCATAGTTGGTAACGGCTATACAACGACTACTGAGTATCGATTCCGGCAAGCTTTCCTGTGCAGCTTCCATCATATTGCACGCGGCTTTGCCGAATGCGATTAAATATACCTTCGACCATATCCCGCTACGGGCAGGTTCGGGTTTGAGTGGGTTTAGCCTGATGCTTAATTGTTCACCATTGACGGATAAGCTGGATTTTACCGCATGACCCGGGTCTGCTGCGGTCAATCCGGCTTGGAATAATTCCAAAGCCTGTTGTCGGAATGAGCTGAATTTATTATCCACTTGAGTAATCTTTAGGTCATTTCTTTGGCTAAAGCAAAGATTGCTTCGGCATCCAGAATTTGCTTATTGCTTTCAAATAATTTAGCGATACATTGACGATGCAACGCTAGCTTTAATGTGCCGAATCCAATAGCACCCCAAATGATTTTGCCATGTCGAACTTCGCCTTTATCCATCATGTCGCTGCCGCCGATGCCGATAGGCGGGGTTGCATTGGCATCGGCCATTAGTTCAATTGAAGTATTGGTTGTCCAATGTTCCGGTTTAAGTAATTCAACTCCTGCAGCTCCGGCAGCAAAAACAATTTGAGCATCAGCGATGCTTTCACCTCGTGCGTCACAATCGTATGCATTGATCGGAGTTAGGTTTACATCAAAACGTTGCTGCATAGCCTCACAGGCCTGTGAGGCTCGGTCGAGTTGTCTGGAGGTCAGGGAAACCTGGGCGCCTTCCTGTGCTAACATAACGGCGGCGCGTTGCCCGACCGGCCCGGTACCTGCCAGTACCACGGCTTTTTTACCCTTTAATTGGCCACTTCCGGCTAGCTTTGCCACACCAGCTGCCGCAGTAGTATTGCTACCATTGCTGTCTAACATAATCGATACTTGAAAGCCGGGAAAAAAATGTGTTTGTACAGCGTTGAACAAGGCTTGTCCGGCTAATATATCACTACCGCCTACAAAAATAGCGGTATTTTTTTTGTCTTTGGGCGCTCGTGTAAAAATGGTTCCTTCAACCAGGGGTTTGACCGTTTCCGGGGTCAGGCTTCCATGACCAATGACATGATCGGCACCGCCGTCATAGGCCACTACTGTGTCAAATACGGAAGGATAGGGGTCAGTATCGAACTGAAATAGTAGTTTTTTCATTTTGAGGCTGATTAGATAACCGGTATTGCGCCGTTAAAACATTATATTATAACCGATAAACACCTGGATTCGCATACCATTGTCCGGCTTTACCGTCAATACAAGCGGGCAATGAACAATTTCTTATCAGGATATAACCAACCGGGGTTTGAAGAAAAAAAAGCATTGCGTAGAGGTTTGCAAATAGGGTAGTTTAAGGCTATGGAATTGAAGTATTGAGTAAACTGTTATTTCCAGGTAACGAGATTGGAATAATGGCTGAATAATACTCTCCGCATCTAAATGCTAAAAAATTATGTGCGGAGAGTATATTTTGACAAAGTTTGTAATACCGTGCTCGTTTCTTACTAAAAAATGATTAGATCAGTTTTTGGTTATTAAGGTATTCGTCGATAAATTTTAAAGTCAGGACAAGATAGGAAAGTAAATGAAAACACCCGTTGATATTGCTGTAACCGGTGCAGCAGGACAAATCAGTTATTCTTTGTTATTTCGTTTGGCTGCTGGGGAGTTATTAGGACCCGATCAGCCGGTTATTTTACATTTGCTTGAAATTACCCCCGCACTTGAAGCTTTAAAAGGTGTGGTGATGGAATTGAACGACTGTGCTTATCCCTTGTTACACCGCGTGGAAATTACCGATGACCCGATGATCGCTTTCAAAAATGTCGATTATGCTTTTCTGGTTGGTGCAAGACCTCGTGGGGCAGGCATGGAAAGGAAAGATTTGTTGAAAGTGAATGCTGAAATTTTTTCCGTGCAAGGAAAAGCTTTAAATGCAGTGGCTAATAAAAATGTCAAAGTGCTGGTGACCGGTAACCCAGCAAATACTAATGCATTAATTGCCTTACATAATGCGCCGGATTTAAGCGCTGATAATTTTACCGCGATGACTATGTTGGATCATAACCGGGCTATCAGTCAATTGGCTGAAAAATGCGGTGTTTTGGCTACTGATGTCAGCAATGTCACAATATGGGGTAATCATTCCTCGACCCAATTTCCCGATATTCAGCATGCCAAGGTTAAAGGTCAGGATGCGCTGACTTTGGTGGAGCCCTCCTGGATTACCGAGGATTTCATTCCGACCGTTCAACAACGGGGTGCGGCTGTTATTAAAGCCCGAGGCTTGTCCAGCGCCGCATCAGCTGCCAATGCGGCTATTAAACATATGCGGATTTGGGAGTTCGGTACAGCACCCGGTGATTGGGCTAGTATGGTGATACTCAGTAATGGTAGTTACGGAATAGAAGAAGGTTTGATGTATTCATTCCCGGTTGTGGTCAGCAACGGTCAGATTAGCGTTGTGCGCGGATTGACATTAAATCAAATTAGCCGGGGTAGAATGCAAACTACCGAAGCGGAATTACAGGAAGAACGTGACGCGATAAAACATTTGTTTAGCGTTTGATTCTGCGACTAAATCACAGGGTCAGGTAATAGTTGGTCAGCAAAAAATGCGTCGAGGTTCTTCAGAACTCTTTCGCCCATGGCAATACGTGTTTCTTTGCTGGCGCTGCCAAGGTGTGGTAATAGGCTGACGTTGCGCAGTTTAAGCAGGTCCGGGTTAATAGTTGGTTCGCCTTCAAAAACATCCAGGCCAGCCCCGGCTATCCAGCCCGATTTTAAAGCTTTGATTAAAGCATTTGAGTCGACAACGTCACCCCGTGCAGTATTAATGAGGTGGGCATTGCTACGCATCAATTTCAATCGCTGCTCATTGATCAGGTGGTGAGTGTTTGAGCCACCCGGGCAATGTAAGCTGACAAAGTCACACTGCGGCAATAATGATTCTAAGCTAGAGCAGGCTTGCGCTTGATAATGGTTTATAACCTGTTGTGATGGTGAGCTGGGGTTGTAGAATAATATATTCATGCCGAAGCCATAATGAGCGCGCTGCGCAACTGCCTGGGCGATACGTCCGAAACCGATTAAGCCTAGTGTTTTACCACTGACCTTGTCTCCCATCAACTGGGTGGGTCCCCACCCAGTCCATTGATTGGTTAGGATCATTTGTTCGCCTTCTGGCACCCGACGAGCAGACATTAGCAATAGTAAGATGGCAATATCGGCCGTACAATCGGTTAATACATCCGGAGTATTGCTGACCGATAATCCATTTTTGGCGGCGGTTTTTATATCGATATTGTTATACCCAACGCCAAATTGCGCGATCAGGCGACAACGTTTGTCAGGGGTATTGAGAATATCGCTATCCAGTGAATCAGTTACTGTCGATAACACAGCATCATAATTTTTTAATGCTGATTTTAAAGCGGCACTATCGAGAGGGGTGTCGTCGTTGTTGAATGTTGCTTGATAGCGGCTGGCAATTTTATTCTCAACTGACTCAGGCCATTTGCGGGTCAGTAGTATTTTGGGTGTTGTCATACTAATACCCTAATCAGTGGTGAAGTGATGATTTGCAGAGGATCATAAAGCCCATTCAGGTCAGAAAGTATGGGGTGAATGGGCTTTAAACCTTTGGGTTACTCAGCTGTGGAGCGGTAATATTCCAATGCTGCTCCAACGCCGCTTCCGGCTTGAATATCATAGCCGTTATCCAGCAATGCCATTTCAACACCGGCAATCGCACCCAGCATAGAAACGTCATTCATCCAGCCCATGTGTCCGATCCGGAATACTTTGCCAGCCACTTCGGTTAAACCACCGCCTAAGGAAATGTTGTAACGGTTGTAAGCGGTATTGATCACTTCGCGCGCGTCTTTACCTTCCGGCACCACGACTGCGGAAACAGTGTCGGATTCAAATCCGGGTTTGGCACAAAGACCTAAGCCCCAGGCAGCAATGGCTTTACGGGTGCCTTCACCCAAACGATGATGGCGAGCGTAGACGTTTTCCAGCCCTTCATCTAACAGCAACTCTAAGGACTTGCGTAAACCGTGTAACATAGGGGTTGAAGGAGTATAAGGGGTATAGCCATCCTTGTTCGCATTGATTTGGTCTCTTAGATCCAGGAAGCAACGTGGAAATTTGGCATCTTCCATTCTGGATAAGGCTTTTTGACTGAAAGCAAGGATTGCCGCACCGGCTGGTAACATGAAGCCTTTTTGAGAACCGCTAATTGCACCGTCCACGCCCCAATCATCCATGCGGAATTCCAGACTGGCAATTGAGCTGACGCCATCTACATAGAGTAATGCCGGATGACTGGCGGCATCCATCGCTTTGCGAACGCCAGCGATATCGCTGGTAACACCGGTTGATGTTTCATTGTGTGTCGCCAAAACTGCTTTGATTTCATGGCCGTTGTCAGCTGTTAAGCGCTGCTTCAGGTCATCGACAGGAATGCCTTCGCCCCAGGGGGTTTCTACTTTAATGACATCCAAACCCAGGCGTCTGGCCATATCGGCCCATAAATGTCCGAATTGTCCAAATCTATAGATCAGCACTTTATCGCCAGGGCTAAGGGTGTTGGTTAATGCCACTTCCCATCCGGCAGTTCCTGTAGCTGGGAAATAAAAGGTTTGGCCGGTTTCGGTACGAAATACCTTCTTTAAATCTTCCAGGACCGGTTTTAATAAATTCGGGAATATTGGCGAGCGATGATCCTCCATGTCGACGTTCATAGCTCTCATGATTTCGTTAGGGACGTTTGTTGGTCCCGGAACGTATAAATGGTTACGACCTGCCATCGGAATTCCTCTCGTTTTAAAAAGTTAATACAAAATT
>SPJK01057260.1_pt1 | contig 11775 bp, 15 predicted proteins | sample 3741771 | NCBI WGS metagenome assembly SPJK01 (sample SAMN10925997, study PRJNA522277) | cold seep metagenome | isolation source: Elba SIP-enriched marine methane seep metagenome, extraction at timepoint T2 | place: Italy: coast of Elba, Mediterranean Sea | reverse complement strand
GTTCTCCATCATCGAACCGGTTGCGCGACCGATCCGGCGTTTCATTCCGCCGATTGGCGGCCTGGATCTGTCTATCCTGGTGATCGCGCTCGCCATTCCATTTTTGCGCGACTGGCTCATCCCCCGCATCATTCTCGCGATCCCGGTCTAGTTTTTAGCTGCCGGGTGGGTGACGAATCTCCTGTCTCGCTCTAAAGGCGAGGCATTGCAGCGGCTGAGCGCCTTTGTGCCTTGGCCAACCATGGGAGAGACGGATCATGGCAGCTGAGATTATTTCCGGAAAAGATGTCGCCGCCGATGTGCGCGCCAGTGTGAAAGAGGCAGTCGACCAGCTGCCGGGCCAGCCGACCCTCGCTGTCGTTCTGGTTGGCGAAGACCCGGCAAGCCAGGTCTATGTCCGCAACAAGGTGCGCCAGACCGAAGCCTGCGGTATGCGGTCCTTGCACCACCAATTGCCGAAGGACGCGACGCAGTTCGAAGTCGAGAACCTGATATCGGACCTGAATCAGGATGATGAGGTCGATGGCATCCTGCTACAGCTGCCACTGCCCAAGGGCCTGGATGAAGCGGCGGCGATTGAGAAGATTGACCCGGACAAGGATGTCGACGGCCTGACCGAAACCAGCGCCGGGCGTCTCGTGCTCGGCAAGCCGGGCATGCGCCCGTGTACGCCGACCGGCTGTGTCATTCTCGCCAAGCGGGCGCTGGGCGATAATCTGTCCGGCAAGCACGTCGTCGTGATTGGCCGCTCTATCCTGGTTGGCAAGCCAGCGGCGCTGCTCTTCCTGGCCGAGAATTGCACCATTTCGATCGCGCATTCGCGCACCGCAGATCTGCCGGCCTTGTGCCGCGAAGCTGATATTGTTGTGCCGGCAGTCGGACGCCCGGAAATGGTCAAAGGCGATTGGCTGAAGCCCGGGGCCTGCGTCATTGATGTCGGCATCAACCGGGTTCCCGCGCCGGAGAAAGGCGAGGGGAAGACCAAGCTGGTCGGCGATGCCGATTTTGACAGCTGCTCAGAGGTGGCCGGGTCCATTACTCCGGTTCCGGGCGGCGTCGGCCCGATGACCATCGCCTGCCTGCTTCGCAACACCGTCCTGGCGGCTTGTGCGCGGCGCGGGTGGGATGTACCAGAAGGGCTGTGAGCGAGCCCGAGCCCTATACACCCGAACCGGAACCGTGGTTCTACCGCGTTCGAAAAACGCGCTTCGTCCCCGCAAACGGAATCGGCATGCTGGTCCTACTGGGGTGCATCATAGGAATAGTCGGCAGCGTGCTCGTCACGATTCGTGGTTTTCAGTCTGACAATACGGTCCTGGGAGTCGCATCTATCATTGTCGGGGTCGCTGTATTCTGCTTCCTCAACTGGGCATGCGTTGCGAAATCGGCGACGCACCCATTAGAGCGGCAAGACTGATGGCTCGGCCATTCCTGGCAGCGCGATCTGCCGAATTCGAAGCGCTCTGGACGGCCCAGTCCGGCCTCTGCGCGCTGTGCGGAAAACCCATGCTCCGCAATCGCTTTGAAGCGCCGCATGCCCGGATCTGGGCGAAACAGCGGGCGACATTTGATCATGTGATCCCGCGCTCAAAAGGCGGCGCGGACGCGGCCGAAAACCTGCAGCTGGCGCATGCGCGCTGCAACAAGATCAAGGGCAATAGGTTTTAGCGCTATTTGGCGATGTCTTCCGGGATCGCCTGGTCCATGCTGCGGGCCGGTTCGCAGCACGGGCCGCCAACCTGTTTGGCAGGGACGCCGGCAACTGTACATTGCGCCGGTACATCCTTGAGGACTACCGATCCGGCCGCAATCTTGGCTTCGTCGCCGACAATGATATTGCCGAGCACTTTCGCACCAACCGAAAGCAATACGCCTTTGCCGATCTTCGGGTGGCGATCGCCGACTTCCTTGCCGGTACCGCCCAGCGTGACGCCGTGCAGGAGCGAGCAATCATCGCCGACCACGGCTGTCTCACCAATGGTGATGTCAGTGGCATGGTCGAGCATGACGCCTTTGCCGATACGGGCCGCCGGGTGGATGTCGACCGCGAACAATTCGCTGGCGCGGGACTGGAACTGGAAGGCCAGGGTTTCGCGGCCCTGTTTCCACAAATGGTTGGCGACGCGGTAGGTCTGCAAAGCGAGGAAGCCTTTGAAGAACAGGAAGGGCTGCAACATGGAGCGGCAGGCCGGGTCGCGGTCCAGCGTCGCCTGCATGTCGGCCTCGGCGGCTTCGACCAGCGTGTGATTGCTGTCATAGGCATTGGCGAAGACCTGGCGCACTTGCTGCGCGCCCATTTCAGGGCCAGCGAGCTTCTCGGCAATGTGGAAGGCGAGGGCCTGGCAGATGGTTTCGTGGCTCAGGATGGCAGCGTCGATATAGCTCGCCATGGTCGGCTCGTCGGCCGCAGCGGCGCGGGCTTCGAAGCGCAAACGGGTCCATACCGGAGGCGGAGCGCCAATGTCGGGATTGTGTTCCACCGGTCCAGTCCTCCGTTCAGGTGTTCGCTCTAAATGGAGTCTCAACCGCGTGAGATCAAGTCACATGCGTGCGAGGAGGGATGCGATGAGGGGGCGTCAGGCTTTTTTCTGATGCAGGAAGCGGATCGCGAATTCACCGCTGACGGCGCGGACCACTTCGCCGCGCAATGTGCCGACGCGAACCTGTTCGCCAACAATCGGAACCGGTCCATCAAACTCGAAGGCGGCGCCGGTGAGAGAGATATCGATTACCCGGCATTGCAGCTTGGTGCCATTGGCGCGGGTCACCAGAGCCGGTCCACCGCCAGCTTTACGCGGGGCAGAGCGCTCGTCAGAGAGATTGTATTTCTTGTGATTGAGCAGCCAGATCAGGCGGTCGGACAGCTTGTCCTTCTTGTGATCGGAGGCTTTGAACGTGACCGCAAAGCCATCATCCGTGTGGCGCACAACTTCGCCGGAGACGCGGCCGAGATCATCGAAATAACAGACCACAGGGGCGCCAACTTCTGGGATTGCACGGGCCTGGACGATCGCGCCACCGCACGACACATTTGCTGTCAGAAACGTATGATCGGCACCATCATGCAGGAATCGGCCGTTCAGATTGAGCTCGACGCGCTTGTGGCGTCGACGATCGGGTTTTGTCCGAAGCGACGTGGCTGGGCTTTGAGGTTTTAGCAGTGCTGCACTCATGATGTCTCCCGAGATGTATACTGCGCACCGCCCGTTGCCGTATGCATTGACAATATGAGGCGCGGGTTCACAAATGGTTGAGATTGTCGGTAAATATCGCAGTATTTGCGACCACCAGGAAAGCATCGGGGTAGTATAAATGAGCCAGAAAAAGGGCTTTGATTACATCATTGTAGGGGCGGGGAGTGCTGGCTGCGTGATGGCCAATCGGTTGAGTGAAGATCCGGATGTGTCCGTCTGCCTGATCGAGGCCGGAAAAAAAGACAAATCCTTGCTCATTCGCATGCCGGCAGGCGTTGGTGGACTGATCAAGGACGAAAACCCCCAGAATTGGGGATTCTGGACGACGCCTCAAAAGCATATGGAAGACCGCAAATTGTGGTGGCCACGCGGTCGCGGCTGGGGTGGATCCTCCTCAATCAATGGCATGATCTATATTCGCGGCCATGCCCGTGACTATGATCAATGGCGCCAGACCGGGCTGACCGGATGGGGCTTTTCAGACGTTTTGCCCTATTTCCGCAAATCGGAAGGCTATGAAGGCGGCGCTGACGCGTTTCATGGCGGTGACGGGCCGCTGCGCGTGACCGAAAGTCCGCTTGAGGATTCGGTTTACGACATGTTCGTCAATGCAGGCCGCGAGGCCGGTTATCCGATCACCCGAGACTTCAACGGCGCGCAGCAGGAAGGCTTCGGCCCTTACCAGCGCACGATCCATGATGGTGAGCGCTGGAGCGCCTCGTTCGCTTATCTCCGCCCGATCGTGAAAGAGCGGGAAAACCTCACCGTGATGTCGACGGCTTTGGTGTCGCGCGTCGTGTTCAGGGGCGGTAAGACGCATGGGGTCGAGATTGTCGCCAAGAAGGGTGCCGAGGCCGAAACCATCGTCGCAGACCGTGAAGTGATTGTCTGCGCCGGCGCCGTGCAGTCGCCGCAAATCCTGCAACTGTCCGGGATCGGGCCGGCGGACGAGATTCGCAAGCATGGCGTCACCTGTGTCGTCGACTCGCCGAATGTCGGCGCCAATCTGCAAGACCATCTCGATGTCACCGTCATCCATGAGATGACGCAAAAGGCCTCGGCCTATTCCAAACAGGCAGGCTTCAAGAAGCTCGCGGTCGGGATCAAGTATCTGATGTCGAAATCCGGCCCGGGCGCGGACAATTTCCTGCAGGCCGGGGCGTTCCTGAAGACGCGGGAAGGGCTCGATCGGCCAGACATTCAGCTGCATCTCGTCAACGCGATGATGCGCGATCATGGCAATTACGATTACAAGAAGGATGGCTTCACCATCCATTCCTGCCAGCTACGCCCGGACAGTCGCGGGACCGTGATGATCCAATCGAATGATCCATTTGATCATCCGGCGATCGATCCGAATTACCTCGCCGCTGAAACCGACCGCGTGACAATGCGCGAGTCGGTCAAGATGATGCGCGATATTGCTGGTCAGAATGCCTTGTCGCCCATTCGAGGTTCGGAGGCCCTGCCTGGCGCCAGCGTGCAGAGCGATGACGAAATTGATGCATTCATCCGCACCTATGGCGAGACGATCTATCACCCGGTCGGCACCGTTGCGATGGGCATCCAGGACGATGCGCCGCTGGACGGTGACCTTCGGGTGCGCGGCGTGGATGGCCTGCGTGTCGTCGATGCGTCGGTGATGCCTACGCTGATTGGTGGCAACACCAATGCGCCGACGATCATGATCGCGGAGAAGATTGCCGATACGATTCGCGGCATCGCCCCTCTGCCGCAGGAAACGGCTGAAATCGCGGCCTAGTCGTCGCGTTTCCAGATTGCGCGGGCATGTTGATCGGTGTCCGCGCCCAGCCCCATCCAGGCGAGCTGGCCCGTATTCGCATTGACGATAACGAACTTGCCGCGCTCGGCCAGCACGGTTGAGAGCTGTGTGCGCAGGTCATAGGCCGTGACTTCGGCATTGAGGATGAAAGTCCCGGCCATCAGCTCGGAAAAACGACCATTCTGATTGAGGACGGAGATCACGGCGCGGCGGCCATCGCCGTCGGTCTGGACGGTGACCACGAAATTCGAAGGCGCCGGCTTCTCGTCCTTTGATGGCGGTGACGGGTGCGGGAACATCTCGGCCAGGTCGAGATAGGCGCTGGCTTCGCGAAACGCGCCGCCATCGCCGCGCGCGACGCTGGACCCGGCGGTCAGGCGACCCTCATCGGCAAAGCCGCGCATTTGCCCCAGCGTGTAGGGCCCATAGACCACGTCGGCGACCATGATGCGCCAGATGGGCGGATCAATTTGCGAGAGATCGAGTGCGTCATTCGAGACCATATCGCCACGTCATCCTTGATTCGGATCTGTCAGACCATAGCCTAGCGCGAAATCAAACCAACCGGGAGGTCTCTATGATTGAGAGCGAATTTGTGAACACCAAAGTCGACGGCAACATCCTGATTGTCGAGATCAACCGACCGGAAAAGATGAACGCTGTGCATCCGCCGGCCAGCCGCGACCTGGGTGAGGTCTTCGACAAGTTTGCCGAGGACAAGAACCTGTGGGTGGCCATCGTGACCGGCGCTGGCGACCGCGCTTTCTGCGCTGGCAACGATTTGCGCTACCAGGCCGAAGGCGGGGACATGTTCTCTGTGCCGAGCGGTTTTGGCGGGATGACCAATCGCTATGACCTGTTCAAGCCGGTGATCGCCGCCGTGAACGGCGTCGCCATGGGCGGCGGGTTCGAGATTGCGCTGGCCTGTGACCTGATCATCGCCTCAGACAATGCCCGCTTTGCCTTGCCAGAGCCGAAGGTTGGCCTCGCCGCCCTCGCTGGCGGCTTGCACCGCCTGCCGCGCCAGATCGGTCTGAAGCGCGCCATGGGCATGATGCTGACCGGCCGCCATGTGATGGCCGATGAAGGCAAGGAGCTCGGCTTCGTCAACGAGGTCGTGCCACAGGCTGAGCTCATGGATGCGGCGATGCGCTGGGCCGGAATGATTGCCGAATGCTCACCGTCTTCGGTCCGCACGACCAAGGAAGTGGCGATGAAAGGCCTAGACACGGCCAACTTCCAGGATGCCTTCGCGATGAAATATGATGCCATTGCGCGCATGCTCAAAGGCCCTGATTTCATTGAAGGTCCGATGGCATTTGCCCAGAAGCGCAAGCCCAACTGGTCCGGCGAATAGGTAAAATCGGTTTGTCGTCTCCCCGTCATCCCGGTATGGTTTAGGAAACAAACGATAAGGGGGTGACACGAGATGTTGATTTTACTGCGATCACTGTCGAACGCGTCGTCAAAGATTCTTGCGACGTTTTTCATGGTTCTGGTGCTGATGATGCTGGGAGTGCTGTTCGCTCCGAGTGCCTTCAATGGCGTCAATGATTTTGCCAATTACCTCGCCAACCTGAACTGGATTCGCAATCCAAACCTTGGCGAGCAGGGCGTTGCTGTGTTCCGCGTGTTCATCAATGAGCAGTCGATCTTCGGGATTGTCATGACCCTGATTGCGCGTGTCGTCGTTGAATTGCTGTGGTGGAGCAGCGGCCAGCTATGGCGCATGGTCAATCCGCCCGAGCCGGAACCGACGCTGCAGAAGCAGGAAGGCGGCAATTACTATAACTAATTCCTGTTGAAATCAGCAGCGAGTGGTTTGCACGCCGCGCGCATGCCGTTATGGCAGGGCGCATAGTGAATAGGAGAGTGGCATGGGCCGCGAAGAAGTGTTGCGCCTCGAGGCGTATCTGAAAGAAAAGCTCAATCCGGGCCTGCGTCTGATCGCCCGCAAGGAAACCGATGATTCCGTCGAGGTTTACCTTGGCGCGGAATTCCTGGCTGTGGTCTACAAGGATGTCGATGATGGCGAAACCAGCTATGCGCTGAACATGACCGTCCTGTCCGAGGATATCGGCGCAGACTAAGCGATTGCCGCTGTAACAGACCTTGCAAAACGCCCGGGGCAGCCGCCTCGGGCTTTTTTCATGCTGCGGGTTTGATCGCACAGCGCTTGACCGGAGCGAACGCACGCGGTGTATATCGATAAACAGAAAATCGAGACTGCCATGAAACGTTCCACTTCCTTCCTGCTCAGCGGTGTAGCGCTGCCCCTCTCTCTTCTCACCCTGGCGGGCTGCACACCGTCCGACGGTGAGCCCGGGACCACAGAGACCAGCGCGGTCGAGACCGCAGAAGCCCAGCCGCCCGTGATCGAGCCCTGGGGCTATCCGATGGATGCGTTTGACCAGACCGTGCGGCCCGGGGATGATTTTTTCCAGTTCGCCAATGGTGGCTGGCTCGCGGACACCGAAATCCCGTCCGATCGCTCCGGCACCGGTTTCGCCGTCATCATGCAGGAGCGCAATGAAGCCCGCATCGCCGAGATCATTGCCGACCTGTCCAGCGCTGACGTCGAGCCGGGCTCGAACAGCCAGAAGATCCGCGATCTCTACAATGACTTCATGGACGTCGACACGATCAATGCCAAAGGCATCGAACCGATCCGCGCTGACGCGGAACGGATCATGGCGGCAGAAACGCATGATGACATCATCGCCCTGATGGCAGACCCTGCCATGGGACTGAGCGGACCGATCGCAGTCTATGTGTCGATCGATTCCAAACAGCCCGACACCTATGTCATGGGCGCCACGCATTCCGGTCTCGGCATGCCGGACCGGTCTTACTATCTGCGCGATTCAGAACGCCTGGCCGATGCCCGGGATGCGTACAAAACGCATCTCGTCCGCATGTTGAGCCTGCTCGACGAGCATCATCCCGAGCCACGCGCTGAAGCCGTGTTCGAGCTTGAAACGGCGATCGCCGAGCAGCACTGGACCCGCGCATACCGGCGCAATGCCGACCGGACCTATAACCGCATGACCGTCGCAGAGCTTGGCGACTTTGCGCCTGGCGTCTCCTGGACGACGGCGCTTGACGGTCTCGGCCTGCCGACCGAAGGCGATATTGTCATCCGCGAGAAAGAGGCCTTCCCGGCGCTGGCGGCGCTGTTTGCCGATACGCCGGTTGCGGTCTGGCAGGATTATCTCCTCGTCCGACTCGTTTCCAATAATGCCGCCTCGCTGTCCGACGATGTCTATATGGCGAATTTCGAATTCTATGGACGCGCGCTGAACGGCCAGGAAGAACCGCGAGCGCGCGAGAAACGCGGCATCAGCCTGGTCAATGGCCGCCTCGATCAGGCGGTCGGGCAGGAATATATCGACCGCTATTTCCCGGAAGAATCGAAAGTGCAGATGACCGAGATGTTCGAAAATATCCGCACGGCCCTGTCCATGCGGATCGACAATCTCAGCTGGATGACGGACGAGACCAAGGCGCAGGCGCAGGACAAACTGGCGTCCATGACCGCCAAGATTGCCTATCCCGAGATCTGGACCGACTATTCCGATCTCGAGGTCGTGCCGGGCGATCTGATGGGCAATATTCGCCGCCACCGCGAATGGACCAATGCCCGCCAGGCCGCGCGCCTCGGCACCACGGTCGACAAGCGCGAATGGTTCACCGCGCCGCAGACGGTCAACGCCTTTTACAGCCCGAACCGCAACGAGGCCTTCATCCCAGCCGGCTACATCCAGTCGCCGCTATTCGATCCGAATGCTGATCCGGCGATCAATTATGGCGCCATCGGCTCGATTGTCGGCCACGAGATCGGGCATGGCTTTGATGATCAGGGCTCAAAATTCGACGCCAATGGCTACCTGCAGAGCTGGTGGACGGACGAGGATCGCGCCGCATTTGACGCGCTCGGTGATCAGTTGGCGGCGCAGTTCAGCGAGTATGAGCCGCTGCCTGGCCTGAACGTGAATGGACGCCAGACCCTGGGCGAGAATATTGGCGACCTGGCCGGCATCATCGTCACGTATCACGCTTACAAACTGTCTCTGGATGGCGAACCTTCGCCGGTGCTCGATGGCTATACCGGTGAGCAGCGAGTCTTCCTCGGCCGCGCCCAGGCCCGGCGCTACAAGCGTACCGAAGAATCGATGCGTCAGCGCCTGCTGTCAGCCCCGCACAGCCCGATGAAGCTGCGCGTCAATGGCATGATCCGCAATATCGACGAATGGTACGAGGCGTTTGACGTTCAGGAAGGCGACGAGATGTACATCCCGCCAGAAGAGCGCGTGCGAATCTGGTAGCTGGGCGGGCGCAGCCCGGATAGGGGAAAGTCGCTATTCTTCATTGCTTGTTTAGGCGGTAGTTTCAACGCTCAATCACCCATTGGGAGTTGCAAATGACCGTGGAAGACCTGACCCGATTTTTCGCCTGGTTCACGCTGTTGAACTATGGCTTGATGTTGCTGTCCTGGCTAATTTTCATCAGCACTAAACAAACCGCCATGCGATTGCACAGCGCGACAATGGGCGTGCCGATGGATGATCTCCCGCGGCTCTATTTTCAGTATTTCTCGATCTACAAGGTGCTGACTTTGACCTTCGGCCTGGTGCCGTACCTGATCTTTCGGTTTGTGTTTTAAGTTGCAGACGAAGACCTCGTTCAAGCGCTCCCCACGGGCATGTCCGTAAGGTCCAGCACGGGATGTTGGGGCACCGACCTAGAGCGACCTTTCCTCTCCCGATCTTGCCGTTTCGACCGGGTGATGGGCTGCCAAGACAAAGCTGGGCAGAGCGCTGGACGGAGAATTTGGGGCAATGTTTCTAATCCTGGCCTCTTCCCGTATGCTTGCCGCGATCAGACAGGGAGTAAGGCATGCCAGAGGACCGACCGAAATCAGGAGTCACGCCACATCTGACCATTCGTGACGGGCGCTGTATCGAAGCCATTCAGTTCTACTCCGACGCGTTCGGCGCCGAGGAAGTGTCGCGCCAGGCCGAAGAAGACGGTCCGCGCCTGATGCATGCGGCCTTGATCATCAATGGCGACTTTGTGCTGATGCATGATGACTTCCCCGAATATCGCGGCGGCGAACCGGCGCCTGCGCCTGCATCTGCGGTGTTTCATCTTGCCGTTGATGATGCTGACGCCTGGTGGGCGCAGGCCGTGGCGGCGGGTGCAGAGGTGACGATGCCGCTGGCTGATCAGTTCTGGGGCGATCGCTACGGGCACCTCAAGGATCCGTTCGGCTATACCTGGTCGATTGGTGCGCCGATCAAAGCGTGAGCGACGATGCGTGCGCGCAAAGGAGGTGGTGATGACCGATATTCCATGGCCTGATCATTCGGAGCGTCCGCTCAAAACGACATGCGAACACGTTTTCGAAGCCGCGCCGGAAGCGGTGTTTGCGGCCTGGACCACCGGGTTCGATAAATGGTTCGCGCAAGCGGGGACGCTGGCCTTGGTGCCAGAAGCCGGTCAGCCCTACTTTTTCTACAACCGCGATGAATGGGGACGTCATCCTCATTATGGGCGAATTCTGACGCTGCAGGAAAACCAGCTCCTGGAAATGACCTGGCTGACCGGCAACGGCACGGATGTCGGGACGCAGGGGGCAGAAACCTTGCTCCGGATCACGCTCACGCCCGAAGGCACTGGCACACGTGTGCACCTGGAGCATTCAGGATTCGTGTCCGAAGCGTCCCGAGACGGGCATGCGGAGAACTGGCCGCTGGCCTTGCAGATTCTGGACGACGCGCTGCGCGCTTAGAGCACGTCCAGCATTTCAGCGACCAGTGGGTGGCGGACAACATCCTGGCCAACCAGTCGGATAACCGACGCCCCGCCCAGTTTCTCAAGCCGGTCTGCGGCTTTGCCGAGACCCGAGAGTTCCGGCAACAAATCGCTCTGCGCCGGGTCACCGGTGACCACCATGGTCGAGTGCCAGCCGAGCCGTGTCAGCAGCATTTTGATCTGCGTATAAGTGCAGTTCTGGGCCTCATCGATGACCACGAAGGCATTGTTCAATGTACGCCCGCGCATGAAGCCGATCGGGGCAATCTCGATCAGGCCCTCGGCCATCATATGCTTCAGTTGCTGCGGGCTGAGGCGATCAGACAGCGCATCATAGAGCGGTCGCAGATAAGGCGCGAGCTTGTCTTCCATGGCGCCGGGCAGGAAGCCGATCTGCTCACCGGCTTCGACCGCGGGCCGGGACAGGATGATGCGCGCGACCTTGCCTTTTTGCAGTGCTTCAACAGCCTTGCAGATGGCAAGATAGGTCTTGCCGGTGCCGGCTGGGCCAAGCGCGCAGACCAGTGATTTTTCCTCCAGCGCCTCGAGCAGACGCGCCTGGTTCTCGGAGCGCGGCTTGACCGTCTTCTGATAGCGTTGATTGCGGGTGCCATGCGCCGGCTCAGCCCGTTTCGGTTTATCTGCGTCGTCTGGATGCCAATTCTCGCCACCGCCCGGAATGGCATATAGTTGTGTCTCACGGGCAGCGCCTTTTTCAAAGAAGTTCGAAGCGTCGAAGGCGGCTTGTGCTTTCTGGCGTTTCGTAGCTGCGCGTTTACCCATGAGGATCTCCTTTTAAGATTGAAGTGTGGGCAGAAAAAAACCGCCGAGCCAAAGGCGCAGCGGTTGGTGACATTATCAGGGGGCGAACGGCGTCCCGGTGGGCATCTGGCTGCCTCGCCGGTGGTGGTGTTTGTGAGGGCGGTCTATGACCCATCTACAATCCGTCTCCCGAATCTCTTGTCTTGAATTACACACTAAGAG
>SPJK01063410.1_pt1 | contig 11777 bp, 13 predicted proteins | sample 3741771 | NCBI WGS metagenome assembly SPJK01 (sample SAMN10925997, study PRJNA522277) | cold seep metagenome | isolation source: Elba SIP-enriched marine methane seep metagenome, extraction at timepoint T2 | place: Italy: coast of Elba, Mediterranean Sea | reverse complement strand
TTCCCCTGACGCGTCATTCCGCACGAGAATTGAGCATCTAGAGACTAGGGCCTGAGCATGGAACACACGGTTTGTCACAAAAGTTTATCGTGACTGTTCATCACTCAGTAGACGTTGTATCGGATCATTACAGAATGACTCTGAGAAACCGAGAGGCACGTGATCACCGCCATGTCAGCTTTGCGAACTCGTCAGACGCGTCGCAAGTTTTTGACGCCTGCCCTCGACGGCCTGCTCAAGAACAATGCAGGGACATCACCAGTCCACCGCATAGCATTTGCCAATCTTGAGCGGCCTATCATCTTCGCCAATTGTTATCAGGTCATATGAGCCTTAGACGACAGAAAACAACGAAAAGTAACCTGAGCATATGACATCCCATCCAGCTGCATCCGATACGCAACCTGTTGCCAGGGAGGCGAAAGATTGGGTTCGCATTCTCGCTGAATACCGAGAACCTAACGGTTTGCGCAGTTGGACAGAACTGTCGTTGACCGTCGGCCCGTTTGTCCTGCTTTGGGTGCTGGCTTGGTGGTCACTGTCTTATAGCTATTGGCTCACATTCGCGATTTCGGTGCTCAACGCGGCATTTCTTCTCCGCCTGTTCGCCATTCAGCACGATTGCGGGCATGGCGCGTTCTTCAAGAATCGCGACTTGGGCGACTGGCTTGGACGGGTCATCGGCGTTCTCACTTTGACGCCCTACGACGTCTGGCGGCGCACACATTCCATTCACCACAACTCGGCTGGCAATCTGGAACGGCGCGGCATGGGCGATGTTCATACGCTCACCGTGTCAGAATATCGCGCGCTCTCGCCCATGAACCGCGTCTTGTACCGTCTGTACCGGAACCCAATTATTCTGTTCGGTCTGGGGCCTGGCTATCTGTTCTTGCTGCAAAACAGACTTCCACTCGGCTTTATGGCCACGGGCAAATACTGGCTCAGCGCCATGTGCACGAATGCAGGAATTTTCGCTTGGCTGGCCGTCGTGTTGTATTTCGGCGGCTTAATGCCCATCCTGCTGATCTTCCTGCCCTCCACCTTGCTGGCCGCCACAGCGGGTGTGTGGCTCTTCTATGTACAGCACCAGTTTGAGACCACTCATTGGGAATCTGAGCCGGATTGGCAGCTTCACGAAGCCGCGCTCCACGGAAGCTCGCACTACGTCATGCCCTCTGTTCTGCAATGGTTCACCGCCAATATCGGCATTCACCATGTGCATCACCTCTACAGCCGCATCCCCTTCTATCGCTTGCCGGAAGTCCTGCGCGATCACGCGGAATTGGATGAGGGCAACCGGATGACCATCCGCGAATCCCTCGCGAACGCAAGGCTGCACCTTTGGGACGAGAAATCCAAAAAGCTGCTCTCTTTCGCTCGCGCGCGTGCCCTTTATCAATAGACGCACGCGTTCGGGCCCCCTTGTCAGCGCCCAGCGCCCGAGTGTCTTGAACTGCCTAGTCCAAAAAATTGCTGCCTGAAGCTTTTGCTCTGTGACGGCAAGACCCCGGCGGTTCAACAAAGCGCGTCGACCTGTCCTTGGCCCGCCTCGCGCCAATTGTCCTTTTGCAGGGTCAATTGAGTGTGAAATGAGACCCCGCCGAAATCCCGAGTGAAGATGGGTCGGGAGATCTCACCTCTGCCGGTCTCCTGTCGATGACCAGTGCTATGCGCGCAAACCAACACGGTCTTTCAAGAATCTGCGTGAATTTGCGACCAAAAGGTGATCGTTTGGGCGAGTTTTTCTCGCCTGCCTCCCCCCAGCGCGTTAGGATTTCCGCAATTCCTTCAGTTTTTCGATGGAGAGAACACTTTGAGCGTTGCCCTTGATGAAGTGACATCAGAACTGCGGTCTCGCGTGCTGGTCGGAACGTTTCCGCCGAACACTAAGCTCCGCGAGGTCGTGGTTGCCGAAGACCTTGGCGTCTCACGAACCCTTGCACGCTTGGCCATGTCGACGCTTGAGAATGAGGGACTGCTCTACAGGGAGGCCAATCGGGGCAGCTGGGTGCGGCGGTTTACCGTTGAGGAGATTGGCGACGCAATTGAAGTGCGCGGCGAGCTGGAAGGCATGGCTGTGCGTCTCGCAGCAGAGCGCGGGTTAGATGCACAGAGCAAGGGCGCGTTCGAGGCGATCATTGCACGCTCAGAGGAGCTTTTACGCTCTGGTGTGTCCACGCCTGAGGCTCAATCTGAATGGACGCAGTTGAATGTGTCGTTTCATGCAGAGATCATCAAGGCGTCACAGAACTGGGCGATAGACATCGCCGTTGAACGGATGTGCCGCCTGCCGCTCGTGTCCAGCAGCGCGATTGTCTTTGATCTGCAAGACCCGGACAATAGTTTGCGGCAGCTCACGGCGGCGCATTCGGATCATGTCGAGGTGTTCAAAGCGATCAAAGCGCGGCAGGGACAGCGCGCGGAAGCCTATATGCGGGAACACGCTTATAAGAACGCCATGAACAAGCGCGCCAATTTGGCGAATCAAAAGACCATGGAGCTCGCGCGAAAATTGCCAGGTGGTCCGCTAATTTCACTCTCTGCCTAATTCTGGATATTGATCGACACACTCTCCCCAACAGAGACCTCAACTGATTTGAAATCACGTCGGCCCATCAGCTCGTCGCTTAGGCAGGCGACCGGATGAAGACGAGAACGTTGTTGGATTGGCTGGCGGTTCTTCTGAAAGGTCTGATACGCCGCTAGATGCATGACGAGGAACAACAGCAAATCTTCGTCTGACGCGAAGGGCCCAAACGCCTCGCGGATTTTCGGCAAAGCCGGTTCATCAAGACCGTCCAGCGGATCGGACAAGCGGTCCATCGCTCGCGAGCCTATCGCGCACGTTTTGGTCCACTGCGGCGATGGGTTCCCCAAAGGCCTCGCGCGCGTAGAGGCTCAAGGCTTCAGGCAGCGAGGCATAGCGCTCACCTTGCACGACATTCATCAACGCCTGAACGCCGACAAACTGCGACAAGGGCGTGGACATATGCGGATATCCAAGTTCACGGCGCGCACGTGCAGCTTCTTCGAGCACCTCGGGAACCTCGGGCAAGCGGTCGGACGAGTCCCTATCTTCAAGCTGCTGCACAACGTTAGAGTTCATGCCACCGGGTATTTGGTGACCGACATAGCTATGATAATAGGCTGGATCGAAGGCTTTTCTTCAGCGATGGCTTTCCCCTGTTCATAGGCCACCCATATGAACCAATCGTCAATCTCCGCCAGCGCGCCAATGTCGATATCGCAGGCGCACCCCTCTTCACGAGCCATGTCGGCCATACCGTTTCAAAGCCCGCTTGATCAATCACCCGAGCAATCGGCAACATGCTTTCGGTACGCATACGCCCGGCGTGCCACTGTTGAGCGCGGTTGTGGTCATCGCGATCACAACGTCTGCCAGATCAGCGGATCCATTTGGTCGTCAGTGAGGACCGCAAATTAGTCGCCCGGCTGTACGTTGCGCAGCGGATACTCGAACGATTTCATCATTGATATCAGGCGCGTGGTGGGCGTGCCCAAAGAGGGACTGAGCCCGGCCAAAGCGTTTTGTCCGTTAGTCTTACACGCCCGGCGTGAAGCGGTAGGCTCCACCGGATTTTTCGACATGGCCAAGGCCCGGAGTGCGAAGGTGCATGCCTGCGATCATCATTCCGTCGGTTGCCACTTGATCGAGCACGCGTTTGCGCGTCGCAATTGCTGCGTCGGGATCAATGTCGAAGACGAGGGATACTGCCGGATCGGCAAATTGCAGATACTGCATGTGGACGATATCGCCCCACACGAAGAGCTCTTCGCCGCCGCTGGAGATCATAAACCCGCAATGCCCAGGTGTGTGTCCCGGCAGATCAACCGTCGTGACGCCGGGGGCCACATCGTCACCGCCTTTGATCAGACGCAGACGATCTGAGTAGGCATTCACCGCGCCAACGGCCATGTCAAAGAATGGCTTCGCGTCATCTGGGGCCCCAGCTTTGATGTCTGGATTGGTCCAAAAGCCGTGTTCCGCTCCGGTCAAAACCATTTCCGCATTTGGGAATGCCGCAACACCATTTGGCGCTGCGCCGCCAATGTGGTCAGGGTGCAAGTGGGTTATGATCAACGACTTGATTTGCTCAGGGGAGTACCCTGCTGCGGCGAGGTTCTCGGGCAGCTTGCCCAATGTGTCTCCCATGCCAGCGCCGCCGGCGTCGATCAGGTGTACCTCCGTTCCGGTGTCGATGACGAATGCGTTCACTGCGGATTCGTAGATACCGGCTGACAGGCCTGCAGAGGCTAGAACGCCCTGAAAACGGTCGTCGTCCAACGTGGGGAAAATGTCCGCTGTTGCGGGGAAATACCCGTCTGACAGCATGGTCAGTTTGACATCGCCAACCTTAAATTGGTGAAATCCTGCTGCGTCGGTCATGTATACCCTCCCAAAGTACGTGCTTATTCTGAGCGACCTGGCCTTGTGTCGACGCGTATACTTTCATGTAATATTTTGATTTATATAATATTTTGGCCAATCTCTTGCTGCATGTAGCAAACAAAGCATGCAAGAAGAAAGGCTTTCATTTGTCATTTTTAAAGTTCGATATCTGATTTTATTCATTCAAAGCTTTCAACGATTCCGAGAGCGTCAAATCGGAGTGGGAGCTTCCATGAGGCATTAGACATATCTGGCAATTTCTGTCGCGCTTGCAGCACCTGTGCGCGTCGGCGCAGCAGATCTGACCTTTACAGAATTCGCTCCGAACGCGGTGAACGCGCGGCAGCTCTTGAAGCCTTCGGCGCTGGTCTTGGGAAGGCTGGTGGCCCCTCACCTTCCTCTGGGGCGGCTCGCGTGTGGGCGGTCACGGCACGCTTGAAGGGTTCGCCAATGGCGGTGCTGACATGGGCTCAAGCGTCGGGTTTTTCACGCCGGCGCAGCTCCCACTGTAAAGCGTCCGGTTGAGAATGGCGGCATTTGGGTTGGCATGCGGGCGATGCATGAGTTGGCGAAGACCATCGAGGCGGTGCAAGCTGAGTTTGACGCCGCTGATGTGCATTATGTGTCCACTTATTCCACCACGCCGATTCAGTTGATTTGTCGCGTTGCACGACATTTCAGCGGTGCAGGTCGATGCTTGGATTGCACGCATGGCAGAAGCGGGCGATGACAGCGTTTTGTTGGTCCTGTGCGTGCCCATCGCATTTTGTATCGGGTTGATCGCCTGTTTGGGCCTGCTGCTGCGCTCTTCCTGGCCCCCGGTGCAGAGCTAGACCTGGCGCACGCTTTGGCCCCTGATATTTTGCGATTTGGACGCCGATGCAGAAATATTAATGGGTCCTGAGCCTAATCACGTCACCCATTGGCTTGAATGCGTTCGTGATCAAATCCGTCGCGCCGCCGTCAGTGTCTACGGCAACCGTCTTTCGCGGGTCAGCCGCCTTTCTTGCGCTCGACTTCGGTGTCTTGGGGCACGTCCTCAGTCGTCCTGCATTGTCGCTGATCTTTGTCTAGAAGATTGGCGAATTACAAAGGCCCCGATGGGCGCTGCGCCCCACGATCCCGTACGTTGCAGAGCTTTGCCGCATATGTCAGACACCTGTCGGGCGTAGATTATCTTGCGCTTCGCCGTTATTTGTAGGTCCTATGGTGCACAGTGATTTAAATTCAGAGCGCTTTGCGCATCTTGTTCGGCAATTGGAACGGCAGTTTCGCCGCACGCTGGAGGAGCATTTGCGCCCTCACGATGTTCAGTTCGGCCATTGGGTTTTTTTGCGCATCTTGTGGGACGAAGAAGGTCTGTCGCAACGCGAATTGGCGGATCGCTCGGGGCTGACAACGCCCACTGTGCATACGGCCATTTCAAAGATGGAACAGCTCGGTATGATCGAACGGTTGGTGCCCGAAAAGAACAAGTCGCGCCCCTTGGTTCATTTGACCCCGCATGGCCGTGACCTCAAAGGAACGCTCGAGCCTCTCGCGGTCTTGGCGAATGATGCGGCCATGGCGGAGATCGACGGCGCGGATTTGGACATTGCGAAATCCACGCTGCTCAAAATGATCGACAATCTAAACAAATAGCGCGCGGTTCAGCAGGCGTTCGCTATTCCGCCGCGATTTTCTCCCCTGCTTGGCGTGCCAATTCGCGCCAGTCGTCGTCTTTGGGGACCACGCCTTCGAACGACGCGATTTGGGTTTGGGTTATCGCTGGATCTGCCCCGATTGGTGCACCGCCTTCGGAGGCCAGCACAGCGGCATCGACCATGAGGCGGCGGAATTCGACGATGGCCAGATCTGAGGCGCCCAGCACGTCTTTGCTCCGGTCCACCCGATTGCCCATCGAGACCCACATCGCGATGTCCTGGTTTGGGATGCCCTGAATACCCGTGAAGTTACCTTCTTTCATCCGCTCCCGGCTTTGACGGAACCGGTTTTCCATGGTGCCGTAGGTTTCCCATGTCAAAGGATCAAGATCCTTGCCAGGCACCGCATGGGCGAAGGCGCGCCAGCTTTCGGTGTCGGGCGTCGTTTCAGGGTCGCCCCAAGCGATGAAATGGAACATGGAGCTTCCATCATCAATCGGCACAATCACGGTCGCCACATTGTAGGAGGCGTTTGGCGGGATCAGCGATTGATAAGGGGCGACGTATTCTGTGACACGGATGTAGTGATGCGTTGCTGCGTTTTTGATCGGACGACGGATCGCAGCATAGTGAAATCCGTAATCTGTTGTCTGCGTCTGCATGCGCGGGGATCTGTCCGTTGAAGGGCGATACCAGCTTTTGTCATCGGCAGCAGCACCTTCGACACGCGCCGGCACCATGTCAGACGAATGCAGCGACGAGGAATGCGCGCTGTCAATCTGACCCTCGGTGATCTGCGCCCAGTTGGCAGGAATGCGGATCTTGAGGATCGAGGTGCGCTGCGTGTCGCTGGGTGCAAAACTGGGCCGCCTGAATGCAGGCATGTCTTCCTTGGCACCGAGCCAAGCCCAGACAAACCCACCCCACTCTTGGACCGGATAACTACGGGCGCGCACCTTGTCCTTCAAAGGGCTGCTCTCCGGTTCCGAAGACATTGCGAGGACCTTGCCATCCACGTCAAACTTCCAGCCGTGATAGAGACACCGCAACCCACATTCCTCATTGCGGCCCAGCACCAGCGACGCTTTGCGATGGGGGCACAGCTCATCAAGCAAGCCAAGCGCGCCCTCGCTGTTGCGAAACAACGCGAAACGCTGCCCTAGCGCTTCAACCAATAGCGGCGCACCATCTGGCTCGCTGATTTCCTCACTCAAGCAAATCGGTGTCCAATGCGCGCGCATCAACGTACCCATGGGTGTCCCCAAACCAACTTCGGTCAGAATGTCGTTTTCAGCGCTGCTTAGCATTGGGTGCTCTCTCAGTTATCTGTGTTTCGACATAAAATACCAAGGAAGACAGTTTGACAATGTAAAATTAGATATCTAATTATCTACGCGTGCCAGTTTGGAGTGAAGCGTGCAAGACCACATTGAAATGAGGATATCATCGACGCGCGATGTGACCCAAACCATCCGCGAATTTACCCTAACGCCGATTGAAGCCGAAGTCTTGCCCGCCGCAGAACCGGGCGCGCATATTGGCGTGCAAACTCCCGAGGGCAACTGGCGGCAATATTCGTTGGTCGAGCCTGGAAATGCGCCGACATCCTACCGAATTGCCATCAAACGAGAAGACGACGGGCGCGGAGGTTCTGCGTCCATTCACAAGGGCTGGGCCGAAGGCAGCACGGTGCGCATTTCAGCGCCCGATAACAATTTCCCGCTCGGGCGCGCGCCGAAATACTTGCTCATCGCAGGCGGCATCGGCGTCACGCCAATCTTCTCCATGGCGCAAGACTTGATCGCACAAGGGGCAGAGATCCGCATGATCTATTGCTCGCGCGCTCGCAGCGAGGCGGCCTATGCTGTTGAACTCGAAGCGCTTTTAGGCGAGCGGCTCACGCTCCATCATGACAACGCAGACCTGTCTCAAGTCTATGACTTTTGGGACGAATTTGCAGAACCAAAGATGCAGCACGTCTACTGTTGCGGGCCGACCCCTTTGATGGAGGAAATCAAGTCTATCTCAGGTCACTGGCCCGAAGGCCGGGTGAACTTCGAAGATTTCTCTGGCGTGGAAGCTGTGCGCGCAGACGACACAGCCTTTGACATCACCTTGCAAAAAAGCGGTCAAACAATCGAGGTTCCAGCGGATAAATCCATTCTTGAAGCTCTGCGTGACAATGGTGTCGAAGCGGTGAGTTCGTGCGAGAGCGGCACTTGCGGAAGCTGCAAATGCGGCTTGATTTCTGGCGATGTGGACCACCGCGATATGGTTCTTATGGACGAAGAAAAAGCGGACCGGATCATGGTCTGTGTCTCGCGGGCCAAGTCTGGCGGGCTCGTCCTTGACCTGTGAGCCGATCAGGCTCGGGGCCGTAGGGCTTGGGAGAGGCTTCGCCCTGACCGCACGCGCATTCGCGGCGCATGATGGAATTTCATTGGTCGCCGCAGCCACGCGGTCGTTCAAAGCGCGCACTGCGTTCGAGGGGACGTTTGGCGGACGGGCCTATAGGGACTATGACGCGCTTCTTGCCGATCCGCAGGTGGAGATGATCTATGTCTCGACGCCCCATGGGCTGCACCGCGATCACGTCTGTGCCGCGCTGGAGGCTGGTAAACATGTGGTGGTGGAAAAGCCGCTCGCGATTTCTCTGAGTGATGCAGACGAGATGGTGGCCAAAACTCAGAGCACCGGGCGTCATTTGATCGTGGGTCCCAGCCACAGCTTTGATCCCCCCGTTACACTTGCCGCTCAGATCATCGCCTCCGGCCGCATTGGCCAGCCGCGCATGATGCACAGTTTGAACGCGACCGATTTCATCTATCGCCCCCGCCGCCCGGAGGAATTGCGGACCGAAGACGGCGGCGGCGTGGTGTTCTCTCAAGCGGTGCATCACGTAGACGTGGCGATGCGTCTGCTTGGGCCCCCACGGACTGTTTACGCCGTGACGGGCCAATGGGACGCAGCGCGCCCAACCGAGGGGGCCTACAGCGCGATCTTGACCTTCGACAGTGGAGCCACTGCGACACTGACCTATTCCGGCTACGGCTATGTCGACAGCGATGTCTGGATGGACGATATCTCCGAGCTTGGCGTTACGAAACGGTCAGACACCTCAGGGGCCGCGCGGCGCGCCTTGTCGCGCATCGCAAATGAAACCACCCACAAAACAACGCGGGCCTTTTCAGGTCTGGACGGCCTGCCCGACCCGCAAGCCCACGAGCATTTCGGGCCGACAACGATCTTTTGCGAACGCGGCGATATTCGCCTCACTCCGACCGGTGTCATTCTCTACTCAGATGACGGCGTTGACCCCATCAACGCCCCCTTCCTGTCTTCGCGCCAAGGCTTCGCTCAGGCGCTTGTAGATACGCTCCGCGATGGGCCACGCCCCGTTCAAACGGCACATTGGGGCCGCACCGCACTCGCCACATGTCACGCCATGTTACAAAGCGCTGAGGCGCGCAAACCCGTCGATCTCAAAGGACGCCACAATGCCTAATCTCACGCTGTCGCTCGCTGTCGGCGATTACGACCGGACCCGTCCCATCTACGATGGCCGGGTCAGGATCGACGGGGTGGATCCCGTGGTGATGCTTCAAAGCCCGGAAGAAATGTTCTTCAACGCGTTTCGCCACAAGACATGCGACGTCAGCGAACTGTCATTCAGTTCCTATTGCGTGTCGCTCACGCAGAAAAACCCTCCCTACATTGCGGTGCCCGTGTTCCTCAGCCGCGCGTTCCGTCACACCTCGGTGTACGTGCGGTCTGATCGCGGGATTGATCGGCCTGAAGATCTCACAGGGCGGCGCATCGGAATCGCGGAGTATCAACTCACCGCGAACGTTTGGGTGCGCAAAATCCTTGCGGACTACGGGGTGGACCCTACCGACATCACTTGGGTGCGAGGCGGGATGGATACGCCCAGGCGTCCTGAGAAACTGAAATTCACACCGCCTGCAGGCCTTGTGATCGACACCGCTCCTGACGGCGCGACGCTCAATCAGATGCTTGCGGATGGCGAGATTGACGGCTTTGTCGGCCCCCGCTGGCCGCGTTGTTACGCAGAGAGCCATCCCCATGTAAAACGTCTGTTTGAGGACAGCCAAAGCATCGCGGAACGTTGGTTTGAGAACACCAGGATCTTTCCAATCATGCACGTTCTAGGGGTGCGCCGCTCTCTGGCTGGAACCTATCCTTGGTTGCCCGGTGCCCTGTTCAAAGCATTCTCGCAAGCCAAAGACATGGCCACCGATGCCTTAGCCGACACATCTGCAACCAAGGTAACGATGCCGTTCGTCGAAGATACATTGCGCCGCGCGCAGGCCATGGGCGGCGACCTTTGGACATATGGAGTGCCCGGAAACGAGCATGTCATCGAGGCCTTTTTGGATGCGCATTTCCAGCAAGGTCTGTCGTCGCGGCGATTGGAGGCGCAAGATCTGTTCCCCCCTGCCACACAAGAAAGTTGGGCCCTATGAGCACGGAAACCGGATCTGTCTTCGAGATCAAGCTCGCCGACGGCTTGGCCTATGTCCAAATTGTTCAGGTTCACCCGGTCTATGGCGACATACTGGCCGTTGACGCGGCTCTCTACAGCAGCGCCGTCGCGGATCTGAACCATTTGACCTTTACCACGATCGTCATTTTTCCACTTCAGGCGGCGTCCTCCGCCAAGCACGTCGATGCCAACCAGATCGGCCGGTCTGGGACTGCGGATCAACCTCACCCGAATTTCAAGTTCGCCGTGCGCGATACGGCCGGGGTGCCGCTCTATTGGTGGCTCTGGGACGGGCGCGGCATCGCCATTGCGGAGCCGGATCAAGACCTCTCCAGCACACCAGAGCGCAAAATTTTGTCTCGTGCAGAGTTCCTCGATTTATGGCGCGACGCGCCTCAGTAAATTCAAACGCCGCATCCTCATGCAATCTGGTAAACTCTTCGGATGAAGACGCGTCACTATAGCTTTCGAAAAGCCGGTCTTGGCGATCTGGATTTGCTTATGACATGGCACTCCACCCCGCACGTCCGGGAATGGTGGGACCGGGATGAGCCTTATGATGCCGACGATCTGAACGAGCCACGCGTCGCCGCTGGATCGTATCGCTTGACCACAGGCCCTTTGCATTCATGCAAGATTACACCGTGCATGGTTGGGACGATCACCATTTCGCCCACCTGCCGAAAGGATCCCGCGGCATAGACCAATTCATAGGCGCGCCAGATATGATGGGTCTCGGACATGGGTCGGCCTTTATCAGCGCAAGGCTGCAAGCGCTCTTTGCCGCCGGCGCGCCAGTGATTGCCACCGACCCGCATCCCGACAATGCCAGGGCGATTGCCGCGTATAGAAAGCTCGGGTTCAAATCATTGGGCCCCCCCATGGACACGCAGTGGGGACGCATCCTGCCCTTGGTCACGATGGCCGACGCGCGCGAAAGCCAAGACGGGCTTCCGCGGCAGAGGGATCAGACCTAAGGCCCAGACTGGGGCAACAGGCCTATCCGAGAGATACAGCGCACAGAACATCCCCAAGGTAGGGCCTGTTTCACGTCGGCTCAAATTGATGATAGCCCAGTGCACACAATGTCACTTGTCACGCCAACGATCCTGTCCACGGTATCCAGCCCGTTTGTCGAAGACTGGCTCGCCGCTTTGCGTGCCCTTTGCCCCGAGGCGCATATGGCCTCGCTGCTCACTCGGTCCGGCTTAGGCCC
>SPJK01025012.1_pt1 | contig 11778 bp, 8 predicted proteins | sample 3741771 | NCBI WGS metagenome assembly SPJK01 (sample SAMN10925997, study PRJNA522277) | cold seep metagenome | isolation source: Elba SIP-enriched marine methane seep metagenome, extraction at timepoint T2 | place: Italy: coast of Elba, Mediterranean Sea | reverse complement strand
GTTTCGGCGGTCGCTTATCTCACCCTGGCCGCCGGCTTATGCGCTCTTATCCCAGGGCGTAGCAAACTATCTCAGTTTGCACTTTGGGGACTTGGGGGAATCTTCTTCCTTGAATCTATCTGCACAGCCTATCAAAGGGGTAATTTTGGCGCCGAATTCGCGCCACTGGCTCGATCTATTCGCTTCATAACTCCTTGGGCTTTGGCTTTTTGGTGGAAGAGTGACGGTCAGGCGAATTCTCTGAAGTTAGTTCGCTTGCTCACCCTTTCTATCGGCGCAGTCTTTATTTTTCACGGAATAGAAGCCCTGTTGCTGCATCCCAGGTTTATAGACTATCTCATCTTAGTTCCCGAGAAGGTTGTAGGGCTGCAGATCAGTCAAAGCCAGGTTGAGTTTTTGCTCTACGGAATTGGTATAGTTGATATCTTTGTGGCTATCTGGGCGATTCGCAAACCTTCTGCCTTTCCTTTGCTCTATATGGCGCTTTGGGGACTTCTCACCGCATCTGTTCGAAGTATCTATTATGGTCCGGCGGGTTCGCACGCTACCCTGATTCGAGCGCTTAATGGTCTGGCTCCGCTTGCTATATATGGGGCCCACTTCTTTCTTTCAGTACCCAAAAGGGAAATGAATCATGAAACTTGTTCTGCCTAGTTCTGCCCTAGCTTTTTTGGTGGCATTTCCCACCCTCGCAGCAGCTCAACGGGGAAATATGCCTCCCAGCGGTACCCGTCCGGCGCAGTTTCGCCTCATTTGGCACGAAGACCCGGCTCACCAGGCTATTATGGCTTGGACTACTGAAGACAGCGGCCGCTCGCGTGTCTACTACGATACTCAGTCGCGGGGTGGTAATGTTGCCAACTATGCTCAGAACATAGATTGTGGAGATAGTCGTCGCTACAGCGGTTTGACTCTGCATCATTATCATCATTGCGCGCTTAGCAGTCTCCAACCTTCAACTCGTTACTATCTGGTCTTGCAGACCGAGAACGATCGTAGCGAAGAGTTTTACTTCGAGACCGCGCCTGCAGACGATCGCGCCTTCAAGTTACTCTTTGGAGGTGATTCTCGTTCAGATTCTCGTCAGCGACGGATTATGAATCAGCGCATGGCGGCTTTGGTGGCAGCTGACCCAACTGTCATGGGTTTGGCACACGGTGGTGACTATGTAGCTACCGGCACATCTTGGTCAGACTGGACACAATGGCTGACCGATCATGAACTTACTATTACTGCCGACGGACGCCTTCTACCGGTGATTCCTGCTCGCGGTAATCACGAAGCTCGAGGTTCCCTCTACGATCAGATTTGGGCCACGCCCGGAGGAAATGGCAAAAACTATTTCACAACTATCATTGGTAACTTCTGGTTGGTGACTTTGAACTCGGAGATCAGCCAGGGTGGTGATCAAAGAGTTTGGCTTGAGCGTCAGCTGCAAATGGGCGTGAATCGTGCCCGCTGGATTACTGCGCAATATCACCGTCCAGCTTGGCCTGCTGTGAAGAGTCCTGGAAATGCGTTGCGCCATTGGGTACCCCTTTTTGAGCAATACAACGCAGATCTTATCTTTGAGTCCGACGGGCATGCGCTGAAGCGCACGGTGCCGATACGCAATAACCAACAAGACCCTACCGGCGTGGTTTATGTGGGTGAGGGCGGCCTAGGCGTCTCGCAGCGTACCCCTGAAAGCGACCGTTGGTATCTGCAGAGCCCCGGGTTCACCACCAGTGCCCATCACGTACAGGTTCTCTCGGTGAGCCCGATGGAGTTGGTCTACGAGGTGATTGCCGCAGATGGTTCCAACTTAGATACTTACCGAATGAACCCCCGGCGCATGGCGGGGCCGATCGAGATAGTTGCACCTGCTCAAGGCGAGGTTTTGACTCCTGGAAGTAGTTATTCTCTTCAGTGGAGTTCCCAACTCTCATCTATTGCTAATGTTGACCTCCATTATACTGTCGATGGCGGCGCTAATTGGCTACCTATTGCTCAAAACGTCGCCAACCAAGGTCAGTATAGTTGGATGGTTCCCACCATGAACCATGCCGAGGTTCGTCTTAGGGTTAGGGATAGCGCGCAAACTAACCTTGAAGGACTTTCGCCTCTGTTTTCCATCAGCAGTCGCCAGGTTCGCACCGTGATTCCTTGGGGAGCGAGTTGGCGTTATGATGCTTCAAATACTGATCATGGCAATGCCTGGCAGCAAGAAGCCTTTGATGAGAGTGCTTGGGCTCAGGGAACAGCCCAGCTAGGTTATGGAGACGGGGATGAAGCGACCGAGATTAATGCCGACGCTGATACTCCATCTATCTACTTTCGGCATCGCTTTCAGCTGCCGATTGGAACTATCCATCAAGTAGATCTATCTGTGCTTCATGACGACGGCGTTGCCGTTTTTGTGAATGGCCAAAATGCCCTAGAGAAGTATGTAGACGATGGTTTGGGGCATTCTGATTACGCTAGCTCTGGCTCGGACGACAACGAGCGCAGTACCGTGCAACTTATGGCGAACTTACTTAAGGCAGGGGAAAATGTGGTTGCTGTGGTGGTTAAACAGCGTAGCAGTCGTTCTTCCGACCTTTCTTTTGATTTACAACTATCAGTGGGTATTGAGGAGCCCATCATGCAGCCCACGCCCGACGCGGGAGTTGTGGATACAGGTGTCCAGGTGGATGGCGGAGTCGTTCCCACACCGGACAGTGGGGTGATGGTACCGCCTGATAGTGGAGTTACCACACCTGATTCTGGGAGCCAGCCAGCAGTGGATACCGGAGTAGTCGCCCCAACGCCCGATGCCGGCAGCCTTGAGCCTACCTCTGAGGAGGGCGGCTGCGTATGTAGTCATAGCTCGGCGGCAGATACTTCCACGGTCTTGTGGGGACTGTTTGCGACCTTTTTGCTGAGCGCGCAGCTTCTTCGCAGGCGTCGGTAGCCGTTTCGAGCCGCTGTGTCTCAAAGCTAAGCGGGCGAAGCCTCGACTTTCCTTTCCTTCCCTTCATTTCCTGTCCTCCTTCTCTTCCCGGCCGAATTTATTGGCAGCGGGAAGCACGTGCGAAGCTCCAAGAAGAATACGGTCTCTGTCCTTCATTATCTGCAAAACATCGCGGAGGTTGCCGACGTTGTCGGAGCGCAAATCTCTGAACAGATCCTTGGTTCTCAGGACCATGTAATCGTCAATGCTGGGCAGCGAATCGATCACTCCATTGTGGAGAAGGTTAAGACGAACCAGCTTAACTTCGACGAACTAAAGATCTCTATGACGCTAACTATGGAGCGTTGGCGTCTTCGTCAGCAGTTCGCCGATATGTTGGCCCGCTTTCCCGACATCCGCCGAGTCCACCAACACATGGGGTTTGAGGCTGACTTCAAAAGTTTGCTAGGTCGTCTGAAGATCACTAAGCCACTGGCTCAGGCACTTGCGGTAATGTCGGTTCGTCGCCCTCTGCTCATGCGCCAATCTATTATGGGGGCTTGGTTTGCAGGCTTGATTTCCCGCCAGATGGGTTTGTCTCGCGAACTTCAGGACGCCTCTTTCCAGGGTGCGCTCTACCGCGATCTAGGCATGCTTTATGTCGACCCTTTCATTATGGAGGAAGGTGCTTCGACGGAGTTTGGCCCTAGTGAGTGGAAGCAGTTACAGAGTCATGTTGAGGTAAGTAGTGATCTATTAAACAAACATCTGGAAGACCCTTCAGAAGAGTTGGCCTCTGCGGTGGCTATGCATCATGAGCGCGCTGATGGTTCAGGTTATCCTCGGGCGCTCAAAGGGGAGCATATACCTATCTTCTGTCAGATAGTTGCCTTCTCTGACGTGGTAAGCGCAGTCCGAATAAAGCGCTTCAAAGATACCAAGCGAACTATCCGCGACGTGGTGAATGTGACTCTCCTGAATATGGATGGTTTCGACAATAGTATTGGCGATGCCTTCTGGAATATCGTCAATGGCATTCAACTCGAAGCGGTCACCTTTGATGATGTGGAAAGACAGCGGGTTTTGGGTATTCTAGTGAATCGAGCCAAGCAGATTCACGGGGATATGAGAAAGCTCAACGAGGCGATGAGTGGTCGCTTTGTTAAAAAGCCCCAAAATCAACTCTATACTACCGTCAAAAATACCCTCAATAACCTCATTCGCTCCGGCCATGGAGATCCTGAGCTGGGTTGGTGGTTAGGTTTGGTGGCCTCGGGGCGCGACGAACTGGACGAAGGAAGCATGGCGGAGATCGAGCTTCAACAGGCCGAAATCCTCCGCCAATTAGACCGATTGCAGCGTGACCTAGAGGAGTCTGCACCTATTAGCGGAAAGAACTATCGGGAACGCTGGAAAAGATAGTTTAGTAGGGTGTTTGTAGTAACTTAGGATTGAGCTTTAGCTCCTCTTTCGAGGGGCGCAGATAGGTCGGAACCCGATTGGGCTCCTTGGTGCCAGGAATAGTTATTGGTGGTGTCTGAGTATCGTCTGAGGGAAGCTGAATCTCGATGTTATCCGGAATGGGCACCCAACGCGTCAAATAGTGCCCCTGCACAGTCTTTAGGTGAATTTGAGCAAAAGAAGACTGGGTAGAAAAGCCGGTAGGAACCCGACCAATGGGACGCTCCCCTGCATGGGCCAGAGCCGCTTCAGGCATAGTTACGTAGACATCGTGGTGAGTAGGCACGGCATAGTCTAGATTCACCTGTCCGGTTCCTCCTAAGGACGGACAAACTATCAGCCACGCTCCCAAACCTTCAGGGAAAGCGCGAATGATGGCAGCACCCTCGACGACGATCTTTTCTTCGGTGATTTTGGCTCGATATCCGACCGCCTGAAAGGTTCTCTTGTCTTCCTTTGGTGGAGTGATTGAGCATCGCTCGGGCTTTTTAGGCATGGGTTTGAGTTTTACCTTAACCGAGCCTTTGAGGGGGAGGTTGACGCGCTGGGGAATGAAGCCAGGAGCCGCCAAAAGTAAGTTGGCCTCTGTGTTTCGCGGCATCAGAAAGCGCAGCGGTGGGCGGCCTAAAGTCATTCCATCCTTTTCGGAGATGGCGAGAACTAAGCCGGCAGGGTCTGCCTCAAGCAATACTTCGTTGGCATAGGTGGCTACGTGAGTAGTGTCTTTGACCTCGCTAAAGTATGCCACCACCTCCATAGTTAAAGTATAGAGAAGTATTGCTGCTAGCCCATAGGGCAGATACTTGCGAAAGGTTGGAGAGCCAAATAGTTGGGAGTCATCCTCTGCTTCTTCTTTGCTATAAGAGGAGATAGATTCAACCGGAGCTTGGGCTTCTGCTGCTTCGGGGAGGGCCGGGGCTTGTAGGGGTGGCGCGGGCTGCTTTCGAGGGACTACCGGAGGAGGCGCCATAGGCGGTCCCGGTGGGGTGGTGGTGTTGGTGGCGATCGGCGTAGGGGCCTGCATCGCCGGGACCGTGGGAGTCATCTTGGGGCGGCCCGGAGGTTGCGGCCCGGGCGGGACCCAAGTGGGCGCGACCGATTCGGGTGGCGCTTTGGTTCGCTGAGTTTCGTTGGGATGAATCGCCGCTGCCGCAATTTCTTGAGGGTGATCCATCATACGCCCACTGGCGAAGGGAGAGCGGATGCCTCCTGGAGGGGCTTGGTCTTCGCCGAAACTGGGCTCGGGTGATGGGCTCTCAGGCGCTGTTTCGGGCTCCTCTAAAGCTTCAGATAGCAGTCGGTCGATCTCGTTTTCGACCCATTGTGACCACAGAGGTTTGCTCGCCTGGTGGCAACCACGGGCGAGGTTATCCAAAGGAAGCTGGTACGGCCGTCCATTGGGAAGGGTGAAAATCACCAGATAATCCCGCCTTTGGAACTCAATGCCGCGACCACGGAGTTCCTGGCCCACCAAGTTAAGAAAGCGTCGATAATCTCCCAGCGAAAAGAATTGTGCCCACGGCGGCACTGATTCGGGTCTGGGATCCTCCCCTGCCATCGGCGCCATACTAGAGGCAAAACTGCGCAGGTGCGAGACGATTGAATGTTCTGTTGGCGCTCACCTTTGTTCGACAGCCGCCCCACCTCGGGGTAGACGCCCCTCAGGGTGCAAAGGCTTCTCCTGGTAGATCTCGATGCGGATTTTTTGAGCGCGACCAGCCAGTGGCTGCAGGAGCAGGGTTTCGTGGTCCAAACCGCTCAAACCCGGGCCCAAGCGGCTTCAGAGTTGCTCAAAACCACCTTTTCAGCTGGAATTTTCCAACTCTCCGGACCTCTGGGGCTCGAATGGGCCGAGGAAATCCACAGCCGATATCCGCAGATGCACCTTCTTTTGGCGGGACTGCCTCCACTTCCCGAAGAACAGAGTCGAGCCCATGCAATGGGAGCGGTCCTCCTGCCCCGACCCTTCCTTGCACATGAACTACTGACCGCCCTGCCATCGCTCACTCCCCAAGGGGCTTCGCCTAGTCGTCGCGAAGTGGTGGCCCGTCTGTCTTTGGGACAGTTTCTCGGAGAGGAGCAAATCGGCTCCTTTTTGCCACACGACGGTGGCCCGCGGGCTTTGGATTCTCGCTGCCAGCAATTGGTGAGAGGGCTTCAAGGGGCAAAATGGGCCATCTTTGCCGATTCGCAAACCGGAGCGATTCTTGGTTTCGCCAGCTCTGAACCTCAGGAAGTAGCTTTGAGCTTTCATTGGGCGAAGAAGCTGCAAGAGGTCTTCGCTGGCCCAGCCCACCAGGCTTTTGTGGCTCAACTCTCCCTGAACGATGAGGAAACCGCCGGCGAAATTCGTTTCTCGGACACCCAGCGAAACTATTGGGCCGCGCCTCTAGGGCAGGGGCGTATCGTTTTGGGACTCGCTTTCGGCAAAGAAACGCTTTGGAAGCAGGTTCGCGAGGCCTTGGAGCCAATTTTGGACTCCCTCACCGATTCCGAAGCGGCCCTCATCTATGTTAGCCCCCTGGAGCGGTGAAAAATACCATCCTGGTTATCGAGGACGAGAGTTCCGTCGCAGAAATGCTCAAGGATGTACTGAGCTCTGATGGCTACGAAGTATTGGTGGAGCCCGACGGTGAATGGGGTCTGCGTACTTTGGAGAGTAAGTCTGTCGATTTGCTAATTCTCGACGTACTATTGCCTCAACTCCCTGGCTTTAAGCTGCTTCCGCGTTTGCGGATGAGCGAAAAGAATAGAGATCTGCCAGTGATTATGATGAGCGGGGTGTACAAGAGCGCCGATCATCAAAAAGAGCTACAGCGTCGCTATGGTATCGTAGACTATCTCGATAAACCCATTCGTTTGGGCCGCTTGCGTCAAGCGGTTCAAAAAGCCCTCAGCCAAACTTCACATTTCAGCCGAGGAACGACAGCGCTAACTTCAGCAGATCGGCCTTTGAGATACTTACCTGACGAACCTATCTATAAAGGAGAGCTGTCAGAACATAGTTTTGCCTGGGTTTTGGGGCAACTATGCGCTCTTCGCAGCACTGGTGTTTTGATGCTGCGCAAAGCCACCGTCAAAAAGATAGTTTACCTGCGGGAAGGCGTACCGGTTTTTGTAAAGAGCAACCTTCTTCACGAATGTTTGGGCCGGCTCATGGTTGATGAGCGGATGATCAGTTCCGAACAATGTGAAGAATCTCTGCGTCTAAAGCAAGAAAGCGGTCTGATGCAGGGCGAAACGCTGGTTGAAATGGGTTGTATCTCGTCAAACAACCTAGAATTCGCCCTTGAACAACAAATGGAGACCAAGCTTTACGATCTCTTTAGTTGGTTAGAAGGCGTCTTCCAGTTCCGGCCTCAAGAAGTCTACCAAGGTCCCCAGGTTGCCCTTTCCACTGGCCCTACCGCTTTGATTCATGAAGGTGCAGCCCGAACTATGTCCGAAGAGAGAGTTTTCCGCGAACTCTCCGCTCATCTCGATGAAGCCGTTCTGCCTTGTGGGGATCCTGCCTTTCGCTACCAAGCACTCCAGCTCGATGAGCGCACTGATAGATTGTTAGAGCTTATCGATGGCGAGAGAACCCTCTCAGAACTATTAAAACTAGCTCGTTTTGGGCAAGAGCCCGCACAACTATGGTTCTTTGCCCTGTGGGTTACCGGTTTGCTCGGTTTCGGAGAAGATGAGATCGAGTTGCTCGGTGATGACGAGATAGTTGATGTTCAAGAACAAGAAGTCCTCCCGGTGCCAGAAGCCGTGGAATCAACTGTCGAAAACACTATTCCGCCCCGGGTGGCCGAACCTCGCCGTTCTTCAATTTTACCCCGGGCCTCGGCCTGGAATTCAGAAGGCAAAGAGCCCACCGAGCTTTCGGAGCAGCTACGCCAAAAGGCGAGAGAAAGGCTGGCTGCTCAGACAGAAAAGCTTACCAATGAGCGAGCTAAGTCCAAGGCTCCGTTACTACAAAAGCGTCGCGGCCGTCGCAGTGATACCGGCTTGCCTGCGCCTAAACCTAAGGCTCTGCGCACCCTCGATCTTGAGCAAACCGCGGTTCTGGAACAGAGCTTAACCGAGCTCCGTAACCAACTAGAGAAGCAGAACTATTATCAGCGCTTAGGTATAGACACTTTTGTAGCCTCCGAGCAGATAGAAGTGGCTTTTCAGCATAGTTTGCAAGAATACCAGCCCCAAAAGAAGGTTCCCGAACTAAGTTCGGCTTTGGCTAAGCGAACGGCCGAGCAAATATATCTTTTGGTACAGGAAGCGGGACACTGCCTAACTATCGTTGAGGCTCGGCAGGAGTATGATGAGTCTTTGGGACTACGTGCATTGCCCTGCTCAACGGAGTTTACTGCCGAGCAGTTTTTTGAACGAGGACTTGATTTTCAGCAGGCTCAAGATTTTCAGCAGGCCCTACAAGCCTATAATGAGGCAGTAGATCTTAACCCTTCAGAGGCCGCGTATGTGGCTCATCAAGGTTGGTGTATCTATCAAGCTGAGCCGGAGCGTATCGTTGAGGCTTGCCAACTATTAGAGAAGGCTGTGGACCTCAATCCGGGTCTTCTCCAGGCTCAACTCTATTGTGGCGAACTATTGAGAAAGCGCGGAAAAGACGATGAAGCGCTACGTAACTATCAACAAGCGCTGCATCTAGACCCCAATTGTGAAGAAGCGGCCAACGCTACTCGAGACTTAGCGCCGGAAGAGCCCAAGAAGGCAGGGCTCTTTGCTAGGCTCACCCAAAGATAGTTTAGCTAGGCTCTACGGCCTTCTCAGGAGACTTCTGAGAGGTTTCTTGGGGCTCTGCTTTAGGTTCTGGTGCTGCGGCGGGAGCAGCTTTTTGGGCAGGCTTTCCCTCAAAGCCAGTCCAATCAAAAGCGCTGGTGACATAGAGCATTTCTTTGTCATAGCCAGCTTTCTTGGTTTGCCTACGCAGGTTAATAATAGTTTTGAGCGGAAGCTTCTTAGAAACTAAGTTGACCACCCATTTAGGAATCATTCCTCCGGGGTCAGCTTGTACTTGGTAAGTGACTTCGGTTTTCTCTGGGCCCTTAACATCAAGTATCCAGAGTGCCTTGAGTTTAGGCATGCGAACTACACCGTCTAACTTAGGCATCAGCGCATCTTCAACACTATGAATGTCGATGCGAATGCGCTGTTTGTCGGCGAATACTTTGGTATTGGAGAGCATGACGATGTCCCGATCGGATACAAAAGGGACATTGGAGCCGGTGCGGTTATACATAACTAACCGACCAGGGCCTTTGATTCTTAGTTTACGCGCATCTACGCAGCGCTCCATCCACTCGGGTTTGCGTTTGTCGTCGCTGAGGACTGCAAGTATCTTTTTGTAGCTGGCGGGAATGATGCCTTTGCCTCGAAACTCGACGAGGGAGGTGCCCTCGATTTTACGCTGCCAGACTTCTACGCCCTCTTCTTTGGTGATGTGTTCCCACTTGCTGTCTTTGGCGGATGCTTTGCCGGGGACCAGGAAAGCCAGTAGGAGAGGGAGCGAAAGTAAGGTTCGCTTTGGAAACCACATGGCAATAAATGTAAGGACGAAGAGCCTTTAGGCCAATCCGTAGGAATGAGTGAAATCGCTTCTGAAATTCCTCCCGCCATGGCGGCCGATAGTATGTTGGGCAAATTGGCCCGTCTGCTGCGCATGTTGGGTTTCGACGTCACCTATCTACCAGACGCCAAGGCGCGCAAAGCAGCCCTTGCCGAGGGGCGCTTGCTGCTGACTCGAGATCGCGGCGTATACAAAACATGTGAGCGGGCTCTATACATCGAGACCGCCTATCCTTTTCATCAGGCACGCCAGGTGATGCGGTCTTTGAAGCTGCATCCCGATCGGCCCTTCTCTCGCTGCATCCAGGACAATTTCGAGTTGGTTGAGGCGAGTACTGAGCAGGTTGAAGCCAAGGTTCCTGAGCGTATCCAGAATACATCCAAGCGCTTTTTGGCTTGTCCTCATTGCGGGCGGGTTTTTTGGGAAGGCTCCCACGTAGGAGCGATGCGACGGTTGATGGAGGCTCTGCAGGAGGAGCCGGTCCTGCCTGACGCTGACGAGGATGAAAATGAGCATCCTAGCTCGCAAATGTTGGAGCCGCTGCTCGATCTTCATCAGGCTTTAGATGTGCTCATGCAGCAGCATCGCCTAGCTTTGATGGATTGCGATATTCGAGGTGCGCTCACCGCCTGGCGACGTTTCTCCATGAACATGGCCCGCCATCTCGATCTTGAAAACCAGCTCGTACTACCTTTTTATGGCCAAAGTCCTCCGATTGATGGCTATGAGCGGGGTGGCGCGCCGGTGATTTTCGAAAAGGAGCACGAGAAGATTCTCAGCTTCCTGATGCGCTTTGAGGAGCAGACCGAAGCGCTCAAAAAACTGCCGGAGGAGCAACAAAAGCTGGGCTGTTTAGCTCTGCTTGATCGCGAAAAAGTCTTCGTCGATCTACTAGAGCACCACGACCAACGCGAGCGGGCCTATCTCTATCCCCGCCTCGCAGAACTACTCACTAGCAACGAGCAAGCGGACCTCTTGGAGAGGATGATGGCCGGCTTGCCACTCAAGGAGACCTCATGAGCGTACGCATGACTTTCGAATACACCGGTGGTTTCAACTGCCGTATCGAGCACGGCCCTTCAGGCGCACAGACTTCCACCGATGCACCCAAGGACAATGCTGGTAAGGGAGAGGCTTTTTCTCCCACGGACATGGTCGGTGCCGCCCTCGCGACTTGCGCCGTGACCACTATGGCTATCAAGGCTCCCAAGCAAGGTATTGAGTTCGGAACCGCCCGTGGTGAGGTGGTCAAAGAGATGACTGCCGAGGCTCCACGCCGTATCCGTCGACTCACTGTCGACATCCATATGCCCGAAGGTTTGGACAGCGAAGCTCGAGCTAAGCTTGAGGTTATCGGCCGAGAATGTCCCGTCGCTTTGAGCCTCGCACCCGAAGTGGATCTGGTCATGAATTTTCACTACTCCGCTTAACTTCCCCACAGCCCTAAAAGTTATCCACAGGCTTATCCACACTGTGGATCGCTGTCTCTAAGTCCCTGATATCTTTGATCTTGATCCGGAAAACTTTTAGCTAAGTCCTGTGAATTCGACTACTTAAACACAGCTTTTCGCAAGGTTGTGAATTGCGGGATCGCAGGCATGAGGCTGAATTTCGCTCGGCTAATCACAGTTCCCTGGACTGCGTGTTTTCTTGAGGGATCGAAAGAAAAAGGCCTTGGCAGAAAACTGTGGGGATTTTGAAGAAGGCCTTGCTTCAGAAAAACCGAACGAGCGGGCTGAAGTATCAGGCCTGAGGATCGCGAGGTACTTGCCAGCCGGGATGCCTGAAGAGGTGGCCCCAGATTTCGTGGCCACTTCGGGCTTGTTGCAGATCT
>SPJK01078923.1_pt1 | contig 11787 bp, 13 predicted proteins | sample 3741771 | NCBI WGS metagenome assembly SPJK01 (sample SAMN10925997, study PRJNA522277) | cold seep metagenome | isolation source: Elba SIP-enriched marine methane seep metagenome, extraction at timepoint T2 | place: Italy: coast of Elba, Mediterranean Sea | reverse complement strand
GTTTGTCGGTAATGGCGTCATTTTCTACTTGATAGATCCAGAATTTTCGACACCGTCCCGCATGTTCGGTGATTTCCCGCCGGTTTTGGCTCGCTACCGCAATTTTCATGGTCATCTCCTACAAGTAACCGGGGTTTAAAATGATTAACGTAATTGTTTAATACGACGAAAATAATGTTAACATAACTTCGGCATTCATAAATTCTGATATTTATTATTGACCTAAAATTAATACGGATGATGAATTTAAACTTGCGGTTTTTAGCCGGTCCTCTAGCTGCACTAGGTGAATGACGGTCCGAGGCGGCGGGCAACGTGACGGTATTGCTTTCAATATAACTCTAGGATCATCATGGCTCATGAAAACACGGTATTAACGGTCAACAATCTTTATATTGACTATGACGGAGACAGCGTTATCAGCGACCTGTCTTTTGCCGTCGACAAAAGGGACATCCTGGTCATCTTGGGGCCAAATGGCGCCGGCAAAACGACATTGCTCAGGGCCCTGCAAAATCTGCTGCCTTATCGTGGAACGATCCGCTGGAATGCACGGAAAATTAGTTACCTGCCACCGCAAGAGCTGCTCCAGCGACAAAACCTGCCGCCGCTGACCATTGCCGAGTTCTACGCCTTCAAAACCACGGAGACAGACGCCGTCAAAGCGATAATCGCGCGAGTCGGGCTGGATGAGAGCTTGCTAGCCCGCCAATTCGGCAAACTTTCAACCGGCCAGTTTCAACGCATGATGATGGGCTGGGCCTTGCTCGACAACCCGGATGTATTGATTCTGGACGAGCCAACCTCGGGCATCGATATCGGAGGCGAGGAAACGATCTACAGCCTGTTGCATCAATTCTGGCAAAACCAGGAACTGACGATATTAATGGTCACCCACGATTTGAATATCGTCTGGGAATACGCATCCCAGGTGATTTGCCTGAACAAGCAGCAAATGTGCATGGGCAAACCCGATGAGGTGCTGACGCCTGAACAATTGAAATCATTATACGGCACCGGCATCAAATTTTACCGACATCAACACAGGTGATAGATCATGACCGGACAACTCTTTCTTGCACTCATTCTTGGCGGTGCGATCGGCGCCGTGGCCGGCTACCTGGGTTCGTTGATGTTGACCAAACGCATGGCCTTGATGGGCGGGGCGCTCGGCCATTTGACCCTGCCAGGCGTGGCCCTGGCCTTGCTTTATGATTTCGATGTTTCGCTCGGGGCAATGTTGTTCCTGGCTTTCGGCGTGGCTATCATCTGGTTTCTGGAACAAAAAACTCGCTTGCATTTGGAAGCGCTGACGGCGGTCGTGTTTTCCGGATCGCTGGCGACCGCTTTTCTGTTTCTGCCGCAAGAAGAAACCGATATCGCCTTGCTGGGCGATATTTCCCAGATAACGCCCGTGACCGTTCTGGTCACCCTGGTGCTCGCGGTGGGCCTGTTTTGGGCAATCAAATCGATTTATGGGCAGTTGATCCTGGCCGGCATTTCGGCGGACCTGGCACAATCCGCCGGCGTCTACCTAAAGCGAAACAACACGATTTATTTACTCTGCATCGCGATTACCGTGGCCTTGGGCGTGCGTATCGTCGGCGGCTTGATGTCGGCTGCGTTGCTGGCGATTCCGGCCTGCACGGCGAAAAATATCAGCTCCAGTATGAGCAAGTATGCGTTCGTCAGCACCGTCGCGGGAAGTCTAGCCTGTCTGGCGGGCATCTTGTTTTATGCATTATTGGACATTCCCCCGGGACCTGCGATCGTGATTGCTAGCGTCATGTTATTTTTAATTTCGGTTTTCAAACCTTTTAAGAACTAATACCTTTAGACACCTCATTTAGATTTCTTACATATCGTTTTTCCTGCTGAGTTGTTGATTCACCCTATTTAAGAGAGGATCACCTAACAGCATTGAGCATTCAACTCGCTACAGAGTCAATTCCCGTTCCGCTTCAAACCAGTCTTCCATTTCATGACTTGGCTCAAATCCTCTTTTTTCAGCTTTGTAATAAGCAAGTTCAGCAATCCTCGCATCGCGTTAGGCAAGATTTGTTGTCTCTTCTTGAACCGGAACCTCTTCGGATTTCAATTTTTTAGCATTTGTAGCCATTTTGCACCTCATCATAGATAAATTATAAAATCAGTCTCCCTGCCCATTGCTTAAAGCAACTACCGCTGACGCTATAAACAATTGGATGATCTCTTCGCTGGGATTGCTTGGGGGCACACTTATTATTTCATAAGGAATATCAAATATTTTTAGTCAAAAAAATTGGCTATGTCATCGTTAAATGTGGAATCCATATATAATGCGGTGTTGAGCATATGCTGTATTGTGCATTAAATAAGGCTTTTCACAAAAAACAGAAAACATTCAACAATTAAAGGTGATATAGCCAAAAAATTAGACCAATAAAATAACAAAAGGATCTTAATATTTACATTCTATCGAGGACCTTTTGTTTTCGATATCCAGTCTTTCCGTTGTGGAATAATGGTCAAAATGTTGGTTCTATTCCAATCCACCCGCTTCGGGATCAAATATTCTTTAAAGAAATCTTGGGACGGCTGATGCATCGAACAGAATGAAAGTACGTGAAATTCTCCTTAAATTGAAGGATGATGGCTAGTATTCACATGCAGCTCGCGGCAGTCACCGGCAATTCAAGCACCCGTCCAAGCCCGGAAGGGTCATGGTTCCGGGAAAACAGGGAGACGACTTGGCTCCCGGAACAGTTAACAGCATTTTTATGGAGTACGCAATTGTCATTGAAAAAGCGGCAAATAATTACTCGGCCTATGTACCAGATCTCCCAGATTGCATTGCCACAGGCGAGACAATCGAGGAAGTCGAGCGAGAGATCCGAGAGGCTATTGAGTTCCATCTTGACGGAATGCGAGAGGATGGTGAGCCAATTCCACCTCCGACCAGTCAAGTATGTTGATATCACCTAACCAAGGGGTCAACGGGAAGCAAAACAATTTGTTTTTTACAAAAGTATGCCGGTAAATTCAGGGCAAGCACCCTTTTTCTTAGGTTCTGGAATGTTTTGCTCCCGTTACCCCAACCGTTGGCTGACAAGAAATGGGGTGCCAGGATGATAAAATTGACGCTATTGCGGCACGGTGAAAGCCTGTGGAATAGGGAAAACCGTTTCTCTGGGTGGACGGATGTCGATCTTTCGGACCATGGCATGATCGAAGCTCGAGAAGCCGGCAAGACGCTCAAATCCAAAGGTTACTCCTTCGATATCGCCTATACCTCTGTGCTGAAGCGCGCTATACGAACACTTTGGATTGTACTGGATGAACTTGATAAAATGTGGATTCCTGTCGAGCGTTCGTGGCGGCTAAACGAGCGGCACTATGGAGCGCTGCAGGGCTTGAACAAGGCGGAAACCGCAAAGCGATTTGGGGAGAATCAGGTACTTCTTTGGCGCAGGAGTTATGATATCACGCCACCGGCCTTGGAGAAGACAGACGGGCGATATCCGGGCCATGATCCACGTTACTGGGAATTGGATGATCGCGAGTTGCCTTTAACGGAGTGTCTAAAAGACACAGTCGAGCGCTTCTTGCCCTATTGGCTCGGATCCATTGGACCTACGGTCAAAGCGGGGAGAAAAGCGATCATCGTGGCTCACGGCAACAGTTTGCGGGCAGTGGTGAAGTATCTCGACAATGTTTCAGACGAAGACATTGTTTCACTGAATATTCCCACCGGGATACCGTTGGTATACGAACTGGACAAGGAGCTTCGGCCTATCCAACACTACTATCTGGGGGATTCAGATGTTGTAGCGCAGGCAACGAAGGCTGTTGCGGAGCAAGGTAAAGCGCGATAGAGAGGCAAGATCAGCCAATAAGGCATCCAGCCGACCGATGCCACGCCGTTTCGCTACGCTTTTGTAACCGGATCTCCATGGCAAGTAATGCCGGTATTATTATAGAAAGGAAACTCCCCCAGATTCAGGCAGCACAAGACCAGCTTGCCATTGCAGCGGAGTACGTCGTAACGGTATTCGGGAATTTGCAATGCCAGCTCCATGCTGGCGAAAAGTTTGCGAGGGACATCAAAGTTGCTGAATACCTGAGATTGAAAGGGTTCACGTAAAAACTCATTCACTGATACTGGAATAAGATTGCAACCGGTTGTCGAAACTTCATCGGAATCCAAAACCGACGAAAGCCAGTTTTGCAATTTTTCAGAATGAATCAGCAAAGCCCTGTCCGCATATTTCATAAACTGAATTCCTGATGATTTTTGATTGATGCTTAAATCCTGATATTCGACCATTCTAGCTTCTTCAAAACTGAAATCAAGATTCAAGAGATATTCAGGAAATCCGTCTTATATTGGTGCATAATGAATACAGGATTCAGGATTTAGAGGAACTCCACTGTTTTCGTTTGCGAATTCATCCGGAAATCTATATGCAAGCAGTTAAAGACCCCGACCAACATACCCCCATAGGCACTATAGCCGAAGTCCATGGGCCGGTAGTCATCATTAACTGCACCCAACTTCCGCCGCTGCGTCAAGCGTTATGCGCTTCATTCGACCACACACAATATCTGTTTGAAGTACACCAGCACCTGGACGAAAGCCACATCCGCGCCATTACCCTCCACAGCACCTACGGTTTACGGCGAGGCATGACCATTTTCGATACGGGGGCACCTCTTCACGTTCCGGTTTCCCCAAAATGTCTGGGCCGGCTGTTAAACATCTTCGGCGAACCGCTGGACGATCTTCCGCCTATTACCAATCAAGAATACCGCAATATTCATGGAAAGCCGTTAGCATTGTATAAAGCAAAGAGTATAAGCGGTATTTTGCAGACAGGAATCAAGGTAATCGACCTGTTATGCCCTTTCGTTAAAGGAGGAAAAACCGGCCTCTTCGGTGGGGCGGGTGTCGGAAAAACGGTACTGGTTATGGAATTCATCCACGCGGTTGCAGCGATACATCAAGGTGTATCCGTCTTTGCCGGAGTTGGTGAGCGCATCCGTGAAGCGCATGAACTTTGGCGGGAATTGGAAAAGGCCGAGGTAATGTCAGATACGCTCATGGTCTTCGGCCAAATGGATGAATCCCCCGGAGTTCGCTTCCGAATCGGTCTGTCCGCATTAACCTATGCGGAATATCTGCGCGACACCCTGCATAAAGAAGTCCTTTTCGTAATGGACAATGTCTTCCGCTTTGTACAGGCGGGAAGTGAAATCTCCAGTCTGCTTGGCCGTATGCCTGCAACCGTAGGCTACCAGCCGACACTGACAACCGAAGTAGCCGAATTGCAGGACAGGATTCTTTCCACCCAAAAGGGAGCGATCACCTCGGTCCAGGCGGTCTATGTCCCGGCCGATGACATGACCGATCCAGCAGTCAATGCCATACTCAGCCACCTGGACACCACGGTAATCCTGTCCCGCACCCAGGCCAGCAAAGGTATCTATCCATCGGTCGATCCACTGCTTTCAGGAAGCAAACTCATGGACAGACATACTTTGGGGAGCCGCCATTACATGATTGCAGAAGGGGTCCGGGAACATCTGGCTCGCTACCATGAACTGGAGGATATCATCGCGATGCTAGGAATCGAGGAACTGTCAGAGAAAGATCGCAGGATTGTCACGCGCGCACGTAAATTACAGCGTTACCTGACACAGCCATTTCAGGTATTGGCCGAACATACTAAAGTTGCCGGCGTTTCCGTTTCACTTGAACAAACGCTGGTTGACTGCGATGCATTTTTATCGGGCCGTTATGATGACATACCGGAAGACCGATGCTATATGCGAGGAACCATGCAGGACTTATCATGACCGGCTTCTCAATCCACCTTTACGACGCAACCCATACCCAACAAATAAACGGCATCGCCTCTTTTGTAGGAGAAGATGCAACAGGCAGCTTTGGCATTTTACCGAACCATGCCCGTTTTATGACAACGCTCGTTTATGGTCTGGCCCGCTTTAGAATAAAAGCGGAATCCTGGCAATATCTAGCAGTTCCAGGAGCGGTGCTTTATTTTAACGACAACACACTCACAATCAGCACGCGGCATTTTTTAATCGATGACAATTTCGATCGCATTAGCTCCCAGCTATATGAACAGCTATTGGTGGAGGAAGACAATCTTCGTACGATGAAGGAAAGCATTCATATCATGGAAAATGAGATGCTGAAACGACTGTGGAACCTTGGAAGCAAAACGGTATAGTAAGAATGAATCATCGCCTTCGCTTAAGGAAAAAGGTCGACCAGCAGGTAAGGCGCATGAGAAAGGCCGAACAAGATCGTCCCAATCTGCTAGCTCAAACGGTCTATATCGGCACGTTGGGCCTGTTGTTGGTCCTGCCTTTAATAGGCGGGGCATATCTGGGACATTGGCTGGACAGCCGGGCAGACGGCTATTCCGTACACTGGACTTTAAGCATGCTGTTGCTGGGTTTATTTGTGGGAATTATTAACGTATATTTATTTATTAAAGAATAGATCTGATCGTTTTAAGCAAAAATGGAAATCGAAACAATCTTAAGGATCGGTCCGGTTGCTGTCACTGGAACTGTTGTCACGACCTGGGGAATCATGCTGCTAATTGCAGCCGCAGCCTGGCTTTCAACCCGGCGATTACGTCAAAATCCAGGCCCTCTGCAGACAGCAATTGAAGGTATTGTTGCAGCTATCGAGAAATCGGTACTCTCGGTGGCTCCGGAACATGGCGTACAGATCCTTCCGTTTATCGCCACTTTGTGGCTGTTCCTGATCGTAGCCAATCTAATTGGATTGATCCCCGGGATCCATTCTCCTACCCGCGACCTTTCGGCTACCTCAGCGCTCGCTATTCTAGTTTTTCTATCCGTTCACTGGTTTGGGATTCGCACCCAGGGTTTCAGAAATTACCTACACCATTACCTAACCCCAAGCCCGATATTGCTGCCCTTTCATATTATCGGCGAAATCACGCGGACCATCGCTTTGGCTGTCCGTTTATTCGGCAACATCATGAGCTTGGAAATGGCGGCAATGCTTGTCTTGCTGGTGGCCGGATTTCTGGCGCCCGTACCGATTTTGATGCTGCATATTATAGAAGCGCTGGTCCAGGCTTACATTTTCGGCATGCTGGCACTGATTTATGTTGCCGGAGCGATTCAATCTCAACAACTTAAACAACAGGAGTAATGTATGTCTGCTATTTCATGGATAGTCCTCGCTTCCACGGTTGCATCCATTATTGGTATTGCGGTGGGTGTGATATTCCCTGCCCTGGCCATGGGCAAAGCGATCAGCAGCGCGCTGGACGCCCTGTCACGGCAACCGGAAGCAGAACGTTCAATCATGCGCACATTGTTTATCGGTCTTGCCATGATCGAATCCCTGGCCATCTATTGCCTGATCATTGTTTTGATCGTCCTGTTTAGAAACCCTCTGCTTGAGTTCATTTTGAAATAGACGCCCGGAAATTATGATTTGCAATTCATTAGGCAGCAATCGCCACAATGGTTTACCCCGTTTGAAACAGGGACCACTTGTTATTTCTGACCTGACAAGTTTTCCGGGAGATGAAATATGGAGTTAAACTTTTCGACCTTTCTTCTTGAGATCATCAATTTTCTGATTCTAATTTGGATCCTTCGTCGTTTTCTCTACAAACCGGTATTAGAGGTTATTGAACAGCGCAGGCAAGCGATCGATCTATCCCTGTCAGATGCGAAAAACATACGTATGGAAGCAGAAAAACTTCAATCAAAGTATAAAAACCGCTTGGCCGAATGGGAACAGGAAAAAAAGAACGCAATGGACTCGCTGCATCTGAAAATTGAAAAGGAACGCACACGCTTGCTGAAACAGCTTGCAAAAACCCTTGAGGAGGAACACAAGAAAGCGAAAGTCATTGAAGAACGCCGCCTGACGGAAGCACTTCGTAGATACGAAAAAACCGCATTAAAACAAGGCGCCCGGTTTGCCGGCTTGCTGTTAAAGCGTGTTGTTAGTCCTGAACTTGAAGCAAATTTGTTTGATTCTCTGATGTTCGATCTCGGTAATTTGCCAGAGAAGCAGGTTCAATCCCTGCATACTTTAAAAGAGCTTGAGTCCTTATCGATTGAGATCGTCAGCACCTATGAACTTGAACAGGAACAACGAAAAAAAATAGAGCAACTGATGAATTCAATCATCGATTTACCTGCCCTTTACCATTATCGACAGGACCCTGATCTGATTGCGGGTTTTCGCATTTCCATCGGACCATGGGTATTGAAAGCCAATCTGCAGGACGAGCTGGTCGGATTCACCGAGATTGCAAATGAGTCGGATTGAACCACAATCCAGGCTCAGCCTGCTGGAACGGCAGGATGAGTGGATAAACCATTATCATCCCGGACTTCATATCATCGAACGCGGCATTGTCGTATCCGTCGGCGACGGTATTGCCTGGATACAGGGTCTTCCATCTGCCGCCATCGAAGATATACTTCTTTTTGAAGATGGAAGCCGGGCGATCGTATTTGACCTCAACCAGAATACCATAGGCGCCATCCTATTATATGAAACGGAAGCATTGACTGCAGGAACACCGGTTCATCTTGCCCGAAAGCCCTTGAGCATTCCGGCAGGCGACTCTTTAATTGGCCGCGTCGTTGACCCGCTTGGAACTCCACTGGACGGTCTGGAAATACCTTCATTTCAGCGCTTACAAAATCTTGAAGCAGCATCCCCTCCAATTGTAGCGCGGGAATTTGTTCACCAGCCGCTCTATACCGGAATAAAAATAATCGATGCATTACTCCCGATAGGCAAAGGACAGCGGCAGCTAATTGTCGGCGATGAGGGTCTTGGAAGAAGTTCAATAGCCATCGATACCGTTATCAATCAAAAACAAAAAGATGTCTATTGCATTTATGTATTGATTGGCCAGAAACGATCTTCAATTATCAATACCATTGACCTTCTTCGCAAATACGATGCACTGGCATACACAACTGTCGTGGTGGCAGAAGCCAGTTCATTACCCGGACTGCAATATATTGCACCCTTTGCAGGCTGCGCTTTGGCAGAATTCTGGATGGCGCAGGGCCGCGACACCCTGGTAATTTATGATGACCTGTCTACCCACGCCAAAACCTACAGGGAGCTTTCCCTGCTGCTACGCCGTCCTCCTGGAAGAGAAGCCTATCCTGGAGATATCTTCTTTGTTCATGCTCGACTGCTGGAACGGTCGACTTGCTTAAACGCCAACCACGGCGGCGGCAGTATGACCGCACTGCCGATCGTTGAAACCAAGCAGGGGGAAATTTCCGCTTATATTCCGACCAATCTCATCTCGATTACCGACGGTCAAATTTATCTTGAAAAAGACCTGTTTGTATCAGGCTTCCGCCCGGCCATCGATATTGCCAAATCCGTTTCACGGATAGGCGGGAAGGCCCAGCATCATCGAATACGCGATGAGGCGGGACTCATGAAGTTGGAATATCTGCAATTTCTGGAGTTGGAGGTTTTTACCCGATTCGGTCAGCGTCTTGAAGCTTCAATGGAACAAAAAATCAGACGGGGGCGCCTGCTTCGTGAAATCTTAAAGCAGGACCGTCTTTCCCCGTTATCCGGCGAGTATCAATTAACCTGGCTGATCGCTTTCAACGAAGGGCTGTTCGATCAGGTGGATCCTGAGCAGGTATCAAAGCTTTTGTCGCATGTTAAAAAATGGGTCAAAGAATCGCATCTGACGCTCGATAGCGACCGCAGTCAGTGGCTGCTAAAAATCAGAGATTGGCTGAACATATAAAGTCCCCGAAAAATGAGTCGCAGTCGGGAAATTCAGCAGCATATTCTGAAACTGGAGGATATCCGGGAAATTATTAATTCCATGAAAAACCTGGCATTCATGGAAGCGAACAAATTGACCCGGCTATTGGAGATCCAGCAGCAAATTGTCAACAATATCGAGACCGCAGCCTTTGATTTTCTTGACTTCTATCCGTACACCCCTCCTCCTTTAGAAAAAGCAGTTCCTGTTTACATTCTATTGGGATCGGAGCGTGGTTTTTGTGGAGACTTTAATGAAAATTTACTGACGGAAACTGATCTCGAAAAAGATTCTGAAATGATAGCGGTAGGAAGAAAACTATGTAGCCGCATGGAAAACTATCAGCAGATTGCAGCATTTATCGATGGACCCAATATAGCGGAAGAAGTCCCGGAAATCCTCAACCGCCTGATCAATACAATTTACCAGGCGCAAAAGAAATACGGTTCAATCGTGCTCACCGCCGTCTATCATGAAGTTGAAAACAACAGAATTTTCAAAAGACAGCTATTACCGCCTTTTCAACATAGCGCGCAGAACACCAAGCCCTATTTCCGCCCTCCTGAACTCAATTTAGAACCCGCGGATTTTCTGTCGGAACTGATAGATCATTACCTGTTTGCCGTTTTACATGAAATTTTTTACACATCCCTGATGGCAGAGAACCAGCGTCGTTTTCGGCATATGGAAGGTGCCGTCCGGCATCTGGATGAAGAAACCGTGAAGCTTAAACGGGAATCCAACATTTTCAGGCAGGAGGAAATTACCGAGGAAATCGAGGTTATCCTGTTAAATGCGAATAGCCTGACTGGAGAATAAAATAAATGCCCTGTTTGTGCTGCTAATTGATACCACATCAGACAACCGCATTACTGGATCGCCTGACACATCACTGCCATATTATCGAAACGGGAGATGACAGTTACCGATTTAAAAACTCAACCAGTAACAAGGAGAAAAGAAAACATAAAACTCAGAAATGAGTCATAATTTGGCTTGTAAAGGCGGGTCAATAGTCAGTGCAAATAGGGGGTCACTTTTGGGTTCAATTTAACAGGAAAACATCATGAACGTGTTTTTACCTAGAAAGGCACAATAGAACGTGCCGGAACAAAAGCATGGAGAGCGGCCTTAAAACGTGCTGGAATCGATAATTTTCGTTGGCACTACTTACGGCACACTTGGGCTAGTTGTCATGTTCAGAACGGCACACCACTTCATATTTTGCAAGAACTTGCGGGTTGGAGCAGTTATGAAATGGTGCGTAGATATGCACATTTAGCGCCGGAACATTTGGCCGATTTTGCCGATAATGTGGAAACAAAGCGGCACATTTCTGGCACAGTGCTAAATTTGATAAGCAACGAAACCAACCAAAGCGATTGATAATATTGGTGGCGATGGGTGGGATCGAACCACCGACCTCAGGGTTATGAATCCTGCGCTCTAACCGGACTGAGCTACATCGCCTTTAGAAGGGTTTTGAAAAGAGCGGAAATTATAGATACCTGTTGGTTGATTGTCAAACGTTGAAGCGGAAATGAACGACATCGCCGTCCTTTACAACATAGTCCTTGCCTTCCAGTCTCCATTTACCCGCATCTTTAGCGCCCTGCTCGCCTTTATATGCGACGAAATCTTCATAAGACACGACTTCCGCTCGAATAAATCCTTTTTCAAAATCGGTGTGAATCACGCCAGCTGCAGCTGGAGCGGTCGCTCCTACAGGGATGGTCCAGGCTCTCACTTCTTTTACGCCCGCGGTAAAATAAGTGGATAAATTTAACAACTGATAACCGGCCCTTACAACACGATTCAAACCAGGTTCCTCCAAGCCAAGGTCATCCAAAAATTCTTTCTTTTCTTCATCATCCAGCTGCGCGATTTCCGCTTCGATGGCCGCGCAGATCGGCACGACAACTGCTCCCTCCTTTTCAGCCAGCACTCTAACCCGGTCCAGCATCGGATT
>SPJK01062756.1_pt1 | contig 11797 bp, 7 predicted proteins | sample 3741771 | NCBI WGS metagenome assembly SPJK01 (sample SAMN10925997, study PRJNA522277) | cold seep metagenome | isolation source: Elba SIP-enriched marine methane seep metagenome, extraction at timepoint T2 | place: Italy: coast of Elba, Mediterranean Sea | reverse complement strand
TGCAAGCAATTTTTGAGATGAGCCGCCGAGCGTTGAGTGAAGAGCTTAAGGCTGGCAGTTTGTTGGATTCACCAGATAAGGTGCGGGAGTATTTGACCTTAACGTTGATGCCATTAAAGCAAGAGGTCTTTATGGTCTTGTTTTTAGATGCGCAGAATCGTGTCATGACGCATGAGCGCTTATTTGAGGGAACCCTTTCAGAAGCCGCAGTCTATCCGAGGGAAGTTGTTAAAAAAGTCATTGAGCACCATGCGGCCGCCGTGATACTCGCGCATAACCACCCGAGTGGGGTACCAGAGCCGAGCCAGGCAGATATTGCGCTCACTAACACACTAAAAGAAGCACTGGCATTGATTGATGTCCGCATCTTGGATCACTTGATCGTTGCTGGTAATCAAATGTATTCATTTGCTGAGACGGATTTGCTATAGGGCTTATATTGCAAATTTAGAGTGCAGTTGTGTTTAAGACACTGATGGTTTGTGCTGGGCTACCAGGCGCTTGAGTTCAGGAACACAAGAGCCGCATTGGGTTCCGCAGCGACGTTTTTCTTGCAGTGTCGCGAGATCGGCACCTGCTTGGCAGGTTTCGATGACTTCATTTTCTGAGACATCCAGGCAGTTGCAGATGATTTTGCCACGCGTGGGTTTACCTGTAGGCGCTTTGCTGACAGGGGCCAGCGCCCATTGGCGTAACTCTTGATTAAAATCGCCCTCCAACATTACTTGTTTTAGCCAAGGCATTGCTAACGTTTCACCGATAAGACGAAGTCCTGTCAGCTGATTTTTTTCAACTAACAGCCGTTTACTAATGCCGCGCTGATTGTCATCGTATTGCATCATGGCCTGTGTGTCTGTCATGCCAAGTAGCGTGTCTAAGTAAGCGATTACTTCGTCTTTGGGGCTGGATGTATGCGCCACCTCTAATACTAATAGACTGTTGTCACGACCGTATAAGCTACAAGTGGCATACTCAAACTGGGGCAATAACGTACGAATTTGAGATACTAACGATAAGTCAGCACAAGCGCGTAACACAGTCATCTGCCACGGAAGGTTAAGCTTTTCGATATTGATGGCCGTATGCTTTAATTCAGGCTGTTTTGACTTAGGGTCAAACGCAGACGTGGTGAGTGCATTAACACCAAGCCCTTGCATAAACTGGCGCCCCCAGTGCATTGGCATAAAGGTTTCACCGGGTTTGACCGAATCAGAGGCTTGCAGTTTAACGTTTAAAGATCCGCGCTGGTTATACATGCGCACAATGTCACCATCCTTAAGCTGGCGTGCGCTTAAAGCATCGGGGTGAATGGACAGAAAAGGTGTTTCAACATGGTTGTACAATTGTGCAACCGTTCCAGTTCTGCTCATGCCATGCCATTGATCTCTTAAACGACCTGTCAATAAGTGTAGTGGGTATTGATCGCTGACCTGATCAGCAGTGGGTTGGTAGCTGGTGGTATAAAACTGTGCCTTGCCACTAGGGGTGGGAAACACGCCATCACAATAGAGTCTGTCTCTGCCATTAGTATCACCCTCGTTATATGGCCATTGTTGTGGGCCGTCTTGTACCAGCGTTTGATAGCTAAGTCCTGTGATATCTAAATCCCGTCCACGCGTGGTTTCACGGTGTTCGTTAAAAATCGACTCGGTTGTTTTGTAAGGGAATAAGTGCGCAGGCTTATCAAGTTTCTTTGCCAATCGGTTGGCAAAATCGACAACAATTTCCCAATCGTGGCGTGCTTCACCTGGCTTGCTCACGGCAGGAAGTAAGCGGGTAATCCGGCGCTCTGAGTTAGTGACAGTGCCTTCTTTTTCGCCCCAGGTAGAAGCTGGCAGAAACACGTCCGCATATTGGTTACTGTCTGTATTGTTAAACGCATCCTGCAACACCACTAGCTCAGCCTTCTGTAAGCTGGCTAAGACATTATTTAAATCTGGCATAGAGTGCGCAGGGTTGGTACAGGCGATCCAGATGGCTTTGATTTCACCTTTCTCTACGGCCTCAAACATTTCGACAGCCGTTTTACCTGGGTTAGCGGGCACTTCGTCAATATCCCAAAGCGTAGCAACTTCAGCACGGTGTGCTGGATCAGCCAGGTTGCGGTGACCAGATAACAGATTGGCCATACCGCCAACTTCGCGACCACCCATGGCATTAGGTTGGCCCGTCAGTGAAAGTGGACCAGCGCCAGGTTTACCAATCTGGCCCGTTGCCAGGTGCAAATTGATTAGGGCCGCATTCTTATCAGAACCTTGAACCGATTGATTAAGGCCCATGCAATACATCGATAGTGCCGGGCCTTGGGCAAACCATCTGGCTGCCTGGATAATATCTTCAGCTGATATGCCGCAAATATCCGCCACCTTTTGTGGTGAGTACTCACTGACTGTTGATTTTACGGATTCAAAGCCTTCGGTATGGCGCGCAATATAGGCCGGGTCAATCAATGCTTCTTGCAGCATTACGTGCAGCATTGCATTAAATAAAGCCACATCTGTCCCAGGTAAAATAGCCAGGTGTAAATCGGCTAGTTGTGCGGTGTCTGTGTATCGCGGATCGACCACGACAATTTTCATGTCAGGGTTGTTAGTCTTGGCATCTTCAATACGACGGAAAATAATCGGGTGGGCAAATGCGGTGTTGCTACCCGCAATGAATAGACAATTGGTGTCATCAATGTCTTCATAGCAGGCCGGTGGCGCATCCGCGCCTAAGGTCAGCTTATAACCCGTAACCGCAGAGCTCATGCACAAGCGTGAGTTGGTATCAACGTTGTTGGTACCAATCAATCCTTTGGCAAGTTTGTTAAACACGTAATAATCTTCGGTCAGCAGCTGGCCTGAGATATAAAAGCCGACGGCATCAGGCCCATGTGTGCGGATGATTTCAGTAAACTGATCAACAACATGATCCAGCGCATGATCCCACGAGGTAACCTTGCGTGGCGCCGTACGAGAATCACGTATTTCTGGGTATAAGCCACGTGCATCTAATTTGGCCGTTAAATGGAGTGTTGAGCCTTTGGTACACAAGCGACCATAGTTGGCTGGGTGATCAGGGTCACCCTCGACAGAGACAATCTTGTCGTTTTCACTTTTAATGATTACGCCACAGCCAACACCGCAATAACAGCAGGTGCTTTTGGTCGTTTGTTGAGTGGCAATCTGAATGGTTTTTTGCTCAGGTGAGGTTTTTTTGTTGAGTGGTTTTGCACGCATAATTGTTATTGTGTTGCTGTCGCTGGTTGGTATTGCAGGCTTTCTTCGCCAAACATTAAATAATCACGGATGCCAGCAATATTCGTTTGTTCACGTAATAAGTTAAAGTACCAGGCGCCATGACGGGTATCACCATACAAACAGCTGCCAATAATTTTATCTTGTTCGATCACCAGTTTTTGATAAATGCCACTGAGTGGATCTGTTAATGTGATCAATTCACTGTCTTCTGAGCCCATAAAGTCGCCAGCCGAGAATAAATCAATGCCAGTGACTTTGAGCTTAGTTGAGGTCACAGAGCCTGCATAACGTGACTCGGAGCGGCTGTCGGCTAAATGCGCCGCACAAACTTCTGCCATCTCATACAAGGGCGCAACCAGGCCATAATTCAAACCGCGGTGGGTGACACATTCGCCAACCGCATAAATCAAAGGATCAGAGGTTTGCATTGCGTCATTCACAACAATCCCGTGTTCACACGTTAGGCCAGCGGCTTCTGCTAATGCATAATTGGGCCGAATGCCAACAGCAAAAACAACTAAATCAGCAGGCAGTGAAAAGCCTTCTTTAAATTGAATTTCTGAGACGCGACCAGCTTCTGATGAGCTGATGATGGCCTGCGTATTGGTGTTTAGGTGAAATTTCAGCCCTTTGGCTTCTAAGGATTGCTGCAATAGCGTGGCGGCGGTTTTATCAAGTTGTTTTTCTAATAACCAATCGTTGCGATGGATGAGCGTGACGTCCATGCCACGCATTTTTAAGCCATTGGCTGCTTCTAGCCCCAATAGTCCGCCGCCAATCACCACGGCATGTTGATATTCCTGCGTGGCTTTAATCATGTCATTGGTGTCTTGTATATCGCGATAACCAATCACACCAGGTAAATCATTGCCTGGGATAGGCGGCATAAAAGGCTTGGAGCCAGTAGCGATGAGTAGGCGGTCATACTCGGCACGTAGACCATTGTCTGTGCTAACCACTTGTTGTGCACGGTCGATCTGGTTGATATAGGCGCCAGTGTGTAGCGTGATGTTGTGTTGGGTATACCAGTCGCGGGCGTGGATCATGATGTCATCAATGGTTTGCTCATTTGCAAGTACAGGTGACAACATAATACGGTTGTAATTTGGGTAAGGTTCATCGCCAAAGACAGTGATGTCATACAGGTCTGGTGCGCGCTTTATTAATGCTTCGACAGTGCGCATGCCTGCCATGCCATTACCAATGACAACCAGTTTTATTTTTTTCATAGTTTCTATTCTAAAGCCTACTAGTAACACCTGCTATCTGATTAAGCGATGCAAAGCGTGTGATCACTATATAGAAGAGGGCTTATAAAACAACCACTCAGTTTGGAATGATGTTTGATAAACAGACTCCGTGAGTCTAGAAACACCCTTTGCTGGCAACCCAGAAAGGCAACAAAGGGTGTATTCTTTTAAGGTTTAGAACTTATAAATACCAGTCACCCAGACTTTCTCAGTGTCTGGTTTGCCTAAACTGCTATCTTCTTGATTGAATTTTGCATATTCAAACGATCCAATAACATTTTTCTTAAACTTGTAGTAGATACCTAAATCAAATTCAGTACCATACTCGTCATCACCAGAAGCATTTTTATTGTCTGCGTCGATGATATGGTACTGCGCTTTGATTTTTGCACCTTTGAATTTACCAACCGCCGTAAAGAAGGTGTCATCGATGCCTGTTGATGGCGTGCTCAAGAACAAATCAGACCAGCCAGTAAACAAGTGATTAGTACCAAATGTTGTTTGGAATGGTTTTGTTGAGCTTGCGTCAGTACCAGACATCATTTCTTTGTTAATGCGGAACTGCCAGCTACCAATACCTAGACCTGCACTGACTAAGTAGTAATCGTTGTCGATATTACCAGCATCAGCAAAATCATCTTGTTTAGCATATTCAGCTGTGAATAACGCTGAAAGACCATCAGAGACTTTTTCTTTGCCATTCAGGCGAATACCAAAGGTCTTTGTTGACGCGGCAGGCGCTTCTTCTAGTTCTGACCAATAACCATAACCAGTTACGCTAGTGGTTTTGGTGATCTTGTAGTTGGCGTTCAAGATAGTCGCTTTAATGCTGTCTAATCGTGTTGTTACACGTTTGACTTGACCAAAATGCGCTAACGTTACTTTGGTGTCAGGAATCATGGTGTTAACGTACGAAATACCGTTAAATACAGCCCAGTTTTGACGGAAACGCACATCACCAATAAAGCGCCAGTTATCTAGGAACATATTTTGGCGGCCAAGCTTAACTTTGTTGCCTTTGTTAGCCCACTGGATATAGGCTTGATGTAAGTCATAATCTTCAGGGTCAGCCACCACAGAATATTGTCTTCTATCGGTATGGGGGTTGCCTTTTTTAGCATCGTTATAGTCTCTAACGATCGGTGACAAACCATACGCTTGTACGTTTACACTAAAACCACCTAATGGCTTTGTCTCATAGCCAACCAAGCTGCGCAAAGTTAATGCCGCTGCATCTTTCAGGGCATTGTCTTGATCCACGCCTTCATAACGCAGGCGTAGCATGCCTGAGATTTTGCCACCTGTGACAGCGTCTTTAAAATCAGCCGCAGGCTCTAAAGCCATTGACTGCAAAGGCATTGCACAAGCAACCGCCAATGTCGTTAGTTTTGTTTTAAATTGCATGTTATAAAACTCCCTAGTTAAAAATGATTGTTAAAAGTTAAATTAAGCAGCCGCTTTATGGGCGTGGCGTTGATGTAGGAACTTCAACACTTCGCTGCGGATATGGTTGTATTCAGAGTCTTCTGTTAATTCAAGACGGTTACGAGGTCGTTGTAGGTTTACATCTAAAATTTCACCGATGGTGGCTGCTGGGCCATTCGTCATCATCACAATGCGATCAGAAAGCAACACCGCTTCATCAACATCATGTGTCACCATCAAGCCTGTACAGCCTGTATTGGCACAGATTTTCATCAGTTCGTCTTGCAGATTAGCGCGTGTTAGCGCATCCAGAGCACCAAACGGTTCATCCATTAGTAATACTTTTGGTTCCATCGCTAATGCACGTGCAATACCGACACGTTGTTTCATACCACCAGAAATCTCGCGCGGGTACTTGGTGGCTGCATGGCTAAGACCAACCAGTGCCAGCGCATCTTCTGTGCGTTTTTTGAGCTTTTCAGGGCCTTCCTTGGCTTTGAAAACTTGTTCAACGGCTAAATAAACATTCTCAAAACAAGTCATCCAAGGCAATAAAGAATGGTTTTGGAAGACCACCGCACGGTCAGCACCTGGGCCATTGATCTCGCGGCCATCAACGAGCAACACGCCCTCGGTGGCTTCTAGCAAGCCAGCAATCAAGTTCATTACGGTTGACTTACCACAGCCAGAGTGACCAATCACGGAGATAAACTCACCCGTCGCAATGTCTAAGTTAATGTCTTGTAGCGCAACAAATTTGCCACGCTTAGTGTTAAACGCCATGTTGACGCTCTGCATTTGGACATAAATCTCTTTTTTGTCTGACATGGTGTTATTCCTTTTCGTAAGCAAATTTACTTGCGATGAGCAGCAAGAGTTGTTCGAGCAACATGCCGACAATACCAATAATGAAAATCGCAATGATGATGGATTCGATTTTTAAGTTATTCCATTCATCCCAGACCCAGAAGCCAATACCGATACCACCAGTCAACATCTCGGCTGCGACAATCACAAGCCAGGCTGTACCGACAGCGAGCTTTACGCCTGTCAGGATGTTAGGTAGTACTGCAGGGAATAAAATTTTGCGGGCAATATCAAACTCAGAAAGGTTTAGCACGCGTGCGACGTTTAAGTAGTCTTGTGGCACATTGCGCACACCTTCAGCTGTGTTCAAGATCATTGGCCAGATAGAGCAGATGAAAATCACCCAGATCGCTGATGGGTCAGCGGCTTTAAATACGAATAGACCAATAGGCAACCATGCCAGCGGTGAAACAGGGCGTAGCAATGTCACGATCGGTGTGGCGATGCGGCTGACAATCTCCGAACGGCCAATTAAAAAGCCCATTGGGATGCCGACCAGTGCGGCTAGGCCAAAACCAATGCCCACACGTTTGAGAGAATATAAAATATTCCAGCCGATCCCCATGTCGTTAGGGCCTTCGTTATAAAACGGCTCTTCTAACAGTATTACGGCTTCTTCCCAGGTTTGTTGTGGCCCAGGAAAGTTATCTGTAATGGCGGCGACGTATGACCAGATGGCAACTAAAATCGCGATACTGATGATCACCGACAAAATCGTTTTAATGACTTCTGCAGCAATGCCGCTTAAGTCAAGCGAATCTAACAGGCTTGTTGTTTTTGTTTCTGGTTTAGATTCTGTTATTTTGATTGTTTGTGTTGTTTCCATGTTGACTCCTATGGAATGGGTTAGGCATAGGGGGTGCCTAACCCATTGGTTGACGCTGTTTGTTAAACGCTAAGGTTCATTTATGTGTTTTGTTAACTTAACCTTGCGCTTTTGCGAGTGCGTCGAGTGAAACTTTCATGTTGTGCATGTCAAACTTTTTGAGGTACTCAACAGGTTTTGCAGGATCAAATGTCACACCATCGAAGAACTTGTCTGGACCCATTGGAATCGGGCTTGTCGCCTCTTTTAATGTCCAAGGCTCAGCGTTAGTACCTTCTGTTTTGTAGTTGATGGTCGGTGCAGGAGCGCCAACGGCTTTTGCTGCTTCACGATACAAATCAGGTAAGTACACTGCTTCGGCTGTTTTCTTAAGATCAATCGGTTTATCAATTTGACCCCAGCGAACCATTTGTGTCAGGAACCAAACCGCATGTGAGTGCCATGGGAAGTTCGCTGCATAACGATAGAACACGTTAAAGTCAGGCATTTCAACAGGTCCAACTTTCTTGTCATAAGTCCATGTGCCTGTCATTGAATTATCAACCACGGAACGTGGTGCATTCACATAAGATTTCTTAGAGATAATCTTCACAACTTCTTTACGGTTTTCTGGTTTGTCCATCCACTCCGCTGCTTCGATCAATGCTTTTAATGAAGCCATGTGTGTGTTTGGATCTTTGTCAGCCCATTCTTGGTTAACGCCCAAGACTTTTTCAGGGTTGTTGTTCCAGATTTCGTAGTTGGTGATGATGTTTTTACCAATGCCCATTTCAACAGCACGTTGGTTCCACGGTTCACCCACGCAATACCCAACAATATTGTTTGAAGCAAGGTTGGCTACCATTTGTGGTGGTGGAATCACGATAAGACGTACATCTTTGTCTGGGTTAATACCAGCAGACGCCATCCAGTAGCGGATTTCGTAGTTATGAGTAGACACTGGGAACACCATCGCAAAAGTCATTGGCTCTTTGCCCGCCGCTTTGTCTTCATCGATGACTTTTTTCAAGGCTTTGGCTGTGGTTGGGCGTGGTGCCTTCATTGATTCAGGATCAGCCTTCATCATGCGGTCATACAGTTCATTTGAAACAGTAATACCATTACCATTCAAATCCATGGAGAAGGCTGTGACGGTGGCTTTTTTGGTCGCGCCAACGCCTAAAGAAGCAGCGATAGGCATACCAGCCAGCATGTGCGCGCCGTCTAACTCACCCAGTGCGACTTTGTCACGAATGTTTGCCCATGATGACTCTTTAGAAACCGTGGCGTCCAAACCATATTTCTTAAAGAAGCCTTTTTCTTTGGCAATAACGATTGGCGCACAATCGGTCAATGGGATAATGCCGTATTTAACTTTAGTTTTTTCTAAACCTTCAGAACCAGCAGCCCATGCAGCATTACGGATACCTGGCGCAACGCCAGACATCAGTGTAGCCGCTGCAGACATACCTGTGACTTTCATAAAGCCACGTCTGCTCAAATGACTTTCATCATTTGATGTGCTTGTTACCTTTTTTTCATCACTCATGTTGATTTCCTATTTTTGGTGGGCTAATAAAAACGAAAAAAGGCGTCTACACGCAGCAAAAAATAATTCACTGCATATAGACGCCTTTGTCTTTGTTTACATTTAATCGCCATTGATTAAATATAAGTAATTGAGTTGTTACCGCCTTTGGTATGAACTCTTGAAGTTAATAAAAGCAAGAGCTGTGCCAGCTATTAAAGGTGTGAAATATGAGGGGTAAAGTAATGGTTTTAGTGAAAATCAGGTGAAGAATTCACCTGATTGCACAAAACTAACGCGATGTGCGCAGTAATGGAACATTTTAAAATGCGATGGAAAAGCGGCTGAAACTAGAAGATCTCACTGATGGAAATAATCGTTTGCGCTATGTCATAGATTTTTTTGTTTTGTTCCATCGCCGTCGTGCGCAGACGCTTGTAAGCCTCTTCTTCTGTCAGATCAAAACGTGCCATCAATAAGCCTTTGGCTTTTTCAATTGTCTTGCGTTCGCTCAATGCACGTTTTGCGCTCATAAGCTCGTGTTCCATATCGGCAAGGCGTTTGGATTGCTGTTGCAAGACGTCGATTAACGATTTCGGGTGTGCCGTTGCCGGGTTTGACGGCACAAAGCCCAATGCAGCCTCAACGGGTACATTCGGATCAAAAAACCGATCAGATAAAGAAGTCTCTTGTGGTGGGTTGTTGCGCAGCTTTTTAATCAGGCCTTCGACATTACTTAAGTCTGCTTCAGCTTCTTTTATCAACGTCGCCGCATAATCTTTGAGCCGATGGATCAGTTGGCACTGCATTTCCCACATGTCGGTTAAGCGCTGACTGCAATTATCAAACCAACGCTCACTCATATTGTTATCAAGTGGCTCACCTGGTGGTGTGTCTGTGAGTGTTTGTCGTAATGTTTCAAGTGCCTGAGAGGTCTCGGAAACTTTGATTTTTTCCCAGATTTCGGTAAACGCAGGCTCAGCAAACTCACTGAATACTTCAAAAAGCCTATCCTGATTTTCGATTAAATGCACGATACGTTGTTGGTTCTCTTCTGTCAGCGCGCCAGAAGCAAACGCATAAGAGCCCATCGCCCGCTCCTGCCCAGCAAGCTCTTTGCCTTGTACAAGATTAAACAAGCTGACTAAAAAGTTGGAGATACGTACATCAATGACAGTGTCTGCCAAATCAAAAATCAATGCGATTAAACCAGAGACCATGCGGTTATAGGCGTGTATGCACTCGAGTGGTGTCAGGCTGCGCGCGTCAATGTTTTTTCGTAACACCGCTAAGTCTTCCAGACCCAATAATGTCCAGGCTGTTAGCGATAAGATTTTATTTTTTTTTGTGCCAGTCGCCTCAATTTCAGCGGTCATGCATTCTTTAAACCGCGCTTCCAGTATCAGTGATTCAGCGATGATCTCTCGCTTATTTTGTGCGAATCGTTTGCCATTGGATGCGATGTAGAGGCTGCTGGCACCGCGTTCTGCTTGCAGGCTGTGAATTAAATTACTGATGGCTTCAACAAAAATAGTGCTGTTTGCCAGCTGCTTCAGCTCTTCTATTTTGTATTGTTTGGCCGTGAGGATGACACTTTCAGATGAAATATCCATAGCGTTTTGATCAAATAGTTATAGTATGTCTAAGCAATTATCGCGCCAGTATAATGGTTTTTGTATGGCTTGCGCTAATCATATTTTTAGCTATTTTTCGCGGCGACTTTGTTAAAGGCCTGGAGAGTAGGCAGTCGTTTTAAACTCTTTTATACTGGTAAGCTCGCAATCACAATGATTTGAATAATAAAGATGATGTCAAAAACACTACAAAACATACTCTGGGTTTTTGTTTTTTTATTAGGCTTGGCTGCCTTTAGCATGATTAGCTTAAGCCGCGGCGAAACCATCAACGCGATGTGGATGTTGACGGCTGCCGTGTGTATTTATGCCATTGGTTATCGTTTTTATGGTGTCTGGATTGCTACTAAGGTACTCATGACCGATGAAACGCGGGCGACACCAGCCGAACGGTTGAATAATGGCACCGACTTTTTGCCAACTAATCGCTGGATCGTCTTTGGGCATCACTTTGCGGCGATTTCTGGCCCTGGGCCGCTGATTGGTCCAACACTCGCCGCACAGTTTGGTTATCTGCCAGGCACCATCTGGATTTTGATCGGTGCGGTCTTAGGTGGCTGTGTGCAAGACATGACGACCTTATTCTTTTCAACTCGCCGCAATGGTCGCAGCATCGGCCAAATGGCGCGCGATGAAATCGGTCCAATTGGAGGTGTGGCAGCGCTGATTGGGACTTTCTTTATTATGATCATTCTGATTGCGGTGCTGGGTTTAGTGGTGGTCAATGCCATGAAGCACAGCCCATGGGCCACTTCAACCATCGCTGCCACGATACCGATTGCAATTTTTATCGGTATTTATATGCGTTATTTACGCCCTGGCCGTGTGTTAGAAGCCTCGTTAATCGGGGTGAGCCTGCTTTTATTATCAGTAGGTGCTGGCGGGTGGATTGATCAAATTCCTGCATTACGCGCCCTGTTTGATCATCAAGGGCTGGATTTAGCTTATGCCGTGATTGCCTATGGTTTTGCAGCAGCCGTATTACCCGTGTGGATGTTATTAGCGCCGCGTGATTATTTATCGACGTTTATGAAATTAGGCACGGT
>SPJK01005222.1_pt1 | contig 11801 bp, 8 predicted proteins | sample 3741771 | NCBI WGS metagenome assembly SPJK01 (sample SAMN10925997, study PRJNA522277) | cold seep metagenome | isolation source: Elba SIP-enriched marine methane seep metagenome, extraction at timepoint T2 | place: Italy: coast of Elba, Mediterranean Sea | reverse complement strand
GCTTTCGCGATAAAGCCCTCATCCGGCACAAATACGCCGGCTTCGCCCTGGATTGGTTCTACCAGAAATGCTGCAATATGTGCTGGCTCATCATTCAAAGCCGCCTCCAGTGCCTGCAAATCGTTGTAAGGGACCGACACAAATCCTGGTGTATATGGGCCAAAGTTTCCTTTCGCATCTGGGTCGCTGGAAAACGAGATAATGGTCGTCGTGCGGCCGTGGAAATTTTGGCCACAAACGATCACTTTGGCTTTACCATTGGGTATCCCCTTTTTCTCATAGCCCCATTTGCGCGCAATCTTTATCGCCGTTTCAACTCCTTCTGCTCCCGTATTCATTGGCAATACCTTATCGAATTTGAAGTACTCGGTCAGGTATTGTTCATAAGGGCCAAGTTGGTCGTTATAAAATGCTCGTGAGGTCAAGGTCAATTCACGTGCCTGCTCCACTAATGCATTAACAATACGTGGGTGGCAATGTCCTTGATTTACAGCAGAATAGGCCGATAGAAAGTCGAAATACCGTTTCCCGTCGGCATCCCATACATAGACACCTCTTCCCTTCGATAACACTACCGGTAGGGGGTGATAGTTGTGTGCGCCGTAACGATCTTCCAGCGCCATGAACTCCTGCGACAAGCCAGTTTTCGCCTCAGTGATCATATGATTTGATTTTATTGGTTAGCAAGATCAATAAAGGTCTAGAGCTTAGATTAGGCTAATGCTCTAGCTATTCAGTACTTATTCCTCGCTAAGTTAATCCAGTTTCGGGATTTCCTTGCCTTCTCCAGACAAGATTGAAAAGAAGGTGGATGGAACCTATCTTTAAGTCTATCGTGTTTCTTCCTAAAACGGCCATCATGTCTTCTGAATATACCATCCTAGATCAACCGGAAGAAACCCCGGCTTTGGCCATTTATGATTCCATCGGAGGGTGGTTAGTCCTGATCGCGATAGGGCTAGTAATAACGCCATTCACCTTGGGTTATGGTCTATTCGCAGAACTGTTGCCGGTATTTGAAGAAGAAAGTTGGTCCTACCTTACCAGCCCTGATTCCTCTGTCTATCACCCCTTATGGAAGCCCCTGATCCTTTTTGAAGTGATCGGTAACATCATCTTCCTTTTATTCGTGGTGGTAGTTAATATTTATTTCTTCGGCCGTCGTCGGCAATTGCCACTTCTCATTATCATATACTACATTGGCCATCTAGCTTTTATCCTGACAGACAACGCCTTAGCTGCGCAAATCCCGCTGATCGCTGAAATGGACAACAACGATAGTTATCAGGAAATTGGCCGGGCTATCTTGACCGTGGGGATATGGGTACCCTATTTCCTTATCTCCAAACGGGTGAAAGGAACATTCGTCCATTAAGTAGTGAAAAGTGGTGATAAAAAGTAAAGATTAGGGGATCAGTACATAGAAAGTACCTATAAAAAAAGTGAGCCCTGAATTTAAGATAGGCAGGGCTCCTTTAAAAACGCGCTCTCTCTGATGTGAAAAGAAAGTTCTTAGAACACAATTTGGTTCTGCGCTAAAGATACGGATTTCTTGAACAAATTTCCAAAACTTTCTATATCTCTAGATTGCCAGTTGGCATCATTGCCAACTAATATTTTGAGCGTCAGATTGTTACGCTTAGTAAGTGTACAAATTGGCCTCAGCTTGTTAATTCCCTGTAAATCATTTACTTGTACTTAACTAAAAATACTCAGAAGGCTAACATCTAGCTTACAAGTACTTAATGATAGTAGGAGATTTTTGTGGGTATTCAAACCTGTTTAACTCCTAATTATCATGAAGAACATTTTACTCAGTATGTTGCTAAGTAGCACGGCGCTATGCTGTGTGACTGCGCAACAAGCGATTTTTCCCAATGAGATCGTGATTCCTGAAGGTTATGTCCTAGAATCTATTCTCATGCCTCCTTCTCCACTTGATTTACAAGTACTATTCGTTGGAGGTCACGACCTAGTTCAGACTACCTCTACTTACGGTAACCCTGCTGGCCAAACAATTGCTAAGGAATGGCATGATTTCATCGGCTTCACGCCGGATGAAACTGGTGAAAGTATGGGTTGGGTATCCATTAATCACGAGATGATCTACCGCGACGATCATATTGGTGATGGCGGCGGCATGACGGTCTTCCGTGTTGAGCGCGATCCGATTACTGGATTCCTCAATGTATTGGATCAAGAATTATCTGACGGTCGCAAAGGGCAGTTTTTCAACGTTGACTTCGTCAATACTGTCGGCGAAACTGGCATGAATTGCGGTGGTATTTCTTCACTTGTAGATGGTCGCATTTGGACGGCAGAAGAATGGTTCCGCAGCAGCAATGCTTCCGTTAATGGTTCCTCTACTCGACCTGGACCTATCGGTAGTTTGCCACTACTGCCCCCAGACCCCCGGTCTTCTTCAGAGCGTACAGTTGGTCACAACCAAGGGGTACGTGATACGCTGCCGTACCTGGTCTCTTCTGATATCGCCCCATTTGACGGTATCGAACTGGAGAAGTATGAAAACTTCAACTGGATGGTTGAAATTGATCCAAAAGAAGCGGTCGCAGTACGGAAGCAGTACAACTGGGGCCGTCAAGGTTTCGAAGGTGGTACCATTGCTTTGGACAACCAAACGGTTTATCTCGGTGTCGATGCTACTCCGGCCCCTTGGGTTCGTTTCGTAGCTGACACACCAGGTGACTTTACTTCTGGTACGGTTGAAGTATTCAAGCATGATGCCGTAGGCGACAAGTGGATTGAAATCGACAATGGTGACGTAGACAAAATGCTGAACTTCGCTGACGAGGCTTGGGCTGTTGGCGCTACGATGTACAATCGCGTTGAATGGGTAGCTCTAGACCCAATCTCTGGCAAAATCTATTGGACCGAGACAGGCCGCGACAACCCAGGATCTCGTTGGGTTGACGAAGCTGCTGAAGGTGGTGTATATGCTCCTCATCATATAGCTCGTGCTGCCGATCAAATGGTGACTGATCCGGGTGACAGCGAGTACTGGGATTACTATGGCCGCGTGCTATGCTATGATCCTGCTACTGAGGAAAACACAGTAGTGATCGAAGCAGGACCATACTTCGAAGCTAGCCCTGCAGAAGCTGACTACCCCGGCAAGCACTTATCAAATCCTGATGGTCTGGTTGTAATGGAAATTGACGAGCAAAGCTTCCTCGTTATCTGCGAAGACTTAAACGGAACAAGTTTTGGACGGATGCCAGATGGTATCAGCAACCGTACATGCGAAGTTTACCTGCTGAACCTTTCTACTGAAGATCCAACCATCGATGATTTAGTTCGACTAACGGCAGTACCTGCCGGTGCTGAAGTAACAGGTGCTTTCCCGACACCGGATGGCAAATCGTTATTATTGAACTCCCAACACCCAGTTAACACCAATCCGTTCCCGTTCAACCACTCATTGACCTTCGCTATCCACGGGTTTAATGAACTGACGGTAAACAACTTGGGCACTCCTGACATGCCAAACGATGTAGGCTTCAGCATTTATCCAAACCCAACTACTCGTTCTATCCACGTTCGTGAACCAATGGACTTGGCTATCTACAATGTTGCTGGCCAGCGGATTCGCGTACACCGCAACGTGATGGAAGTAGATGTGTCTAACCTTCCTGCTGGTTCTTATTTCGTACAGAATGGCGCAGGAGCCGTTCAGCAATTGATTATTCAGTAGTACTGAAGCAACGCTATCCCTTCTTCAGGACAGATTGATGATAGTTTCGATGGCGCGTCCTTGTTGGCGCGCCATCACCTCTTTACTTCCTCCACAACAAAGGTTCTCAAAGATGAAAAAGGTAGCTTTCTGCGTCCAGGTTCTTATTGCAGGTCTAGTAATTATCTATAGCAGTAGTTTTGGGATTCCCGCCAATGATCCCGCTACCGTTGCACTCGACAGCGTTACACGACAGTATCACCAACAATTGGATCAGTTTGCAGAGCAAATCGTTCAATACCAATACACGGCCACTCAGTATTTCGAAGGTAAAGCTGACGAGTCTTCACTACAAAAGGCCCACCTTTTGACTCGATTAGCCTTTAAGAAGGTGGAATACTTCTTGGAGTACTTCGATCGACTAGCAGTCAAGAAACACCTGAACGGAGCTCCACTTCCGGCCGTAGAGCCTAATGTGCCTGAAGTAGTAGTGATCGAGCCTTCGGGTTTACAAGTCTTGGATGAGCTCATTTTTGCCGGCTCACTTGCTGAGGAAGAAACGGCCATCCTCCAGCAAATCGAGACCTTGCGTCACAAGGCCAGCAAAATTCTGAACTACCAGAGAAATATCACCTTACACCATCGGCATGTGTATGAGGCATCTCGCCAACAACTTTATCGCATTTTCACACTGGGTGTCACAGGTTTTGATACGCCTGGCTCAGTGAATGCCATTCCGGAAGCGAATGCAAGTTTAGGAAGTATAAAGAACCTCTTGCTCCCCTACCAAGCTATGATCGACAAACTGGAGCTAACCGCAGGAACTGACCTCTTCGCACAATTCGATGCAGCCATCACCTACTTAGTTGAAAACCCAGATTTCGAGTCGTTTAATCGGCTTACCTTCTATCAGGAATTCCTACAACCTCTTTCAGCACAAATCCTGGAAGTGCAATTGGCATTAGGTATTGAAACTATCAATGAAGTAGATCCCTTGCCTCAACCGTACCATTACGAGGCAACACAGCTGTTTGCCGACGATTTTTTCAATCCAGACTACTATTTAGGATTCGACCTAAGCGAAAAGGAGGACCTTCGTAAGCAGCTGGGTCAATTGCTATTCTTTGACCCTGTATTATCTAGCAATAACAAAAGGGCTTGTGCATCCTGCCATCAGGCAGACAGAGCATTTACCGACGGGCTGGAAAAGAGCTTAGGTATAGATGAAGGCCACCAATTACTCCGAAATTCCCCTACACTCATCAACAGCTTTATTGGCGAGCGATACTTCTATGACCTTCGCGAACCAACCTTGGAACGGCAGATCAAGCACGTCGTGATGGATGATCAGGAGTTCGCAACTGACTTCCTGACGATTACGGCTAAGCTCCATGAAAGCCCTGAGTATGTAGCCTTATTCCAAGCGGCCTATCCAGAGGTTGGCCTTTCTACCTACAGTATTTCTAATGCACTAGCAGTATATGTGGCCAACCTCCACTCATTCAATAGTCCATTCGATCGATTAATCCGTGGAGAACAGGTGGACCTTCTGGAAGAAGAAGTCGAACACGGGTTTAATCTCTTTATGGGTAAAGCGGCCTGCGGAACATGTCATTTTGCCCCTTCCTTTAGCGGTATCGTGCCGCCATTTTACCAAGAAAGTGAATCGGAAGTTTTAGGCGTTCCTTTTGATACAAGTGGAACCTATCTAGACCCTGATCTTGGTCGCGTCAATAGCGGACGCCCCGTTGATGAAGCCTACTTCTACTACTTTTCCTTTAAAACACCTAGCATTCGCAATGTGGAACTGACAGCACCCTATATGCATAATGGTGTTTACGGCAGTTTAGAGGAGGTGATGAATTTTTATAACGAGGGCGGTGGGGCCGGATTAGGACTAAACCTACCACATCAGACTCTGCCGCCTGAACCTCTTGAATTGAATGAACAAGAGATTGCTGACCTTATCACTTTTATGAAAACGCTTACCGACACAACAGGGATGAATAACCAACCCTCCGCACTTCCGTTGTTCCCAGATCATCCAGAATGGAATAATCGGTCAATTGGTGGAAGTTACTAAGTCAATTATTACAACTAAGTGATGATAAGAATTATAAGTTTTTTTGTGGTGCTTGCTGTCCTGGCATGTAATCAAGGTGTTCCCGATAAGCCTTCTCCAGATGGTAAAGAGATGTCGACCACCGATCTCGTTGCTGCCCATTGCGGAAGGTGTCATGCGGTTCCGCAAGCAACTGACCTAGACAAAAAGACCTGGGAGCACTATGTGTTACCACGCATGGGCTACTTCATGGGGATTTATTCTGATTCTGTTTCTCGCGAAAGCCTCTTAGAACAAGGGGCTACCCGTTTGGTCGAACAAAACATCTTTCCGATTCATCCAATTATTTCTACTCCGGACTGGCAACGGCTTCAGGATTATTACCTGTCCAATGCGCCTTCACGGCTTGAAACAGAGCCGATGGAACTGCAGAAAAATGGGCTTCCTTTTAACGTGCAATTTCCAAACACTTTCCTATCTCCACCTAGTATTAGTCTAATTCAATTTGCCAGCGAAGGAACCTACTTCGCTGGTGACATCAATAAGAAGCAATTATTCTGGTTAGACCAAAATCATAATGCCGTAGGTGCTATCTCGACTACTTCAGCCCCAGTTAGCCTAACTCAACGCTCTGATGCCCTATGGCTCACTACAATGGGCTCCTTTTCTCCTACTGATCTCGCCAGTGGCCAATTGACCCGGCTTCCGCTAATCTCGGGAGAACCTCCTAGCATAGAGATCGATCATTTGCAACGGCCAGTAGATGCCAAATTCTTCGATCTAGATAAGGATGGAACAGAAGAAATCATCATCGCGGAATATGGAAAATGGACTGGCCGCCTAGCTTATTGGGCCAAAGGGGCTACCCAATGGGAAGCTGTTGTGTTACGGGAAAAAGAGGGAGCAATCCGAAGTGAAATTGCTGACCTTAACAGGGATGGTGTGGCAGATATCATCGCGCTATTTGGTCAAGGGGACGAAGGGGTGTGGTTGTTTTTACAGGAAGAAAATGGTCAGTTTTCCGAGCAACCACTCTTGCGCTTCCCCCCTTCGTACGGTTCCAGTTATTTTCAGCTGATCGATTGGGACAGCGATGGTCATATGGATATCCTATACACTAATGGGGATAATGCAGATTATCCTCCTATAATAAAACCATACCACGGTATTCGCCTATTCCGAAACACTGGAAACTTAGGTTTTGAAGAGAAATGGTTTCTGCCGATGCCGGGAGCATATAAAGCTGTTACCGCCGACTTTGACCAAGATGGTGATCTCGATATTGCTGCTATTTCGTTCTTTCCTGACTTTGCCCGCCAAGCAGAGCAGGGGTTTGTGTATTTTGAACAAACCAGCGAAAACAACTTTCAAGCTATCAGTATGCCTCAAGCTACTACTGGCCGATGGATCTCCATGGACGTGGGAGATCTCAATGGTGACAATAAGGAGGATTTAATCCTTGGTTCTCTTGCCTTCGAGGTTATTCCTAACCAGGGAGAACTAGATAACTGGATCAAAAATGGCTTAGGATGGTTAGCACTGATCAACACTAGTAACTAAGCGATCTAGCTGGCGTGTATCTCGTACGACCAGGTAATATTCACTGCCTTTTCCAGCATTTTCGAAACGGAACACAGTTTCTCCATACTCAAGCGGCAAGCTCGCTCTACTTTCGCCTCATTCAGGTCGCCGTGCAGTAGATAATGAACATTGATGTCTGTAAACACAGCGGGCACTCCATCAGCACGCTGGGCAGTAAGCTCTAATTCGATGTGTTCCAAAGGCTGGCGTTGCTTATTCAACAAGGAGATCACATCAATACTACTACAGCTACCTAAGGCAGCTAATACCATTTGCATTGGGCGCATTGCTTGGTTATGGCCACCAATAGCAGGCGAACCATCACTATATACGGTGAGGCCTTCTTCATTGGCAGCCTCCATATGGTAGGCATCATCGATGCGTTTGAGCGTAACTTTCATTGATCGGAATTTTATCTAGAACGTACTACCTTCAAATTAGGTTGACATGGGGACAATAAGTACTCAGCTAAAGGATGCGGAGTCGCCACTGCTATCTTTGCCTTACGCGCTTGTGTATTACTACTGTACAAGGATGGTCATTCGCTTTCATTACAATAGCTTCAAAAAAACAGTGGAATTTATTTCCAAACAATCTCTTATTCATACCTAAAAAACCAGTTATTTTTTGGAAAAAATACATTTGAGCGGAACATAATAATGCAACAAAAAACGACATCGTCAACCTGCCAATATACCAAGCTTTATTCATTTGACAAGTCACGTCTTTGCCTGTACATTTGTAGCCACAATCGTTTCTTCTCGCAAGAAGCGGTTTTATAACGAAGGGTGGAGAGATCGGGCTCTGCGAAACCCTGGCAACCATACACACAATTCGTGTAAACGGTGCCAAATCCCGCCCCTGGCCATATAGGTCAGAGGACATATAAGATCGCAATGCTATGTTTCTCAATTCAATTTCTGTTTATCCTAATCCTGGTTCTGACTCACAGCAGCACATGATGTGTTGTTGTTGCTGTTAATATCTGGCCCGGCACGAGCTGTTGGATACGTGGCCTTTCGCCCAGTGCGACCACTCTCCTATTGCTTTAGTGCTCCGGGCCTGTACTGTTTATGTCAAACCTAAAAACAACCATACCATGTCAGATTTACGATTCGAAACCCTACAACTACATGCCGGACAAGAAGAAGTGGAGGCAACCACTCGCTCAAGAGCTGTTCCGATCTACCAAACAACGAGCTATACGTTCAAAGATTCTGAACACGGCGCCAATCTTTTTGCGCTAAAGGAATTTGGCAACATCTACACCCGCATCATGAACCCCACCAATGATGTGTTTGAAAAACGTATTGCCGCTCTTGAAGGTGGTGTAGCAGCGGTATCTGTAGGTTCCGGGCAAGCTGCTCAGTTCATTGCCTTAACCAACATTCTGCAAGCCGGGGACAATTTCATTAGTTCGGCCAATCTCTATGGCGGATCCTACAACCAATTCAAAGTAGCCTTTAAACGCCTGGGCATCGAGGCTCGTTTCACTGCCGGTGAAAACCCATCCGATTATGAGCGCCTGATCGATGAAAACACCAAAGCAATCTACTTCGAAACGATCAGTAACCCTCGTTTCAATGTCCCCGATTTTGCTGGCATCATTGAAGTAGCCAAACAATACGATATCCCCGTGGTGGTGGACAATACCTTTGGTGCCGGCGGCTATCTATGCCGCCCGATTGAACACGGTGCCAATGTCGTGGTTGAATCTGCGACCAAATGGATCGGCGGCCACGGCACCAGCATTGGCGGTGTGATTGTCGACGGTGGCAACTACAACTGGGGCAATGGCAAGTATCCTCAGTTTTCGGAGCCTGCAGAAGGCTACCACGGCCTCGTGTTCTCCGATGTATTCGGCGAAGGTGGCCCCTTTGGCAACATCGCGTTTGCAATCCGCGCTCGCGTAGAGGGGCTACGCGACTTTGGCCCCGCCCTGAGTCCGTTCAATTCTTTCCTACTCCTCCAGGGCTTAGAAACACTTAGCCTGCGCGTTCAACGTACCGCCGACAATGCCTTGGCGTTGGCACAATGGCTGGAAGCGCACGAATTGGTGGAAGCCGTGAACTACCCAGGTCTTGAAAGCCACCCTAGTCATGGACAAGCAAAACAGTACCTGCGAAATGGTTTTGGTGGTGTCTTAAGCTTTACGCTAAAAGGAGATAAAGCAACAGCTACTGCTTTTGTCGATAATTTGAATCTGGTGAGTCACCTGGCGAATGTTGGCGATGCCAAGACCTTGATCATTCAACCATCTGCTACCACACACCAGCAACTCACCGATGCGGAGCAGGCCGCTGCCGGAGTGCTTCCTAATTTATTGCGCGTTTCTGCTGGCATTGAGCATATCGAGGATATCAAAGCCGACCTGGAGCAAGCTTTTGTAGCCGTAGCTGCGTTGGCCTAAGGGCCTGTTGGGGAACTAAATACTCGTCCAATGCCTCGGGTAGGCCTGGTGGCCTGCCTGAGGCAATCTATTCGCATGGATTCTGTAGCCTTTTGAATTTGCCCTGTTTTGAAGTACTTACATATCCACCACCCATTCCCTCTGGAGTGTGGCAAGCTTTTGCCAGAACTCACTATTGCCTATACTACTCATGGGCAACTCAATGCTGAGCGCAGTAATGTGGTTTGGGTCGCCCATGCCCTGACAGGGAATGCAGATCCGACCGACTGGTGGGATGGCCTGGTGGGGCCAGATCGGGTCATTGATACGGATCGTTATTTCGTGGTTTGTGCCAACATGCTGGGCAGTTGTTATGGAACGACCGGGCCAAATTCATTGCAGGCCGGCACGAGCCGATCGTATCGCGCAGGATTTCCCTTAATCACCATCCGCGATATCGTTCGAGGGCACATGCTCTTGCGCCAACACTTAGGCATCGATCAAATTAAGCTAGGAATCGGAGGCTCTATGGGAGGGCAGCAAATAGTAGAATGGGCCATTATGGAACCCGCACTATTTGAACGGATCTGCCTGATGGCTACAAATGCTCAGCATTCTCCTTGGGGTATTGCTTTCAATGAATCGCAGCGAATGGCATTGCTTGCCGATAGTAGCTTACACACCGATGATCCCGAAGCAGGGAAAAAAGGACTCGAAGCAGCTCGCGCAATCGCTATGCTTTCCTATCGGCACTATCGCACCTACGAGAGTACCCAGGCCGAATTCGAGACGAATAAATTAGCTGATTATCGCGCCAGCAGTTATCAGCGGTATCAAGGGACTAAACTATGGGAGCGCTTCGACCCATTTGCTTATTTATCCCTTAGTCGAACGATGGACAGCCATGACGTTGGTCGAACGCGTGGGGGGATTATCCAGGCCTTGGAACAAATTGCAGCGGAAGCACTCGTTATCGGTATTGATACCGATGTCTTGTTTCCCGTGGAAGAGCAAGCTCGCCTTGCCCGGCATATCCCTCGAGCTCGTTTGGAAATATTGCCCAGTGATTTTGGGCACGATGGGTTTCTTACAGAAGCCGCTGTGATCGGGATATTCTTGCGCCAATTCCTGGATACTGGTATTCCCGAAGGGCTTCCAGTCCAGAGAGATCTACCTCCAAAGGTAGGCGCAGCACGGCCAGCTTTACCTGGAACCGAAAGTTTTTAGCTTTTGAGTCATCTGAATCGATGAACAGGTTGTTGTCATAGATAACACCTTTTCAGTATTCATTCATTCACGCCAAAAACAGAAAAAAAATGTCACTACGTCTTGGTGATACTGCGCCTAATTTTGATGCCCTAACCACCCAGGGACAAATCAACTTTTACGACTGGGCCGACAACCAATGGATTGTCCTGTACTCCCACCCTGCGGACTTCACGCCGGTTTGTACAACCGAATTAGGGCGCACTGCTGCGCTGAAAGAGGAATTTGCTAAGCGCCATGTTAAGCCAATTGCCCTCAGCGTTGACCCGATTGACGATCATCATGCCTGGATCAAGGACATTGAGGAAACGCAATCGGTGGAAATGAATTTTCCGATCATCGCCGATAGCGATCGCTCGGTAGCGGAGGCCTACGATATGATCCATCCGAACCAGACTGAGAAATTCACGGTGCGTTCAGTATTTATTATCGACAATAACAAGAAAGTTCGGACGGTGATCACCTATCCACCGAGTACCGGTCGTAATTTCAATGAGATCCTTCGGGTAATCGATTCATTGCAACTGACCGATAATTATAGTGTCGCCACCCCAGTAGATTGGAAACATGGCGAAGATGTAGTGATCTCTCCTTCCATTGCCGACGAAGACATTCCAGGCAAGTTTCCGAAAGGTCATACCAAAATCAAGCCTTATCTGCGCACCACACCGCAGCCGAATCTTTAGCAGATTAGCAGCATTTCAGCAGGGCAGTCAGCTGTACTGCTTCGCAGCTATCGGAAGGCAGTAGGTCTAAATAGAACCTACTGCCTTCCATGTTTCACCAACTGCCCTACTGCAAACTGCTCAACT
>SPJK01057471.1_pt1 | contig 11812 bp, 7 predicted proteins | sample 3741771 | NCBI WGS metagenome assembly SPJK01 (sample SAMN10925997, study PRJNA522277) | cold seep metagenome | isolation source: Elba SIP-enriched marine methane seep metagenome, extraction at timepoint T2 | place: Italy: coast of Elba, Mediterranean Sea | reverse complement strand
GAAGTTTTCCAGCACCGAGGCCATACGCTCTGGATCAGCATTGGGTCGAAACATGGTCGTCAGTGCCCCATCCGGTCCCATCAGATAAACAAAACCTGAATGGTCCATCAGGTAATCGTCATCCTCTCCGCCGGCCACTTTCGCGAAATAGACGTGAAACGCCTTTGCCGTGGCACCGACGGATTTTGCATCCCCACTCAACCCGATCATGCGCGGATGAAAGGCGGAGGCATAGTCCTGGGCGACGGTAGGTGTATCTCTTTCCGGATCGATGGTTACGAAGACCGGGGTGATCTGATCCGCGAGTGCTGGCTTCATGAGGTCGAGCGCGGCTGCGATGTTCGAAAGCTCCGTCGGGCAGACATCGGGGCAATAGGTGTAGCCGAAATAAAGTAGCGAATAGTTTCCGGCGAGCGTTTGATCTGTGACCGTCTCACCATCGCTGTTCGTTAGTGAGAATGACCCGCCAACCGCCGTCGCCGGCATGAAATTCACAACCGACGCTATGCCGGAAGAACTGGTCGTGTTGGATAATTGATTCCATACGACAAGCGCCGACAACCCAATCGCCGCCAAAGCAGCGATAAGTGCGGTCAGGACCGGAAGCGAAGGTCGGCGCATAACATCTCCTATTAGCATAAAACCTCCCGCATGGAGGCTCAGCTAAGTCGATTTTCAACACGATAATGGTTGTGCTGTCTCCCGCCCCAAAACAAGAGCGCAAAACGCCGCAGTGCTTAGGACGGGAGACGGGTGAGGGCTCTGGTTGGGGGCTCGGATCGTGTAAACGTTGGATGATCCCCGGATTGCCCCGTGCCTGCCCCAATCTGGCCTTGTTTGCCAGCGACACCGTCATTCACTAGATTTGAAGCGGACCATTGGTCTGCCAGGAAAGGGGGAGCCCAATGGCACAATCGATTGCACTTGTTGATGATGACAGAAATATCCTGACTTCCGTCTCCATTGCCCTGGAAGCGGAAGGCTTTTCCGTTACCACCTATACCGATGGAGAGACCGCACTGCGTGGTCTAACGACCCGGCCGGTCGACCTTGCGGTACTGGATATCAAAATGCCGCGGATGGATGGAATGGAGCTGCTGCAGAAGCTGCGCCAGTCGAGCGAGCTGCCTGTTATCTTTCTGACCTCCAAGGATGATGAGGTTGATGAGTTGATGGGGCTGCGCATGGGCGCGGATGACTATATCAAAAAGCCCTTCTCTCAACGCCTGTTACTGGAGCGGGTTCGCGCCTTGTTGCGCCGGGCGGAGCTGGAACATCAGGCGGCCACCGGACAGCGCGGCGGCGGGCCGATCAGCAGAGGGCAGCTTATCCTCGACCCGGACCGTCATCTCTGCACCTGGGATGGGAAGCATGTCCAATTGACGGTCACCGAGTTCCTGCTTCTGAAAGCGTTGGCGCAGCGTCCCGGTATGGTAAAGAACCGGGATCAGTTGATGGATGCGGCCTATGGCGACAATATCTATGTGGATGATCGCACCATCGACAGTCATATCAAACGGATCCGGAAAAAGTTCCGCGCGGTCGATAAAAGTTTCGATGAAATCGAAACACTCTACGGCGTGGGATACAGATATTCTGAAGCTGCATAATATTCACCTGATCAGGTGGGCACGCGGGTCGTGTCAGGGGGGCGTTCGGCCGTATGGCTGACAAACAAGGCATCGAGTTAAAGGCAGAGAGCCGGAGTGTCATAAGTGGACGCTCCGGTTTTCGTCGTCGTCGACGCTTTACCCGTCTGTCGCCGCTGACGCGCCGTATTATCGCTGTGAATGTTGCCGTGATCCTGGTGCCGGTTCTCGGTCTTCTGGTGCTCGGGCCCTATCGTGATCGGTTGATAGAGCAGGAAATGGAAGCGCTGCGCACCCAAGGGGAAGTCTTCTCCGGCGCGGTGGGAGAAAGCGCGATCACAATCCTGGCCAATGGTCAGGAAGTCCTCAACTTAAGACCGGCGCGGGCCATCGTGCGGCGTCTGGCGGCGGCGGGCAATGTGCGCGCCCGCCTGTTCCTGCTGGATGGCCGGCTGGCGGCGGATAGCCAGCGCCTCACGTCTTCCGGCGGTGGGATTGTCGAAGAAGACCTGCCCGAACCGGCATCAGACTTTGATGTTTCCACACCCTTGGACAGTATCGTGACGGATCTGGGGGCGGTTCTCGATGGTCGGGATTACGAGACCTATGTCGACCGGGTCGGGGCGACGACGGATGACTTTCCCGAAGCCGCCCGCGCGATGGGGGGAGAGATCGTCGGGCGCGTTCGGGAGCGTCCGGGCGGTGGCCTCGTTCTCAGTGTCGCCGTTCCGGTGCAGCGCTACTATCAGGTCTTCGGAAGTTTGATGCTGTCCAAGCCCGGCGACCGAATTGAGGCTGCGATGCAGGAGGTCCACCTGACGATCTTGTCGGTGTTCCTGGGAGCCCTGGTCTTCACGGTTTTGATCTCGCTATATCTCGCCGGAAAGATTGCTCGGCCCCTTCACCGCCTTTCTGACGCGGCCGAGCGGGTGCGTATCGAAGTGGGGCGGGAGGAGGTCGAGATCCCTGATTTCAGCGCGCGGGATGATGAGATCGGGGACCTGTCCGTCGCGTTGCGGGATATGACGACGGCGCTTCAGTCCAGGCTGATGGCAATTGAAGGTTTCGCGGCGGATGTCGCCCATGAAATCAAGAATCCGCTGACCTCACTCCGCAGTGCTGTTGAAACGGCGCAACGGATCGACAACCCAACCCAGCAGCAAGCCTTGTTAAAGATTGTGCAGGAGGATGTGGACCGTCTCGACCGTCTGATTACCGATATTTCAGAAGCCTCCCGTGTTGATGCCGAGCTTTCCAGAATTGAATCGGAGGAGATTGATCTCGTGCCGATGCTGGAGACGCTGGCACGGTGGCAGCAAGAGGCCTTGGAGCGACAGAAGTCCGACCCGCAAGCGGAAGGTGAGGACGATCCGGGCGCAAGGGCAAAACTGGGAGGGGGTAATCCGGCAGGGGCAAAGCCGGCAGCGGATACCCCATGTTTCGAACTGACCCTGGAAACCGAAGGGCCCTTTATCATTCGCGGCACCGAAAGCCGGCTTGCCCAAGTGTTTCGGAATCTCTTGGGGAATGCGGCCAGTTTCTCGCCGCCCGGCGGCCGCGTGGAATTGGTTCTGATGCGCGATGGGTCGGCGATCCGGATCACCTGCGAAGACGACGGCCCCGGCATCCCCGAGGCCAAACTGGCCAGCGTCTTCGAACGCTTCTATTCCGAACGCCCTGAGCATGAGCAATTCGGCAAACACTCCGGTCTCGGCTTGTCGATTTCAAAACAGATCGTCGAAGCCCATGGCGGAAAAATCTCAGCCGAAAACCGCAAAGACGACCGAGGCCGCATCCTCGGCGCCCGCTTCGTCGTCATCCTCCCGACGGCTTAAAGCCATCGTGCCGATGAAGTTCTATTTGAATCGAATTGATTTCTACGATTGTTGAGGGTGCAATGAAGCTTCGACCTTAGATGAAGTGATTTTTTGAACCGGATGGCCCCACCCTTGGATAACACTGCATCCAAAATAAGGATCGCGACGAAAGTTCTGATCTTTATTGCTGTGCTCGTTCTATCGGCGACAAACCTTCATGCATCGAAATACGACGAATTCGAAGCGCGTGTGAAGCAAGCGTTTCTTGATTCGAATGATCAATTCGTCATGGCTCAGACGGACCTTACAAGCTATGTGCTCAGTCCGTTTTTGCGGAACCTCCCCATCTTCGTTTTGTCTGACGAAAACTCGGATTACTACGATTTTGAAAGTGCTGTGTATCTGCTTCGAAGTGAAGCGGAGCGCGGGAATCCTATCGCACAGCGCGACTTGGCCGAGATTCTGCTGTTCCGGCACTTGGGAGGTGAAGATCTATATGATCCTGTGGAAGGGCTTAGGATTCTTAAGAAGGCAAGAGATCAGGGATATGTGCCGGCCGAGACGCTCTATGTGAATTGCTGCCTCGTTAACGGATGCCTCAACATAGAAGACGCGATTGAAACGTTATCTGGTTTTTCAGGTGACCCTGATTTCTGGTGGGCCGCTTGGATGGTGGTTAAGTTGAAGGCGATCACCCTTTCTGATGTTTCTAGCTCCTACGCGTATGAAGAAGCACTTCGCGGGCTCATTGGGCAGGCTGAGGAAATTGCAAAAGATGCTGATGAGGATACTTTCGGCCTGTTGGCATATTTGTGGTGGCTGGAATTCAAGAGAAGCCCGACCGCTGAAGAAAGAACAATCGCCGCCAATCAATTTCTTAAATGGCTGCATCTTGGGCGGTCAGCCTTTGAATCGTTGCTGCAAATCAAGGCGTATCGGGTCGAAATTCTGAAGGGGGCGACCTTAGAGAAAATGATTGAAGAGGCTGCTGCCGTTCAGACGGAAGATGCGTCTGTTTCGGCTGCCTTTTTTCTCAAAATCCAGGTCAACAAAGATTTAGAGTATGTTCAATGGTGTAGAGACAACGTCGCCGCCGATGATCAAGAGCTCTATTTGGATTGCCTCGCCAAATCTGGCGACGATCATTTCAAAATCTGTTTTGGGAATTTTTATGACCGGTTCTTTGGTTCTCAAACCCAGTACTTAAAGAGCCGACGGTATAACGACTGCCGTGTGAAGGCCATGAGCGATAGAGTCTGGCAGTCAAGAACTGAGCTACTTAAGACCATAGCGTTTGCTGCCCTATGCGGCCTTATTGGCTTAATCTTGATGCGATTCTTATGGCTCAGATTCTTAAAGACATTTACCTCAGTTCGCTGAAGGCGCTTATCATTTTTCGTAGCGAGGGAGCCGATCAGAAAAGATCCTCTGGTGTCGTAGCTGTGAGATTTCCGCTCCGCTTTCTGTCTAAAACATCGTCTCCAGGATCATGTCGGGCGGGTTGTGGCCGTCGACGAAGCTTTTGATGTTGACGATGACTTTCTCTCCCATCGCGACGCGGCCTTCGATGGTGGCGGAGCCCATATGGGGGAGCAGGGTTACATTCTTCAGGCGGACGAGCTTCGGGTTAACCTGCGGCTCATTCTCGAAGACATCCAGCCCTGCGCCGGCGATTTCCCCGGCGGAGAGTGCTTTGGTGAGCGCGGATTCGTCGATGACCTCGCCCCGACTGGTGTTAACCACATAGGCATGGCTTTTCATCAAGGTCAGCCGGCGGGCGTTGAGCAAGTGATAGGTTGCCGGTGTATGGGGGCAGTTGATCGAGATGATGTCCATATGGGCGATCATCTGATCGAGTGAGCTCCAATATGTCGCTTCCAGGGATTCCTCGACCGGGTCCGGTACGCGGTTCCGATTGTGATAATGGATCGACAGGCCAAAGCCCTTGGCACGCTTTGCGACGGCCTGACCGATGCGGCCCATGCCGACGATCCCCAGACGCTTGCCCCAGATGCGGTGGCCCAGCATCGATGTCGGCGCCCAGCCCGTCCACTCGCCGGACCGGACCAGTTTTTCCCCTTCCGCCAGACGACGTGGCACCGCCAGGATCAGCGCCATGGTCATATCGGCCGTATCCTCGGTCAAGACATCCGGTGTGTTGGACACCAGAATGCCCTTCTTCTTTGCGACCGGGAAATCAATATGGTCGACGCCGGTACCGAAAGACGCGATCAGCTTCAGCTTGTCGCCTGCCGCGTCCAGGATGTCCCGATCAATCTTATCCGTGACTGTAGGGACCAGGATCTCAGCATCCTTGACCGCTTCCATAAGGTCTTCCTTCGACATCGCCTTGTCTTCAAGGTTCAGTCGGCAGTCGAATAACTCCATCATCCGGGTCTCAACGATATCCGGAAGCTTGCGTGTAACGACGACGAGGGGCTTGCGATAGCTCATGATTTTCCCGTTAACTTGACCTGTGTCCGGGCTGGCGTGGCGGACTGTCAGCTTGACCAGACCCGCGATGCAGCCTTTAAAGACCTTTTGCCGTTCCGTCTTATAATCATCCTTGTCGATGGGGACCAGTGCGAACCGCCCATGTTGGGAAAGATCACGATAGGAAAATCCCGTACGCGGAAGTTCACGCAAGGTATCGTGATGCTCTGTGCCGTGCTTTGTGCGGCCGTGTTCGCGGCGGGCCTGCCGGTTCTGTCGGGCGATGCCCATGCCCAGCAACAGACCAACCTGCCGATTCCGCGCATGGTGTCACTCAAGGCGGATGAAGCGAATATACGGACCGGGCCCGGTGTGCGCTATCCGGTGAAATGGGTCTATCGTCGCCAGGACCTGCCGCTTGAAGTGATCGCAGAATATGATGCCTGGCGGAAGGTCCGTGACTGGGAAGGGGCTGAAGGCTGGGTTCATCGCGCGATGTTGAGTTCTCGCCGAACCGTTGTTGTGACGCGTCAGGAAACGACCCTGCGCCGCTTGTCTGCAGATACCGCGCCTGCCGTGGCGCGGCTCTCAAGCGGGGTTGTCGTGCGGGTTGAAGGCTGCGGTGAAGCCTGGTGCCTTGCAAAGGTGCGTGGCTATGAAGGCTATATCAAGCGCGCCGATGTTTGGGGTATCTACCCCGGAGAAAAGCTTGAGTAGAGCCCACGCGGGCGTATGATCGCGCATTCGTCGCGCGATTCGAATCCTGGCAAAATAGAATACACTCATCGCCGGCAGGAGAGGTTCGATGGCGTTTCCGCATGGCTTTCTGGATGAAATCAGGGCACGGGTTTCCCTGATGGGGCTGGTGTCCCGGCGCGTCCAGTTGAAGCAGCGCGGACGCGGCGACTGGTGGGGCGTTTCCCCATTTACCAATGAAAAAACCCCCTCCTTCCACGTTGTTGAGGATAAGGGCTTCTTCCATTGCTTCGCGACGGGCGAGCATGGTGATCACTTCACCTGGCTGATGAAGACGGAGGGGTTGAGCTTCCCGGAGGCGGTTGAGCATCTGGCGGGCGAAGCAGGGTTGGAAGTCCCGCAGGCAACACCGCAGGAACGCGAACGCGAGGAACGTCGCAAAACCCTGGTTGATGTCACGGAAGCTGCTGCAGCCTGGTTCTCGAAACAGCTCTATGGCTCCGTGGGGCGTCCCGCGCTTGAGTACCTGACAAATGAGCGGGAACTGAAACAGGGAACAATCGAGGCCTTTCAACTGGGCTACGCGCCTGATGACCGCAATGCGCTGGCAGATGCGTTGAAAGCGGAAGGGATCGATATGCCGGCCCTGATCGAAGCCGGTCTCTATCGCCAGCCCGATGATGGCAGGCCACCCTATCCGCTGTTTCGCGACCGGGTGATGTTTCCGATCTCCGATAAGAAAGGCCGTGCCATTGCCTTTGGCGGCCGCTTCATGGGCGATGCCAAGGCCGTCGGTGTCGGGAAATACATTAACTCGCCGGAAACGCCGCTCTTCGACAAAAGCCGAACGCTCTATAATCTGAAAAATGCGACCGACAGTGTGCGCCATGGCGATGACTCGTTGATCGTCGTCGAAGGCTATATGGATGTTATCGCCTTGTGGGAATATGGCTATATCGCAGCCGTTGCACCGCTGGGAACCGCGATAACCGAGACCCAGATCGGTATTCTTTGGCGCGTCGCGGATGAACCGGTGCTGTGCTTTGATGGCGATGTTGCCGGACAACGGGCGGCTATTCGCGCGGCCCGCCGGGCTTTGCCGGATCTGTCGCCGGGAAAGAGCCTGCGTCTCGCTTTCCTGGAAGATGGGGACCCGGATAGTGTCGTCAGGTCTCAGGGGGCTGGCGCATTCCGGCGCGTGATTGGCGATGCGCAACCACTCTCTGCCTTCCTGTTTGAAACCGAGACCGATGACGCGAGCCTTGCAACGCCGGAACGTCGTGCTCAGGCACGGGCCGATCTGATGGCTTTGGCAGATACGATTCGCGACGATGGCGTAAAGCGCGAATATGGCCGGGATTTCTCCGACCGTTTTTGGAACCTGCAACGGACAGAGCGGGACAAGCGTTTCAAATCCGCCAGACGGCAGGCCCGTCGGGAAGTCGGCGCCTGGGATCGCGTCAGTGCGCCTCATGCGAATGCTGTGCTGGGCCGGGCGTCGCACGAAGCGGCGGTGAAGCGTCTGCCACGACGCCAGCAACAGATCGTGCTCGCCGCATTGTGCAATCATTCGGCCCTGATTGAGCAATTTGATGAGGCCTTGGACGGAGTCGTTTTTGACGCCGACCTTGACAAAATTCGACGCGGGCTCCAGAAACTGGCGGCGTCAGGGGAAAGCCTTGACGTGGAGCGCATTCGAACCCACTTCCTTAGAAGCGGGGAAGAGGCGCTTTTACGTATTGTGATGGATGATCCTCAAGTCTTTCTGTTCGCGCGGCAAGCCCATGCGAGCGCCTCGGATTTGGACGCGGAGAAACTTCTTGAGCATGTCTTGCTGTTGCGACGGCAGGAACGGCTTGAAGAGGAAATGCGTGATGGCTCCCGGCGGGGGCGTGACGCAGTCCAGGCGGGGGAGCTGGGGGAACGAACGCAAAAGCGACTTGTCAGCCTTCACGGCTCACTCACGGAAGGTGAGGAGAGACTGGCGGTTGGTTTGTCGTTAGATGATGACGATGTGTTGTAAATTTGCATGCTGTATTACGGCGCGCATGGCGCGGGCCAAATATCGAGGACGGGACCTTAATGGCGGCTAAGGCGGAAAAAACCGAAACGACGGAAACCAAGGAAGAAGCGAGCGACAGCCCGCTGCTTGATGAATCGAAATCCTCGATCAAGAAGTTCCTGGCAAAGGCTAAGGAGCGTGGCTTCATCACAATTGATGAGCTGAACCAAGCGCTTCCTCAGGATCAGGTTTCCTCGGAACAGATCGAAGATGTGATGACATTGCTCAGTGAGATGGGCATCAATGTCGTTGAGAATGAAGAGGAGCCCGCGGAAGCGGAACCCGCCGAAGAAGGCGAGGCGCAGGAGACAAGCGGAGCTGCTGCCGGCAACATCAATGATGAAGATGTTGGCCGTACGGATGATCCGGTCCGCATGTATCTGCGGGAGATGGGCTCCGTCGAACTGCTGTCCCGTGAGGGCGAGATTGCGATTGCCAAGCGGATTGAAGCCGGTCGGGAAAAGATGATCGGCGCGCTCTGCGACAGTCCCTTGACCATGAAAGCGATCACCGACTGGCATGATATGCTGGTCGAGGGTCGCGTGCTGCTGCGCGACGTCATCGATCTTGATGCCACCATGAGTTCCGGCCCTGATGCCGAAGACATGGAGAACATCGAAAAGGGCGATGAGGAAGAGGGCGAGGTCGATATGGGCCCCGCCGGCGCCGCTGAGGAAGGCGAGGGCGAGAAAGAGAAAGAGCCTGAAGCAGAAGAGCCTGAAGCAGAAGAGGCGGCGGCAAAGCCTGAGCCCGCCAAAGCCGCAGCCAATGACGGCGCCCCGGCAGCTGAAGGCGAGGAGGCCTCATCAGAGGCTAGCGATGGCGATGAAGATGACCCGGACGAGAACAACATGTCTCTCGCCGCGATGGAGCAGGCCCTAAAGCCGACCATCCTGGAAAACTTCGAAGCCATTGGTACGACCTATACAAAGCTGCAACGGGCCCAGGATAAGCGGGTCTCGGCCATGCAGCGCGGGGAAGAGATTTCCCGGTCGACGGAGCGGACTTTCGAGAAGCATCGCAAGGAACTCGTCCAGCTTATGAAGGACGTGCGCCTGAACAACATGCGGATCGAACAGCTGGTGGAAGAGCTTTACTCGACCAACAAACAGCTGATCGGGCTTGAAGGAAAGCTGCTGCGTCTGGCCCTTGAGGTGAAGATCGATCGCGAAGACTTCCTGAAGCAGTATTATGGCCGGGAGCTTGATCCGAACTGGCTCGAAGAGATGGCGGATAAGTCCAATGCCTGGGCTAAATTCGCTGCCAAGAGTGCCCGCAAGGTTGAAGATCTACGCGCTGGGGTTTCCGATGTTGCGGATCAGGTCGGTATGCCGATCACCGAATTCCGCCGTATCTGCCAGACTGTCCAGCAAGGCGAACGCGAAGCTGGTCGGGCGAAAAAGGAAATGGTCGAAGCGAACCTTCGCCTCGTGATTTCCATTGCGAAGAAATACACCAACCGTGGCCTGCAGTTCCTGGATCTGATTCAGGAAGGGAATATCGGCCTTATGAAGGCGGTTGATAAGTTCGAATACCGTCGCGGGTACAAGTTCTCGACCTATGCAACCTGGTGGATTCGTCAGGCGATCACCCGGTCCATTGCGGATCAGGCGCGCACGATCCGAATTCCGGTGCATATGATCGAGACGATTAACAAACTGGTTCGTACCTCGCGTCAGATGCTGCATGAAATCGGTCGGGAACCGACACCGGAAGAGTTGGCTGAAAAGCTGGTGATGCCGCTGGAAAAAGTGCGCAAGGTTCTCAAAATCGCGAAGGAGCCGATCTCCCTTGAAACCCCGATTGGGGACGAGGAAGACAGCCACCTCGGCGATTTCATCGAGGACAAGAATGCACTTCTTCCCTCCGACGCGGCCATCCATTCGAACCTGCGGGAGACGACGACCCGGGTGCTGGCGTCTTTGACACCGCGCGAGGAGCGGGTGCTGCGCATGCGTTTCGGGATCGGTATGAACACCGATCACACCTTGGAAGAAGTCGGCCAGCAGTTCTCTGTTACGCGCGAACGGATTCGTCAGATTGAAGCAAAGGCGCTTCGCAAGCTCAAGCATCCGAGCCGCAGCCGCAAGCTTCGCAGCTTCCTCGACTACTGAGGCTAGGTAGATGGCTCTGTCCAAGCAGGAGGAGACTCCGCCTGGGCCGGAGCCCGTCTGCGGGGCGTTTAACCGCACCGGCGGGTTTGTGTATCGCCCTTGGTATGACAAGGCGGTCCTGCCCTTTGTCGCGCGGCTTCTCTTTCCCTTGTCACGTGCCTGGGCTGCAGCAAATGCGGTCCCGGTCGATGCGGCGGATCCGGTCTCGGCGTTCCTGAACGCAGTCCCCGATTGGCGGGGCAATAGACGCTTCATTGCCAAGGCCGTTAATGCGACCATGGCAAGTGCGGCGCGGTATCGGAAGGCTGAAGCACGCTGGCAGAGCTTGGCCTTTGCTGAAGATGGGCCGGCCAGTGACGAGACGCAAAAAGCCTATAGGGATCTGCGCATCGTCATGACCCGATGGATGGGGTGCCGGTGGAAATTCCTGCCCGCCTATCTTCGGACTCGCTTCCCGGCTGTTCACGCCGATGTTGCACCACCTGATGAAGCTATTAATGCACAATTATCGTATTTAGATACTCTGGTGTCGCCGCCAGCGATAGAGCCGGCGGTTACGTCCTGGCATAGGTTCGGAAAGCTGGCCCGTCATCGCTGGATTGCTGTTGACAGTCCGACGCCATTCGATGGGCAGGATCGATTCTGGGCGCAATATCTGGAACCCTTGGAAGGGCCAATTCGCGGCACGATCATCCTTGCGCATGGGATCGCGATGGAAGAGGAGTTCTGGCTCGGCGTGTCGCCCGTCTCTCGCCGACTGTTGAAGGATGGGTTTGCGTTGGTCTTGCCTGATGGACCAGCCCATGCTCGTCGGATGGTCTCCGGTTACTATGGGGGGGAGCCGGCTATGATCGGTGGTCCCGTGACATTCACCCATTACCTCAATGCGCATGCGCGGGAGCTCGGCTCCCTCATCGCCTGGACACGGCGGGAAGGGACGGCGCCGGGACCGTTGCTTTTGGCTGGCGTGTCGCTTGGTGCGCTGACAGTTCAAACGCTTTTGTCGAAAGGTGCTGGTTGGGAAGATCCTGCCATGCTCCCCGACGCCGCCCTGCTGATTACCGCTTGCGACCATTTTGCCAGCATTCTGGAAGAAGGCCG
>SPJK01084300.1_pt1 | contig 11820 bp, 12 predicted proteins | sample 3741771 | NCBI WGS metagenome assembly SPJK01 (sample SAMN10925997, study PRJNA522277) | cold seep metagenome | isolation source: Elba SIP-enriched marine methane seep metagenome, extraction at timepoint T2 | place: Italy: coast of Elba, Mediterranean Sea | reverse complement strand
CGTCCAGATCAGCCTTGGTGAGATCGCCATGAACCAGATTGTGAAAGCCGTAGACAATCAGCGGTTCACCAGCGGGTGCGTCGGCATCGATTTCCGCCAGGCGTGTGAAGAAAGCCTCTCGCGTTGGCAGGCCGCGCACCATTCCGTCGGGTGTCGCCATCGGCCAGGGCGGCGTCAGCGGGGTTGCATATTGCAGCGAGGACAGCGCCATATGAACATGCGGATCGATCAGACCCGGTATGATTGTCTTGTCGAGAAAAGCCTCATCCACCGCAGCCCCGGAAAATTGCGCCTCCAGTGCGTCGCGCGTGCCTACCGCGACGATGCGGTTGCCTTCGACAGCAACGGCGCCCGCGACTTCATCCGACACCATGGTGATCACGGCGTCGGCTGGATAAATCACCACGCCTTCTCCCATATTGGTTCCCGACGCCTCTTCCGTCGGCGCCGCACACGCGGTCGACAGTGCGAGCACGACCATCCCCAGCGCTGATGTTTTCATGTTCAGATCCTCCGGCCGCCAACCTGACGCAATTGTTACAAATTGCAATGCACGTTGCCCTCTGGACAAAGACCGGCCTGATCGATCATCTGGCGGCAAAACCACCAAAGGGCTGAACATCATGAAACAGAAGCTTGGATTGACACTCGGATTGGTCATGCTGGCGAGCGCCTGCCAGCAAGCCACCGAAACACCTCCGACGAGCGAACCGATTGAAGCGGGGCAAACCACAGTCGCGCTGTCCCCAAATGCAGACAATATCGAAGCCGACATGCGTTTCCTCGCGAGCGATGAGCTGGAAGGTCGCGAAGCGGGCACGCCCGGCTATGACGCGGCCGCGGAATATGTGGCGGGGCGCATGGCCGATCTCGGTGTCGCACCGGCGGGTACGGATGGCAGCTATTTCCAGACCGTCCCGCTGCGTCGCAGCTATCGCGTCGCAGACGAACTGGCCCTCAATATCGCCAATACAGAATCCGGCGATGCGCTCAGCCTGGAAGAGAATGTCGACTATGTCATGTACGGCTCGACGCGGGCGGACAGCGCGACTGTAAGTGCGGAGGCAGTGTTTGTCGGGTTTGGCATCGTCGCGCCTGATCTTGGCCGCGACGATTATGAGGGTCTGGATGTCGATGGAAAGATTGTCGTCATGTTCAGTGGCACACCGAAAGGCATCCAGACCGAAGAGCGGGCCTATTATGGGTCCCAAAAATCGGCAGAAGCCTCCAAACGCGGCGCGATAGGCATCGTGTCGCTCGAAACACCGACACGCGAGACCGTCTATTCTTTCGCTCGTCTGGTTGGCGAAGGGCGTCTGGAATCTGCCAGCATGAGCTGGCTCCGACCAGATGGTTCGGCATTTTCACGTGCGCCAGGCGTTCGCGCGAGCGGCTATCTCTCCATGGCCGGCGGTCGCAAGCTCCTGGAAGGCGCCGGTCAGGATTTTGATGCGATCATGACGGCAGCTGAGGCAGAAGGCGGCGCGGTCGCCGGATTTGATCTGCCCTACCAGTTTAGCATGACCCAAAACTCCGCGCTCGACACGGTTGAGTCCGATAATGTCATCGGCCTGATCGAGGGCAGCGACCCGGACCTCAAAGACGAGATCATCGTGCTGACTGCGCACTTGGATCATATTGGCGTGTCGAAATCCTTCGAAGACGACAAGATCAATAATGGCGCGCTCGACAATGCGGCTGGCGTGTCCACCTTGCTCGAAGTTGCCCGCATGATGATGGAGGGTGAGCGCCCGCGGCGGTCAGTCATGCTCCTGATTGTGACGGCGGAAGAGAAAGGCCTGCTCGGGGCGCAATACTTTGCGCAGAACCCAACTGTCGATCCGGCGCGCCTGGTCGGCAATGTCAATCTCGACATGCCGGTTCTGACCTATGAGTTCGAGGACGTCGTGGCGTTTGGCTCAGATCGCTCCACGATCGCCGCTGCTGTCAGCTCCGCCGCCAGCGAGATGGGTATGCAGCTTAGCCCTGATCCATTTCCGGACCAGGGCCTGTTCACGCGGTCGGACCATTTCCGCCTGGTCGAGATCGGCGTGCCCTCCATCTTCCTCGCCACCGGCACCGAGAATGGCGGCGACGCGGCCTGGGCGGAGCACTTCGCCACCAATTATCATCGCCCGTCTGATGATATGGACAACTCGATCAGTTTCGCCGCCGCAGCGAATTTTGCCGAGATCAATGCCCGCATCGCACTGACCCTCGCCAATGCCGACGAACGACCACTCTGGGTGAAAGATGATTTCTTCGCGCGCCAATTCAACGGCCCGCAGCAAGCTGAATAGGCCGCGCCGTTCGACATAGAAAAAGGCCCGCCGGATCATTCCAGCGGGCCTTTTTTATAATCGTGCGATGTCGGCTTAGCCTGGGATCGCGTCAGCCGTGTCGATCGCAACGCCTGGGCCCATGGTGGAGCTCAGAGCGATCTTCTTCATATAGGTGCCTTTGGCGCCTGATGGCTTGGCTTTCAGCAACGCTTCGATGAAGGCGCGTACGTTCTTCTCGATCGCATCTTCAGTGAAAGAAGCCTTGCCGATGCCAGCGTGGATGATGCCGAACTTCTCAACCCGGAACTCAACCGAACCGCCTTTGGCGTCTTTGACAGCCTGGCCAACATTTGGCGTGACCGTACCGACTTTCGGGTTTGGCATCAGGCCACGTGGGCCAAGTACCTTACCGAGGCGACCAACGACAGACATCATGTCCGGGCTGGCAATGACGCGATCGAAGTCAGACTTGCCGTTCTGAATTTCTTCCATCAGGTCTTCAGCGCCAACAAACTCGGCGCCAGCTTCTTTTGCTTCTTCGGCCTTCGCGTCGCGGGCAAACACAGCCACGCGAACATCTTTACCGGTGCCGGATGGCAGCGAGACAACGCCGCGAACCATCTGGTCAGCATATTTCGGGTCGACGCCGAGATTGACGGCGATTTCGACGGTTTCGTCAAACTTGGATGTCGCGTTCGACTTTACCAGCTTCACAGCGTCGGTGACGCTGTACATCGCATCGACTTCAATCGCTTCAGCAGCGGCGCGATAACGTTTTCCAGCCATGCTCTTACCCTACCACTTCGAGACCCATCGAACGGGCAGAGCCCTCGATGATCTTGGTTGCTTGATCGAGATCGTTTGCATTCAGGTCGACCATTTTCGCTTCCGCGATTTCGCGGCATTGCGCTTTGGTCACAGACCCGGCGACGGCACGACCTGGCTCCTGGCTGCCTTTTTTCAGCTTTGCAGCTTTCTTCAGCAGGACAGATGCAGGCGCGGTCTTCACGATAAAGGTGAATGACTTGTCCTGATAATAATCGATGACGACGGGCAGTGGCAGGCCCTTCTCCATCTTTTCGGTCTTCGCATTGAAGGCCTTACAGAATTCCATAATGTTGATTCCGCGCTGGCCGAGCGCCGGCCCAACGGGGGGCGACGGGTTTGCAGCACCGGCAGGAATCTGGAGCTTAAGCTGCCCCAGCAGTTTCTTCGCCATGATAGCCTCTCTGGCAATTGTGGTGTCTGGTGGTCTTTCGATCCAGACGCCAGGGTTTAGAGGGTTCGTGGTTCGGGCAGACGGCCCCTCCCACAAACGGTTTTTGATGTTCTTGCGAACAAGACGCGGCCTAAAGCACTTTCAAACGGCATGGTCAACTGCTGCAACTGCCTCAGCCAGATCAAATTTGCTTCATCTTGTGAAGATTGTGGTTGCAACCAACCACTACCCTGTGGTGCCAATACGGAAAGGGAAGAACACGAACTTTATTGGAGTGTGGAGTTCATGGCGAAATCTAAGGTCGCAACTATATCGAAAACGCTTGCTTTGATTGCAGGCAGTGCGGTGCTCGCCGCATGCGGCGGCGGTGGCGGAGGTGGCAGCAGCGCGCCGCCAACAACCGTCTCACCGCCACCACCACCACCACCGCCCCCTAGCCAAAGTCCGAGCTGGACCCAGAACGTGTTTGAACCTGCGAGCACATTCAAGGACCAGTGCGAAGCCCCAAGAAGCGGGGTCGACATTGAAGGCAACGCTTTTCCAGACCAGGCTGGGACACTGCTCGAAGAGATGTTCTGGCTACGCTCATGGACCGAGGAGACTTATCTCTGGAACAATGAAGTCACCGACCGCAACCCGGCAACTTTCAGCAATCGCGTCACCTATTTCGATCAACTCAAGACAACGGCGGTGACACCATCCGGCGAAGACAAGGATGACTTTCATTTCAGCGAGAGCACAGAAGACTTCCTCGAACGTCGGAATTCAACCGCGACGGCAGGGTATGGTCTCAGTCTGATCGTGTTCTCGAATTCAGTGCCGCGCGACTATCGCGTGCGCTATACCGAACCGAATTCGCCTGCATCACAAATCGTCAGCGGACAGCCAAACTTCGTGCGCGGGGCCCGTATCCTGGAAGTCGATGGGGTCGACCTCGTGAATGGCGGATCGCAAACGGATGTGAATGCGCTGAATGCTGGTCTTTTCCCGCAAAATGCCGGCGAGGTGCATACATTCAGAATCCAGGAACCCGGCGGCGCCTCTCGCACCGTCACGGTGACATCCGCGGATATTGCGCAACAGCCGGTCAACCGCACCGCGATCATCAACACCGCGACCGGAAATGTCGGTTATATCCTGTTCAATACGTTCAGCCCATTCTCTTCTGAAGCCGACATTGCCAATGCCATCACGGCCATGGACAATGCCGGAGTCACCGATCTTGTCTTGGATCTGCGCTATAATGGCGGCGGTCTGCTCACCGTGGCGTCACAGCTCTCATACATGATTGCCGGTCCGACGCGCACGAATGGCAAGACGTTCGAATTGCTGCAGTTCAACTCAAATGCCGGCAACAACAACCCGGTCACCGGCGCATTCAATGCTCCGATTGAGTTTGTCAGCACCGGCGTCGGGTTCTCGCTCGCCAATGGGACGCCGCTCAATGATCTCGACCTCAACCGTGTGTTCATCCTCGCCACCGAAGGCACCTGCAGCGCCAGCGAAGCGGTCATCAACGGCCTGCGAGGCGTCGATGTCGAAATTGTCCTGTTCGGAAGCCCCGGATCGGCAACACCGGGAGGCAATACGTGCGGGAAGCCGTTCGGGTTTTATCCAACCGACAATTGCGGTCGCACCTATTATACGATCCAGTTTCAGGGCGTGAATGATAAAGGCTTTGGTGACTACACCGATGGGTTCATTCCCGGCAATTCCAGTGCGACCTTCGGCGAACGCGTTTCTGGATGCGTCGTCGCGGATGATCTGAATACAGAGCTGGGCGACGCGAACGAAGGCATGCTGGCGGCCGCCTTGCAATACCGTGTCGATGGCACTTGCCCGACCGTTTCACCGAAAGTGACCCCCGACATTGTCGTCGCCAAAGGCACGCCTGGCGAAGTTGCCAGCACGACGAAAACGCCGGAAGAAGACTTCCTCGCCAATAATCGTGATATGAGGCAGCCATGATCTATCGAGTCCTCGCCTCAGGCCTCAGCGCTCTGTTCTTGGGCGCCTGCCAACATAACGCACCGACGGTTCCGGCCGTGTTGGTCGACGCGTCCGAAGAAACCATGGCCGCAGTGAAAGCGCACCTCGCCGATGCCATGGGGGTCGGCATGGTCACGCTCGGCGCTGGCGACCCGACTGGACAGTCGCAAGTGTCGGTTCTGCCACCGCCGCTCGGCGAGCACGAGACCCGCAGCCCGGCAGCCCCGACGCAGTTCAACCTGTTGATGATCGGCGAGGCTTGCTATGCCGAACGCGTCGACACTGGCGAGAAAACGGAGCTCACCGGCGTGCGCTGTCGCGCTTTGTAGGCTTGTTCAAAGTAGACCTGTTCAAAAATGCAAAAACCCGCGGCCGTCAGAGCCGCGGGTTTTGTATTGTTCGCCATAGGTGGCCTTAGATGAAGGCATAGCCATTGGCGTTGATATAATTGATCAGCTCATTGCGACGCCGGCCCGGATCCGGGTGGGTCGACATGAACTCCGGTGGACGATTGCCTGCGCTCTTCTTGTCCATCAGTTCCCACAAGCGCGGCGCCTGAGTAACGTCATAGCCCGCCTTGTGCATGTAATCGACGCCGAGCTTGTCGGCCTGCAATTCATGATTGCGGCTATAAGGCAGCAGAACGCCAAACTGAATTGCGGCGCCGCCCAGGGCGGCCAACGCGCCGCCATATTGACTGAGCTCATCCGACTGCGCGATCGCAACCTGGCCTGCGACCATGGCCACTTGAGCCGTGACCTGTGCAGATGCACGCGCGGCCGAGTGGCGGCCATCAATATGGCCTGCCTCGTGGCCCAGAATGGAGGCCAACTGGTCATCATTCTCGGTCAGTTCGGTAATCCCGCGATAGACGCCAACCTGCTGGCCCGGCATCACGAATGCGTTGATATCGTCCGTATCAAAGACGGCAACTTCCCACTCATTCGGCACATAAGCGACGTCCTGGTTGTACTTGTCCTTGAGCGCCGCAGACCGCCCTTTCGCGGTGCGGTCCCAGGTTGTCAGGACGCGGTTGCGCAAACGGCTGTCGCCGGTTTGTGGCGTTTGCTTCTTCATCTCGGACCAGGCGGTCGTCGACATCGCCGCGAGCGATGCATTGTCAAAACCGGGCAGGATCAATTGCTGCTCGCCGGTCACCGGATTGGTCGAACAACCGGTCACAATCGGTACGATCGTCCCGCAAGCCAGTCCCTTGATGATCCCGCGACGCGACATGCGAATGCGCGGGGCTTTGTCGAGAAAATCACGCGGCGCATTGATGCGATCGCCGGTTTCGATCATTTCTTCTGTAATCAGTGGTTTATCCATTCACCAGTCTCCCTTTTCCCAGCAAAATTGCGCTGATCTCACCCAGCCACAACCATGGTTAAGCGAATGCTCGCATAGAATTTCGCACGCGTCACCTGAATGCTCCATGAAGCGCACAGCAGCACGTCATTCAGCCATCAATCCCTTGGCCTGTTCGACCCAGTTTTCTCGGCTGACACGGCCTTTGAACGAGAGGTGATTCTCAATCCAGGTCTCATTCTCCGGCGTCCAGGACGCGATTTGAGCATATTTGAAGATACCCAGCTCGTTGAGCACTTCACCGATTCGCGGCCCGATCCCGGTAATCGCCGTCAGGTCATCGCCGCCATCATCCGGCTTCTCGACCTGTTCGGGCTGCACGCCTTCCAGCTCGGCCAGCATGGCTTCGGACGGATGCACCTCATCGGCAGCCTCTTCCGCGGGCTCTTCGGTGGGCGCGGGTTCCGGCTCGGGCTCAGCGGCAGCTTCCGGCTCGACCGCGGCAGCTGCCTCGGTCGGCGATTCGGCCTCTGGCTCCGGTACTGGATCATTTTCAACTGCTTCAGCCGCTTCAGCTTCCCCAGCTTCAAAATAAGCGAGGCGCCCTTCCAGATAGCGATTGCGCCAGCGCAGGCGCGCCATCTCTTCATCGGATTCCGGGGCCGCGCTCGTCTCTTCAGGTTCAGCCTCGACCGGCGCCGCCACAACACTTGCTCCGTTTGCGCGCTCGGCGATCATGCTCGCCTCGAGGGCATCGACACGCTGACGCAGATATCCGGTCTGCCATTGCAGTTTCTCGCGCGCCGCGTCGCCTGCTTCAGGCGCTGCGGCAGCGACGGGCGCCGCCACGTCTGCTTCGAGGGCGCTGACGCGTTCCTCGAGCCAGATATTGCGATCGCGCAGCTGCGTCAGCTCTTCCTGATCCGTGTCGGAGAGCACCACGCCCGCGACCGCCCCGGCGACAGCGGCACCAGCGGTTTCGACAAGATTGCCGTCGCCATTGCCATTCTCGGTTTTCAGCTGCTCCAATTCGGATCGAGCAGCGGCCAGTTCGTCACCAAGCGCCGAGATGCGTGTCTCGCGATCTTCAAGCTCAGCTTGCAAGCCATCATCGCCGCCGACAGCCTGGGCATTGTCTTCCTTGCGTTTGCGCTGCGCGGCATAGAGAGCTTCAACCTCCGCCTTGGTCTGGGTCAGCTCCGTGCGCGCAATCTCGCGTTCAACTTGCGCCCGGCGGACGCGGGACCCGACCAGGAGGCCGCGAAATGAAAACCCGAAGAACAGGCCCAGGACGGTCGCAGCCGCCAGTGCCATCCACATGTTTGCAATTAGCCACTGCATCTACTCGTTCCACTCCTGAACTTTGAACTCAATTCTTCTGTTCGCCGCGCGCCCTTCTGGCGTCGCATTGTCGAGTTTCGGTTGATCGGGTCCGTAACCTTGGACGATAAGGCGCGCGGTATCAAACCCTGTCGCTGCCATATAGTTTGCGACAGCCCGCGCCCGCGCTTCGCTGAGCGTGACATTGGCGGCGCGATCGCCGGAATCATCAGTATGACCGCCGACTTCGAATTGCAGATTGTCCGCGCAAAAAGCCGAAACGGCCATGATCTTGTCGAGCGTGACACCGCTCTCGCGCGAAATCTCGGCACTGCCGCGATTGAACACGACCGCATTGGCATCCATGATCAGGTCGAACGAGGTTTGGCAGGCTTCCAGCGGGTCCTCGCTGAGCTCGACCTCGGAGATTTCATCGAGTGCGACGGTGACGGTCTCAGCGGCGATGGCGACGGCATAGTCCCCTTCCAGTTCCGCCATGTCCTCGCGCAGGAATTGCAGCGTCGAGCTGGTGGCCTCGCCCTCGAATTTGAAGCCTTGCCCCTCTGGCTGGAACTCCATCTCACCGCTCTCAAACTGGCTGAAATGCGGCAGGCCGAGGCGCACGCCCTGTATCCATTGCTCATATTCCGACGACGATACTGTCATCTGATCAACGACCGGGCCGTCAAAATAAGTCGCTGCAATCTCGGCAATTTCGGCGCGTTCCTCGAGCGTTTCACAGCTGCCGGTCAAGACAAGCGTGCCATCGACATGCTCGGCTTTCCAAAGGCTGGGACCATCAATATCCGGAACGCCGCGCCACGGATCGCTCAGATTTGCCACCGATGCGGTGGCCTGAATGCGCGCCGTGTCCTGCATGGCGATGCCGCTCAAGCGCAACTCATAATCGGTCAGGCGTGCTTCGCCGCTGTCCAGCAAGGCGAGCTGGTCCATGCCGAACCTCGCCGTCGCCGCCCAATCTCCCTCAGGAACGCCAAGGGCAAGCTGGACGCGATCGTCTGCAGCTTGTCCGGATAGATTGGCGGCATAGGCGGCCAGTGCGTCCTTGGCCTCTGCATCTGGCGCCGAGCCGACCAGGATCACCGCCCCGTCCGGGCTCTTGATGGCGCGCCAGATATAAGGCGAGACCGTCGGCATGCTGCGAATTTCGTCAAACTGGGTTTCGACGCTCCAGATACCGCCTTGCAGGATCCCGCCCTTGCCGGATGATTCCAGCACAGCGACCCGCGCCGCTTCAGCCGCCTCGACGCTTGGTGGCGCGCCGCTCAAGATTGCGCGTTGTCCGTTGAGTTCCAGGGTCGCCCAGCTTTGCCCGGCCTCTTCCAGTGCGGTTTCTGCCGAGCCCTGCAAGGCGCCGTACATCTGCTCAGCATTGAGATGGTATTCCGACGTGCCGTGCACCGTGATGATGCCCAGCAGCGCGAGGCCCGCGCCGCTCAAGCCAGCAATCATGGTATCGTAGGCACTCATGCAGTCTCTCCCCTGACTTGCACTGCATTACAGCTTCAGGTCTGCCTTATACCTTGGAATCAGGCAAGTGCGTGTTACAGGGCGGATATGATGACATCTTTCGATCAAATCACCTCAGCCAGCAATCCGCAGATCAAGCGGTTGCGCGGGCTAGAGCGCAAGAAAAACCGTAATGAAACAGGGCTTTTCCTGGCTGAAGGCGCGCGGTTGATCGAACAGGCTATGGCCCAGGACTGGGAAGTCGAAACCCTCATCATCTCCAATTCCGGGGCCGAACGGGACTATATCCGTGTGCTCTGTGCGCGTGCCCAGCAACGCGGCGCCCGGGTGCTTCAGGTGCCGGATCGGCTGGCCGGATCGATTGCCCGAAAGGACAATCCGCAAGCCGTGATTGCTGCCATTCGGCAACGCGATCTCACGCTTGTCGACCTCGACGCCGCACATCCAGGCCTTTGGATCGGCCTCTATGAATGCCGCGACCCGGGCAATCTCGGCACCATCCTGCGAACGGCCGACTGTGCCGGTGCAGCCGGTGTGATCCTGATCGAGCAATGCTGCGATCCGTACAGCGTGGAAGCCGTGCGCGCCTCGATGGGATCGCTGTTCGACGTGCGTCTGGCCCGCGCAGACTTTTCCGAGTTCAACACCTGGCGACAGGATGCCGGGCTCTCAATGGTTGCTGCCAGCGTCAATGGCGACAGCCGACATGACGGCGTGGATTTCGTCCAACCCAGCCTGATCCTGATGGGCAATGAACAAGCTGGCCTGCCGCTCGATATCGAGGCGCAGTGCGACACGCTTTGCCTGATCCCAATGCGCGGCGGTGCCGACAGCCTCAACCTGGCCCAGGCGACCGCAATCATGCTCTATGAAGGCTGGCGCCAGAGGGGATTTGCCTGATGAACACGTCCTCCACCCTTTTCCTCGCTGACCAGTGGAATCCAGACCAATACGCCCTGCTCGATAGCGGCGATGGCCATAAGCTCGAACGGTTTGGCGAACAGACGGTCATTCGGCCCGACCCGCAAGCCTTCTGGACACCGACCACCCCGGTCGAACGCTGGGACGCGGACGCCCGTTTCGATGCCAAGGCCGGCGATGATGATCGTGGCAATTGGCGCCTGATCAATTCGGCCGCCGCCGAGGCCTGGCCGATGGAGTGGCGCGGCCTGCATCTGAACGCCCGGCGGACACCGTTTCGGCATCTCGGCCTGTTTCAGGAGCATAGCGTCCAGTGGGCGTTCGCGCAGGACCAAATCCGGGCATCCGGGCGCAAGATCCGCCTGCTCAACCTGTTCGGCTATACTGGCATGATGAGCCTCGCCGCCGCGCAGGCCGGAGCGGAGGTCACACATCTCGACGCCAGCCCGAAATCAAACGGCTACGGAAAAGAGCACGCGGTAATGAGCGGTCTTGAAACCGCGCCAATCCGCTGGATCGCTGATGATGCGATGAAGTTCACAGCCCGCGAAATCCGCCGCGGCAATACTTATGACGGTATCGTTCTCGACCCGCCAAAATTTGGGCGCGGCACCAAGAACGAGACCTGGCGGTTTGAGGAAGACCTTCCCGGCCTGCTCGAAAACGTCCGCGCGCTGCTCTCGCCCGATCCGCTTTTCATTATTTTGACGGCTTATGCCGTGCGCCTCTCGCACATCGCGCTGGCGCAGGCGCTCGGCAGCCAGCTCACCGGCTTGGGCGGCCATATGGAAATGGGCGAAATGGCCATTCCGCACGCCAATGATGATCGGCTGCTGCCGACCTCCATCTGCGCCAGATGGCGCGCAGTTTAGGTTGGGTCAGGCCCGCTCGGTCGCGACAATGGCCGCGCAAGCCACGACGATCACGACCGTGGCGACGAGCCAGATCGACTGCATCTCGAGATTAAGTTGAGCCGCAGGGGCCGCCTCAAACGTCACGTCCAGTTCCGGCGCGCGCGATTTTACCAGATCCCAGACGCCGCCAATCTGCGACAGGGCAGCGCCAATACCGATACCACCAGCCCCAAACAGGAGCGGCGTGCGCCAGCGCGATCGTTTCTTGACCGGCGTCATGACACGCTCGACGAACGCATCGCTTTGCAAGGCGTCATCCTGCGCCTCGAACAGCGCCGTCAGATCTTCATATCGCTCTTCGTGTTCCATCTTCTCTACTCCATCACGCCACATTGCCGGGCGCAAGCTGTTTGCGAAGCGCCGCAACGCCGCGATT
>SPJK01054706.1_pt1 | contig 11821 bp, 9 predicted proteins | sample 3741771 | NCBI WGS metagenome assembly SPJK01 (sample SAMN10925997, study PRJNA522277) | cold seep metagenome | isolation source: Elba SIP-enriched marine methane seep metagenome, extraction at timepoint T2 | place: Italy: coast of Elba, Mediterranean Sea | reverse complement strand
CTGTGAAGAATGATGTTGTCGTTGCGTTCGCTTCAGGGAAGAATGTTCTCGCTCCGCCTGCTCGATACAAGCGCAAGGCGTTCAAGGTGAAGCCGACATACTTCCATGTCCGCCCTGAGAAAGTCCGCGCCAAGTGCAGGCAGGTTTCCCGGCAGTACGGCGGAAGCTGGAACCCGCCCGCTCGCATCGGTGGCTGTGCTATTTACGCTACAGATTGGTCATACTGTGCGATCGTGCTACCAAGTAAGGACACGCAGTGGTACACCGTCGATGAGCTGAAGGCCCATGAGGATGCACACTGCAAGGATTGGAAGCACCGCTAGCTTGTGTAGGTGAGCTTGATGTCGTCCAGATCGAACACGCCAGGCTGTACCACAGCATCGAACCCGGAGATCTCAAGGTAGCCAGTTCCTGCTGGTGTGGTGTAGGCGCCAGCTTTTGACCATGTGCCATCAGAGATGCCGCTATCAGTGTTTGTGTCGTAGATCGTGGTTGCGCCACCGATATCTGTTCCGCCCGTGTCTACTGGCTGTACGTTAATCCATACGCGAGATCCGGATACAAAGTTGGAAATGGTGAATTCAAGATCAAGCGTCGTGTTCTCTGGCGCTGGTACTCTGTTCAGACCCTCAAGGAATATGCCGCGGAAGTTCGTATCAGTGTTGAACTGAGCTACACCGCCAGTGATCGTTGCTTGACCAGCGTCATAACCCCACCTGCCGGTGTCTGTTGAGAAGTCACCGTAAGGCGACAGGATATCCGTTACAGCAGCGGCTGGCTGAGTTGTGAAGCTCCAGGTCGTATCGTCTGCAATGCCGGCGAATGAGTTCGGAACCGCAGGCCCCGTATCATCGATTGCCGTTGCATCGATCTGGACTGAGTATTCCGTACCACTGTCAAGGCTAGTCGCCGGTGTGATCGTAAGGACTGCACCAGAGATCGAGACCCGGCCTGTATCGGTTGCAACATCGTAGACTGCAGCGTTTGCAAACCCTGTGTCGTTTTTCCGCAGAGTGATGTTACCAGTTCCGAACTGGATATTTTCGCTGAACGTGCCCGTAAGAACGGAGCTCGTCGCGATTCCTGTGTCGTTGTCTGTCGGGCTTGTGCTCTGGAGAGTCGGCGCCGTTACATCAGCACCACCTGTGATCGCGCCCGTATCAGAGCGGAGCTCAAGAGACATCATTCCGGATGCTCTGGTTTCAGTCCAAGATGCGGATCCTGCGTAAATTGCGATCGATGCGGCGTCTTCCTGGGCGATGGAGAACAGGGTGCTGTTTGTGCTTGCCAAGTCTCCTGAGTATCCGCTGTCAAGAAGAATCTCGGCGCCAGAGAATGTGACGCTATCGAACGGCGTTCCAGAGATCGACTGACGAACCAGCATGTGAAGAACAATGCCGTTCACCTCTGCCGTCTTAACATCTGTCTCAAGCTCAAGATTGGAGGACGTTCCGGAGACATCACTGTAGCTACCGATGCCAGTCATACCCGGTACCGCGTATGCATATGCAGCGATACTGTCTGTTCCCTGTGCGGTTACACGGTAATGGAGCGTAACAGTTCCAGTGTCTCCGGAGATCAAGTGAGCGTAATAAAGCTTGTTGGATGATCTGTTGGCTACACCCGTATCTGTGGGCACCGTGAGCGACGTTCCGGTGCCCTCTACGCGTCCTGTGTCACCGATCGTAACCTCTGGAGCAGGGTCGCCTGATGTCGTATCCATATGCATTGGGATGAATACGAGAAGAGGACCACCATCATATGTGAACGGATCTGTCTGTATCCATGTGTTCGCAGCGAGGTTGCCGGAGTCGTTGTGATCCTCGACCAGGAGGTTGCCGATGGAGATCGGATACGTTGTCAGAGTCTGCGTGGTCTGGATGACCTGAGTTTCCGCGCCGCCGCCAGATATCTTACAACCGACATAAAATCCGACATCGCCCGTGTCTATTGTATAGGTAGGACCGGTGTCTCCGTCCAGTTCCGGCCAGTCTGCAACGTTTGAATATGGGTCAGGAACGCGGCACCACTGATAAATAATATCCGGGTGGTTGTTGATGGCCATCAGGACTCCTTCGTCCATCGTCATCACTTCGCCAATCGCCGGCGTACCAGTCATGTTCGGGCGCTCGACCCATACAGGATCGAATGTCGGGTAATTGTCCGGATTTACGGCTGGCCCGACGGGTGGGTTAGCAAGATCAAATGTATCGTTGTTGATGTCTTTCGTGAAGTCGTAGGAAGGCCAGCGAGCGGCAAGCGTGATCGCTCCGTCCGTGCCAGGAAGTGAGGACAGGCTTTCGCCGGTCAGTGTTCTGGTCGGGCTTCCCGTGTCGATGCCGAAGTTGCCAACTGAAACATCATTGTAGACCTCAGTGTAAGCAACGGAGACGTCAGACCCCGTGTCGTAGATCGTGCCGCCTGTATAGACGTTGTTCTTCCAGCCATCCGTGATGATGGTTGATGCAAGCCCGATCGAGGAGCCGTATGTAATGTTGTTCATGACAGCGAACCGAACGCCGCTGTCTCCGGTGTTTCCTAGAGACGCGATCGCGTTGAACGTTTCGCCATCGATCGCTCCACTCTGTGTAGGTGCGAAGTCGTTGTTCAGAATGTAACTGTCGCCGTTCAGATCGTAATCAGTCGCGGCTGAGAATGCCACAGTCTCGCGGTTTTGGTCGACGATAGCGCGGCCATCGCTGAAGTTTGTCGGCGCCCAATTCCGGATGAAGTCCTGGCTGTCAGTCTCCTGCCATGTCAGGTACCCGGAACATGCGAACCAGAAATTGTCAGCCCAAAGTGTTTTCGAGCCGCCTTCGTAGTTGTTGCCCTTGTTGGCGTGCGCCGCAAGGCCAGAGTTGATGCAGTGGTTTCTGGAAACAATGTTGTTCCGGTTGCCGTAAACCCTGATCGGAGATTTGTCAGCCCGCAAGACAATGTTGCGGCTGAAGTCACCACTATCTGTTCTGTCATCTGTTGAATCGTGGTGCCCACCGGACAGGAATACACCGAACATGTTTCTTCCGTCCTGGAAGGTGTTCTGCGTGATGCTGTATCCGCCGTGCTTGCGGAGATACAGGTGCCCGTAACCGTCGCCTTTTGTGTAGTGATTTCTTGACCAGCAGTTATGCATGGTCAAAGGCCCCTGGTCCCCGGTTCCGACGCCAGGGTCAAATCTCAGCGGAGTATCGCTGCCTACAGCATTTGTTGCGGACGACTGCTGAATGATGACGGACTTCAACGTAAAGCCAGAGACCGTTCTAGCCTCAATCAGCGTATCGATATTGCTGTATTGGACCGCAGAGTTGACGTTTCCTGTGTCGTTTGGCCAGAAATAGACATCAACAGTTGACCCGGTGTCGTTCTGGAACGCCCAATCGCCTTTCTGCATGGCAGGGACAAGGTTCACAAGGGCGAAGCGGTCGCGATAAATGTTGCTTTCATACTGCTGACCGCTGTCGTCAACATAGATTGTTGCTGTTCCCGTGTCGAAACTACGGACCGCAGACCTACTCGCTCCGTTCGGCGCCCTGTGGAAGCGTATATCACAGTTCTCGATTTGTTCTTTTGTGTAGTTGCCAGTGAAGGATGGGAGTCTGTGACCTAGAATATCATCGCCGGTATCAGCCTGACGGATCGTCTCGACAGCCTCAAGCCAATCAAGGTTATAACTCTCGATCTCTCGGTAGACAGGGTTCGGCTGGCGTCCCATAGCAATGGTCATCTGAGAGTTGTTCTCGACCAGATGCGCGTTGAATGGATCGCTATCAACGAAGTTCGACTTCGCAACGCCTGTTACCTTGAAGATATTGGCGTAGTTACTACCGACAATAGGCTCGTCGCCTGTGTCGCAAACAACTGCCCCATTCAGGTCCACCCCACCAGTGATGACCGGCTTTTCGGCGGCGTATCCAGAAAGGGTGATATTGTCCTTAGTGAAAGCAAGAGTCCCGCCCGGGTTATAATCGACACCACCCTGGTTACGTACGCCGATGGAGTCACCCGTATCGGCAGCGGTGACCGCCGCGCTGATTGTCTCGAATGGAGACGCGATCGACGTTCCCGTGTTTCCTGTGTCGCTTCCGATCGTGTTGTCAACGATCCAGTCGAAGGTAGTGCCCTCATTCTGGGTGGACTGGAAGCCCATTGTAATGCCGCCGGTATCTGCGGCTCCTGCGGCGGGCTGCGTTGTCCAAGAGAAGGTCGTATCATCAGAGATGCCGGCGAAACTGTTCGGAACAGCAGGGCCGGTATCGTCAATCGCAGTTGCGTCAATCCGGACAGCGTATTCGGTACCGCTATCGAAGCTTCCGGCTGTATTGATCGTCAGGACATTGCTTGCAATGGAGATAATGCCGGTATCTGTGACCACATTATATACTGCAGCATTCGCGAACCCGGTATCGTTCTTGCGCAACGTGATGTTGCCCGTGCCGCGCTGGATATTCTCGTTGAAGGTTATGGTCAGTATTTGGGATGTTGCAACGCCGGTGTCGTTGTCTGACGGAGATGTTGAGACGATGAACGGATTTGTGGTATCGGGGGTCTCACTGCTCCCGGTATCGTTCACCCCAGGACCGCCGAAACCGGCGATCGACATGTTCATCGTCAGAGTAAGCGGCATTACTTGGTCCTACAAAATCTCAACTTCACTCACTCCGCGCGCACCTTTGTCAAAGTGGTAGTGGAACGCCCTCATGGACCGGCCCGACCTGTAACCCTGGGCATGGTGCCATGCATCCGCAGGAATCGGCGCGCGGTGTTGATGGACTTTAACACCGCCATGCTCAAATGTCATCTCGCTGTGGAGGTGGCCTGTGTGAGCGTGTTTTGACTTAGCCGCTGCCCAATCATCGCTTTTCACGTTCGCCATGAAGAGCGGCAGATCTTTCACCTTGATACCGTCTCCGTGAGTTGCTGCTACCATGTTCACGCCGAACCGGCGCCAGTAGTACGGAGATGGGCTATCATCGACCAAAACCTTCTTGTCGTTCCGGTAGAACATGCGCATTGCCTGGCGTATGCCTACGCTTGAAGCAATGTCGTGGTTCCCCTGCTTAATGGCCACTTCGACCAGGTTGTGTTTCTGCCGAACCATTTCGCAGCACTCAGCCACGATATCACACACGACCGGAAGACATTTCCCGTATCGCGTATCAACATCCATGATGTTTCCGGATTGCGGGGTTTGGTTCTTCGGGCTGTCAGCGTGGAGTAAGTCTCCCAATCCAAGGACAACCGCGTATTTGGACATCGGCGTTTGATCGACAAGCTCAGCGAATGTTTCGACCAGGGTCTTCCGTGCGATCTTGAGATCCCAATCGAACCCGTCTGTTTCCTTCCCCCACGCGAACATGCCGACATGCCAGTCTGCAAGAGGGTAGAGGGTCATTCGCTTTTCGTCATGATTTTTATGACGGACGATCGCCGGCGCTGTTGGTTTGAAGTTTTCGAATGAGTCCTTGATGATTTGAGCAACGCGGTCCGGGTGGATGTCGTTGTCGTGGCGGATCCACTCCCGCTCGATGTTTCCATCAGGCCCTACCTGGGAAGTGACCTTTCCGATTTCCCGATGCGCAGGGAGTACAAATTCTTCTCCGGCCTCATGGCCGTACTTTACGGATCTTCCTTTTACGTTCCCGTCTTTGTCGTATTGCTCGGTGTAGTTCTTGGCTTCCATGCCATATGGCGAGGGGGGTATTCTGTCGATAATTCCGCGTCTTGCTGCTTTCTTCAGTCGCCCTGTGTAAGTTGTTCGTTTCAGTCCAAGGGCCTCTGCAGCCGTTGTTCTACAGCCATTGTGCGCTTCAAGCGCGTCAACGGCCTCCTTCAGCTCTTCGTCTGTAAGGGGGGTGATCATGCGACGATCTCCGATCAGTCTACGGTGTATTCATTGCTTTCGCTTATCACCGACCGCGTAAGCCCTTCTTCATCTGAGAAGAGCCAAACTGTTTGGAGTCTTTGCAGGCCGGGTTTTTCATCGCACGCGCCACGGAACCAGTCGAGTGTAATAGGGCGCGGGAGATCTTCGTCTACAGAGTAATTGCTGAGTCCAGACCCACGGCAAACTGTTACCCACCTGGAGCCATTGTAACTCTGTGTTTCGACCGCCCACCGTCCGGACATGTTCCGCTTGATGGTGCGTTCGAATTCTATATCTGGGTTTTCCCCAGCTTTATGATCCGGGACGATCATTTTATCTACGGTGAACCATGCGCTTGCAGGTGCTGTTGCATTGTCTACCTGCAATACCCAAGTAGCAACTGCCGCGCCGACAACAAAGAGAGCCGCGGCAACAGATATAACCAGACCTTGGTCTGTGAGTTTATCCACCCTGCGCAATGCTCTGAATCCATTGTTTGAATTGGCCTGTCATAGCCAAGTATACGCCAAGCATGAGAGTAATCCAAGTAGCAATCGAGCCTGATCTTTTCTTTATCCAGACCATAGCTTTCTGCCCTTCGACCATAGCCTTCAGGATTTTTATTTCCTCTTGCGTGAGCTGCACATTCTGCAGGTCTTTCCCCTGGTCGTCTGGCATCGCTAATCCTATTACAACGCTGGCACGTTCATTTTGTTACTCCATCTGCTTCAAAAAAGCAATTATTCGTCTAACTGACTCTAGCACTATTGCAGAGACTGTAAATATATTGATGCTCTTTTTTTGCAGAAAGTTCATCAATACATACGCGCTCATCAGCATGAATACTGATGACAGAGTGTCTCCATTGATAAGTACCTGATCCATGACGCGCCTTCGGTTGATTCACAACCTACTATATATGGCTCAGCCGTGATATCGCCGTGACCATACATCGCTATCCGACCACCCTGTTAACCATTGCCGCGATGCGCTTACGCCCTTTTTCAGGAAGCAGAATCCCGCCCACGATAATAATCTGAAGATAGAGCGCGATCCGGTTGACCTCCCAGAACCAGAACGAATCCAGTTGAAGGAACGTGAACCACGCAAGAAGCAAGATACGGATGCCGTACAGGAAGGCGACCGCTCGCCCCGCCTTCGTTTCAGGCGCCAGGCATATCAGCGCTGAGAAGAGAAGGCCGGCAGCCAGGAGAGATTGATTGTCTGATACGGTCGACGCTCGAGCGAAGAACCAAGAGACGATCAGAGCAAGGCCAAGGAACCTCAGTCTGCTTCCAGACTTCCAGTCATAGGCCAGAAAAAAGAATAGAGGCGCGCCGGTTAAGCGCGACTCCACTGCGTCTTTGTAGACTGAGTATATTCCAAGAGCCCAAATGATCAGCATTGAAGTGAACGTTATCGGACCAGTTGGGAAGAAATCACTCATTGTCTACCGTCCTCCGCCATCACCAAACTCAAGAAAGTCCTGGAGTGTGATCGGACGATATCCGTAAAGCTTCATTTTGTCGGCCAAAAGCTTGTGCGCCTTACCGATGCTTTCAGCCGTTGCCCTGATCAGCGCATAGTCGCGTGAGCTGTTGTCCGCGTCATACTGGATCTTGCCGTGCAAAGCCTTGTACAGAATCTCAAGCGCTTCACTGAAATCGTGCTCGTTCGCCTCAATGCCTTCTTCGCGAGCCTGCTTGACGATGATCGGGCGGAGTTCGTGAATCCACCCGATAGCTCGCGGCAGGTAGTAATTCAATTCTGATGTGAAATTCAGCCTGGCTTTGGTCAGATTATACCCGACCCTGATGGCTTTTCTCGGCGGTTCTTTAAGCGACATAAAATGCGTCCTCTTTCAGGTTTGTCCTTCCGGACTTGTACCATAAGTTTTATTCACAATATAGCGTGAAACTTTCTACCGCTTCCATGCAAAAGCACCGGCCCCGCCAACGCAAGCTAGAATAATCCAGCCCTGGTATTCCCCCATGATTCCAGGGTAAGCAGCGATCTCCCAATCCATCGGGTAAGCGCAACCGGCACACCAAAACATCGAGTAGATAGTGACAGCGGAATAGTGGACTGCTGTTGGCACCGCGAAAAGCAGAAGAAGCCAAAACCCCCCGGCTTTCATCCACCCTTCGCGGTTTTCGTAATACGACTTTACAACGTCGCTCTTGATACGTTCGCGATCGGTCTGCGCCTCGACGTATTTGTCAACACTGGATAGGGCTCTATCGAGGAAGCCGCTAGTTACCCATTTGATGATACGACCAATCATCGCTCATCCTTGAAACGTGCATAGAGACGGTTTGCGATGAACCCGACAGCAACAGCAGCGAGAACAATAGCGACCGTCTGGCCCTCCATCTTCTCGAAGAAAGCGGAGATCGCAGCAATCAACGCAGTTGCACCGCCGATCATTTCCTTCGACTCGACCAGGGATTTGTGAATTTTCGGCTTAGCCTTCGGAGCCGGTATCGGCTTCACGTCAGCAATACCGTAGCCATCGTCCTTCAGAAGCTCATCGTATTGAGCCGCATATCCAGCGATAAGACTTGCCTTGTCTCTGCCATTTACGATCCGGCGCGCGTTGTGAAAGTCAGACTTGTTCAGCGTGATATAGTCCGACAGCTTTTTCCCGGTAAAGGTTCCAAGCTTCATCCCTTCCACGAGGACACGGGCAGCAATGTCTGCGTTCGACGCGAGTTCCGGATTTCCTACGATGTCCACACCAAGGCGCTTCGCCCAATCCGTGTAATTCCGGCGCCCTGTGATATGGACATAGCCGCGGCCCATGTAGCGTTTTCCATCTCCTGGCTGGTTATTTCCAAGATCTGAGCGGCCCTCGTAACGCTTTTGGGCTGCAGTAGGCCCCCAGATTTCTTTCAGCCACCGGAAAGCACCTGTCTCATGCTTGGCTGTTGCAAGGCAATAAGCTGCCTCGTTCCGCAGGAGTCCATACTCCTTGCAGGTTTTGATGATCAGTTCTTCGCTTGCATGCCATTCCATGATTTTCACCTATCGAGTTAACCGGCGATTCTCTTGGTGGTGTTTTCCGTTACCACTCCTGATACTCGCTTCGTTGCGTTGGTTGCAACCGTACCTGCAACCCGTTTCGTAGTTGTTGTCATTCCAGTGCCTCGTGTATCGCTGGTTTAACAAACCCATGTGTCGCTGACCGTATACCAGGAAGACTCGCTCCGGGGATTTGACGTATCATTGCATTTGCGTCCGACTTTTTAAACTCTTTTCCGGGGACCATTGCTGCCGCGATCGTGGCAAGATCCTGGAAGAGTCCAGCACTCGGCCCGAGCACAGCGCCGAGCTTGTTCCTGCTGGCGTATCTGGACACCGATCCGCCGCGGTCTTCATCCTGTGCAAGTGCCTGAAGTCCTGACTTAATTCCAATAGGCGCCCCAAGCTTTTCAGTTGTGTTTGAAATGTCGAACAGAATTGAAAGCAGGCCAGATCGGTCAAGACCCTCAGCCGTCCACAGGCCCGGATTCTCTATAAGACGGTTAGCCTCGTCGAAGTCTCCGCGCTCTGCGAATTTCAGATAACCTACCAGCATCCCAAGCGTGGTTGCCATAACCAGGCTCTCAAACAGGCGGAGCTGGTTCTCCTGAAGCCCCGCGATCAGGGCGCGCTGGTGTGAGGCCATGCCAAAAGACTTGAACTGGAATATGAGTTTTCCCCAATTCTTTTGCATAAACAGCGGGGTGTCTGCAACTCCCTTGGTGATAATTGTCCTGTCAACGTCCTTGTTCAGTGCGGCGGCCCAAGTACGGCGAGCGCGATCGACCGTCTGTCTTGCCTCCGCAAGCTCCCTGGTTCCGTCTGTCTCGCGAACGATGTTCCCGGCTCCGTCCTTGACGACGGTCTTGAACTTGGCAGGGTCTGCGCCTTCAAGCTCACGACCCCATTTCTGTGCATCGGCGCCCCAGATACCTTTTTCCTGCGTCCCGTGCAGTTTGATCTGGTCCTTGATTACCTTTGACGTGTTCTCATCGATGCCAAGGAAGGACATGTAGGCGCGCTCATCCTTGCTCATCTTGTCCCACGACATGATGTTTCTGGACATGCGGTTCTGCGTCATGACAGCGGAAACTGTCTTCATCGTGTCGTTCCAGTAATTCAGGCCGGTTGCCTTGCTGAAGATGTTCGACGCGTTCGACAGGAATCTCTCATACTGTGAGCCGTATCTGTAAGGATCGTTGATCTCGGTCAGCGTAGAAAGCCTGCTCTGAAGCACAGTCTCAACTACGGCGCCAAGGTCTTTTGCATCCTGCCTGGCAATCTTCGCGGCCTTCACGCCGGACACCAGCGCCGGCAGAGCCTCACGCATTGTCGCACGCAAGCCATGAACCGCGATCGGTCTGGATATATCGGTGAAACTCGTCAGGGTCACGCCACCAAGAAGCCTCATATAGTTCCATGTCAAAGCGAGTCTGGTGATTGCGGACCAGGACGTGCTTTCTTCTGTAGACCGATAAGTTCCGCGGATCATATCCCGGAACGCGGACAGGTTCTTCAAGTCGCGTTCCATGTCCTTGGATAGCTTTGTGCGCTCATTGGACGTTTTGGCTTCATCCATCAGTTTGGCATATTCTTTCCTGATGTCGTCAAACTGGTCCTTCATATCAGGGCGTCCGAATTTATCGATAAGCTCAGTCTCAGCGCCTACCGTCCGGGTGTACCGTCGCAGGATCATTTCCATGTCGTTCTCAAGGAAGTCTTCAACCTTGATTCCGTCCATTTCGAACGCGTCCCGGATCTTGAACGTTCGGCCTTTGAGCGGGCCTTGCAGAACTGGCGTCACCCATTCAGGAAATTCTCCTGTTCCTTGTCCTGTCAGGTTTGCAAACGTGCTCTCAACAGCCTCTTCGATATATGTATCCGCTTCCTCTTTTGTGAGGAAGTCGGGCTTCTTCTCGTCAGTGACCTTTGCAAGTTCGTTGCGGTAATATTCCCGAGCCAGTTTTTTGAAGCCAGGCTTTTCACCGATCAGCTTTTGCTTATTCCAGAACCTAGTCACGTAGCTTCGTGCCGTTTGGACTGTGATTCCCTCATCAAACTGACCGAGCTCAACCAATCGCTTCAGCGCCGGATCAAAAACTGTGTCTCTGGCCGCCCTCGCGCTTGCTGTAACGTATTGGTCTCCAAGCTCATCCACGTCGCCTCGACGTGCGGCTCTCGATACGCGTTGATTGAAGTCTGCCCGCGTACCTTTAAAGCCAGCCTTTTTCGCTGCTTTAAAGTTTGCTTTATCAGCCTTGATCCAGCTACCAAGAGCGCCTTGTTGCAAATACTGCGCGCTGCTCTCTACAGATGGCCCGAGTGTGCCACCCTCCATTTCCTGTTTTGTGTAGACGCCGTTTTCCACAAGTTTCTGGTATGTTTCCCGAACTTTTGTGGATGGCGAGAACATCGTCTGAATTCCAGGGTTCACCCTCGCGGCTGCTGTGGCCTTTGCTACGGCCTGAGCAGCCTTGCCGCCACCTACTCCAAGATCGTCAAGTTTGATGTCGTCCACAGACGCGGCGCCTGCTGATTGCGCTTTCATCCGTTCGACGATTGTGTTTGTGATTTCTGTTGGGTTTGGGACTTCGCTCGCAAGATCCTCTTCAAGACTCTTTGCCGCCCTGTCCCACTCACCTTTACTCATGAATTTTGCAGCGCCGAATCCGATCAAGCCACCGAGAATTGCAGAGCCACCAATAGCGAGGGCAGACTCTGTCTTCGTCCGGACGTCCTGTGTTGCGTGAAGGCCAGCCTCTTGCACAGCAGCGCCGCCAGCCGCAGCAGCGCCGACAACAGCCGCAGACTTAACGCCGGCGTAACCGATCTGGCCAGACTTAACCGCTGCCCCACCAGGAATAAGGATGGTCGGATCCGCTACGGCAGCGCCCATAGATAAAGCGACTCCAGTGAACCCCGCCTTGGAAAGGGTCT
>SPJK01091912.1_pt1 | contig 11827 bp, 11 predicted proteins | sample 3741771 | NCBI WGS metagenome assembly SPJK01 (sample SAMN10925997, study PRJNA522277) | cold seep metagenome | isolation source: Elba SIP-enriched marine methane seep metagenome, extraction at timepoint T2 | place: Italy: coast of Elba, Mediterranean Sea | reverse complement strand
GTCGACAATACCTATGCGACGCCGGTCCAGACCCGCCCGCTCGAGCATGGCGCCGACGTCGTGGTTCACTCGGCAACGAAATATCTTGGCGGTCATGGCGACCTGATTGCGGGCGTTGCCGTCGGTTCGGCAGATGACATGGCTGAGGTCCGCATGGTCGGCGTCAAGGACATGACCGGCGCTGTTCTCGCCCCGTTCAATGCCATGCTCATCCTGCGCGGCCTGAAAACGCTGGAGCTTCGCGTCGAACGGCACGCGCAGAGCGCGATGAAAGTGGCGACGATGCTGGAAGCGCATCCGGCGATTGCGCGTGTGAACTATCCAGGTCTGCCTTCCTTCGAGCAACATGACCTCGCGCAGCGCCAGATGGATGGTTTTGGCGGCATGATCGCGTTCGAACTGACCGGCGGCTACAGTGCCGGCATCGCGATGATGAACCGGCTCAACCTGGTGCGCCGCGCTGTCAGTCTTGGCGATGCCGAGACGCTGATCCAGCACCCTGCCAGCATGACCCACTCGACCTATTCGCGCGAAGAACGCGAGGCCCACGGGATCAGCGAAGGCCTGGTCCGCATCTCTGTCGGGCTCGAGCAAGTCGACGACATTCTCGAAGACCTGCACCAGGCGCTCGGCACCAATGAGAGTGCGGCGGCGTAGCGGACCTCCCCTCAGTCCAGGTATCCATTTTCGGTAGAATACGCGCCAGCTCTTGCATTTCGATATATCGAAACTATTATTTAGATATATCGAAACAGGAGTATCAAAATGTACCACAGACATCGCATGCGCAAAGCGGCAGCCGCTTACATGAAAATGCACGGACAACATGGCCGCGGCGGCGGGCGCCGGCGCAGACCACTGGATCATGGCGATTTACGCCTCCTGATCCTCGCCCTCATTCAGGAAGAGCCGCGTCATGGTTATGACCTTATGATGGAAATCGAGACGCGCACTGGCGGCACTTACAAACCAAGCCCTGGCGTCATGTACCCGGCCCTGTCCGTGCTCGAGGATCAGGGCTTCGTGAAAGCCAAGAAGGTCGAGGGCAAACGCGTCTTCAATCTCACCGAAGCGGGCGAGGCAGAGCTTGCCGAAAATGTCGAAACGCTGGCCAAGATCGAGGAACGGCTGGAGAGCCTCGCCAATCCCGACGCAGAACTGCATCCCGGCGATATCCGCTCTGCCAGCCGCCGACTGCGGCATACGCTGATCAAGACCGTCACCGAGACCTGGCCGGATACGTCCAACTATGAGGAGATCGTCGACATCCTCAATCAGGCCCGTGCCGATATTGTGAAAGCAGCCAACAAGAAAGCAAACTGATCACCGCTGGCTTTTGCGTCTTAGTCTTTCTCGAAGATGACGCTGAGATTGTTCGCGGGCATGGCCGTGACACTGCTGAGCTGCAGGTCCGCCGCATCCGCCAATGGCAAAATGTCGAGATCGAGATCGCGGACACCCCATTGCGGGTCGCGGCGTTGCAAATCCTGGCTGAACCGCGCATTGGACGGCGCGATCTCACCATGGCGCGCAAACGGGCCGTAGAGCATGAGACGGCCGCCCTGCCGCAAAAGACGTCCCGCGCCAGCGAACAGGCCTTGCGCCGCCGCAAAGGGCGCAATGTGGATCATGTTGGCGCAGAACAGGCCATCAAAGGGACCTGCTGATTCAGCCCAGGCATCATGCGTCGTATCAAGCGTTAAAGGCCCGCGCAGGCGATCATGAGGTGCAGCGCCTCGCCAGGCGCGCTGACTGTCCTGACTGGCCGCGTCAATATCTGAATAGGTCCAGATCAGATCGGGCGCCGCGTCGGTGATGTGGGCGCCGTGCTCGCCCGTGCCAGACGCGATTTCCAGAACATGGCCGACCGTCGGCATGTTTGCGAGAAACACGTCGCGCACGACGCGCTTGTTGCGCCCCGTTGACGGCGAGAAGCGGCGGCCATCACCGGCGCGATCGCGCTTTTCCAGAGCCAGCGGCTGGCCCGACTCGGCCTTTTGATAGTCTTTGTTTTCATTCGACATACCGGGCTCTTACGCGGTTTCCTGGGGACGTAAAAGCCCGGATGTCTCGCCTTAGGCGGCGGTGGATCGCGCCGAGGCGCGGCGCGAATAGACAAACTCGTCTGCGGTCAGATCGATCGCCGGCAGTTCTTCGCACTCCTGCCAGTAATCCTGAGTGTGCTGCCAAATCGGATCGGCACCGCGTTTGGGCATCAAATGCATGGCGCGCATCAGATAACCGGGATTGAAATTGTCGGCATCCATCCAGGGCAGGACTTCCATATCCTGATCCTGCTCGCGGAGCTCGACCCGGACCTCGTCACTGCCTGTCGCGTCCATATGCTTCAGCAGCCGGCAGACAAAATCGCCCAACAGGTCGACACGGAGCGTCCAGCTGGCCCGGAAATAGCCGAACACCCAGGCCATATTCGGCACGCCGGTGAACATCATGCCGCGATACGTGACCGACTGGCTGAAATCGACGGGTTTGCCATCCACTTCGAAAGGAATGCCGCCCAGCACGGAGAGGTTGAACCCGGTCGCCGTGATAATGATGTCGGCGTCCAGATGCTTGCCAGACTTGAGCTGGATCCCGGTCTTGGTGAACCGGTCGATCTCGTCTGTCACGACGCTCGCCACACCGCTCGCGATCCCCTGGAACAAGTCGCCATCTGGAATGAAGGCGAGGCGCTGCTGCCAGGGGCGGTATTTCGGTGTGAAATGCGTATCGATGTCAAAGTCCGGCCCGAGATAGCCGCGCGCGGCTTCGAGCAGCTCAGCTTTCACGACCTCCGGCTCGGTCAGGCAGCGTTGGCAGGTCTCATCCTGGTCAAACAGCGCTTTCTTGCGCGCGAGTTCGTGCACAAGCTCATCCGAAACGCCGATCCGCCGCAGCTCATCGGCAAATTCGTTGCGGTTCTCTGCCGGGAAGAAATAGGTCGGCGAGCGTTGCAACAGCGTGACATGTTCGCAGTCGCCTGCAATCGCCGGCACCAGGGTCGCTGCGGTCGCGCCGGAGCCGATACAGACGACTTTCTTGCCTTTGAGATCGGTATCTTCCGGCCAGGTTTGCGGGTGAATGATCTCGCCCGCAAACTCATCCATACCGTCCCATTCCGGGGTGTAGCCTTCAGCGTGATTGTAATAGCCCTGGCACATCCAGAGGAAGGTGCAGGTATAGACCTTCTCGTCGCCGGTTACGCTGTTTGTCGCCCGCACGGTCCAGAGCTTGTCGTCAGACGAATAACTCGCATGCGTGATCGTGTGCGAATACTCAATGTGCTGCGCGATCTCATTCTCGTCGATGACGTCGCCCATATAGTTGAGGATCTCCTCCGCCGAGGCAATTGGCGGCCCGATCCAGGGCTTGAAGCGATAGCCAAATGTATAGAGATCACTGTCCGACCGAATGCCCGGATAAGTGTGCATCCGCCAGGTCCCACCATAATCTTCCAAGGCTTCCAGGATCAAATACGATTTGCCCGGGCATTGCGTCTGCAAATGGTAGGCAGAGCCGATGCCGGAGATCCCAGCCCCGGCAATCAGGACATCAAAATGTCCGTCGACGTTTTGCGTCATCGCGCGTTCCTCCGAATGTTTTTCGAAGGCTCGCGCGCCACCTGAGCACGGCCAATAAGGGAATTGCCTTATCTGACGCGGCGAGAGTTGGCCCTATTCGCGCGCTTGGAAGCGATCCCGCAATTCAGGCTTCAGAATTTTCCCGTTGGCATTGCGTGGCAAGGGCTCATCCTGGAATTGAATCTCTACTGGCACTTTGAACGCCGCAATCTGGTTGCGGACATGTGCTCGGAGTTCGTCCTCGCTGGCCTCCATGCCGGGCTTCAGCTGGACCACTGCGCCGACTTCCTGCCCCAGGATCTTGTGCGGGATGCCAACCACGGACGCGTCCATGACGGATGGATGATCGTAGAGCGCGCTCTCGACCTCGATGCAGTAAATGTTCTCGCCGCCTCGGATCAGCATGTCCTTGGCGCGGTCGACCAGATAGAGGAAGCCCTCTTCGTCAATGCGCGCGAGATCGCCCGTGACGACCCAACCATCGACAAAGGTCTCGGCCGTCGCTTCCGGCTTGTTCCAATAGGCTTTGCAATTCATCGGGCCCTTGCACCAGAGCTCACCGACCTCGCCGGCCGGGACTTCTTTCCCATCGCCGCCGACAATTTTCAGTTCAACAGCCCCGGGAGGCGCGCCGGCGCTGTCCGGGCGATTGACGTAATCCTCGCCAATATTGAGCGATGCTGTCGCGCAGGTTTCCGTCATGCCCCACCCATTGCCGGGCGCTGCTTCGGGAAAGCGTTTCTTGATCGTCGACACCAGCTCCGGCGCGGATGGCGCGCCGCCATAGGAGACGGCCTTGATGGATGACAGATCATAATTGTCGCGTTCCGGATGCTCGAGCAATTGCCAGGCGATCGCCGGAACACCGCCGACATTGGAAATACCCTCATTCTCGATAATCGGCAGGGCCTTTCCGGCATCCCATTTGTACTGAGCGACGATCTTGGCGCCCTGCAACATGCTCGGGATCAGGATCGCAAAAGCGCCTGTGGCATGGAAAAACGGGATCGCCAGCAGCGTCGCATTCTGTTCGTTCGGATCGGGCTCTGGTGGCTCCTCGCCGCGCCGCAAGAGCATGCGCATCTGACAGGTCAGCGAGTTGAGCATGTTGGAGATAATCGCGCGATGCGTCGCCAGGGCGCCTTTCGGGCGGCCGGTTGTGCCGGATGTGTACATGATCGTGGCATCATCATCCGGACCAAGGTCGGCATCCGGCAGACCGATCTGTGCGAGATCCTGCCATGAATTCGCGGGGCCGATCAGACTGTTCATGGTGGTGACGCGGGAATCGGTCTCGCCCTCCCCACCACGCGCGATCACGATCGATTCCAGATCGTTGAGCTTGCCAAGATTGTCGCGAATGCGGTCCAGAATTTGAGGGTCGATCACAGCGACTTTCGCGCCGCTATCGCTCAGGCCGTATTCCAGCTCATCACCGGTCCACCAGGAATTCATCGGTGTGGCGATCGCGCCGATCGACAATGCCGCAAAGAACGGCACCGGCCATTGCGGATAATTCCGCATGATGATCGCGACGCGGTCGCCTTTCTTGACGCCGAATTTTTCGACCAGCGCCTTAGCAAAATGCTCCACAGCGCGCGCAAAAGCCGAGTATGTCACGCGTTCATCTTCGTAGACGAGGTAATCACGGGCGCCGAATTGCGGCTCAGCCAGTTCGAAAATGGTCCGGATTGTAGGCGGTGCGTCAGGGTAGATTTTCATCGCCACGCCGCCAACATTTCCATCCGCCAGTTTCAGCGGTGAGTCGGATGCGGCAATGGCAGCATTGGCTTGGGCAATAGAAATGACGGGCCAGCCGTCAGGCAAAGCAGCAACAGCCATGGGGTTCCTCCGGATAATTTATCGTTCTTGGAACCGGATATGCGCCATGCGCCGTCCCTACGGAAGGGGCGACGTTGCGGCAGGCCTGATATTGTTTGGGTTTTGCGGCGATCTAGCCCTGAAAAGGCGTGCCTTTGATCGTGATCGCCAGGCTTTCAATCGGCGCCCCGCCCTGGGTGAGCAAGCCGAGGTCCGCGACCGGAATGATTGAGCGGATTTCCCGGGCTGGTTCGGCCATGCTGAGCAGCAGGTTGGAGGCGATTAGCTGTCCATAATCCGGGCGCTTCTCTGCGGTGACAGATTCATCGATCTTGAGCTCGGTCTGGAGTTCCAGATATTCGCCCGTGCGCTCGGGCATATCGCTTCCGAATGGGTCTTTGACCTCGCGGGCATCGCCGGGCACATCAATCGAGAAATCATATTCAGCCCCCGCGTCCAACGAAATCACATAGGATTTGCCGGGCTCTACAACGACCTGTTCGGCGCTGAACCGTTCACCATTCTCTTCAAGCGTGATTTCCAGCGCATATAGCTGGCTGTGATTGCTCGGGTCCGGATTCATCATGATCATGGCCAGGCAGGCCATACATCCGGCCAGCAGAACGGTCGCAAACGACTGCATGGAGGGCGTCTCCCAAATACTCTACACGCCCCTGCCCGTCGCAATTTGTATGCCAAACGAAACGTTAATGCGAGTTACTTTTCGCAGAACTATCGGGATCGACCGTCGCGCGCCCGACTTCCGCGCACAAAAAACCAGTGCTGGTGAAATCACCAGCACTGGCTCTCAGTCTCGGAGGTATTGCTGTCTTCTACAGCAGAGGCTGAGATACTCTACTTCCCGAAATCGCAGAACCGCACGACGCGGTCTGTGCCATCGGGTTCGACCAGACGGTAACTTGGTCCGGTCAGTTCAGCATCCTCACAGAGGTAGCCGATCTGGTACATGTCGAGCAGATAGTCATTCTCGGGCGTCAGGGCGTTTGCCAGCATGATGTCGGCGGCCTCCTGGTGCTCGCCCAGGCGGAAGCGCGCCTTGAAGGCGTCTGTCGGCGACAGCCCCTTCTCTTCGAGGGCAAAGTTCAGGCTGGTCGCCTCACCGCGCGCATAATCGCGCAATTCTTCAGCAGCGCTTGCCCGGGCATGCGTGGGATAGGTCTCAAGAAACTCGTCGAGCGCTTCAATGGCGCCCCAGACCTGATTGCCATCGCCCATTTTCAGCTCAGCCATACGATACAGCGCTGCCGCCTTCTCGTCATCGGACGCATCCTGCTTCCCGATCAATTGCTCAAGGCGCAGAATGGCAGCCTGCTCATTGCCCGCCTGGACGAGCTCCTCAACCGTGTTCATGGCCAGGGTGAACGTGCTGGGCTGGGTGGATACGGGCGGCGTATCGACCTCAACCGGTGGAACATCGACATCCGTCGACGCACAAGCAGACGCCAGGACGAGCAGTGATGTGGCAATCAACGTACGCATGAAAAATCCCTCTCTATTGGACTGAAACCGTCGTCGCCAATCGCGATGGCGAGACTAAGGCAGAAATCAGGAGACGCTGAGATCGCTGCACCAGACAGCGCCCGCAACATAGTCCGGCTCCGGTCCGTGATGGTGGACCGGCGCGCCCTCGCCGTCACAAACAAAGCCGCTCTCGCGCAACAAATAGAGGTGGACGTCGGTCGGCGTCAGCTCTGACGTGCGATAGCGATCCACCGCTGCGTCCAGGTCGCCCATCAGGACCTTGTCGTCAAACCAGTCGGTCAGGTTTTGCAACTGGGCCAGGCGACGCTGCGCATTGTCGATTTCGGTCGCTGCGAACACCTTGCGACGCTCCGCATCGCCAGCGCGCGCATCTTCCGGACGCAACAACAGGACCTGATCGAGATCGCTGACTGCGCCGGGAAGATCGAACTTCGCCTCCCAGCGCTTGTCGGCGCGCAGATAGAGAAGGTCGACCCGCTGGTCCTCGGTCAGATCAGTGCGCGCCAGGATGGCGCCCAGTGCAGCTTCAGACGAGGCGATGCTCGGATTCGATGCAATCAGGCTGCGTTCTGATTCGAACACGACCGGGTCCATGGTCGGCGGCACAGTTGCACAGGCCGTGATCGCGAAAGACAGGATAAGACTGGTGAAAACAGTGCGCATGCACGCTCCTTGCTCGAGCTGGAAATACCCGCCCGATCTCGCAGCCGACTAAGGCAGCAAAACGGCAGAACTGCTTACAGTGTGTTTAGGCGGCTCAAGCCCGTGCCAGGCGCTCGATTTCGGCCACGTCGCCGCGGCCGAGGGCTTCGATCGCACACGCCGCGATATGGCGTGCGTTGAGGCCCGCCTCTTCGTACATCAGCTCAGGCTTGTCCTGATCCTGGAACACGTCCGGCAAGTGCATGGTGCGAATTTTTATGCCGCGATCCAGCGCGCCGACATCGGCCAGATGGTGCAGCACGAAGGCGCCAAATCCACCCCGTGAGCCTTCTTCGATCGTGATCAAGACCTCATGCTCGCGCGCCAGGCGCTCGGTGAGGTCAGCGTCGAGCGGCTTTGCAAAGCGCGCATCAGCAACCGTGCAAGAGAGCCCCTGCGCCGCCAGCATATCCGCGGCCTTGAGCGATTCCTGCAGACGCGCGCCGTAGGACAGAATAGCAATCGAGGTGCCCTGACGAACCACGCGGCCTTTGCCGATCTCGAGCGGCGTTGGATTATCCGGCAAGGCGACGCCGGTGCCTTCGCCGCGAGGGTAGCGAAACGCGCTCGGTCGGTCATCAATCTCGTTCGCCGTCGCGACCATATGCGCGAGTTCGGCTTCGTCTGAGGCGGCCATACAGATCATGCCCGGTAGCGCGCCGAGATAGCCGATATCGAAGCTGCCCGCATGCGTCGCGCCATCGGCGCCCACCAGGCCAGCCCGATCAATGGCAAATCGTACAGGCAGGCTCTGAATGGCGACGTCGTGCACGACCTGGTCATAGCCGCGCTGGAGGAATGTCGAATAGATGGCGGCATAGGGCTTCATGCCATCGGCGGCCATGCCGGCCGCCATGGTCACCGCGTGTTGTTCAGCAATACCGACATCGAACGCGCGGTCTGGAAAGGCTTTTGCGAACAGATTGACGCCGGTGCCCGACGGCATGGCCGCGGTGATCGCACAAATCTTGTCATCGGTTTCAGCGAGTTGTGCCAGCGTCTTGCCGAACACGTCCTGATATTTGGGCGCGCCTGGCGCAGATTTTTGCTGCTCGCCCGTAACAACATTGAACTTCGAGACGCCGTGATACTTGTCGGCGCTGTTCTCGGCCGGCGCATAGCCGTGGCCCTTATGCGTCACGATGTGGACCAGGACCGGCCGCTGCATCTGTTTGACGTTTTCCAGAACCGGGATCAGGACATCGAGATCGTGGCCGTCGATCGGGCCGACATAATAGAAGCCGAGCTCCTCGAACATGGTGCCGCCCATGGCGAAGCCGCGCAGATATTCCTCGGCTTTGCGGGCCGGGTTTTCGAGCCCCATGGGTTTGACCACGGATTTCGCGAACCGGCGCAGACCGCGATAAGAGCGGCTTGAGACGAGGCGGCTGAAATAATGGCTCATCGCGCCAACTGGCGGCGCGATCGACATGTCATTATCGTTGAGAATGACGACCTGGCGTTTCTGGTCGCCGCCGACATTGTTCATCGCCTCATAGGCCATTCCGGCTGTCATCGAGCCGTCGCCAATCACCGAGACGACATGATTGTCCTTGCCTTGCAGATCGCGCGAGGTGGCAAAGCCATGCGCGGCAGAAATCGAAGTCGAGGCATGGGCCGCCCCAAACGGATCAAATTCGCTCTCGGCCCGCTTGGTGAAGCCGGACAGACCGCCGCCCTGACGCAAGGTGCGAATGCGGTCGCGGCGCCCGGTCAGTATCTTGTGCGGATAGCATTGGTGCCCGACATCCCAGATCAGCTTGTCGTCCGGCGTTTCGAAAACCGCGTGCAATGCGACGGTCAGCTCAACCACACCCAGGCCAGCGCCGAGATGGCCGCCTGTGACCGACACGGCATCGACGACTTCCTGACGGACCTCATCAGCGATCTGTTTCAACTCTTCGCGCGACTTGTCTTTCAAGTCAGCCGGTGTCTGCACATCGTCCAGCAGGCGCGTGTTCTTTAGATCTGTCACCGAGCGGCCTCCTTCCAGCCGATTGATGTTTTGTTCCGAGCTTAGTGTTTTCTATCCAGAACAAAATCAACCGATTGCAGCAGGATATTGGCGCGATTGCGGAAAATAGCGAGGTGTTCTTTAGCCTGCGCGGCGAGGAGCCGCACCCGCTCCTGGGCCTGCTCCACGCCCAGAATCGTAACGAAATTGGCCTTTCCAGCGGTTTCGTCGGTGCGCAGCGGTTTTCCGACATCTGCCTCATTTCCGGTGGCATCCAGCAGATCATCGGAGATTTGGTAAGCCAGACCGAGATCGTGGGCGAATCCGTGCAGCGCGTGTTTTTCGACATCGCTGGCGCCGCCAATGATCGCGCCGGCTTCCACGGAATAGGAAATCAGAGCTCCGGTTTTCAGGCGTTGCATGCGGGTAATCGTATTCAGATCGCGCGGGCTTTCGTCTTCCAGCATATCGATCATCTGCCCACCAACCATGCCAAGCGCACCAGACGAATCGGCCAGGCGTTCAATCAATCGCAGGCGGATATGCGCGTCCTGGTGGGTTTCGCGATTGGCCAGAATCTTGAACGCATGGGTCAGCAAAGCGTCCCCCGCCAGCACCGCCGTTGCCTCATCGAACGCCTTGTGAACGGTTGGCTGACCGCGGCGGAAATCGTCATCATCCATGCACGGCAAATCGTCATGGATCAGAGAATAGCAATGCACGCATTCAAGCGCCGCCGCCGTGCGCAGCAGGCTTTTCTCGGGCGCTTCGAACATGGCCCCGGTTTCGATCACATAGAATGGCCGCATCCGCTTGCCATTGGCGAGCGCGGAATGGCGCATGGCGCGCATCAGATCGGCTTCCGGGCCTTGTGCGGGAGGAATCAATTGATCCAGCGCCACCGTCACGCGATCAGCGATCTCGGTCAGTCGACGACCAAAGTCCGGATCGCCATCATCTGCCATTAGTCGAAGCTCGCAGGCTCGGTCTTCGGTTCTCCATCGCCGCCCTGGACGATTTGTTCGACTTTCAGTTCAGCCGCCTTCAGACGCGACTCGCAGTGCTTCTTGAGCTCTGCTCCGCGCTCATAAATCGCGATCGACTTTTCCAATTCAACATCGCCCTGCTCGAGTTGACGAACAATCGTCTCGAGTTCGGCCAGCGCTTCTTCGAAGCTCATATCTTTGACGGGTGTTGCCTTGGTCGCCATCTGCTCATCCCACGCTGTCTCTGCTTGGGCTGCACCCTAGAACCGGTTTCTACTCGCCTCAATGGCGATTTCAGGAATTTCCACGATATTCATAAACGCGGAAACTCCAATACTTGTCGCCGCCATCATAGACGCAGACCCAGCCGAGTTTCTTGAGCGGACGCCGCAGCATGCGATTGAACCAGCCATGGGCGGCAAGATAGACGGATTGGTTCTCGGCTTTGTCGTGCAGGACCTGTGCGGCTTCGGCGGCACGTTCACGCGCTTCGGTCACGCTCTCACCGTCAAGCTTGTGCCCCCGCAACCAGGCCGTGCGCGCCAGGATGTTCCAGGTCTTTGGCAGATACCGACGCGTCTTGAACCGCGGCGGCGGCAACGGCGCTTCATTGAACACGGCGTGTTGTTCCGGTTCCCGCCCTTCCGTTGCCCAGGTCGCTGTCTCAACCGCGCGCGGTCGCACTGATGACAGGACGAGATCAATTTCCGCCACAGCGTCTTTCAGCTTTTTCGGCGCGGCCTGATCTTCTGCAAGGTTGCCGGCTTCATACCGGTCCCACCAGTCGCGATACTCTTTCCAGTTGAGCTTCGGCCCCGCTGAGCGATTCAAGGCCGGTCGACCATGCCGTGAGACAATGATCGGACCACGCTTGCGCTGGTGATCTGTCTTATCACTCATCGTGTTGGACCTGCCCCTTTAAAACCAGCGCCAATGACGCCGATTAGACAGGTTGGGAACAGGCATCAAGCCTGATTGTGAGGATTTAAGGTCCCGCCCGGCGCCGGTTACAGACCGCGCCAGAGCCGTTCTTTCATGCAAGGGTCAGCCTGCGCCCGCGAACAGCGATAGAACGTAAACAGGACGGTATCCGCACGTCCGATCAGGTTTTGAAACGGCACGAAGCCGACAGATGCACTTTCCGGAGACGATCCGGGGCGCGGCGGACATCCGGCTTCATCAATGACCCCGGCAGAACTCGGTGGGCAATGACCTGTAGGATTGCGGCCGTCCATGGAATTGTCGCGATTATCGCCCATGAACAGGAAGTGCTTCTCAGG
>SPJK01072918.1_pt1 | contig 11836 bp, 11 predicted proteins | sample 3741771 | NCBI WGS metagenome assembly SPJK01 (sample SAMN10925997, study PRJNA522277) | cold seep metagenome | isolation source: Elba SIP-enriched marine methane seep metagenome, extraction at timepoint T2 | place: Italy: coast of Elba, Mediterranean Sea | reverse complement strand
ATCCACATAGGCTTCGTCACGTAGCCTGCGTAGCCACAATTCGGTTTCTTCTTCTATTTTTCGTTTGCGGATTTCCTCACGTGCCAGGCTTTTTTTGTATTCATCACTATCGTCTTTTTGCTCTCTATCCAAAACCTGAATCATGTGCCAACCAAATTGACTTTGTACCGGATCACTGATTTCAGTAATTTCCATTTCATTCATCGCTTTTTCGAACGGTGGCACTAAAGCTCCGGGAACCACCCAGCCTAAATCTCCACCTTTAATAGCAGAGCCTTTATCGTCCGAATGTGATTGCGCTAACGAACTAAAATTATCGCCATCCTGTATACGTTCCTTCAACCGCATGAGTTGTCGTTGGGCTTCTCTATCGTCGATTAATTCATTGGTCTTGATTAAGATATGGCGTACTTTGGTCTGTACCACCATATGCTTGCCATCACCTTGTAAATCGAGCATTTTAATGATATGAAAGCCGCTGGGGCTGCGAATCGGCTCAGATATTTCACCTGCTTGCATGAAATCCACCTGTTCTACGAACAAAGTCGGCAATTGACTTTTTTTACGCCAGCCCAAATCACCACCTTGTAAAGCCTGCCCACCATCTGAAATGGCAATGGCTGTTTCTTTAAAATCCGCACCATTTCTAAGTTCCAGCACAATTTCATCGGCTTTTTTATGTGCTTTTTGGATTTCTTCGGATGCAGCACCTTCGGGCAATGACACAAGAATATGACCAAGATGGTATTGCTTGTTTTGCGCTTCTTCTCCCTGATGGGTTTCCAGATAATGCTGAACTTCCCGGTCTGTTACCTTAACTCGTTCACCAATTTCACGTCCACGCAATTGGTTGATGATAATTTCATTTTCTACATTGTTAGCAAATTCATTATAATCCATACCCTGTAATTCCAGTTCCGTTCGGAATTCATCCAGTGTCATATTATTTTGTGCCGCGATATCGCTTAATGATTTGTTTAACATGTCTTCATTGATTCTAATCCCGGAACGGGCTGCTAATAAGCGTTGTAATTTAGTTAGAATCAATCGCTCCATGACCTGTTTATAAAGATATCGATCCGGTGGAGGTTTCATATTATTAGCGGAAATTTTACTTTTGATAACCATCATTTCACGTTGTAATTCACTATATAAAATGACATCGTCCTCGACTACGGCAACGATACTGTCAAGATATTCGGCATAGGATTTCTGGCTGCATAAAAGTAAAATGGCCAGCAGAATTGGCTGTATTAAGGTTTTTTTCATAGTGTTTAAATCCGCTTATTTAAAAGGCGAACGGTAACCAAATAAGTTGTTTTCCAAGAATGTTTCCACATCGTTACCAATACTGGTGACACCTTTCAATACGATTTGAAAATAAAAAGCGGTTTCCGCCTCACCTTCTCCCTGGTTAACGAATTCTACATTGTTGACAAATCGTCTGCCTAAAATCCTAAACCGCCAACAGCAGCTTTCTTTTTCCAGTCCGACAAAACTTTCCACCGTTAATCCATGCAAGATCGAATATTGCCAACGCCCGATGATATTCCAATTATTATAAACCGGTAATAAAAAGGATAAATCGGTCTGATTAATGGTCAGGGTTTCACCTTGGTTATCAACCCGGTATCTATAGCCGACATTGAAAATATGATTCAGTTCATTTCTGTATCTTAAGGAAACATTACCCCGATCGATGTCATTTCGTTCCGGGTTCCACTGAATACCGGACTGGAAACGTAAGTCACGGGTAATCTGCGCATTTAATTCGGCAATTAAATTTGAAAAATCTTCTGTTTGTGTCTCAGTTACAGAACTTAACTGGACTTCCCGGTTCTCGAAATAAAAAATATTACCGATACTTAAATCAACCAGTTGTTGTCCCGTGTCGGTATCGAGTAAACGGGTTGTAACTGCCATAGTAAGCTGGTTGGCGTCATTGATACGATCCGGACCATTAAAACGGTTTTCACGAAATAACTGACTGTAGGTAAAGTCATATTCCGAAGTATCAAATAACGGGATATCGTCCTGGTTATCTCTAGGGATATACAAGTAAAACAGTCTCGGTTCAATGGTATGCAGCAACCCCGTATTACCGTATTTAAAGTCTCTCTCAAAAAACATACCGGTATCCAGTGACGCAATCGGTAAAAATCTTGAAATATTTTCCGGCCCCGGTGTAGTCCGATTCTGCAACCAATATTGGGTAAACTGACCACTGATTTTCGGGTTTATATAATAACCTGGTCGTTTAAACGGAATGCTTATAGTTGGTTTAACATTGAGCCGTTGCGCGTTGACTCTATCATCGTGTTGAAAATAAACGAATTCGTTATCCAGTCCAATATCCAATGGCATAAAATCAAACGAATAATTAAAATTCAATAGCGTATGCGGTAACCGGCGATAAGGCTTATTGATATCCGGAATTGTTACATCGATTACCTGATAATTATCCGCTCTTGTCGAAAAATAAATCCCTGGACGATCATAAACAACGTCGGCATAACTATATAAATGTCGATAATTTGAAAAACTTAAACTATTGCCCAAATCATCAAAGTAATCTTCATCCGAAACGTAACTAGCATTCAAATTGGAACGCAAATGCGGAGTAAACACCGTGTAATTCTGTACCGAGCCTGACCAGCGGGTTTCTTTACGTTCAGTATCGTAGGGAAGAATTTCTGCTTCAACCTTGCCTCGCGTCTTTTCGGTTAAATATCGAAATTCCCCACCCAGCATAACACTTCGCTTGGAAAGGTAACGGGCCCAGGTTGTCGCATCAAAATTGGGCGCAATATTCCAGTAATAAGGAATACCGATATCTACCCCACTACGTTCGGTAGTCCCGAAACTAGGTGTTAACAAACCTGACTGACGCCGGTCATCCAGAGGAAATGCCATATAAGGAAGATAAAAAACCGGTACACTTTTAAATTCCATCCAGGCATGTTTAACCGAGCCCACACCGGTTTGTTTATTCATCTTCAGTCGCGAGGCATGAATCACCCAATCCTGATTACCCGGACTACAACTTGTATATGAAGCATCCTTAAAATGATTTAACACCGAACTTTCCCGGTATGCCACTTCGGCATCACCGCGTAATGGTGTGGTCGGGTAAATAAACTGTGCATTACGCAGGCGTGCCTGGTCTGTTTCCAGCTCCACCTGCGCGTTATCACTAAATAACGCCAGACTTTCATCGCTATAGAGCACATTGCCCTGCAAATCCATAGTATTGGAAATAATGTCATAGTTTGCCCGATCGGCAGAAATTTGCTGATCAGCCCGGGTTAAATGCACATTACCTGTGAAACTGACAATTTCGTTATCGAAAATTTCACTATAATCCGCACCAACATCCAAGGGTGATTGTTCACGTAAATCTTTATCCGGTCCAATAGGTGGGGGGCTGCCTAGTAATAAAGTACAACTTTTCCAGGGGTCGTAGCGCAGTTCGGTCGCCAAAGCGCTGAAAATTTGTTCCTGATGACTATCGAATGCAGGATCCAGTATCCTGAAACCAACACCTTCATCCATGATTTTAGCCTGTCCTTTCGGGTCGGTGCCTTTTAGCTTACAATTCCAAGTCTGATGTTCGTCATTCACTTCACAATCCCAGCCAGGATCCTGCTCAGCTTTCTGAATCGGTGAACGCGCCTCCATAGGAGGAACAATCAAAGGCGGTTCATTTGTCTGAATGATCTCGTCTGGGCTAATGGGTTGATTGACCGGGTCAACTTGTTGAACCGGTTCCGGCATAGATTCCGGGGATGTATCTAAAGGCACATCTACTGGTGTGTTTTCCGTTACCGAATCAATCGGGGAATCAGATTGTGTATCCAATTTTTGTTCAATTTCAGTTGCCTCACCTACAGTGTCCTGAACGGCTTCTACTGAATCAACTGGTGGTGGCGAACAATCCCATTGTTTATCTTCATTTTGGATGCAATCCCAACCGGTAGTTTGTGCGTGTAAATGGAAAGAGCAACTTGCTAAAAAAAAAATCAGGAAATAGCGGCAAAACATAAAGTACAGTTTAGTTTCTTGTGGTCTAATGGGTTAAAAATCGAATAGAATGCCGAACTTTCTATTTTACCTTAAATTGACAGGTTTCCGATAAAAAGAATCACTTATGAATAATGACAGTCGAATCATTGCTATACGCCATTGGTTGGAACAAGACTTAAGACGGCAAATTAGCTATTTTGCCCCGGCATCTTCAGACGCCAGTTTCCGACGCTATTTTCGGATCACCGATCAGACCGGAACCTATATTGTAATGGATGCTCCACCTGACAAAGAAAATATTGGGCCGTTTTTAAGCGTAGCTGAGCTATTCAAAACCGCCGGTGTCAACGTTCCCACGATTTTACAGCAAAACAAAACCCAAGGTTTTTTATTATTGGAAGATTTTGGCAGCACCGCCTATCTGGAACAACTTCAAATATCCAATCCCCGTGATTTATATCAAGATGCATTTGACAGTTTGTTGCGTATTCAAGCTATAGACACCACAACAACGGATTTACCCCAATATAACCGGGCTTTATTAAGCCGGGAATTAGGCGTGTTTGAAGAATGGTTTCTGGGTGCCTGGCTTAAGTTAGCAATCAATGACGAAATGCAGGTTATCATCAAACAAACTTGGTCAGTTTTGATTGAATCAGCTCTGGCACAACCCACAGTTTGTGTACATCGGGATTATCATTCGCGAAATTTGATGTTTTTAAATAACAATAACCCAGGCATCATAGACTTTCAGGATGCCGTTGTCGGGCCAGTCACTTATGACCCGGTTTCTTTACTGAAAGACTGTTATATCCAGTGGCCGGAAGCACAAGTCCAATCTTGGGCATTAAACTATTTTGCACTACTACAAGATTCCAATCCAATCCAATGCGATCAAGATACTTTTATAACCTGGTTTGATTTAATGGGTATGCAACGTCACTTGAAAGCCATCGGAATTTTCGCACGCCTGAAACTTCGGGATAACAAACCGGATTACATCAAAGATATACCCAGAACTCTTACTTATGTCAATCAAGTCAGCCAACGCTATGACAGTTTAAAACCGTTTCACCAACTTCTAAATGATACACTGTTAAAAGACCTTAGGATTAATGAATGAAAGCCATGATTCTTGCTGCCGGACGCGGCGAACGCCTGCGCCCTTTAACCGACCATACCCCCAAACCTTTGCTGCCAGTTGCGGGCAAGCCATTGATCGAATATACCATTGAAGCTTTAGTAAAATCCGGTTTCACGGAATTGGTCATCAATCATGCTTACTTAGGTCATAAAATTGTCTCAGAATTGGGTGACGGCAAACATTTTGGCGCACAAATCAGTTATTCGGATGAAGGTAACGAGCCCTTAGAAACAGCCGGAGGCATCATTCATGCCCTGCCCTTATTAGGCAATGAACCATTTCTTGTCGTCAATGGAGATATTGCAACCGATTTTCCCTTCGATTCTTTGTCTAAGTTGCGAACAACGCACGCTCATCTGGTGTTGATAGACAACCCTGAACACCACCCGGAAGGTGATTTTGGCTTAATTGATAAGCTTGTGTCAGAGCAAGCCGAAAGCCATTACACTTTCAGCGGCATCGGGGTCTATCATCCTAATTTATTTGAAAATTATCAACCCGGCAAAACCAAACTTGGGCCATTATTACGCGCTGCAATGAAACATTCACAGGTTACCGGACAATTCTATCCAGGGTTCTGGATGGATATCGGAACGCAACAGCGTCTTAAAGAACTGGAAGCGATTTATTTAAATAAAAAAAAATATTGATCGTATGGCTTTTCCAACTGTTCTGCATTATTTTGTCAATAATCAAGTAACCCAATCCGTCGGTCTGGTATTATATGAAGTAGTTTCGGAAAAGCAATCGAACGGCTTTTATTAACCGGAGAATGATTTCCTGTAAAAATATTTTTAAGCTTTTCATTTTATCTAACCGAAAAACACCCAAAATTTTTTACCAAGTCTATAATTAATCAACTTTTATTGACTCTTGTAAGGAAGAAGTTATGGCCCGTGCAGCAAATACTCCACTATTGATCAAAACTTTTGTTTTAGGTGTTTTTATTGCGGTTTTAATCTATTTTTTTCACCCCGATGCTCAACAATTCAGCGTCACCATTAACGGACAGCCGGTCGCTGAACCTTTGGCTCGATTTGCGGCATTCCCGACATTATTAATCATCGCCGCAATAATCGGTATATTAATGCTGTTAGCATTTTTTGGTGTCGGTATGTTTCTTTTCCTGATGGTTTTGGGGCTTTGCATTCTCGGGGTGTTTATTATTGCACCCTATTTTTGGCCTTTATTGTTAATCATCTGCCTGGTAATTATATTTTCTTCTTATCAAAGAACGCCAGGGCAAACGGGCGAATAATCGATCAGACCAGATAGCTGGCGGCTAAACCGATAAAAACCGACAGTCCAAACCAATTACTATTTAAAAATGCTTTAAAACAATCCGGCTTGTGTCGACGAAAAGTTAACTTTTGTTGATATACCGACAAGCCGGCAGCGATCAGAATTCCTACATAATAAGGCCAATTGAGCCCGGACAAGTTGCCTACCCAGGTTAATAAAGCCAACACCATAATTTGCATAACTGCAATTATCTGCCGATCCCATGAACCGAACAAAATGGCAGTAGATTTGACGCCGATTTTCAGGTCATCATCCTTGTCTACCATTGCATATTGTGTGTCATAGACCAGAGCCCATATCAAGGTAGCCAGATACAATACCCATGCAATGCCAGGAATTGCATTGGTTTGTGCGGCAAAGCCCATTGGCACAGCCCAACCAAACGCCAGTCCTAAATAAGCCTGGGGCAAATAAGTATATCGTTTCATAAACGGATAACTGGCTGCCAAAAAAGCACCGACAAAAGATAAGATGATAGTAAAAGTATTGAGTAATAGAACCAGAGCGAATGCTAACAGGCTTAAACCGCAAAATAGCACTAAGGCCTCTTTGCTTGAAACTTTGCCCGAAGCGATGGGCCGCTGCTTAGTGCGTTGCACATAGGGATCGATATCGCGGTCTGCATAATCGTTAATGACACAGCCTGCTGCACGCATCAGTACTACGCCGGAAATAAACACAAATAATACCAGTACATCCGGCTTACCCTGAGCTGCTATCCAAAGTCCCCATAAAGTTGGCCATAGAAGAATCAATATCCCGATCGGCCGATCAAATCGAGCCAACAAATAATACTGTTTAATTCGGTCCTTGAGTAGTGCATTATCCATTCTGTTTGCCTTTTATAGTTTCGATAATCGATGTCGTTGAATGGCCTTCAATAAAGGATAAAATTTTTACTTCACCGCCATTGTTTAACACACAATCATGACCGGCAATTTCGGTAACATCCTGATAATCCCCTCCTTTCACCAGAATATCCGGTAACAGCTGGCATAGTACATCCCGAGGCGTATCGCTATCAAACGGTACTACCCAATCAACGCATTCCAAAGCCGACAACATCTGCATACGATGTTGCAAATCATTGATAGGCCTATCCGATCCTTTTAATCGCTTCACCGAAGCATCACTGTTTACCAAAACCACCAACCGGTCGCCTAAGGCTCTGGCTTGCTGTAAATAACTAACATGCCCCGGATGCAGGATATCGAAGCAACCGTTGGTAGCAACAATTTTCTCACCTTGTCGGCGCGCAGCTTTAAAAGCATTCAACAAATCATCAATTGCCAACACGCCACGATGCAAAGCGCGTTGTCCACTGAGTGCATAGCGGAATTCATCCACGGATATGGTGGCTGTGCCTAATTTACCCACTACAATACCAGCGCCGACATTGGCCAAACGTGTAGCCTGATCCGCTGTTAAACCGGCTGCCAGTCCGGCCGCTAATACCGAAATCACAGTATCACCAGCGCCGGTAACATCAAATACCTCCCTGGCATGGGTAGGCAGGTGTAAGGCCTGACCATCTTGGGTCAACAACGTCATCCCGTGTTCACCTCGTGTCACCAACAACGCCTGTAAATTCAATTTCCCGATTAATTTCAATCCTTTTTCAACCAGGTTGTCCTGGTTTTTACAGGTTCCCACAACTGCTTCAAACTCACTGATATTGGGGGTAATAATGCTTGCATTACGGTAGCGGTCAAAATCTGAGCCTTTGGGGTCAACTAATACCGGTTTATTTAATTCGTTTGCCAGACCGATTAAGCGCTCTACGGCGCTTAAAGTGCCTTTGCCGTAATCGGAAAGTATGATGACATCTGCATCTTGCATAGCTGGCCGACATTGCTGATACAGTGTATTTTGATTAAGATCATGAAAGCCTTCTTCAAAATCCAGACGGATCAACTGTTGATGACGACTCATGATCCGTAATTTAGTAATAGTTGGGAAATCATCGAGCCGTTCCAGTAGACAATTAACCCCTGAGCGTCTAAGTAAACCCTGTAACGCATCGGCAGCTTCATCTTGTCCACAATAGCCTATCAATGACACCTTTGCATTCAGCGAAGACAGATTCAAAGCCACGTTCCCCGCCCCCCCTGCCCGTTCCTCGATTTCATTGACATGCACCACCGGAACCGGTGCTTCAGGTGAAATGCGAGATGTGGGACCGTGCCAATAACGGTCCAACATTAAATCACCGACTACCAGCACATTGGCAGCCGTAAAATCGGGTAATTGCATAATTAAAACTCAGTACGAGTGATGATTTAAAAAATGCTATTATACCGTTTTATGATGATTATTTTTCGACATCATCCGGTCGGCTGAAATAGCCGGTATTCACAATGAGATCGAGTAATGAGTGTACAAATTTTACATAATCCACGTTGCAGCAAATCACGTCAGACACTGCAATTGTTAAAAGACCAAGGCATTGAGCCGGAGGTGATTGAATATCTAAAAAATCCGCCCAGCGCAGCAGAGTTGCAGGATATATTATCGAAACTGAACATCACTCCCCGCGATTTAATGCGTAAAAAAGAAGCAGAATATAAAGCCACCGGCTTGAACAATCCGGAGCTTGATGATCAGGCGTTAATTGACGGCATGGTGGCGACACCCAAGCTGATTGAGCGCCCCATTGTATTGGCTAATGGTAAAGCCGCTATAGGACGTCCACCAGAATCGGTACTTGATATTTTATGATAAACATACTGGTACTTTATTATTCACGTCACGGTTCAACTGCACAAATGGCCAATCTGGTGGCGCGTGGAGCGGAATCCGTGAATCAGGTCGAAGCGATGATCCGCACTGTACCCAAGGTTTCCCCAACCACCAAACAGACAGAAGATGCCATTCCTGATAGCGGTGCCCCTTACGTAAGTCTTGATGATTTAAAAAACTGCGATGGCTTGGTATTAGGAAGTCCGACTCATTTTGGCAATATGGCCGCACCTTTAAAATACTTTCTGGATTCAACCACGCCGATTTGGCTTAACGGCGCATTAAATGGCAAACCTGCAGGTGTATTCACCTCCAGCAGCAGCATGCACGGAGGTCATGAAAGCACCTTGATCAGCATGATGCTGCCTTTAATGCACCACGGTATGATAATAGCCGGTCTGCCCAGCAATGAAATAGCTTTAAGGGAAACCACAGCCGGTGGCACACCTTACGGGCCCAGTCATTTTGCCCCGGAAACCCAGTCTGCGCTTGATGACCATGAGAAAACCTTATGCAGGGTTTTGGGCGCGCGCATTGCCGATATTGCAAAAAAACTAAAACCAAACTCATGATTGCCAATCCTATCGCACGCAGGTGGTATATAACCGCGCTGTTCGGCTATTTTGGCTTGTTTTTTTTGTTGATGTTATGGAATACCCTGTTAGCGCCAAGTACACGTTTCCCGGTTACCTTGGTGTTAATTTTCAGTATCGGTCCGATGCTAATACCCTTACGTGGTTTTTTAGATGCCAATACCCGCAATTGTTCATGGCTGGCTTATATTAGTTTATTTTATTTCATCCATGGTATTGGTGAAGCCTATGCTAACAGCCAGGAACAAGGTTTAGCGATTCTGGAAATAGTTTTTAGCCTGCTACTATTTTTTGGAGCAACTTATTACGTGCGCTATCACGCCAGAATTTAAAGCACAGTTCCAATGGCGAAACAACAGCCGATATTATTCGAGAACCCAACCGATCCGGTCTTCGACACTTATATCCCTGGACCGAACAGTGAGGTGATTGCCCATTTACAGGAAGCGGCAAATTCACCGGAAAATGTACTGATTTATCTTTGGGGTGCATCCCGCCTGGGTAAAAGTCATTTATTACATGCCACGGCTCATCTGGCCCGTAACTTGGGTCACAGTGTATTCATATTAGATTTGCAGCATGACCCCGATCCGAAGCTCGAATGCCTTGAAGGTTTGGAACAATTTAGTCTGCTTTGTATTGATAATATTGACCATATCGCAGGACGCCCGGATTGGGAAGAGGCTTTGTTTGGCTTATTTAACCAGTTACGTGATAGCCATGCGGGTTTGTGCGTAACAGCCTCGGCCGCCCCGGATCATCTGGGACTGCAATTACAGGATTTAAAAACCCGGCTCTCCTGGGGCTTGCAATTGAAACTAAAAGATTTAGATGATCAGCAAAAAATTCAAGCTATCACCTTAAAGGCAACACAAAGAGGATTTGAAATTAACGCCGCTATCGGGCAATATTTGTTAAATCATTTTAGCCGCGATTTACCGGCTTTATGGGATCTGTTAGATGTTCTGGATCACGAAACGCTAGCTGAAAAGAGAAAACTGACGCTGCCGTTTTTAAAACAAATTTTGGAGCAACGTCAATGATCAATATTTTAATTACGGGGGCCGGCGCCATAGGCGCATTTTACGGGGCCTTGCTGGCCAAACAGCAAACCCGAGTGTCAGTTGTCTGCCGTAAAGATTATCATGTTGTTAAATCATCCGGCTTTAAAATTCACAGTAAAGACCTGGGAAATTGGCAATTTACGCCAGATCAGGTATTGAGATCTGCCGCGGACTATCATCAAAAAGCCGATTACGTTATCCTTTGCAGCAAAGTTTTACCGGGGCTCAATCGTAGTGCTTTAATCCGTGATGCAGTCGGTCCTGAAACAGCCATTGTTTTTATTCAAAATGGAGTTGAAACGGAAGCAGAAATTGCCGCTGCCTTTCCTGATAATGAAATTATCAGTGGTCTGGCTTTTATCTGTTGTAATCGTACCGAACAACATGGGATTATAGAACATATGGCTTATGGCAAACTTGCTCTTGGTAACTACCCTACGGGTTGCAGTGATAAAACCCGGCTGTTATGCGAATTATTTAAACAATCAGGCATTCCCTGTGAAATCCCGGAAAATATTATCACTGCACGCTGGCAAAAAAATGTCTGGAATGCGCCGTTCAACCCCTTATCAGTACTTTCCGGGGGGCTGCAAACTCATGATATCCTGAACCAGCAGGAATCGTTAGTCAGATCGGTCATGCAGGATATTTGTAATATCGCATATGCTTTAGGTCATACCTTGCCGGAAGATATCGTGGATTTTAATATCCAAAGCACCTATGCCATAGCGCCTTATAAAACCAGTATGCTACTTGATTATGAGCATCAAAGACCAATGGAAACCGAAGCCATTCTTGGTAATGCGTTCCGAGCAGCACAATCAGTGAACTGTTCCAGTCCCTATTTGGAATCCCTGTATCGATTAATGAAGCTTAAAGAAACTTACCTGGCGCAAATCCACGAATAAATGTAACTGTTCAGCGATTTTTATTTTAGGGTAGCTCTGCACTTGGAGTATAAAAACAAGTTT
>SPJK01087941.1_pt1 | contig 11841 bp, 10 predicted proteins | sample 3741771 | NCBI WGS metagenome assembly SPJK01 (sample SAMN10925997, study PRJNA522277) | cold seep metagenome | isolation source: Elba SIP-enriched marine methane seep metagenome, extraction at timepoint T2 | place: Italy: coast of Elba, Mediterranean Sea | reverse complement strand
GGGCCGCGGGCGTTCCTGGACCTCTTGTGGTCCGGTACCGATGTAGATGAAGCCGGCGATGCGCTCTCCCGAGCGCAGACCCATCGCGTCCTTGATGGCCGGGTCGAACGCATACCATTCGGTGAGCCACTGCGCCGCGAAGCCCATCGCAGATGCGGCGATCAGCAGGTTCTGGCAGGCTGCGCCAGCGGATAGTATCTGCTCCCATTCCGGGACCTTGTGCCGTTCGATCACTCGGGAAATGACCGCGACTACCAGCGGCGCGCGGACGAAGCGATTGGTCTCGAATTCGATCTGGCTTGCGGTCGCATCAGGATTGGCTGCTGCAAAGACTTCGCCAAGCTCCCGACCAATCCTGGCTCGAGAATCGCCATCGAAAAGCAGAAAGCGCCAGGGCGCCAACTTGCCGTGGTCCGGCACGCGAGCGGCGATGCGCAACAGCTGATCGATCTGATGCTGCGACGGGCCGGGTCCTGTCATGGTGACCGCTGTCGTGGAGCGCCGGCGAGCCAGCAGTGTCAGCGTGCCTTCGCAGGGATTGCAGGGTGGGAGCTGGTCGCCGGGTGCGGGAAACTGCGTGATTTCAGGGTCATTCATTATGATCGGCACCTTGCCAACTGCGAGACTATCTTTGACCTGAACGGTCCGTGGTCGGTATACCTGTTGTCGGGGACTGCACTCAAAATGAGTTCGTTGGGGATACGTATCAAGTATGAACGCTGAAATCGCCATTGAAGATGACACGCCGGCTGACCGCCGTCGCCGCAAGGTGCGCGAGGCTATCATCGACGCCGCCGAGACCATCTTCACCTCGGAGGGGGAGGAGGGGATATCGATGCGTCGCCTGGCGGAAGCCATCGATTACTCTCCGGCCGCCATCTACAAATATTTCGCGTCGAAGGATGAGTTGTTCACGGCGATCCGTGAAATGTTTTTCGAGCGCTTGCTCGCGCGCATCCATGCGGCGATGGAAGAGGGCGGTGAAACCGGGCCGCTTTGCGCCCGTTGCATGCGCGCCTATGTCGAGACTGGCATGGAAGAGCCCAATCACTACATGATGGCCTTCTCCCCGTCGGTGACGGCCAAGCCTCACCTGCATGATGAAAAGGAAGTGGCGTTCGAGGCCGAGGAAAAACTGGTCGACATGATCCAGGCGGGCCAGCAGGAAGGGACGTTCCGCGAGATCGACCCGCATGTCGCGTCTAAGAGCGTCTGGGCCAGCCTGCATGGCCTGACCATGTTGATCGTCTGTATTGACGACTTTCCCAATGGCATGCCGCGATCCGAGCACGTCACCATGGACTCGGTGATCGACCTGCATATGGACATGATCATGCGCGGGCTCACCAAAACCGAATAATTGGTATTCGAATAAATGTGAACGACGTTCACTTTTCAAACGGCATTTAATCGCCTATATCCTCGTCAGTGACAGGACGAGGGTGTTCACATGTCTCTTTACAAACGGCGTCTTGGCGCCGGTGCAGCTGTCAGCCTGGCAGCGCTTCTGGTTGCCATACTGGTCTTTGGCGTAACGGCCCTGAGGGCTGAAGCGAATCTCGTTGCCGCCGCCCCCACACCCATCAGCGTCTCCGTGATCACCGCCAGTCATGATCCGCAGGCCAGTATAGCCGAGTTCTTTCCGGGCCTGATCGCGGCTCGCCGCCAGAGTGCGCTCGGGTTCGAGCGCGCCGGTCGTATCGACCGCGTGTTTGTGGATGTCGGCGACCGGGTCGTTGCCGGGGATGTGCTGGCGCGCCTGGATGTCCGGGCTGTGCAGGCGCAGATCGCGGCCGCTGAAGCCCAGACCGCCGAGGCGGCCGCCCAGACGGCGCTCGCCAGCGAGACCGAAAGCCGGCAGGCCCAGTTGCTGGAGCGCGGTCACATCTCACAACAGCGGTTTGACGAGGTCCGCACCTCGACCCGGGCCGCCCTCGCACGCCAGAACGCCGCCGCAGCGGCTGCCGACGCCTTGCGGGTGCAACTCGACCTGTCCCTGATGATCGCGCCTTTTGACGGTGTAGTGACAGCCCGCCGTTCTGACGAAGGTGCGATCGCGTCACCGGGACAGCCTCTGCTCGAACTGGTCGAGCTGGATCAGCTGGAGATCAATGTCGGTCTGCCGCAATCGGTTGCGGGCGATTTCAGCCCCGGCGATCCCGCCCTGTTCATGGTGAACGGTCGAGGCGAGCCGGTGACTGCCCGGTTCCGCGCCTCCTCGAGCGTCGTTGATCGCCAGACCCGGACCGTCACGGCCGTGTTTGATCTCGCGCCCGGTCAGTCGGTCGCGGCTGGCCAGATCGCCAGACTGACCGTCCGGACGCCGATCGGCACGGACGGGTTCTGGGTTCCGACAGCAGCTCTGGCCGAGGGACGGCGTGGGCTGTGGTCGGTCTATGTCTTGGCACCGGCCGAATCCGGGACCTTCCAGCTCGAGCCGCGGGTTGTCGAAACTGTCCGCGTTGAAGCCGAGCGGATCTATGTCCGCGGAGCCGTTGCCGATGGCGAGCTGCTGCTCGCATCCGGGCTGCAGCGCATTACCCCTGGCCAGATCGTCGTGCCGGCGGTGCCTGAGGTGCAGGCTCGATGAGCACCCTGTTTTTCCGCTACTCCCGACTGACCGTCCTGGCGGTCATCCTGCTGGTCGCGGCGGGAATCGGCGCCTTGCTGACGCTGGGGCGGCAGGAAGACCCCTCCCTGACCGAACGTTTCGGTCTGGTCGTGACCGCTTTCCCCGGCGCCTCGGCAGAGCGCGTCGAAGCGCTGGTGACCGAGCCGATCGAAAACGCGATCCACGAGCTGGCCGAGATCGAGGACACCAGTTCGACCTCACAATCGGGCGTGTCGGTCGTCCATCTGCAGATCCGTGAAGACCTCAATGCCACACAGGTCGACCAGGCGTGGACGCAGATCCGCGAGCAGGTCGAGAGTGTCCGGCCCACTTTGCCACAGGGCGTGGTCGCGCCGGATGTTCGGCGTCAATATCTGGGCGCGGCGACAATGATTGTCTCGCTCAGCTGGGGCGGAGCGGGGACCGAGAACCCGGCCATCCTGTCGCGCCTTGCGGCAGACCTAGAGTCCCGTCTGCGCAATATGGACGGCACTGAAGAGACCGCTGTCTTTGGCGAGGTCGAGGAAGAAATCCGCATTCTTGCCGATCCCGATACGCTGGCGGCCCTGGGCCTCAGCATGGCCGATCTGGCCCGCCTGACCGCCAGTGCCGACGCCAAGTCACCGGCCGGTGAACTGCGCGCAGGCGGCGTGGACCTCAATGTTGAAATTGCCGGTGAGTTTGATGGCCTGGACCGGATCCGGTCGATCGCGCTGGGTGAGGGGCCGGATGGCGGTTTCATCCGGGTCGGCGATGTCGCGGAAGTGGAGAAGGGCGCCCGCTCCCCCGTTGATGCGCTGGCGACCACCAATGGGCGCCGTGCCGTCTTTGTGGCGGCCTATCTTCAGCCCGAATTGCGTGTCGACCATTGGTCCGATGCCGCCGATGCCGTTGTTGCCGAATTCGCCGCCTCGGTTCCCGGCGTACAGATCGAGACGATTTTTCGCCAGGCCGACTATGTCGACAGCCGCCTGAGCGGCCTGGCACGCGATCTGGGCTATTCGGCGCTGATTGTGTTCGCTGTCCTCTTCTTGATGATGGGCTGGCGCGCGGCCCTGATCGTCGGGTCGGCCCTGCCGCTGACCGTTCTGGCCGTGATGTTGCTGACCAGCCTCTATGACGAGCCGCTGCACCAGATGTCGGTGACCGGCCTCGTGGTTGCGCTTGGCCTGTTGATCGACAATGCCATCGTCGTCGTTGATGAATACCGGTTGATGCGGGGGCGCGGGTCCGGCCCCCTGGATGCGCTGGATCGGGCCTTGCGGCACCTGTTCGCGCCTTTGCTGGCGTCGACCCTGACGACGGTTTTTGCCTTCGCCCCGATTGCCTTGATGCCGGGGGCTGCGGGCGAATTCATTTCGATGATCGGGATATCGGTGATTTTCGCCGTGGTCTCATCCTTCATCCTTGCCATGACCGTGGTCGGCGCTTTTGCGGCCTGGTTCGATGATCCGGCCATCACCGGCGGGCCACGACGTTTCTGGCGGCAGGGAATAGGAGCCGGCCCGTTTGCCGGCCCCTACCGGGCCGTGCTGGATGCGGTGACCCGTCGCCCCTGGACCGGCCTTGTCGGCGGCCTGCTTTTGCCGATTGCCGGCTTTGTGGCGGCCTCCACCCTGCCAATGCAATTCTTCCCGCCGACTGATCGAGACATGTTCCAGCTCTCGCTGGAATTGCCGTCATCGACGTCGATCGGGGAAACGCGGCGCCAGACCGAGCGTGCCACCGCGCTGACCGAGCCCTATCCGGATGTCGAACGGGTCTCCTGGGTGATCGGCGAGAGTGCACCGCGGACCTATTACAATGTGGTTGGCAATAAATCGGGCGTTTCCAGCTATGCCTCCGGCTTTGTGCACATGGCGTCACCGGAGGCCACGGCGCGCATCCTGCCGGACCTGCAGCGCCGCGTGATGTCGGAATTCCCCGACGCCCGACTGCTGACCCTTCCCTTCGAGCAGGGCCCACCCATCCCGGCCCCGATCGAACTGGTCCTGGTCGGACCTGAACTGTCCGAGCTGAACCGGCTCGGCAATGAAATCCGCGCCGTGCTGGCGCAGACTCCGACCGTTACCCATACGCTCGCCCTGCTGGAAATGGGTGAGCCGGTAGCCCGGATCATGGCCGATGAGGCCGCTGCAGAACTTGCCGGAATTCGTCTCGATGACCTCGCCAACCGGTTGCGGGGCGAATTGGACGGCGTTGTAGGCGGAAGCGTGCTGGAAGGTGTCCAGGAATTGCCGGTTCGGGTCATTGCCCGTGACTCGCGGCGTTCCAGCCTGTCAGCCGTTTCCGCCTCTCCTCTTGCGACACCGGGGCAGGACATCCTGTCAGCGCCGATGGCCGCTCTGGGAGAAGTTGTTCTGGCGCCGCAAGTGGCCGGAATCCCCCATGAGAATGGCCGCCGCGTCAACACGATCTATGGCTATCTCGACCCCTACACCCTGCCGGCGCCGGCACTCGAGCACTTCTTCTCGGCTCTCGACGAGGCCGGCATCGTCCTGCCGCCCGGGTATGAGTTGCAGATCGCCGGAGAGGCTGCGGAGCGGGGCAATGCCATGGCCGGTCTGTTCGGGACTGCCTTGCCGTTGCTGGTCCTGATGATCGGGTCGGTCGTCCTGGCCTTCAATTCCTTCCGCTATGCGGGCGTTATCTTTGTCGTTGCCTTCCTGTCCGTGGGCCTGGCCCTGTTCGGTGTCTGGGCTTTCGGGACTCCGCTGGGCTTCAATGCCATTGTCGGCTCGATGGGTCTGATGGGGCTGTCGATCAATGGCGCCATCGTCGTGCTGTCGGCGCTGCGTGCCAACCCGGCCGCCGTGGCGCTGGAGGCAGGGGCCGTGCAAACCACGGTGATAGACGCCACGCGGCACATCATCTCGACCACACTGACCACGATCGGCGGATTCATTCCGCTCATCCTGTCCGGCGACAGTTTCTGGCTTCCCTTTGCCGCTGCCATGGTCGGCGGTGTCGCCGGCTCGGCCCTGCTGGCTCTGGTCTTCGCCCCGGCGGCCTTCACCTTCCTGACCCGATTGTCCGAGAAGAAGCGCCGCCTCGCCGATGCCCTGCAGCGCGAGCGGTCACGGCGGGAAGGGGCGCACTTGCCCGGTCTGGGCGAACACGCCTAGCTCTGGTCTGGCCATCAACAAGGACGAAGGTGCAGCATGAGCCGGATGCGGGGGCCGTGGACAGTGCATGACGACCGCGAGGTCTATCGCAACGACTGGGTCCGCGTGACCGAGCATTCGGTCACTCGACCGGACGGCAAGGCCGGCATTTACGGGGTGGTCGGCTTCGCCAATCGCGCCCTTGCCATCTTGCCCGTCCTTGCCGATGGCCGGATCATCCTGGTCGGCCAGCACCGCTTTCCGCAGGATCGATACAGTTGGGAAATCCCCGAAGGTGGCGGGGCTCTCGATGCTGACCCGTTGGCGGAGGCGGCGCGGGAATTGCGCGAAGAGACCGGCTACACCGCAAGTCACTGGCGGGAAATTCTGCACATGGACCTCTCCAACTCGGTCACAGACGAGGCGGCGATCGGCTTTCTGGCGACTGGCCTGGTGCCGGGTGAAGCGGACCCGGAAGGCACGGAAGACCTGCGGACGCGGGACATTCCCTTTCGGGAGGCGCTGGACGAGGTGCAATCGGGCCGGATTACTGACGCCTTGACGGTGGCGATGCTGTTCAAGGCATACTACATGGCCCGAGAGGGTGAGCTGGACGCCGATCTGGCCGCTGCCATGCTGGATCAAGGCGCGAGGAGAGCGTGATGTCACTCAGCCAAGTCGAAGAACCTGTCGAAGCCCGGACCGGCATCGAGTCCATCTGGGCACGGCTGCGTGTCGAAGCGGCGTCGGCGGCCGCCGAGGAACCGATCCTCGCAAGTTTCCTGAACGCGGCCATTCTGCGTCACGACAAGTTTTCGGGAGCCCTGGCCTATCGCATTGCTGCAAAGCTGGCGGATGCCCAACTCGACTCCATGCTGGCCAGGGATGTGGCCGAAGAAGCGCTCGCCGGTGATCCGGATATTGTCCAGCAGGCCGCCGCCGACATGATTGCGATCGACGAGCGGGACCCGGCCTGCCTGTCCCTGTTGCAGCCCTTCCTGTACTTCAAGGGCTATCACGCCCTGCAGGCGCACCGGGTCGCGCACTGGCTGTGGAATGAAGGCCGTCAGACATTGGCCTTTCATCTGCAAAGCCGTGTAGGCGAACGCTTCGGCCTTGATATCCACCCGGCCGCCCGGATCGGGCGGGGCGTTATGCTCGATCATGCCACCTCGGTGGTAATCGGTGAGACTGCTGTTGTGGGCGACAATTGTTCGATCCTGCATGAAGTGACCCTGGGCGGTACGGGTGCTGCACACGAAGACCGTCACCCGAAGATCGGCAAGGGCGTCCTCATCGGGGCTGGTGCCCGGGTGCTGGGAAATATCACTGTCGGGGATGGTGCCCGCATCGCGGCCGGATCGGTCGTGCTGCATCCGGTCCCTGCCGGCTGCACCGTTGCCGGTGTGCCCGCCAAGATCGTCGGCAATTGCTGTGATGAACCGGCAAAGAGCATGGACCAGAGCCTTCCCCAAGGCTCCGGCTGAGCGCGCTTCGTATGCGTTTCGGCATTGCGCTCGGGCAGCATCTGACTGGACGTGCCCCCCCTGCATGGGGTTAGTTGGCGCCGACTTCGAATCCCCCGACCGGAGAATGATCCCGTGAACAAGAACATGACCATGCTGGAAGCTGCCAAGCTCCAGATGTTCCTGCAGGCCAAGCTCAACCCGGAGATGGTCGTGCAGTGTCGCAACCGTCCCGATGAGTGCGCCGAAATCCATATTGGCGATGAGTGCCTCGGTGTGGTCGCCAAGATCATCGATGAGGGCGAGACCTCATACTCGTTTGAAATCACCATTCTGGACATCGACCTGGAAGATCTTTGAGCGAAGCTGCGCCTCCCGTCCTTGAGGTCCGTGATGTCTCCAAGACCTATGCGGGCCATGTCGAGGCCGTGCGGGGCGTATCGCTCAGGGTTGAAAAGGGGCAACTCCTTGTCCTTGCGGGGGCATCCGGGTGCGGCAAGACCAGCCTGCTTAAAATGATCAACCGCCTCGAGGAACCCTCGGGCGGTTCGATCATGTTTGGGGGAGAGGCTGTCGCCAGCCAGGACGCGGTCGCGCTGCGGCGCCGGATCGGCTGGGTCATGCAGGGTGACGGGCTGTTTCCCCATATGAGCGTCCGCCGCAATGTCGGGCTGATCCCCGCCATGGCCGGTCAGGACGCCGCCCGGATCGAGTTGCGGGTCCGCGAGATGCTGGACATGGTGCGCCTCGACCCGCACGAATTCGGTGAGCGTATGCCAGGCGAACTGTCAGGCGGGCAGCGGCAGCGGGTCGGGTTCGCCCGAGCCTTGGCTGGAAATCCGGAACTGGTCCTGATGGACGAGCCGTTCAGCGCCCTCGACCCGATCACCCGGGACGGGCTGCAACAGGATTTCAGGGATTTGCAGCGCGAACTCGGCTTTGCTGCCGTGATGGTCACCCATGACATGGCCGAAGCCCTGATCATGGCCGACGAAGTCGCGGTGATGCGTGACGGCCGCATCATCCAGCAGGGCACGCCGCACACATTGATGAGCGCGCCGGCCGATGATTATGTGTCCGACCTGCTTGAAACGCCGCGCCGCCAGATGCGGGCCATCGCGGAGCTGGCGCAGTGAGCAGCAATCTCGCCGAGCGCTGGGCTGAACTTCCGGACCTTCTCGCCGGACACATGCTGTTGTCGCTGGCGGCCATACTGGTCGGCCTGTCGATCAGCCTGCCGCTTGGAATTCTTGCGGCGTCCCGACCGCGCCTGGCGGCGGTTGTGCTCAATGCGGCCAGCGTCATCCAGACCATTCCCGGCCTTGCCCTGCTGGCATTGATGGTACCGCTTCTTGGCGGGATGATCGGTTATGTGCCAGCCTTCCTGGCGCTGATGCTCTATTCGATCCTGCCGATCCTGCGCAACACGATTGTCGGGCTTCAGGGCCTTGATCCGGTTGTGCGCGAGGCTGCCCGCGGCATCGGCATGACGCCGCGCGAACGGCTGTGGCAGGTCGAGCTGCCGCTGGCCCTGCCGGTCATTGTCGCCGGATTGCGTACGGCGGTGGTGTGGGTGGTTGGCGCGGCGACGCTGGCAACGCCGGTCGGGGCCTCCAGCCTGGGCAATTACATCTTTGCCGGCCTGCAGACCCGCAATTGGCTGTCCGTCCTGTTCGGCTGCCTGTTTGCGGCCGGGCTGGCCATTGCGCTGGATCAGATCATCCGCTTGCTGGAAGTCGCCGCCCGGGATCGCCGCAAGGGGTTGGCGGTCGCTGTCGGCGTCGCGCTTTCGGCACTGGTCGTCATCACCATCGCACCGCGCTATGTGCCGGCCGCTGTGTTCCGAGGGGCGGGGCCGGTCGTGGCGCTTCAGGACGGTGCCGACACCCTTGCCGATCAGACTGTTGTGGTCGGCGCCAAGGCCTTCACTGAGCAATACATTCTCGGTGCCCTGATGCAGACGCGTCTGGAAGCGGCCGGGGCCCGCGTCGACCGGCTCGACAATCTGGGTTCCACCATCGCCTTTGATGCCCTGCGCACGGGCGAGATCGACGTCTATATCGACTATACCGGCACGATCTGGGCGACGGTGATGAACCGTTCCGAGCCGATCAACCGCAATGTGATGCTCGCCGAGATGACCGGCTGGCTGTACGCCGAACACGGCATTCTGGCGCTTGGCGGGATGGGATTTGAAAACGCCTACGGGTTTGCCATGGCCCGCGACCGGGCCGAAGCGCTGGGAGTCGACAGTCTCGCCGACCTTGCTGCCCAGGCCGAAGGCATGAGTGTCGGAGGCGATGCGGAGGTCTTTTCGCGGCCCGAATGGGTGAACACCCGCAACCGCTACGGCCTCGGGGCGATGCAAACCCGCGCCATGGATGCCGCCTTCATGTATGGCGCTGTGCGGGACGGCCAGGTCGACATGATCTCCGCCTATACGACTGACGGCCGCATTGCGGCGTTTGACCTGCTGGTCCTCGCCGATCCGCTGGCGGTGTTGCCGCCCTATGACGCGGTGATCCTTCTGTCGCCCGATGCGGCAGCCAATCCGGCCCTGGTCGAGGCGCTGTCCGGCCTGATTGGTGCGATCGACAGTGAAGCGATGCGTGAGGCCAATCGCCTTGTCGATCTGGATCGTCAGACGCCGGACCAGGCGGCAATCTGGCTGTCGGACCATTTGCAGGCGGGTGCGGGAGGCAATCAATGAGTGGCTATGTCGGAGCCGGACGTCTTCAGGACGGCGAGTGGTTGATGCGCGCCTGCATGTTGCTCAACAAGGATTTGCCGCTCGGAGCCGAGCCCTATACCGAAATGAGCCAGTTGAACCGGATCTGGGCGACCCAGTCGGCGGAGGTTGACCGGTTGCTCGCCCTGATCGACCCGGAAGGCGATATCGATCAGTCTATTTTCCCGGTCCTGGCTTTCTTTGATCCGTCGGAGGGCTGGCCACTGGATATCATCCTGGCGGCGATGGCCGCGCTGGGCGTGTGGTTGTTCCTGCCGGACTGGTATGGCGTGGCCGAATACCTGGCCTATCTGCTGATCGCGGCCTTCGTGGCGATCCAGTATCTGAGGGCCCGGCGGCTTCGCGAGCGGGCCAGGGCCGAAATGATCAAGCTGGGCCTCGACCCTGACGCGCGGCACCCGCTGACACTGCGGATTCTCGTCCGCTATCGCAAGAAGCCCGTCACCTTGCATTGAGCCGCAACGACCGGACCGCCCGGTTGGTGAAGGAAAAGGGCGCGAAGCTGGCTAGCTCCGCGCCCCGATCAATGCGTGGATTGTGTCTTTTTTGGTCAGTCGCTGCGGATCAGAGAACCGTCAGCATGGTCGCCACGAGTGGATGGCGGACGATGTCTTCGGCCGCCAGTCGGCAGACCGCGATGTCGTCGAGCTCTTCCATCTTGTCGGCGATCTGGGCCAGGCCTGACATTTCCGGCAGGAGGTCGGTCTGGGCCGGGTCGCCGGTGACAACCATGGTCGAGTTCCAGCCCAGCCGCGTCAGCAGCATCTTGAGCTGTCCATAGGTGCAGTTCTGGGCCTCGTCGACGACGACGAAGGCGTTGTTCAGCGTGCGGCCGCGCATATAGCCGATCGGCGCGATCTCGATCAGGCCCTCGGCCATCATCGCCTTGAGCTTTTTCGGGCTGAGCCGGTCTGCCAGCGCGTCGTAGAGCGGGCGCAGATAGGGGGCGAGTTTTTCCTCCATGGCGCCAGGCAGGAAACCGATCGATTCGCCGGCCTCGACAGCGGGACGGGACAGCACGATGCGGCTGACCTGTCCGGCCTCCAGCGCCTCGACCGCCTTGGCGACGGCGAGGAAGGTCTTGCCGGTGCCAGCCGGCCCCAGGGCAAGGATCAGATTGTGGTCCTCGATCGACTTCATCAGGACGGCCTGGCCATCCGAGCGCGGTTTCACATTCTTGATGAAGCGCTGGTCCCGCATCGGCTCCCTGGCGTCGGGCGACCAATTGGTGCCAGGAAAGAGAGCACGAACCTTTGTTTCTTCGGATTGATAGTGTGCCGTGTTGAACTCGGCACGCTGGCGACGTTTGACGATACGCTTACCCATGGCTGGAACCTCCACACATGAAAAACCCCTCGGCCGGAAGGCGAGGGGCGAAGACACATTGCAACGAAAACGATTCGAGGGACTCGAAGGGCAGGGATCCGGATGAACCGGATGATCCTGGCGGGCTGGGTCGCAGACTGTTCATACCGTCTACCCGGTGCCTCCCTTGGAGTTGCCGAAACGATGCGAGGCCGGATGGGCAGGTCTCGAATCGCGGTTACAGTGTCAGTGTAACCCGGTGAAGAAGATCTGAACGACCGTGTCGCGAATAATTCACGCAAAAGATAGTGGGAGACCGAAATGGCGATCTATGCATTGGGCGATTCGAGCCCGACCGTGCCGGGAGCCGATGAATTCTGGGTCGCCGAGAGCGCTGAGGTCATCGGTCGGGTCGTGCTCGAGCCGGGTGCCAGCGTCTGGTATGGCGCCATCATCCGCGGAGACAATGATCCGATCACGATCGGCGAGAACTCCAATGTCCAGGACGGCGCGGTCCTGCACACAGATGAGGGCATTCCGCTGACCATTGGCAAAGGTGTTACCATCGGTCACCAGGCCATGCTGCACGGCTGCACGATCGGCGAT